>Ga0134125_10008540_pt1 | contig 11564 bp, 8 predicted proteins | sample KB31751_FD_96464 | JGI IMG/M metagenome (GOLD analysis project Ga0134125, IMG submission 96464) | Terrestrial soil microbial communities with excess Nitrogen fertilizer from Kellogg Biological Station, Michigan, USA - KB3-175-1 | ecosystem: Environmental > Terrestrial > Soil > Unclassified ... | reverse complement strand
GAGTTAGCGCCAGCAGACAGCGCGAGGACCTTATTGCGGTTCGCAACTGGAGCGACAGCCGCCACTACAGCGCTGAATGCCGTAACAAACATTGGAACCTTGTCCACGCTTGCGAGCCGCGTTGCTCCTGCGACGCCAACATCCGGTTTTGCCTGACTGTCGAGAACGATCGGATGCAATTTACGGCCGTTCGCACCGCCCGCGGCGTTGATCTCGTCGACCGCCCACATATGCGCTTTGACTTGGTCAAGGCCAAATGGTGCAGCGCCGCCGGTCAAAGGCAGAAGGACCCCGTAATTAAAGACTTCCTTCTCGCCCGCAGCGAAAGCCTCGGAAGCAAAAGGTGCCCAACTCAACGACGACACCACAGGCGGAAATGCGGCTAACGATTTCAGAAACTTGCGGCGGCTAGTCATGGTGCTCTCCCTGGAGGTTTACGTGTTTCGTGCGACCTTCAAAATCGCATCGGAGACTTCTTAGAGCGATCTCATAATTTGTAACGCCGATACGTAGGTTGTAACGGGCAGTTACAGCCGTCAAGAAGAATGATTTCCCTAATGGGAAATCACCCCAGCATCGATCACTTGTCGACGATTTCGCAGCCCAGCCGCTTCAATGCCTCGTCGACCCAGGCTCTATTAATGGTGCCGGCCAAGATCTTCGCCATTTGCTCACCTTCGGCTTTGTGTTTAGCCCGCGCGTCGGCCAGGACGGTGTCAACATTATCATAGGGAACGCAGACAACACCGTCGGCATCACCAAGGATGAGATCGCCTGGATTAACGATCATCCCTCCGACGGAGACCGTATTGTTGATTTCGCCGGGCCCGTCCTTGTAAGGCCCGCGGTGAGTAACCCCCGCTGCGTAAACGGGGGTTTTGCTCGCTCGAATTGCCATCACATCGCGGATGGAACCGTCAATGACGAAGCCGGCAAGCCCGCGCTTAATTGCGTGCGCCAACATCATCTCGCCGATAATTGCGTTTGTCAGATCTCCGCCTGCGTCAACGACTATCACATCCCCGGGTTCAGCCACATCGATTGCCTTGTGAACCATCAGATTGTCGCCGGGCCTCGTTTTGACGGTGAAAGCGGGACCCGCCATACCGCCACCCGCATGCATCGGTCGCAAACGTGATGCCGTCGCAGACATGCGCGACATTACGTCGCTAATATTTGACACGGGCAGCGATTTGAACGCTTGCGCGGTCGCAGAATCCACTTTTCGGCGGCGAGGAAGAATACGAAAGCCAGTCGTCATTGCTTACTACACCCCTGCCACAGGTTAATTTTTGGATTTGGCATACGCGATCTTCATGATCAGATTTCCGCTCTTGTCGACCACAAGTTTTCCGGACGGGCCGACGACGCATGTTGATTCATCTTCTTCGATAAGGGCTGGACCCTTCACCCTGCTGCCAGGAGCGAGATGAGCCCGCGAATAGACGGGCGTGTCGACATAGCGACCCAGTTCTTCGAAGTAGGCCGGGCGGACCTCGATCTCTCGCGCGCCGGCATCGAGCTTGTCCCGCTTTAACCGGACACTTGTAACCGCCGGCGCCGCGACAACTCTTACCCTCCACGAAACGCATTCGATCGGAAGCTCACCAAGACTTCGACCAAATTGTTCTTCGTATCTGGAGATAAAGGCGCGACGCAGTGCCGCGCCATCTTGGCGATTTAAAATTTTTCCTGCCACCGGGACCGTAATTTCAAAACCTTGACCGGCGTAGCGCATATCCGCCGATATTTCTCGATCGATTTCTGCGGCTTTTAAACCGCCCTCGATCAGAACCGACTTTCCGCGTGCCTCAAGCTCAGTGACAATGGATTTGATTGCTTTCCAATTCAGGGCACCAATGCTGGATACAAGGCTTCTCGTAAATTCGACGCTGCGAGGGGCAACAAGCATTCCTATCGCAGACGCGACGCCAGCGCCGAGCGGGAAAATGACCTGGCTCACATTAAGCAGGCGGGCAATTTCGTACGCATGCACCGGACCCGCCCCGCCGAAGGCGACCATTTTATATTTCAAGGGATCAGTGCCAGCTTCTGCAACGTGAACTCGAGCAGCCGTCGCCATGCTATTGTCAACGACCCGGGCGATTCCGGCCGCTTTGCCTACGAGATCAAGTTTGAGTTGGTGTTTGCCGAGGTTTTCGATCGCTTTTTCCGCAAGCCGCCTATCAAGACGCATTCGGCGTCCAAGAAAGCGTTCTGGCGACAAATATCCGCGTATTAAATCGGCATCCGTGACGGTTGGGTTGGTCCCGCCTAGCCCATAGCATGCAGGGCCAGGCTTCGCGCCCGCGCTGCGAGGGCCGACGGACAAAAGCCCGAGTTCATCGACAAACGCTATACTTCCGCCTCCCGCGCCGATTTCGATGAGCTCCACGACCGGAATACGCAGAGGCAAGCCGCTGCCTTTCTTAAATCGCTTTATTCGAGCCGCTTCGAGTTCATGAGTGCGTCGTGGAATACCGTCATGGACCAAGCTGATCTTCGCAGTGGTACCGCCCATGTCAAAAGCGATTACGTTGTCTAACCCTGCCCGCTTCGCAAGAAACGCCGCGCCCATAGCGCCTGCAGCCGGCCCAGACTCCACCAACGCTATAGGTTGCTCGCTTGCTGCGCGTGCGTTCGTAATTCCTCCATCGGACAAAATTACAAAGAGCGGAGCTTCCAGCGATCGTTCCAGATTACCCAAATACTGTATAGCGATTGGTGCAACATAGGCATTCGCGACGCAAGTCGAAAAGCGTTCGTACTCACGGATCTCAGGAGCGATCTCTGAAGAGGTGCAGATTGAGACATCGCCATCTCCCCACTCTTCCAAGACTATTTTTTTTGCCTGTTGTTCGTGTGCAGGGTTTCGATAACTGTTGAAGAATGTGATTGCGATCGACCGGACGCCACTCTCCTTTAACGCACGCGTCGCCACCCGAACGCCATTCTCATCCAGCGGAATGACGATTTCCCCACCGGCACCGATTCTTTCGACGACCGTCTTTCGGTAATGCCGTGAAACCAATGAAGGCGCTCGCTCAATCTGCAGGTCAAATGGGTCGTAGCGAAGCTCGGTCCCAATTTCCAAAACGTCCCGGTATCCGGCTGTGGCAATTACACCCGTCGAAACCCCGCGCCGCTCAATCAGAGCATTCGTGACAAGTGTCGTGCCATGAACCACGATATCGGGTCGACTTTTGAAGGCTTTAAGGCCTTCAACAATAGCTCGACGCGGGTCGTCCGGAGTGGTGAGCAGCTTGTTTAGCGTCACGGTCCGCGTTCGGGCGTCGTAAAAGGCAAGGTCAGTAAACGTGCCACCGATATCTGTTGCCGCAATGTACTGCTTCATAGGCCGTACACCCGTTGTGCCGCCTCTTCTGAGACGAGACCTTCCTCTACATCTTTGCGCACAGCTTGCTTCGCCCTCTTCCGCGGATCGCCATAGCCGCCTCCACCGGGAAACCGTATGCGAAGTCGGTCATTCTGTTTGATCCTGCTCTTTCCCTTCACGGGAAGCACATCGGTCTGACCATTAAGCTCAATGCGGGATGGAGTTCCGGCCAGCCCATCAACGACTCCAGATGCCGGATGTTTTACTCGGTCAGCGAGGACGGATACATTTGCGCGTTCGCGGCCAACCAATTCGATCTCGACGTCTTGACCAAGTCCGCCGCGGAAACACCCGGGGCCGCCGGAATCAATCGCGAATTCTTTTTTCCAGATACGCAGTGGTGCCAGCGCTTCGATAATTTCCATCGAGCCGCACACCACATTCGATGGAAAGCATGTCGTCGACAATCCATCCCGTTCCGCGCGCGCGCCCATGCCTCCATTGATGAAAAAGATAGTCGTGTAAGGCGTCCGATCGTCACGAAAACCATTAATCAGGACGCGTAATGTCGGCGCACTTCCAGAATCAGCAACGATTTTGTCGGCAACGACCGGGGCTAGCGCCCGATAAAGCGCCGCCGGCAGGCAGTGGCCGACCAGCTGACGAGCATGCACGGGTGCAGGTAGCCGTGGGTTAAGAAGTGATCCTTCCGGCGCAGAAACGTGGATCATTTTGTATGATCCCTCGTTGCGCGGCGTGAGAGGATCTAGAAGGCACTTTAGCGGATAACAGGTGTAGGCCTCGGTATAATTGAGCACGGTGTTGATAGCGCGACCTGCCTGGGGCGAAGTCCCTGCATAATCGATGAAAAGATCTGTCCCCTTTTTCTTAATGGCAACTTCGATATGGATTGGGCCGTCATCCGTCCCGTCCATATCGACGGTGCTTTTGTAAATCCCATCAGGAATCCGGCCGATCGCACGCCTCATATTGGCCTCGGAGCGCGATTGAATGGCTCGCGATATGTGCGAGAAATCTTTGATCCGCTCGTGTTCTGCCAAATGCTTCAAGGCGCGCCCCGCCGTCTCCCCCGCCGATATTTGAGCGGCGATGTCACCCATCACGAGGTCGGGAATACGAATGTTGGCCCGCAAAATGCGAACCAGCTCTTCGTTGTATTGACCTTCGCGCATAAGCAACGTGAAAGGAATTCGTATGCCTTCCTCGAATACTTCGCGGGTATCAGCCGACCACAACGCGCCGCCGATATCGGCCATGTGAGCGATACTTCCGGCCCACCCGAGCAGACGGTTGTCGAGAAAAATCGGCGCGACAATTGTGATGTCAGGAAGATGCCCGGACGTCAGCCAGGGATCGTTACATATGCCGACGTCGCCCGGACGCCACTCCGATGCAGGCCGTTTCGACAGGCAGTGCGCGAGTGTCCGGCCCAGCGTCATGTTAAATGATGGAATTCCGATCGTATTTTCCGCTATCGCCGCTCCATGGGCGTCAAACAATACGCAAGCAAAGTCATTTGATTCGCGTACAATCGGTGAAAACGAAGTGCGCCTAAGTGTCGCAGCAGCTTCATCGGCAATTGCGATCAGCCGGCGCCATATGACCTGCAACGCGACCGGATCATCCGCGCCTGAATCTATTCGTCGAGCGCTCTGGCCTTTCCTGGCGCTGGAAAGAATCGAACTGCCTCTTTGTGTCTTCTTTTTCATCGATTCACTTTGTCTGATTTGTATTCAGCGAAGTCTTATGCATGCATCACGAATTCGACGGCATCCTTCAATGATCGCATGTTGCGAAGTCGCGAACGAAAGCCGGAAATGCGGTGACAGGCCGTATGCGGAACCAGCGATCGCAACGACACCGGATTCGAGCAAATAAGCTACGAAATCGGTGTCGCTATCGATGCGACGCCCTTCAGGCGTCGTCTTTCCTATAACGCCAGCACACGACGGAAATACGTAAAACGCCCCAGCCGGTGTATTGCAAGAAATACCAGGGATATTTCCAAGTGCACCCACCATTAGATCGCGCTGGATACGAAATTCGGCAGCGTGCGCGGCGACCGTGTCCTGCGGCCCGTCGAGCGCTTCTACGGCTGCCGCCTGGCTTATGGACGAGGGATTACTCGTGCTCTGCGATTGCAATTTCGCCATTTCACGAACCAGAACGCGCGGCCCGCCAGCATAGCCGAGACGCCATCCAGTCATCGAATATGATTTCGAGACTCCGTTTACGGTCAAGGTGCGATGAGCTAGCTCCGGCATCGCTGACGCCATCGTGCTGAATTTCTGGCCGTCATAAATGATGTGCTCGTAGATATCATCGCACAGCACCCAAACGTTCGGAAAATCCAACAAGATTTTTCCGAACGCCTTGAGCTCCGCTTCTGTATAGACTGCACCAGAAGGATTAGACGGCGAATTCAACAAGAGCCATTTTGTGCGTGATGTAATTGCGGCACGCAGACGCTGGGGCGTAAGCTTAAATCCAGAATCCATTGTGCATGGCAACAGAATAGGCTCGCCACCCGTCAGCCTGATCATTTCGGGGTAAGAAACCCAACATGGCGAAGGGCATATGACTTCATCGCCCTCTTCGACTGTCGTTAAAAGTGCGTTGAAAATAACCTGCTTTGCGCCGGTGCTAGCGATGATTTCGGCATTGCTGAAGTTTAAGCCGTTTTCACGTGCGAATTTATTAGCAATTGCTTTTTTGAGGCGCGGGCTTCCATCGACGGTAGTGTATCTTGTTTGGCCTCCTCTCATCGCCTCAACGGCGGCTTCAATAATATTCGGAGGGGTGTTGAAATGAGGCTCTCCTATCGTCAAGTCGACCACGTCTTGGCCTGCCGCAACCAGTTCGCGGGCCCGCTGACCCGCAGCGTTGCTTGCCGACACCGCAATCCGTCTCATTCGTGACGCGATGAAACGGCTAGAAACTGCATCATCGGAAGCAATGGTCATACTCAGGTCGCCCACTTAGCCCAGGGAAACAAGCGAAATTGCATATCGCCGCCGTGGAAGCTCTTGCTGTTTAGGCTGCACTTAAATCTGTAACACAGGTCCGCACAGTGAAACGGAAAACCAAGAACGTCAAGTAGCGCATGCGCCGGCTCGCCGTCCACAATGACCATGCCGGTATATTGGAGTTCGGATCGTTCTGGCTTATGAGGTGGCTGAATGCCGGACACGTCAAAGCGCAAAACCAAAGGCGTAAACGCGGTCAATCGCGCGCTTGCGCTGCTTGACGTATTTATCGGCAGCGAAACATCGTTGTCGCTCGCAGAGCTTACGAAAAGAACCCGTTTAGTGAAGCCGACTGTCCTTCGGCTCCTCCTGTCGCTCGAGCAGGCTGGTTACGTCATCCGCTTGACCACGGGTCAATACCAGCTCGGAGCTAAGGTCATGCAGTTGGGAACAACTTATCGGACGAATTTTGCCCTCGATACGCATGTGCTTCCGATCCTTCGAACCCTTTCGGAAGCGACCAGAGAATCGGCCTCATTCCACGTACAGGAAGGCGACAAGCGGCTCTGCCTTTTTCGCGTGGAGTCACCGCAAGCCGTTCGCGACTTTATGTCCGTGGGGACCGTACATCCTATGGATAATACAGCGTCAGGCCTTGTACTGAAAAATTTCAGGGTTGCGGGAGCGCTGACCCCAACCAAAAAAATTCTGTACCGTACCTCCGGAATTCGCGACTCCCTTACGGCATCGCTTTCCACACCTGTTTTTGGCCTCAATGGCCATCTTGTTGGCGCTCTAACTATATCGGGGCCGATTGAGCGCTTTGAAGCTTCGAAAACGGAGCGCATGACGCCAATATTATTAGCAGCGGCGAATAGGCTTTCGAGCACTTTGGGTGCCAAGATAACTCCGTTCGCCTTACCGCGGGCCAAAGCCCGCGCCGGCTAAGGCCTAACGCACGGGCGGCATCGAGTAATTCAATCCGGCCCGCCCGCCATCGACGTACACCGTCTGGCCGGTCATATAGCTCGCATCGTCGCTAGCTAAAAAACAGACCACAGAGGCCACGTCAGAACCCTCTCCCAGGCGTCCGATCGGCGTGCGGGCAAGAATGCGATTTCGATTTGCCTCGTCCTCGAGTAGCGCTTTTTTGTTCAACTCCGTAACGATCGTACCCGGGCCTACAGCATTCACGCGTATGCCGTGAACGGCAAGACTCAGCGCCATGGCTCGGGTCAAGGATGCAATTCCGCCCTTTGACGCCGCATAGGCAGGGATCGTCGGCATTGTCATAATTACGCTGGTTGACGCCATGTTGACGATCGCCCCCTTCACCTTTCGTTCGACCATATGACGGGCGACGTACTGACCGCACAGAAAAACTGATTTCAGATTCGTGCGAATGACAGCGTCGAAGTCTTCCTCCGGCAGTTCCAAGAAATCGAATCGTCGAATGATCCCCGCGTTATTGACCAAAATATCGATCTGGCCAAATTTGCGTATAACGTTGGACAGAGCGTCGTCGACGGATTGTTTAAGACCGACATCACAATGAAAAAAAGCGGCAACGCTAGATGAGCCGATTTCGCTCGCTGTTTTCTCACCCGCCGTTTGCTCAATGTCGAGAAGTGCCACCTTGGCTTCCTCGGCCACAAGTCGCTCCGCGCACGCACGGCCGATTCCACGCGCCGCTCCTGTAACGACCGCAATTTTCCCCTTGATTCCCTTCATTGGCTTCTCCGATCCTTGCATTGCCGTTAGCGAAGTAGGTCCTGTATCGTTTGAAAGTGCTCCGGTGGGATCGGAATGCCTTCGACCTCTGCCCGTTTGCGTCGAATATGACGATGCTCGCCAGGTAATCGCTTGACGCCGCTGGCCTTCAGACGCGCCAAAAACTCTTCAACGCGGTCAAAAAAGTCACTGCCTGCGGTCTGCAACGGGTCCATGACCATGACAAATTGTCCGGCATGGGACGTCCTTCCGCCCGGAAATTTGGAAACGCGATCGTCGTATCCAAACCGTCCTCCCGTTACCGCCGCAGACAGAATCTCGACCATGAAAGCGATCGCTGAACCTTTGTGCCCTCCAAAAGGCAGGAAAGCCCCTCCCTTCAGCACATCGTCCGGATCAATTGTAGGATGCCCCTCACTGTCGACCGCGACACCCGGCGAAAGCCGTCTTTTTTCCTTCGACGCAAGCAGCAAATCGCCATGTGAAATGGGGCTGGAAGCTTGGTCCCACACGATTGGCGGATGCTCGCGGCGGGGACAAGCAAAGGCCATCGGGTTCGTGCCGAGAATTTTCTTGGTTCCTCCCCATACGTTCATATAGCTCCGCGTATTGATCGTAGTGATGGCAATCAAACCATCGACGGCAAACGGTTCAATATCAGGCCACAGTGCAGCAAAGTGATGCGAGTTGCGGATCGCGAGCGCGGCGATGCCCTGCTGGCGCGCCTTTTCGACAAGTAGCGGCCGGCTCTTAGCCAGCGCAATTTGAGCAAATCCATTATTGGCGTCGGTTACCACCAATCCGGGCGCCGCATCTTTCACATTCGGGACTGCGCCGCCATTCGCCCAACCGCTTTCCAGCGTCGAAATGTAACCGACTAAGCGTGTCAGCCCGTGACTGTAGCTGCCGTCACGTTCAGCGGCCGCAACGACATCAGCGATGATACGTGCTCCATCAGGAGTAAGGCCGTGTTTCGCAAGAACTTGCTCTAACAGGTGCGACAGTTCCGAAAAACTAACATTGGGAATCATGCGCTGCTTCCGCTCCACGGTAACACTTGACGCCCATGTATTTACGTTTCACTGTGCGGACCAATGTTACATATTTTGAGCCTGGGTCAACCTTAATCGATTACGTGCCAATCTTTCGATCGATACTGAAGAACCTGAGCGAGCCGCCGTGACATCGTCCCCGATCACAGACCAAACGCCTGTGCCGAGCGTGTACGCAAACGGTGCCTCATCCCCACTGGGGGCTCCGCAGATCAAAGAAAGTCTAAACGTCGACGTTGCCATTGTTGGCGGAGGATTTACCGGTCTTTCGACCGCGCTAAATTTGGCGAAAAAAGGCATTTCGGTTGCAGTTTTGGAGGCAAAGCAGGTCGGTTGGGGCGGTTCGGGCCGCGCGTTCGGCCAAGTCGTACCTTATGCGAAACATCACGAAGATCACATTTTTAAAACATACGGACCGGAATACGGCGCACGCTTGATTGACCTGCTTGCAACGGGCCCAGATATCGTTTTCGACTTCATTGACGAACACAAAGTCGTCTGTGAACCGATCAGAACAGGATTGTTGTTTGCCGCGCACACAAAAGCCGCGGCGGAAAAATTGGAGAAGCGAGCAAAATTCTGGCAGGCGCGATCTGCGCCAGTAGAAATACTTGAGTCGGACGCCTTGGAGCGCGTTGTTGGCAGCCGTTACTATCCTTTGGCTCTGCTGGATAAACGCGGGGGATGCATCAATCCGCTAGGATATGCGCTTGGGCTTGCAAAGGCCGCAATCGAGCAAAAGGTCAAAGTCTTCGAACAAAGCCGCGTCACAGGAATTCAGCGGAAAGACGGCCGTTGGCTGTTGAAGACGATGGCAGGCGAAGTAGCGGCGGAATCCGTAGTTCTCGCAACCGACGGTTATATCGACGATTTGTGGCCGGGTTTGCGAAATTCGATAATCGCTGTACGGGCTTATCATGTTGTCAGCTCTCCCCTGAGCGAAAATCTGCGACGAAGCATTCTGCCTGGCGGACAATCTCTCACCGACTCCCGTCGTCTCTACTCGGGCATTCGCGTACGCAGCGACGGCCGGCTGCACATGAGTGTAGATGGTCCACCGTTTTCCAACGACGGCAACGCGTTCGCCCGACGCGGTACAGCGCGAGCGCGCGCACTTTTTCCGCAGCTTGACGAGCCGGTGTGGACCGAACAAGTGGCCGGTTGGGTGGGTATTTCAAGCGATCAATATCCGCATGTGCATCAGCTCGACAAAAACTTGTTTGGTGTCGTGGGATTAAGCGGCCGGGGCATTGCATTCGGCACCTTGCTCGGCATCGAACTCGCTCGACGCGTTATGGGTGCCGTCGAGCAGGACTGCGCGCTCCCCTTGTCGCCGCTGCGTTCGATGCCGGGATTCAAATTCACGAAACCACTCGTTGGCGCCCTGATTAATCTCTATCGCGTTCTGGACGGGGTCGAATTGCGGCAAGGTTACGTCAGACCTGCCGCCTGACATGTGCGGCAATTTTTCGGGTCCAAAAAATGACGATGTCCAAGAAAGCGGATGTGGTGGTCATCGGTTTCGGTGGCGCAGGCGCGACGGCCGCGATTGCAGCGCATGATGCGGGTGCGTCAGTCATCATTCTTGAAAAGACGGAGAGCGGCGGCGGCACCACTCAGGAATCGAGCGGCAATATCCGCATCATCGCCGACCAAGACAAAGCGGCAAGGCACTACTGCGCTTTGACATTGGGAACGACCCCCTTGGAGGTAATGCGGGTATTTACGCACGGCATTTCCGAAATACCCGGATGGATCGAAAAGATAGGTGGCCAGATCCAGCCTACTCCAGCCGACCCCATTAAATACTTTTTTCCCTATATTGCTCCTACGACCTCATATCCGGATTTCGTCGGTTCGGAAGGAATAGGAGGTCGTTTCGCCGCCAAATCGGAAGGCGATGAAGGCGGCGGTGCCGCACTTTGGCGCGTCTTGCAAAAGGCAGTTCAGCAGCGAAAAATTGAGGTCGTCTACAACGCAAGGGCCACAAGACTCATTAAGAATGACGATGGGATAGTCGGTGTAACTGCGCGGCGGTCTGATGGCGACATTCGCGTCGGAGCTAACCGCGGTGTCGTTTTGGCCAGCGGAGGCTTTAGCTACAACGCCGACATGCAACGCCAATTTATCGGCATGGAGATCGCCGCGTTTTCGCCGCCAGGGCGCAATTCTGGTGATGGGATAAAGATGGCTCAAGATGTCGGAGCGGATCTTTGGCACATGTCGGCTGCAGTCGCCGGATTTGGCTACAAAGTGCCCGGATACGAGGCCGCTTTTTGTGCGGGGATTCTGTCCGAGGGATTCCTTATCGTCGATCAAAACGCAAGACGATACATGAATGAAGCTCATGTCGAGTTTCATTCCGGCTTGTTAAGTGCACAGGTTCTGGATTCGGTCGCCGGCAAACGCTATCGAACGCCTAGCTTCTTGATTTTCGACGAGAAAACGCGCCTGTCG
>Ga0134125_10008538_pt1 | contig 11565 bp, 7 predicted proteins | sample KB31751_FD_96464 | JGI IMG/M metagenome (GOLD analysis project Ga0134125, IMG submission 96464) | Terrestrial soil microbial communities with excess Nitrogen fertilizer from Kellogg Biological Station, Michigan, USA - KB3-175-1 | ecosystem: Environmental > Terrestrial > Soil > Unclassified ... | reverse complement strand
TCCGCGTTCATACCCGAAAAGTTCGCTTTCCAGCAAAGTGCCGGGAATAGCCGGGCAATTGACCTTTACAAAGGGGCCGTCGGTCCAAGGTGACTGGTGATGAATCAACCGTGCGACGATCTCTTTTCCAGTTCCGTTCTCTCCGGTGATCAACACTGGAACGTTGGCTTGGGCTACCACGCGCAACTTGCGCTGCAAAGACTGCATGCGTTCGGTAACTCCAAACACCACGTTCTCTGGCGGAACCGCTGCCATCAGCGCCGTGTGGCCATTTGTGGCATAAGCTGCTGCGCTCAAAATATTTGTCTCCAAAACCAGACTCCGCAGGGCCGAAAGACACGGAGCCGGTTATGCACTTGTTTGCACATGAGCAGCCAACTACGCCAGCGCGGGGTCAGCTCTGTGGAAAAACATTGAGTTTTACGGAAACTCTCTTGTTTTCTGTTACATACCTTGTAGCGACCCATTCATATAGCACGGCAAGCAGAGGCAGGGTCAAAATGGCTTAGTGCGCCAGTGAGCCACTGCCGAGTGAAAATACTTTCACTTCCGGAAACGGATTTCCTCTCGCCGCTGCCCAAAAAAACAATGGCCAGCCCTGGAGGCCAGCCATTTGGGAATTCCAGACCTGAAATAGTCCTTAGCAGCGGACGACGTTGGCAGCAGCAATGCCTTGGGTGGCATTGCGGGTATCAACCACCAGCTTGGCTCGCTTCACGATATCGGCGTAGTCATAGCTGGAGTGATCGGTAACGATGAGTACGCAATCAAACTTTTCAATCTGCTCAAGAGGGACGCTGGTCATCTGAAGGTCGTATTTACGGCCGCGTCCAACTTTTGGGAAGAACGGGTCGTTGTAGCTTACGGAAGCACCTTCCTGCTGAAGCAATTCGATGACGGTAAGCGAAGGCGATTCGCGCAGATCGTCGATATCTTTCTTGTAGGCCAGGCCGAGGACGAGAATCCTGGAGCCGTTTAGCGCTTTTTTCTGCTTGTTCAGCGCCTGCGCCACGCTGGTTACCACGTGGTAAGGCATGCTCAAGTTGACTTCTCCAGCTAACTCGATAAAACGAGTGTGGAAGTCAAACTCCTTCGCCTTCCAGGAGAGATAGAAAGGGTCAATGGGGATGCAGTGTCCGCCCAATCCTGGACCCGGATAAAAAGCCTGGAATCCGAACGGCTTGGTTGACGCTGCCTTGATGACCTCAAAAATATCGATGTTCATTCGCAGGCAGAGGAGCTTGAGCTCGTTTACCAGCGCGATGTTCACGCATCGATAAATGTTCTCGAGCAGCTTGGTCATTTCCGCCACTGCCGGAGATGAGACTGGAACCACACGGTTGAAGATGGAGTTATACAGAGCGCTGGCATACTGCGTTGCCAAGGGATCGAGTCCGCCGATCACCTTGGGGATGTCGCGACGTGCCACCTGAGTGTTGCCCGGATCTTCGCGCTCTGGAGAGAACGCCACATGGAAGAGGCCGTTTCCAGTTGCTCCTGGTCGCGCGGCTTTGAGTCCGAATCGGTTTCCTTTTTCGAGAATAGGAATCATCACTTCTTCAGTAGTGCCTGGATAGGTAGTGCTCTCCAGAACAATCAACTGTCCGGCACGCAGGTTGGGCGCAATTGCGTGTGCGGTTTTCTCGATGTAGCTCAGATCAGGCTCGTGATGCTCGTTCAAGGGCGTTGGGACGCAGATAATGACGGCATCCAAATCGCTAATCTGGCCGTAATTGGTAGTCGCCGTGAATCCCGAGGCTTTAGCCGCCTGTATCTCTTCAGGCAGAATGCGATAGATGTATGAGCCACCAGCAGCAAGCGTATCGACCTTCTGCTGGTCGACATCGAGCCCTGTGACGCGAAATTTCTGTTCGCTAAATAAGAGGGTTAGAGGGAGGCCAACATATCCGAGGCCAATGATGCCTACGCGTAGTTCGCGCGATTTTGTTTTCTCAAGAAATGAGTCAGTTTCAACCGAAGCGAAGCTAGTGCTGGACATAGTGAATGCGTGATTTTAGCACGTAACTATTTGATACCTAAATCGATTGAGAGTGGATAGCAGGGGTGATTACTGATTCTCCATTGAGGTTACTTCCATTACCGTTTCCTATGCACAAGTTTGCACTTGAGGAATACATGCAACCACTTAAAACGGTTGCAATTGTCCTTTCGAATCAACGTTTTTTGCAGGCAGCCGTGTGGTCAGGAAACTGCAATATAGCGCTGAAAGGCTAGGCGTTTAGTTGCCTATCCCAGTGGGGCGGTCGACGGATTACGGATGGCACGTATTTCTACTGTAGTAAATGATTTTTGCCACCAGTTAAATCCGGACTGCCAAAAAATCTCAGGAACTCAGGATCTAGCCTTGGACGAGAAACGCGTACTCCCCAGGTTCCCGCTCGAAATGCCGGTGTGGCTGCGGCTCCCCGGATCGGATGCCACGGTGCATGCCAAAACCCGTGATGTGAGCGCCAGCGGAGTCTTCTTTTACGTCAATTGCGATATCCGGGAAGACTCGGAAATCGAATTCACCATGACCCTGCCTCCCGAGCTGACCCGCACTGCGGCCATCCAGGTTTCGTGCAAGGGCAAAGTAGTGCGCGTGCAGAAGGATGATACGACGGGCAAAATCGGCATCGCTGCTGCCATTTTCAGTTACGACTTCCTCGCACAAGCCGCCTCTTCCAGTCTCGGAGACGCCTAAAGGCGTCTCCTTCCGCATAAGTTCTCCCGCCTCAGCGTCGACATTCCGGTAATGAGCATCTAGTTACTACTTTTCGTTTCAGTAACTTCCGTCCAATCATTCCGAATTCGTCTATTGAGAAATGCAAAAAATTGCGATATTGTAGGCCAAACAGTTCGCGAGTGGATAATCTGCCGGCTACCTCCTCCCTCAGCCTTGGAAACGCCCTCGTGTTGTTCTCAATCTGAGCGGTTCCCGGCCGAAATTCATTTTTGTTCCTGCCGGAACGGAGAAAAGCGTGTCTAGTTCCCCTGGCCAGGCTGTCACCGATACAAATTCGTCTGCAACCCGGCTTGAAATTGAAGATTCGCTCAAGCAGGACATTTTCCGGCGCACGATCGCGCTGGCCTCGGCTGCCCATGAATTAAAGACTCCTCTTTCCGTAATGACCGGCTACACCGATTTGCTGCTCGGTCAATTGCTCGGACCTCTGAACGAACAACAAAGAAAAGTACTGGAAGAGATGAAGCAGAGCGGCTTGCGATTGCAGCGCTTTGTTCAGGACTTTCTCGCATTCAGCGCTTTGGAATCCGGAAAAATTCGTATTACCAGAGAGCTTGGAGATGTGAACGAGTGCGTTGCCGAGGTGCTGGAACATTGGTCGAGCCGTTTTGAGCAGAAGAGATTGCGTTGGGAGTTTCGACCTGACAGCGGGTTGAAGCCGATCATTTTCGATCAGCTCAAGCTGCAGCATGTGATCTCGAACCTTGTGGACAATGCGGTAAAGTTCACGCCTTCCGGCGGCAGCGTGCAGGTGAGCACAAGCAAGTATCTTTGGGAGCGGCGCAGCTATCGCCAGACGCTTCCGTTGTCCAACGAACGTCGCACCACGGGCGAGCATCGACCGAATGCGGTGCGCATCAGCGTTTCCGATACCGGTCCAGGAATTCCTGCGGAATACCACCAGGAAATTTTCAACGAGTTTTTGCGCTTGCAGCAGACCTCAGATTCACATGGAATGGGGCTAGGCCTCGCGATCGCGCGCCGGCTCATCGAAGCCCATGCGGGCAAGATTTGGGTGGAAAGTGAACCGGGACACGGCAGCACGTTTTCTTTGCTTCTCCCTATGAGGACGAAAGAGTAATGAGCACAGCTCCGAAGATTCTGATCGTTGACGACGAGCCCAGCATGCTTCGTTACACCAAGACGCTGCTCGAGGTGGATAACTATTCGGTCGAAACCGCGGCCAGCGGATTTGAAGCCATCAAGCGCGTGCAGGAAGGTCTCAATCCAAACCTCATTCTGCTCGACATGGCCATGCCCAGCATGAACGGGCTGCAGACGATAGAGGAATGCAAGAAGATTCGTCCAGATCAGAAGATCGTGGTGCTTTCATGTGTCAGCGATACGAGTACGGTGGTGCAGGCGATCAAACTGGGTGCTCTGGACTACGTTACCAAGCCTTTCTATAAGTCGGAACTGGATGCGGTTCTGAAGCGCTGCCTCGATCAGGAAAAAGACAGCAAGGTCGGCAAAACCAATCTTCAGCGCTACACCGTCTCCGACGACGTCGAAGTCGAGAACCTGGAAGACGACCTTTTCTTCCTGGCCGCCAGCCCGCAGATGAAGCAGATTCGCGCCCAGGTTTCCCTGGTGGCGAAGGTGGACGTGCCGGTTCTGCTGCTGGGTGAAAGCGGCGTCGGCAAAGAAATCCTGGCGCGCCTGATTCACAAAATGTCGATTCGTGCCCATCGTCCCCTGCTCAAAGTGAACTGCGCAGCTTTGCCAGCGGATTTGCTGGAGAGTGAACTCTTTGGCTATGAAGCCGGCGCCTTCACCGGCGCGACTCGTTCCAAACCGGGAAAGTTCGAGCTCTGCAATAAGGGCACGATCCTGATGGATGAAATTGGTGAGATGAGCACTGCGCTGCAGGCCAAGCTGCTGCACGTGCTGCAGGACGGATCGTTCTCGCGCCTCGGCAGCCGGTCCAACGTTACCGTCGATGTGCGCGTCCTCGCCGCGACTAACATCAACATCCAGGAAGCCATCGCGAATAAGACTCTTCGCGAGGATTTGTACTATCGCTTGAACGCCTTTACCATGCAGATTCCGCCGCTGAGGGAACGTCGTGAAGAGATTCCGCTGCTGCTGAAGCACTTCATGAACCGGCTCTCGGAGCGATATGCCCATCCACCGCTGAGCTACTCTGAGCGATTGTTGCGCGCCTGCGTGCAATACCACTGGCCCGGCAACCTGCGAGAGTTAGGAAATTTTGTGAAGCGCTATCTGGTGCTTCAGGATGAAGCGATGGCAATCTCCGAACTGGAGGCCAAGAGCCGCGGCAACATGTCAGGGTTGCAGGAAAATGGCAATGGCGCGCCGATGGTTACCCCTGAGGGTGGTTTGAAGTCGTTGGTCCGCGGACTCAAAGATGAAGCCGAACTGCGCGCCATCGAGCAGGCTCTGGTTGCCACAAATTGGAACCGGAAACTTGCCGCCGTCCGGCTCAACATCAGCTATAAAGCCCTGCTGTACAAGATTAAGCAATATCAAATTGTTCCCCCGTCCTCCCGGGTCTCGGAGACTCGCACCGGCTTGAGGTAAGCTTTCTCTATATGCCCGACCGCAACCGGGAAGACCTGAAGGTTGTTGCGCATTTAGCCGACGGTTCGCTCATCAAGGGATATATGGGTGAGGACCCGTCGTTCGATCCCCTTTCCGCGGGGCTCACGGGGGCCACTCTCCCTCCGCACGTTCCTCTCGAATTGCCTACCGGAGATAAGAAGGTGGTCGATCTTCGCGAGGCGAAGGCGCTTTTCTTCGTGAAAACGCTCGAAGGCAAGAATGACTATGTCGAAGTAAAATTCTTTGAGCGCAATCCGCAAATCGAAGGACTCTGGATCAAAATTCGTTTCAAGGACGGAGAAATTACCGAGGGAATTGTGCACAACTCGCTTCCGTTTGTTTCCGATAATGGCTTTTTCCTTCGGCCTCCCGATCCGCACAGTAACAATCGCGTTGTTTTTGTGGTGAAGAGTTTTCTCAACGATTTCCGTGTACTGGGAATTCGCAGCGAATTTTGACGATTTTCCCAACGCCGTTCCGTCCATCGGCTGCATTTCTGATGGAACAGTAGCCGGAGTATCATCGATTTCCTGAGTTCGCGGTCTGTGCTTCTGTTTGCGCGCAGGTAAGCGCCGCCCCAATAGTGAATGGCTCTTTATCTCATCACCGGTATTGCCGGCTTTATCGGGTCCAACATCGCAGAAGAACTTGTCCGCCGCGGTGAGCAGGTGCGCGGACTGGACAATTTCCAAACCGGAAGACGCGAGAATCTTGCTGCCTTGGAAGGGAAAATCGATTTCCGCGAGATCGATATTCTTGATCCGAACGGCTTAGCCGATTGCTGCTGCGGCGTGGACTACGTTCTGCATCAGGCCGCAATTCCCTCCGTGCCACGCTCAGTCGTCGATCCCATTGGCACTCACAACGCGAATGTTAACGGAACTCTCAATCTGTTAATCGCAGCTCGCGACGCTGGGGTGAAACGAGTTGTATATGCGGCATCCTCGTCTGCATACGGTGACACTCCAACTCCGGCCAAGCGGGAAGACATGCTTCCGGCTCCCATTTCTCCCTATGCGGTACAGAAGCTGACAGGAGAGTTTTATCTAAGTTCGTTTTTCAAGGTTTACGGGCTTGAGACCGTCGCGTTGCGCTACTTCAACATCTTTGGTCCCCGGCAGGATCCGAGCTCGCAATATTCGGGAGTGCTCGCCAAATTCACTACGCAGATGCTTTCAGGATCTCCCTGCACCATCTTCGGCGATGGCGAACAAAGCCGTGATTTTACCTATGTGGAGAACGCCGTCAACGCGAACCTGCTGGCCTGTCAAGCAGCGGCAGAGAAGGTAGCAGGCAAGGTCTTCAACGTGGCAACCGGAATGCAATTTTCTCTGAATCAGACATTTGAGCTGTTGTCGAAAATTATTGGCTACTCGGAAAAACCGCTCTATGCCGAACCACGCGTGGGAGACGTAAGACACTCCCTTGCCGATATTTCACGCGCCCAAGCCGCTTTGGGCTACGGGCCTACGGTTACGTTCCAAGAAGGCCTGCGGCGAACCGTGGAGTGGTACAAGGAAGCTCTGGTGGCGCACTAAGAACTCGACGTGCAACCGGCGCTCTCGCCCTTTTAATGTGAGATATCAAATCTCATAATCAGATCGGCTCTCGGCGTTCGACTCTCATCCAGTGACACCCGGCCGAGGACGGCCGTTGCACGCTTTCTTAACGCCCGCTCACAGCAGCTGTTAGAGCCGGATTCTTCACCAGGATTGCCAATCTGGGAAACGAGAAACTTCCGCCTGCATCGTCGATTACATTCACCTGGCAGGTATAAAGTCCCGGCCGCAGTTGCGAAAGTGGCACGTCCAGTTGGAAGACGGCGGCTTTGCGTTCGGGCGCATTTACCTCGCGAGCTTCAATGAGCGGCGTCTCATAGGCTTTGGCATTGCCCTGAAGAAACTCGACGTTGGTCAGGACGCGTACGGCATTCTTCGCCGCTTTTTGTGGCTGGCTCTTTCCATCGCCTGACGGCATCTCGCGCTTGTCCTTCGCCGGATCGTACACCTCATATTGCATGTAGAGGTGCTGGTCCGGAGTGAAGACGTGAGTGATGTTCGGCACCAGGGCTTCCCCTTCACGGATGAGGGGATTGGGATCATTTTTTTTCGCCGTAGCCGGCGTCCGCTGACTGGCAAGCACGATGGAACTCATTTTCAGCGGAGCCTTGCGCAGGTCGGGAACGGTGATATCTGTTTCAAAGGACCCAAGCTTCCCGGTTTGATTTTCGCGCACCACGAATTTAATGTGAAATTTGCCGGGCGGTAAAACGAACGCGGTGTTGTACTGAACGTTCTTCCGGCGTACCTGCCGGGACTCGTCCAGCGCGAGCTTTACGGTTTCCCGGGCATTGCCGATCGGGTGCTTCAATTCGTCTTCCACCACGCCGATAATGTCGATGGTGGCGCGGTCCTTGTCCTTTTCTGTTACAAACGGAATCTGCGATCCGGGAACGATCAACGACACCGGAATGTAATAGTGCGCCTCGTCGAGGCGGAAGTAAGCGGCGTCCATGTACAAAGCTACGTCCACATCCGGCAGCTCCGACGCAAGTTCGTCGAGCATCTGCTGCTCGCGATCTTCGTTATTGAAATGAACGTAGTCCTTTGGACCGTAGTATCCGTTGCGGTATTGAAGTTTCAAATCGGAACGCTTCAGGACCACTTTCACGCGGCGGTACTTGCCGTTCATCTGCGGATTGCTGCTGCGATATCCGAGCACATAATAGGCTGAGGTATCGCGCTGCACGGCGCTGAAGACGCCGCTCAGGTCGTTCGAATCGAGAAAGGCTTTGCCACCGGTCTCGCCGGCCAATGTGGTAAGCGTCTCCTGGCTGTCGGCGTTGCTGTTGAATTGATCGAGCACCGATTGTCCCGAGTACGCGGCGTGGCCGCGCAGGCTCGCGCTCTGGGCCTCGCCGCCCGGAGGAAACGCCTGCAGCCCGCGCACGTCCATGGTGTAAAGCGCCACGTTGGCTTGCACAGCGGTATTTACAGCGGCGCGGAGCTGCACCTGATTCTCAATTCCGGACCGGCTGACTCCGTTGCTGAAATAAATAATCGATTTCTTCTGATCGATCCTGGCCAGCGACTTGGCAATCGACTGGATCGCCTGCAGCTTGCGATCGGTGTTGAACTGGTTGTATTCGGAGTCGTCCGCGACGAATGACCCGCCGGTGTCGGGCGTGCCCTCCGATGTGCCGGTGTCGCCCGCCTGGAATCCCTGGCCCTCGCCTGAGGTGTAGCCGCGCAGGACCGCCGCCAATCGTGTCTTGTCATTGGTGAAGTCCTGATCGACGCGCATGGAGGAGGCCAGCGAAACCACAGCGACCAAATCTGCCGGCGCCATCTGCTGATCGACATATTTCTGCGCGGCGCCCACTGCGCGATCGATGTCGTCTTCTTCCATCCCGCTGAAATCGAAAAATAAAACCAGCAGCCGATGATTCTTCAGGTCTTCTTTGTTGACCGGGGCGTTCGTGCCAATGATCTTCAATTGCGCGGCTGTGCCGCTGACGGTCGGACCGGCCGCGCCCGCGGTGGCTAAGGCATCAACGTTCTCGAAATCGAAGCTGGATATGCGTTGCGGTTTGCCGTCCTCAAGAATGTTGAAGTCTTCCGGCTTGAGTCCGCGAACCAGATTGCCTTGTTTGTCCCGCACAACGACATTGGTCAGAACCAGATCGCTGGTCACGCGAATGCGATAGTCCCCGGGATTGGAAGATGGCGTCTCCTGCGCACGAAGCGAGGGAGCAACGAGAAGGCAGCTCAAAACGACCAAAGTCCAGATTTGTGTCGCAACACCGGGGAACAGTGCTCGGATTCTTTGGTGGAAGCCCCCGCCTTTTAGTCGGGGGGAGCAAGGCGTCAAGCCTTGCGATCCCGACGCCGTGGATCCATTGCGCTTCATCGCTGGACTCGCGGACTGCCCGCGGCTAAAGCCTATTGTTCGCAGTGGCTTCGGTGCGCTGGATTGGAAATCCAACTTCCCCCGATTGAAAGTCGGGGGCTTCCACCAGGTTGCAATGGCGTTTTCCCACATCAGAAGCGATACCTCGCGCTCAGACTCACGCGACGCATGGAGCCAACGCCGGTTACAAATCCAAAGGTAGGCGAAGTCACTGCAGTGTCGATGGTCGTGAACTGAGCATGATTGAACACGTTGTTCGCAGACAGACGCAGCTCCAGCGCGCGGGTGTCTTTGGCTAAGAGCGTCTTACTCACGGACATGTCGAAGCTGAACTGGCCGGGGCCGATGATGATATTTCGCCTTGCATCGCCAAACTGCCCCGCGGGGGGAGCCGCAAATGCGGCGGGATTAAACCACTCGTTCACGCCGGGATTCGCTAACTGGATCGGGGCGCCTGTGAGATCAGGACGAAGCGAGCCATTCACTCCCTGAGCGATGTCGATAGCGGCGCCGAGAAATCGTGGCGTGAATGGCAGTCCCGAGGCTACGGTTACGTTGCCGCTCCACAACCAGTCGCCAAAGACGTTCTCCATCCAGCCTCCACTGTTGTTGAGCCACTTCTTGCCGGTGCCGAACGGCAGTTCGTACATGAAGCTGCCGGTAAGGCGATGTCTCTGATCGAAGCTGGAGAGGCTGCGCTCGGCGGCCAGGTCCTGATCGTTCTGGGCTACCACCACTGCTCCGCCTCCAATGCTTGAGGCGTTGTCGATCGATTTGGAAAAAACGTAGCTGCCCTGCGCAGAAATTCCGTGCCGAAGCCGCTTGCGCACGCGCACCGTCCCGGCATGAAGAATGGAATCCCCCTGCGAAGTCTCAAGGATAAAAGGCTGCACGTCGGGAATTCGTAGCTGGCCGCCTGGCAAGCGATTGGGGGCACGCTCCATGTCGAGCGCAGTTCCCTTCGAACCGTTGTAGCCGACATTAATCAGCAGCGACGGACTTAGTTCGCGCTGAATATCGAGATTCCAAATCTGAACGTAGCCCAGCCGGTAGTTCTTATCGACGGCGAAGTTGTTCGTGGAGGTCGCGGTTGTCGCGGGAAATCCATTCTGCAGCGTGAGAACCTGCGATGGAGAAGCGACATTGGTCTGGGTAAACGCAAACGGCGGCTGAAAGGCAAGGTTCTGGACAATGCTTCCGTATTGTCCGGTGTTGTAATTGATCCCGTAGCCACCCCGAACCACCGTCTTCTTCATCGCCTTCCAGGCAAAGCCCACGCGGGGAGCGAAATTATTGCGATCTGGTTCTACCACCGTGACGGGAAACGCCCCGGTGAAAGAGCCTACTCCGCCGGGAAAGACTGGATCAACTGCGGTGATAGTCGGGTTGATGTCGAGATTCACCACCCGGTTATTCGCTTCGCTGAACGGAGAAACGTACTCGTAACGCAATCCCAGATTGAAACTCAAGTTGCCACTGACCCGCCAGTCGTCCTGCACGAACAGATCCCACGAATTCTGGCGAAATTCATAGGCAGTATTTGCTCCCTGGATCGACGTGAGAGCAGGCCGCGAAAAGAGAAAATCGGCAAAATCATTGCCAGTCGAAGAACCATTGAAGGTAAAGGTGCCCCGGCCATTCTGCTCAGTATGAATATCGTTGTAGAGCCGCCGGAAATCGCCACCCATGCGGATGTTATGCTTGCCGCGCCTCCAAATCACGCTGTCGGCCCATGAGAACGTCTGGTTGTCGCTTAAGCTGGCTCCGGTGTCGTTCACCGTTTGTAAATCCTTGAATGAGAGCGTTGGCACACCGAAATCAAACGGAGTCTGCAATACCTGGCCAATGCCGGCTTCCCCGGCGACATTTCGCGCGTCCTGATACAGATTGCTGAGCTGGGCGTGGCTGCGGTTGTAATTGAAGTGCAGGTTATTCGTTAGCCGGTTCTTGCTCACCACCCAACCCGCGCCGGTGTTGATGCCGGAGCTGTCGGTCGTCCCCAGCAGAGTGGGAAACGGATTTCCCACTTGCGAATGCGAATCGCTGTAGTTCAAATTGAAATTGATATTGTTGCGAGCGCGACCGCGTCCCCCGCGTCCGCCTCCGCGCCCGCCCATAGGCATGAAGGTCGCGCCCTCGCCGAAGTTGTGGATCAGGCGGACTGCGATTTGATCGTTGTTCTGCGTCAGCGCGGTGACGAAATGAAAATTGCGCGCGTCTCCGGACAGATTGGGCAACGGAATGAACTGCAATAGAGTCTGCGCCGCGGGATCGATGCTCGGCACCTGGTTGCCGGCGAGCGGCTGGCCGGCGGGATTGGTTAGTTGGAACGGAAGTGCGGAAAAGTC
>Ga0134125_10008537_pt1 | contig 11565 bp, 9 predicted proteins | sample KB31751_FD_96464 | JGI IMG/M metagenome (GOLD analysis project Ga0134125, IMG submission 96464) | Terrestrial soil microbial communities with excess Nitrogen fertilizer from Kellogg Biological Station, Michigan, USA - KB3-175-1 | ecosystem: Environmental > Terrestrial > Soil > Unclassified ... | reverse complement strand
CGTGATGTCGTCGGCGGTGTCGCTGGCGCGGGAAGCGTAATCGGATGCATAATCCTGCGCCTGATCAGAGTAGCGATTGAAGAGCTTGCGTCCACCCTTGCCCCACCTGCCCGCCACGCCGCTCAAACTCGACATCCAGTCCTTGGCGGTGTCGGTCCAGGATGAGCTGGTTCTGCCCGCCTGTTTCGAGAGGCGATTGCTGTATTCCTCGGCCATGTCGCTCAGATGCTGGCCATATTCCTGTGCCTTATCCGCGATGGAGCCACCGATGCTTCGGGCCTGGTCGCTGGCTTTCTCCCAGCCGCTCTGAAGCATGTCCTGGGCGCTTCCCATATAATCGCCGGCGTGATCGGCGATGTACCGGCGGCGCTTCCTGCCCATATCGGGGTCCAGCAGATACATCGCGGTCGCACCCAGCAGGGCTCCGCCCATCAGCGAAATCAGGTTCTGAGTCGTTTTCATGGCCAATCTCCTTCAGGAACTCCTGGCACTCATCTTCTCTTCTACACCGGCATCCTGCCGCGATAGAACGGCTAATCCGGGGAATGGACCGCGCCCATCGCTCAGGTATTCTGCCGGTGCAAAGTCAGTGCCGGACGGAGCCATTGTGGTGCAGGCTTTCCAGCCTGCAGTTCAGAGGCAGGCGGGAAAGCCTGCACCACAATTCGAGAAGGACCCCTTCGGAGCCGGGTTGCCTTTTGTGCCTCACATTCATCTAATTGCCATCCACATCATCAGGAAGAACCCCAATTTGGAAATCACGCATGGCAGATCAGCTTGAAAGCAGAATCCTCTCCCATCTCCGATCCGAGCGGTACCGCCCGCAGCGACCGCGCGGGCTGGCCAGGGAATTGAACCTTCAACAGGAAGAGTCGTATCCGGCTTTCCGTGAGGCCCTTCGCGAGTTGATGCACGAGGGGCGGGTCGTCATGGGAGCGGGCGGGACGATCGTCCTGCCGGGCGAGCAGCCCCGGCGTGACGAATTCGAGGGAACTTACCGACACAACCGCCGCGGGTTTGGGTTTGTCGTGCCGACGGACCCGTCGAGCCATGAAGATCTGTATGTGCCCGAGGGACAAAACGGCGGGGCGATCACCGGGGATCTGGTCCGCGCGAAAATCACCAGTCGCGGGCAGCGCGATGGGAAGACGATCTACAGCGGCCGCGTGACCGAGATCATCCAGCGGACGCAAAAGCGGTTTGTGGGAACCCTCGTACGGAAGGGCAATGAATGGTCGGTGATGCCGGACGGGAACACGTTCACCGAGCCGATCCTCACACCCGACGCGGCGGCGCGGCACATCAAGGCCGGCACGAAGGTTGTCGTCGAAATCACTTCATATCCGGAATACGGCTCGTGGGCGCAGGGCGTGATCACCGAGGTGCTCGGCAAGCCGGGCGAAAAGGACGTTGATCTCAAATCGGTGATCGTGCTGTTCAATCTGCCGGATCGCTTTCCTGACACGGTGCTTGAGGAGGCCCGTCAGGCGGTGGACCTGTTCAATCCCAAGGAGGAGCAATCCGCCCGGCTCGACATGACCCGTGAAACGATCTGTACCATCGATCCCGAAGACGCAAAGGACTACGACGACGCGATCAGCCTGCGCCAACTCGACAGCGGATTGTGGGAACTGGGCGTACACATCGCCGATGTCTCCTGGTTCGTGCGCGAGGGCACGGCCATGGACCAGGAAGCGCGCAGCCGCGGGAACAGCACGTACTTCCCCGGCTACGTGATCCCCATGCTGCCGGAGATCCTCAGCAACGGCGTCTGCTCACTCCAGGAAGGCGTGCCGCGGCTGTGCAAAAGCGCGTTCATCACCTACGACGATGATGCTAAGCCGATTTCGACGCGATTTGGCAACACGATCATCAAGAGCGCCAAGCGCCTGCGGTATCGCGAGGCGCAGGCGATCATCGATGGGGCCGAGCAGGTGCCGCACCCGGACGGGCCGAAGCGGGTTGGAGACTACGAACCAAAAGTCGTCGAACTCCTGCATCAGATGAACACCCTTGCCCGGCGGCTACAAAAACGCCGGCAGGCACAGGGGCAGATCGTTCTCGATCTGCCGGAAGTGGACCTGGTGCTCGACGAGGAGGGGAAGGTGATCGACGCGGTGCCTGAGGATCAGAGCTTCACGCACACGCTGATCGAGATGTTCATGGTCGAGGCCAACGAGGCGGTGGCGAGGCTGCTGGATTCGCAAGGCGTGCCATTCATCCGCCGCACCCACCCCGAGCCGGAGGTGCAGGGGGCGGAGAAGCTCCGGCAATTTGTCCATGTGGCGGGCTTTCGCATCCCGAAGGTGCTGGACCGCAAGTCGATCCAGTCGCTGCTGCACGCCGTGCGCGGCAAGCCCGAGGCGTTTGCGATCAACCTGGCGGTGCTCAAGAGCCTCAACCGGGCCGAGTATTCGCCCGAGCCGATCGGGCACTATGCGCTGGCCAGCGAGCAGTATTGCCACTTCACATCGCCAATTCGACGGTATGCGGATTTGACCATCCACCGTCTGCTCGACGCCTATTTCGATGCGGGTGGGGGCTCTGCGAAGGGCGGCAGGAAGCGCGCGAAGATCGATCCGGAGGACGTGCCCAGCTACGACGAGCTGGTCGAGCTGGGTCGCGCCATCAGCTTTACCGAGCGCCGCTCCGACGACGCCGAGCGCGAGCTGCGGCAGGTGAAGATCCTCGAGCTGCTCCAGAAGCGCGTCGGCGAAGAATTCACCGGCGTCGTCACCGGCATCACCAATTTCGGCATCTTCGTCCAGATCCAGACGTTCCTCATCGATGGCCTGATCCGCTACGAAGACCTGATGGACGACTGGTGGGACGTCGACGACAAGAGCGGCCACATCCGGGGCCAGCGCACCGGCCAAATCATCCGCATCGGCGACGTCGTCAAAACCATCATCGCCCGCGTCGACATCCCCCGCCGCGAGCTGGACCTGTCCATCACCCAAATCCTCGGCCGCGGCGGCAAGCCGCAAACGGGGAAGACGCCGAAGCCGGAAAAAGACAAAAAGCAGCAGGCGAAGGCCAAGCACGCCGACATGCGCGGCGGCAACCGAAAGCGACCGTCGCACCGACGGGGAAGAAGGCGATGAGCTCCACAGCCAGCAGTTCCCATCGCGATCGCGTGCAAAAAGCCGACGAGTTCCTCAATCCAAAGCGTGGTCGGCTAACTTCGCATCGATTGCGGTCGCGGCACGTAGCGATTGATGGAACCGGCGGAAGTTGCAATCCATGTAGTGAGTCGCGATGGCGTGAACGTCGTTCTCATGGGAGCGTGAGTATGCCATCTTGAAGGCCCGAGCACCCCGCCGTATGCTGCTTGTTTGCAGGATGATCGGAAGGACAACGTATGAAGACCCCGCCGACGAAAAAGGGTTGTGGTGGATGCAACATCGAAGCAGTCAACCCGGATCATCGTAAAATGAGTCCGACAAACCCGATCCTGAACGTCGGCTTGACGTTCGAGGAAGCCTTGAAACTCCGCGTTGCGATCGATGAGGCATTGCTTCGTCTGAACTCATACAATCGTGCGACGAAGGCGGGGAGAGAGAGACTGCTTTGGATCGGCGTTCATCTTCGGGACAGCACAGTGACGGTTTCGGAGGGCAATCCAGTGAGGGAAAAGCCGGCATTCCCGCCGGCATCCGCTACCATCAATCCGGCAAACTCAGACTGACTGACTGCCAAGCTGGGACGCTTCGCGGTACCGTACTTTTGCTCGTGGATAACTTGACGCGCCATGGGAGGGCTATTGAGTAAGGCTTGTCGGCCTCGATACCAGCATGTATTATTTTGGCAATGAGCACTCTCGCTGAAATCGAGCTGGCAGCACGTCAATTGAGCCCCGCGGAGAGACAGCAGTTGCTCATCCGTGTTGCCCAGAGCCTGCGCGAGGGGGGTCATCCCCTGCCCGAGCCCCGCGATTTCTCAATCGAAGAGATGCGGGCGTGGATGGATGAGGATGAACGAGACTACCAGAAGTTCCTTCGGGGACAAAGTTGAAGCTCTTCCTGGATAGCAGTGTCGTTCTCGCCGCTTGTGGCTGCTCGACAGGTGCTTCCCGCGCGGTGTTCGATAGGTCCGAAGCCCAACGTTGGACGTTACAGACGAGTGCTTATGTGGGGATGGAAGTGGGAGCCAACATTCGCAAGTTGTCTTCGACGGCCTCCATCGCGTGGCTTTCCGTGCAAGGGAAGTTGCATGAGGTGCAGGATGTCGTCAGTTACAAGTGGCCGACGATCTTGATGCCGGCAAAGGATCGTCCGATTTTGTTCACGGCAGCGGCGTGGTCAGAGGTCTTGCTGACATTGGATCGCAGAGATTTTGCCGAATTGCTTGGCGGTTCGTTTTACGGTCTGCCGATTTTGACGCCCGCGGAGTTTCTGGAGACCGAACGAAGTGCCGGCCGGTTACGGTAAGGTTGCCCAACGTGCACCTTCACGCGTCATGGCCACATCTTCACTTCGCTCTCCAGGTGAATCTCATTCTTCTCGAAAACCTTCTCGCGGATAAGTTTCACGAGCTTGAGGACGTCCTCTGCCCGGCAGCCCGGGTGGGCGATGATGAAGTTGGCGTGTTTGGCGCTGACCTCGGCGCCGCCGACGCGCATGCCTTTGAGGCCGGCCTGGTCGATCAGGGCGCCGGCGCTCAGGCCGCGGGGGTTCTTGAAAATGCACCCGGCGTTCTTGGTGTTCAGCGGCTGGCTGTTCCGCTTGTACATCCAGATTTCCTTGGTCCGCTTCATGATCCGCTCGGGGTCTTCCTCTTCGAGCTCGAGTGTCGCGCCAAGGATGAACGAGGCGGAGATGTTGCTGGTGCGGTAATCGAAAACCAGGTCGTCCTTGGTGCGCTCGAAGACGGTGCCGGAGGAGTCCATGACTTGGACGCTCGTGACGCGAGCGCCCAGGTCCCCGAATTTGCCGCCGCAGTTCATGCGGATGCCGCCGCCGATGGTGCCGGGGATGCCGGCCAGGCATTCGATGCCGGCCAGGCCCTGGCGAACAGTGCGGAGGATGAGTTTCTGGATATCGACGCCGGAGCCGACTTCGACCACGTTCTTGTCGAACTTCACCCGACGCCAGTATTCCTGGCTGAACTTGAAGACGGCCCCGTCGACGCCTTCGTCGCGGACCAGCAGGTTGGCGCCCAGGCCCAGGACGTAGATCGGGATCTGGTTCTCGACGCAACGTCGGGCGGCTTCCTGGAGTTCTTCGAGCGAGCGGGGCTGAACGAACCAGCGCGCCGGGCCGCCGATGCGGTACCACGTTTTGGGGCCGAGCGGAACGTTCTCGGAAACGATCTCGTCCAGATCGGCAAACGGGTTGGTGGTCCCGATACGCATGGTCGCTACAGAAGACATGATAAGTAGCTCCGGGAAGCAGTTGCCAGTTGTTAGTTGCCAGTAGGCTGCCTCTTCTCTTCCTGGCAACTAACAACTGGCAACTGGCAACTATTTCGTCACAAGGTCTCTTCCGATTTCCCACACATTTCCCGCCCCCATCGTCACCAGCAGGTCGCCTTCGTGCAGTTCGGTTCGCAGGTGCTCGACGATCTGCTCGAATCGGGGCAGATGGATCGCCTTCTCGCCGTGGCGGTTGATCCGCTCGACCAGATCGGCGGCGGTGACGCGCTGCCGCTCGGCTTCGCTGTCCCGCACGAAATAAATGTCGGCGACGATCGTCTGATCGGCGGCCGAAAAGCTGGCGGCGAAATCCTCCAGCAAAAACCGCGTCCGGCTGTGCTGGTGCGGCTGAAAGACGCAAAACAGCCGCTTGGGCGAATACTTCTGGCGAATGGCAGTCAGCGTCGTTCGAATTTCGGTGGGGTGGTGCCCGTAATCGTCGACGACGGTCGCGCCGCGATACGTGCCCATCTCCGTCATCCGGCGATCGACGCCGGTGAAATCCGATAGCGCTTCGGCAGCTTTTCCGGGATGAACTCCACAGGCGGCGCAGGCGGCGACCGCCATAGTCGCGTCAAACAGGTTGTGGTCACCGGCCACGGAAAGACGCAGCTTGCCGACCAACTCGCCCTTGAAGCGAATGTCCCCGCGGAAGCAGCCGTTCTCGATCCCGGTGACGGTAGTGGACCAATCGGCCGGTTGATTCACAGCCACGGTTTGCACCGGTGTGACCAGGCCCGCGATCGCCTTGAGCACGCGGTGATCGGTCCCGTTGGCCAGAATCAACCCATCGTGCGGAACAATTCGGGCGAACGTCCGGAACGACTCGACGATCTCGTGGATATCCTTGTAGCAGTCGAGGTGGTCTTCCTCGATGTTGGTGATCACCGCGACGCGCGGGCGCAGGTTATGGAAGCTGCGATCGAATTCGCACGCCTCGGCGACGAAGGCACGGCCCTTGCCCGAGCGGCTCCCGCCGCCGAGTTGCGGGACGGTTCCGCCCACGACAAAGCTCGGGTCGGCCCCGCACTTGAGCAGGGCGTAGGCGGTCATGGCGGTGGTCGTCGACTTGCCGTGCGTGCCGGCGATGGCCACGCCCAGCCGCTCCTGCATCACCTGGCCCAAAAGCTCGGCGTATTTGATCGATTCGAGCCCGTACTTGTTGGACGCCTGGTATTCGGGATTGTTGTCCTTGACGGCGGCGGTGCGGACGACCAGATCAATCTCGCGACCGAGCAGTTCGCCCATCTGGTCGCGGGAGATTTTGACGCCGCGTTTGGCCAGGTCGAGGGTTTGTGCGTTGGGCTTGGGTTCGGAGCCGCTGACGACAGCGCCGCTGTCGAGGAGCATGCGGGCCAGGCCGCTCATTCCGCAGCCGCCGATGCCGATGAAGTGGACGCGCTTGCCGGCAAACCGGCTGACCGACTGGTCGGCCGGTTCATTTCCCCCGAGGGGCGAGGCCCCCGGGCGCGATTCCTTTCGCATCTCGCTGATGGCTTTCTCCATGGCCGGGGGCATGGTACTCCGGGATAGCGGTGTTTCAACGGGAAACGAGGATTAAAACGTAGAGCGTAGAACGTAACGGAAATTACGGACTTTTACGTTCTACGCTCCACGTTCTACTCCGCTGGCGCAACGGCGGGAGCTTGTTGGCGCTCCATCCTTCATCATCGGCCGGTTTGCGCAAGTTCCGTAACGAGCTGCGCGACATTTTCTGCCGCATGAGGCTTGCCCAGCTTCCGGGCGGCTTCGGACATGAGCCGGCGCTTCTCGGCATCGTATAACAGCGACTCGATCGCTGGCCGAAGTTTGTCGGAGTTCTTCCGCCGGTCCTTCTCGTCATCCAGCAACACCGTCGCCCCGGCGTCGGCCAGCACTTTGGCGTTGGCCCGCTGGTGCATGTCCTTGTGGAACGGGTAGGGGAGCAGGATGGAGGGCACGCCGCAGGCGGTCAGCTCGGCACAACTGCTGGCGCCCGAGCGGCTGATGGCCAGATCGGCAACCGCCCAGATTTTGGCCATGTCCGGCGTGAAATCGATCACAACCGCCGGGACCGAAAGCTCGCGATACCCTGCCCGTACGGAGGCCGCATGGTCCCGGCCCGATAAGTGCAGGATCTGCCAGCCGCGTAGCGTCACGCCGGCCAGCATCGTGAGCACCGCTTCGTTGATCGTCTGCGCCCCAAGTGAGGCCCCGGTGACCACCAGCGTGTTCGTCGCCGGCTCGAGGCCGAGGGCTTTGGCGGCCGTCGCGCGATCGGGTAGATTGCGAATGTCCGAGCGGATCGGGCACCCGGTCACTTTCAGCTTGGACCGCTGTGAGGCATCGACATGTTCTGCCGTCTGCTCGAACTGGCAATAAACAGCCTTGGATCGTTTCATCAGAAGCTGATTGGCTTCGCCAGGGATCACGTCGGGATTAAGAATACCCGTCGGAATCTTCTTCCCCGCCGCCAATCGCACCGCTAAGCCGGCGGCGTAGCCGCCGAGCCCGAGCACGGCTGCCGGCTTGCGTTCCTTCAGCACCTTGCGGACCTGGTCCCAGGTTTCGCGCAGCGCTTTGGCGAATCGGAGCGTACCGCTGATCGATTTTTTCCAGGGAATGATCGGTTGCGGAATGAACTCAAACCCGGTCGGCTCGAGGATCACGCGGTCGATTTCTTTGGATGTACACAGAAAAACGGGTTTGATGTTTGGCGCGTTGGCCCGGAGCGCTTCGGCCACCGCAATGCCAGGGTACAGGTGTCCACCGGTCCCCCCGCCGGCCAACAGAATCATCGAAGCTTCACTCATCCGAGACGTAGCTTATCGGCAGGGGAGGGGGTTGAGTATGGCGGGGTTGAGCGGTGCTGATAATTGAGTGGGGCTCGTAGTCAGAAGGCGGCGGGTGGCGCGGGACCGGGAGGGCGAGGCTCCTGCCGAGCCGCGATTTTCGGGCGGGCCTCGGCTCGGCAGGAGCCTCGCCCTCCCGGTTGGGACGACTGCTTATGCTGCGTGTCGCAACGGCGGGGGAGTGGGCGAAGTCTGCTGATCCTGCAAATCCGGGTTTTCGGCGTCCGTCTCGGCTTCGAGTTCTCCCGAACGGGCCACGCTATACAGGACACCCAAGGCGGCGCAGGTGATGATCAACCCGCTGCCGCCGGCGCTGATCAGGGGGAGCGACAGGCCCTTTGTCGGCACGCTGACCGTCGCCACGGCGATGTTGATCGCCGCCTGAAGTCCGATCATGGACGCGATGCCGAATGCCAGCATCCGCCCGAAGTCGTCCTTCTTCTGCTTGATCACCTGCCAAGCGACATAGATGATCCCGAGGTACAGGGCGACGGTGAGCATCGCGCCGAATAGCCCCAATTCCTCCGAGATCACCGCGAAGATGAAGTCCGTGGTATCTTCCGGCAGGTAACCGAGCTTTTGAATCCCGTTGCCCAGCCCCCGGCCGAAGATCCCGCCCGTGGAGAAGCAGAGCAGGCTCTGGATCATGTGGTATCCCTCGCCCTGCGGGTTGTCCCAAGGGTGCATGAACGCGGTGATCCGGCGCATGCGGTATTCCTTGTGGGCGATGAACCACACCGCCGCCGCCAGGGTGGGGAAGATGATGATGATCAGGTGCCGAAGCTTGACCTTGCCGGCGAGGAGCATGGTGATCGCGCAGACGGTAATCAGTGCCGCCGTGCCGAAGTCTTGAATGACCACCAGCAGGGCCAGGATGCCGATCGGGATCGAGGTCGGGATAAAGTCGACGAAAAACCGGTCCAGCGGCTTGGGTTTGCGGGTCAGCCAGACTGCCAGGAACAAAACGGCCGCCCATTTTGCCAGTTCGGAGGGCTGGATCTGCACCGGGCCAAGCTTCAGCCATCGGCGCGCCCCGTTGACCGACACGCCGATGTGTGGCACCAACACCATTGCGCAGGCGCCGGCTGACAGCAGGAACATCCATAACACCGGCGAAGTCAGTGCTGAACGGCGTTCCTCAATCAGCCAGTCGTAATCAATCCGTCCAACAATGAAAAACGTGGGAATCGACAGCCCGATGAAAATCAGATCCTTGAGCCCGAGCGGCGACCAGGACCACTTCGGATCCGCCAGCACGCTGGTCGACGCCGATTGAACCATGATCGCCCCGAAAGCCAGGAGGGCGAGCACGCAAATGGCAAGAATGTCCTGCAGCCGAAGCCGGTAGATCGATGCGTCCATCTGTCTTCAGTTATCGGACGCATCGGACGGCAGGGTTAGATTTTCGGATCTGCGCGAGAGGAAGCCTACTCGTACCTCAGTGCGTCGATAGGATCCAGACGCGAGGCTTTCCAGGCGGGGTAGAAGCCGAACAGAATCCCCACCGTGGCCGAAACCAGCACGGCCGCGAGAATGGCAGGAATCGAGACGGCGATGGGCCACCTCAGCAGCATCTTGACCAGGGTGGACGCGCCGCGGCCGATGACGATGCCCGTTGCCCCTCCCAGCAGGCACAGCACCACCGCTTCGATCAGGAACTGCCGAAGGATGTCCCGGGCGCGGGCGCCTACGGCCATTCGCAGACCGATCTCACGGGTCCGCTCGGTCACGCTCACGAGCATGATGTTCATGATCCCGACGCCGCCGACGATCAGGGAGATCGTCGCCACGCACAGCAGCAGTGTCGTCATGAGCCGGGTGGTGGTGGAGAAGGCCTTGGTGAACTCGGTCATGTCGCGGATCTGGAAGTCATCCGCTTGGCCCGGCCGGATGCGATGCCGCTGGCGGAGCAAATCGGTGATCTGGTGGATGGCGGCGGGAATCTCGGCCGGCGAGCGGGCTGACACCGTGATCCGATCAATATTGTGGAACCGGATCGGCATCGGCTGGTCCGCCTGCTGCATGGTGGACGGGGCGGGATACAGCGACGTGCCGCCGCTCGGGTAGAGGTTGCTGAGCGAGTTCACCTGCGTGAGCGGATTCGAACTGGACGCGGCCACAGCGCTCTGGTTGACGTTCGAGAGCATCGAGTTGGACAGGCGATACTTGAGCGTAGTCCAAGGCATCATGAGAATGTCGTCCTGGTCCCAGCCCATCATGCTGGCGCCCTTGCTCTGGAGCACGCCGACCACTCTTACATTGGCGTTTTTGATGCGGATTTTCTTGCCGACCGGGTTGTCGCCATCGAACAGCTCGCGCACGAGCGTCTGCCCGATGACGCAGACCATGTTGGCGTTCTGGACGTCATGCATGGTGAACGGCTCGCCCTGGGCGATCTGCCAGTTGCCGACGTCCAGGTCATCGGGCGTGGTGCCGTCGATGTTGTTGGGCTGCCAGTTCTTGTGGCCGTAAACAAGCTGCATGCGCGAACCGACGTTCGGCACGGCGTTTCGCACGGCGGGGCATTCATTCAGAATTGCGTCGCAATCTTCGGGGGTGAGGGTCACCCGGCTGCCCGCCCCGGCGCTGACGCCGCCGGATGCCGATTCCCCTGGAATCACCATCAGAATGTTCGCACCCAGCTTCGAAATGCTGCTTTGCAGAGCCACCGACGAACCCTGGCCGATTTCCATCATGGCGATGACCGCGCCCACGCCGATGATGATTCCCATGCAGGTCAAGATAGACCGCATGATGTTCCGCCTCAGGGCGCGAACGGCGGTTCGGAGGGTGCGGTAGGTGGATCGCATCCGATAATACCTTCGGTTGGCGCGGGCCTTTGGATTCGTATTGTATCGCCACTTCCCAATTCCGGGAAACAGATTGCACAATTGTTGCTTGTTGGGGATTAGGCCACGGGGATAGTCAACTTGCGGGAGGCGTTATGTCGGACAGCATTGGGATCGACTGGCAGGTGTTACACGGGGATCACTTCAAAGGCTGCAAAGCGCTGGTGACCGGCGGGGCCGGGTTCATCGGGTCGCACCTGGCGGAGGCGCTGGTGCGATTGGGGGCGGCGGTCGCGGTTATTGACGATCTGGTGGGGGGAAGCCGGGAGAACTTGCGTTCATTTCCGGTTGAGTTCGTCCACGATTCCATCCTGAACCGCGAAGCCTTGTCCCGCTGCACGGCCGGCTGTCGCTACGTCTTTCACCAGGCAGCGCTGGGCTCGGTGCCGGCCAGCGTCGAGCGGCCCAGGGTGTTCAATGAGGTCAACACGATCGGGACTCTCAATGTGCTCGAAGCCGCCCGTGAGGCGGG
>Ga0134125_10008536_pt1 | contig 11566 bp, 19 predicted proteins | sample KB31751_FD_96464 | JGI IMG/M metagenome (GOLD analysis project Ga0134125, IMG submission 96464) | Terrestrial soil microbial communities with excess Nitrogen fertilizer from Kellogg Biological Station, Michigan, USA - KB3-175-1 | ecosystem: Environmental > Terrestrial > Soil > Unclassified ... | reverse complement strand
GTAATTTATTGGCTTAATGGTGATATAGCGCTTGAATATCAGAAAAGCGGTACACCGATGTTTAAGCATAGCTATGTAATGATAAGGCACGGTGAACCGGTAGCAAATGTTATTACGCATAGTAGAGATCCAAAGAAGGTACCGGAAAACAGAATTAAGATCGAGTTACTAAACCATGTTCTTTACTCAAGTGAATGGCTGCAGGTGATGGATGAAGTTTGCGACGCGCTAAAAGCAATACCAGTAGTGTTTTCCAATATTGATATTGCGCTCGATGGTTGCAATCATGTACCATTATTTTTAAATTATTATTGCAAGCAAACACCGGAAAAAAAGATAGTAGAGCTAAAGGGTAAAGCACATTTTTCCCCTGGGATCATGGATAAGAAAACAATGATGTTCAATCACTTTAAAATTGGTAGCTCACATAAGAAGATCAGGATATATAACAAAACGCAGGAAATAGAGCGTGAGAGCCATAAAGAGTATATCCGGCATTCATGGGAAAAAGCGGGAATGGATCTTAACCAGGATAATTGGCGAACTGAATTAAGATTAGACAGTCAAGCCATAAAAAGTATAGCAGGCTTCGATTACAGGCGGTTGATGGATCCTAATTACATGCTATCAATATTCAGAACTTTAATAAAGAATTTTTTTGAGTTTGCTATAGTAGATCATACCGATACCAATATAAGCCGGTGGAAAGTTGTGGATCTATTCCAATTTGAACAATTAAGAGTTACAGTATTAGATAAGTTGCCGAAAGCCGTGGTACGCGGGGCTTACAAAGCAAAGATGGCAATTCATAATGCCGTGGCTAATATCTGCAGAAGGTACATAAATGCAGAAGCCGATGTAATGGCAACAATACACCACATCAAATTGAATATAGATCTGTACGACCTGGGGCGGTATTATTTAAAACGGTTGCCGCAATGGATCAATCAATATCGAACGTACACCCCATTTGAGCCGGAAAATTTATTGTTGGAGTTAGTATAATTACCGGATTTATTTTATATTTGTAATACTTCCTTCGTTGGGTAAACGCATGGGATGGGTTATACATTAAACTAAATTCGGGCGCCTTTAGCAAGCGCCCACTTTTTTTTATTATTATTTTGTTATACATTAGGGTCATAAATATATTTTATGGCCACATTCACACCAGTAGCAAAAGTATTGACAGGATCAGGCACAACCCCGGATCTTGCAACAACCGCGATAAATACTGCACTGTCAGCATTAAGCGGTCAATATTCTATAATGAATATGCAGACGGCTGCAGTCTATAATGGCACTGCATTAACCTTTACTATTTCCGTTCTGATACAGCAGGTTGTAACTTCGTAGAATGGCTGCAGCAAAGAACGATAGCGCAGGATTATTAACCGCCGGCATTATTGCTGCAGGTATTTACTTTGTTACGCTTGAAGCGAAAAAAGCAAAGAGTACAATGTATTTTCAGAACTTGAAAGTATTGATTGGAAATGTAAAATTTTCAGGGGATAGCATGATTATAGAACTGAAAATTGAAAACCCAAATACAACCGCCCAGGTTGTAAGATCTATAGTAGGTCAAGTTCTCGTAAATAATAACCCGATAGGGGATATTAATCAATACACAACTTACACAGTGAGGGGGAATAATGAAACCATTATTCCCCTTGTTGTTAAGCTGAAATTTTTGTATTTGCTGTCAGAGCTAACAAGTATGATACAGGGCAAAAGGAACCAGGTTGTTTTAACCTTCAATGGTACGATAAACCTGAACAATGCGCCCACACCTTTACAGATCCGGTATAAACTATCTGCTTAATGAAAGTACACGATATTTTATCAGAGCTACCACCGTATGAGGCTAATAAAAGGCTTATACTTCGCCGGCAAGATACCTACGATATTATACGGGATATACTTCGTAAGCATAGCGAATGCGCCGGCGATTATGATAAAATTTCAAAAGACTTTTGGCGGGGAAATGTACGCGACACCTGCAGGGCGCTTTTTGATTTTTGTAAAGACAATATTAAGTATCATATTGAGCCAACAGAAAGCCAATCAGTTAAAACACCTGCAGCAATATTATCACAAGGCCAAGGGGATTGTAAGCATTATTCTCTATTCATAAACGGCGTATTACATAGCCTGCAGCGTGCCGGCTATCCGGTTGAATTTGTGTACCGGTTTGCATCGTATGATCCTACCAACAAACACCCACGACACGTATTTTCAGTATGCAAAGAAGGTCAATCGGAAATTTGGACAGATCCGGTATTGCCTACCTTCGACAATAGAAAATCTTATTATTTTAAACTTGATAAAGTTCCAACTATGGGAAAGATCGGGGAGCTGTACGACATAAGCGGCATAGATGCAAAACCGGGAAACTTTATGTCCGGGCATTGCCACCATACGCATTGGTTAGATACTATGCCGGGGCATAGAAACCCTACAACAAAACATCATTACCGCCCGGATCATAAAGGAGGCATTACTATAGTTACAATCGGATCATCTGATATAGGCCGGGGCGGCTTCAAACGGTTTCTTAAAAAGATCAACCCAAAGACGCTATTTTTAAAAGCATCAATGGCGCCATCTCGAAATTCATTTTTGCTATTGCTTAAAATGAATTTGTTCGACCTGGCATACAAGCTTGCAAAAGCTTCGCAGGATCCTAAGAAAAGAGATAAGCTTAAAAATACCTGGGAAAAATTGGGGGGTACCTGGAAGGTATTGGCAAAAAACATTAACCAGGGCGTAAGAGTATATGAGAAGCACCGGCATAAAAAAACAGGCTTTGCGAGAGTCAGCGGTGATGACATTGGTTATACTATGGGTGAGATCTATGAAGTGCATCCGGATCTACAAGGCATAGGCGTAATTCAATTTGCGGGCGCGGCTGCAATCATTGCTGCAGCTTCGCCCATCATTGCCGCGCTACGCAGCTTATTAAAGTCATTTGGTATTAAGACCGATAATATGAATGCTAAAGCTGCAGATGGTATGCAGGATTTAGCAGACGGCCACAATGCCGGCACGATGGACGATAACGGCGACGTAACCCATCCAGGGAGCGGAGTTGTTACCCAGGCCACAGATAATGGCGACGGTACTTCTACTTTGCACGTAAAAAGTATCAATCATAGTGAGGAGGGCGACGACGGATCCGCAATGCCTGCAGCGCCGGCAAATGCAAGCAATGTAAGTACCAGCGTAAACGATACTGTTAAGAATACATTCGACAATATAAAATCGTTTGTTACAGAGCATAAGAAAGCAATTACTTTAACAGTAGTAGGGATAGTAGGGCTGAAAGTATTACCGCCATTGATACACAACATTACAGGATCTAAACCAAGAAGGAGGCGATAATGAGTTTTGGGGATCTTTTATCGTTAGTAGTTCCAATAATGATAATTCTTTGTCTTGCTTGCTGTACTGTTTTTTATACTTTCCATTTAGTAGTAACGAGATACCGGGAAGCAAAGAAGGAGCAGGAACTTAAAAAGCTTGACTATACCGCCTATGATGAGTGGGCATTAAAACAATTGCACGATGGCAAATGACATTTTCTCGAGGGCAAAAAGATACCGTAAACTGCACCCGCGCACGGCCTGGACTGATTGCGTAAAAGCAGTAGCCGGCAAGGCAACAAAAAAAGCTGCAGTAGGATCTGCCAAAAAGAAAAAGCCTGCAGTAAAAAAAGTAACTGTTATCAGGGCAAAGATCGTTAAGATCTCAGGCCCAAAAAGACATCATGTATCCAATAGATCCATTGGCGCCGTTTCTTTATCTGCTATCAGTCATCAACAAAGCCATTTAAAGGCATTAGAGGCGATGTTACACCGCCACCAGGCACAAGCCAAGGCCAAGGGGTTAACGGCTGCAGAAAAGGCACATACGCGCCGGGAAATAACAAAGATCCGGCATAGCATCAGTGCCACGAAAAAACATATTCAGTCACTCAAAAAATCAATATAATGAAATTGAACGAACTAAAGGACGCTATAAGCGATACCCACAACATCGAAACTGTTTCCATCGATGAAGATGGAACCTTTAAAGTTACTGCCTATAACAAGGCAACAAAAGAGGTTGATACCTTCGACCAGGATAGCGACGGCGAAGGTGGTGAATCAGCAGAAGATGACCAACCGGTAACAAGAAAAGCAGCTACGAAAAAGGCCGCTCCAAAGCGTCGCACTGCTAAATAAGCAATGCCTTTATAAATTTTTTTATTCACTCTTAATTATAAATTTTATGGCACGTCGTAAGAAAAAGACAACACACCACCGCCGGCACCGTCGCATGAGTGGTATAAGCCTGCATAAAAGAGATCTGCAGGACGCGGCAATGAAATTCGCCGGCTTGTTGGTTGGTGCAAATGCCGGCACGGTACTGCAGCGTATGGCAGTACGTGTACCGCCTAAAGCTTTATCGTTGATACAGTTTGCAGGTGGGTACATATTGACCAAACAAAAGAATGCATTCTTAGTCGGTGCCGGCTATGGCATAGCAAGCGCCGGCGCTATTAATTTCAGCCACGAAATGGGCTGGATACACGGCATAGAGGATCAGTTATCGGGCTTCATGAACGGCGCGGAAAGTGAATCTATATATTTGCCGGCCGGTAACATGAACGGCGACGATATGAATGGCTGGGGCGGTAAAGCTGCACTATCCGGCGAAGATTATAGTGTAAACGGATGGGGCGCTAAAGCTGCACTATCCGGCGAAGATGACAAAGACGCTGCAAGGCTTTATCCTGGTGGCCAAGGTTGGTAATAATCTTTTGCCTTAGCGATAAAATAATTTATATTTTTTCACACACTCAAACAATTTTATGGTACCAATTATTTCGAGCGAAGGCACAAGGTTATGCCTCATCAATGCGCGAGAAACGCTACAACGTCATAATATAAATTGGAAAGAAAAGACGTTGGCGCAAAGCTTCATTAGATCCGAAGTAGCTATTAACGCGAATAACTCTACCTATCAGTTTGGGGTTATTAATAATCAGAATGTGAACGGTAATAACCCTTTTGCATCTGAACGCAGAATGAAGCAGCAAGACGTATTTTTTGTTAGCCATATAGGCTATTTCTTAAACGTGCAAGCTTCACCTGCAGGCAATACAAGTTATCAGTATAGCTTGCAGACATTCCCGCCGGTATGGATGTACGGTGCTGCAGGTGTTAACCTGGATCTGCTTAAAAGCTTGTGGACTAATGCATCATTAAATATCACGGTAAATGACCAAGTTATTGTTGATGCCTGGGATTGTTTCAGGCACTTCATGGTACCTGAAACGCAATATCCTTACTGGATCACACCGCCGAACCAGTATAGCTATTTTGATGAAATAGACGGCTCACAAAGTGGCTTTTATCCGGTAGAGCCGAACTGGGTATTTAATGGTGCCTTCGATGTACAGGTATTTGTTAACTTTCAAAACAGCCTATCTACTGCCGGCATTGGTGGGGCTTCGTTTCGATTAGTTACCATCTATCGTGGTATTGTAGCTCAAAACTGCAGTAACATCATAATGAAATAATTTTAGTTCACTTGCCCGGCCTGCAGATCTGCAGGCCGGCACAATAATTTAACAATGAGAGGTTTTAGTTTCAGAAAATCCGTAACGGTTGAAATACCGGTAGTGGGCGTGGCTGGAGCCGGCAATCAGCAAACGCGAATAGTTATCCCGGATCAGCCAAATTTGAGATATACCAGGTTAATTGCAGTCGAAGCATTTAACGTGAATGATATTGCAGCAACGGCGCCAAATGGCAACCCATTGGTAACGGCTGCAGATATGCTTAAAGCGTCATTAGTGCTATATACATATCAAGCTCCCAACCCATTAACAAAGCCCCAGGAACAGCTTGCAAATGGTGTATTCGGTGAATATGTAAAATGGGTGCCTATGAACTCAATACATAGGGTGCAAAACAATGTACCGGATCCATTCGTTAGAGAATTGCCCATCTATGAAAACGTTTACTGTCAGTGGGAAAAATCCTATGTATTGCTATCTACAGCATTAGGCAATACGACTACCAGGTCTTTTTATCTGCAGGTATATTATTCAGATTATTAAACTATTTATTATGGCAGGCTTAACAGTAGAAAGGCGCGGAATTGAAGATATTTTATCAGGCTACCAATTATTTGAGGTGCCTATGTTTGCCGTATTTGTTGGTAAAGATCTAAAATTCTCATACCGTAGTGAAGACCAGGAAGCAGGCATACAGTTTTTGTCTGAACAACTGCAGGCCATACGCGCGAGCAATGGTAGCGGTATATACACATTAAAGGTTTACAACGCAGTAGATAAGGACGGGTACATCTCAAATGCTACGCACTACGTAGGATCTTTTAACTTCAAAGTATGTGAAGCAGATCCTTATTTTACTGCAGGCCGTCAACAAATGATACAGGGCGCCCCACCGGTACCCGATAAGATGGCGGAGATCTTAAACCGGATGGATCAACGCATGGTAGAGATAGAAAAGCGCTTAGATGAAGAAGCTGTAGAGGAGGAGGAACGACACCCGGCAATATCCATTATGGATGGCATAGGATCTATAGGCGAAAAATATCCCTGGCTGCAAAATAAGATCGACGATCTGTTTTTGTTAGGCCGCACTTTCTTTAAAAAATTAAATCCGATGGCAGAAGGAAAAATTAACGGGATAGATCCCTCAACGATGACACCACAACAGAAGGTAGTAGCAGCCCTGGACATATTGCATAAAGCAGATACAGATGGTAAATTCCCGGATCGTTTGTTGAAGCTTGCAGAGCTATCTATTAATGACCCGGATATGTACCAGGTAATGATTAAAAAACTGGATCTGCTATGAGTGAAAGAAAAGATATAAACTACTTCGATTGGAACGTGCAATATTACGTGCAAGATGACCAAATTGTGCTTGCCTGCAATAGTGCATATTTCAAGAATGAAGGGCAAAAAAACTGCAGTGTAAACGGTAAGATCCTGTTACCAGGTGAAGCATATAGCATCGAGCGTTATAATCCCAAAGATTTTTGTACTACGTCCGTACCGGTAGTATTTGCAGATAAGACCGAGCCAACCAATAGTCTTTCAGTTACCAGGGTAATTTATCACGAAAATGCCTACACAAAGCAATAACGTCAACAATTACTTCAATGTGCCTGGCATGTATGAAGATATTTTAGCGAACCAGCCACAACCGGCAATCGTTAACAGGATCTTTCTATCTACAGATACAAAGGAATGGTACCGCGATACCGGCACGGCCTGGGAACTATGGTTTCAGGCCGAAAGCTCAAGCGGTTGGGCGCTTGGTGGCAATACCTTAACCAGTGATAAAATATTTGGTAACATATCAGCTACTAAGTACAACATTCAGTTTTATAATGGCAATGCTGAAGCTGCACGTATATCAAGTAATAATAACTTTCTGATCGGTACCACAACGGATGGATCCTATCTATTAAAGGTGGCCGGATCTATGCAGGCCACAACTGCAGATTTTACCAGTAATATAATACAGATCGGAACGCTTTCTAATACGCTGCAGGTTGGTAAGCCTACCGCAACCGGTACCCTTAGCAATTTGATCTTTGGGTATTCCAATATGAATGGTACAGTAACCGGATCGGATAACCTGGCAATAGGGCGGGGGGTGATGCAAAATATCACGTCGGGCGCCTCTAATGTTGCCATAGGATCTCTATCAGGTAAAACTTTATCTTCTGCAGGTAATAACACATTTGTAGGGGTACAGGCCGGCCAAAACCACACTACCGGAAATGGCAATGTATATGTTGGAGCTTTAACAGGATTGAACGGCGCCGGCGCTACAAATAACGTTATGATTGGCCTGCAGGCAGGATCTGCAAACACAGCAAATTATAACGTCTATATTGGTCATACTGCAGGATCGGCCAACAATGCCCAGGGCAATGTATTTATCGGCGCAAATGCAGGATCTACAATAACCGGTGCCACTAATAAACTTATTATTGCGAGCCTGGCCACAGCATCAGGAACGACCGGGATAATCACCGGTGATTTTGGGACGGGTGTATTGACTTTCCAAAGTACCATACAGACAGCAGATCCCGGATTGGGTGCCGGCAATTGGTTGTTAGGTGTATATACTGCAGGGGCGCCGGCTGCAACCGGGTATGTGCAAGTGAAGATAAACGGCGTAGCTTATAAATTGTTAACAAGTACCTAATGGAAAACAAAGAGCAATTGCAAACAGCCTGGCTACAAATAGTAACTACGTGTGACCTGGCTAATAAAAACTTTCAGTTTTCAATGGAGCAAAGCCACGCTTTGTATGAAAGTGTAAAGCAAATAGAAAACGCATTAAATCTATTGACCGATGACAATTCAAGAATACCTGCAGGCACACCCGGAGAAAAAAGCGGCGTTTGATAATTTCATGCGTCACCGGCGCCGGCCGCATTGGTTAGATAGAAATGCGCAATCTATGCGCTGGAATAGCTTTATGTTTAACCATCTAAGGCATACGGGACCAGGTAAGCCGGCAATGGTCCAAAAGCCCAAAATGGGTGATGTAGATCCTGCGACCGGGTATCAGATCCCGGCCGGCGTATCACCTGCAGATAATGATACTGCATATAGCTATAGCAGCGTTAAAGGAATGCTGCAGTATGTAGGGGTACCACCATTAGTGGCGCCCTGGTCAACCGGTCAAACAGCCCTGGAAACAAACGATTGGAAAAGCCATGTATCACAGGCCGATAAAAATCTTTCCGGTATAACCTGGATCAATAACCCAAAGCTGCAGAAAAACGCCACAAGGGGCACTGCGAAGCCCAAGAGCGACGGCGGCGGGTACTATGCAAAGTTTAACACCTATAACGATTGGGCGGCCGATTATAAGCGTATAATCTCAAAGGGTGGGGCGCATGCTCCAATAGAAGCAAAAACGCTCCCGGACTTCGTACACCGGTTAAAGCTTAATAAGTATTTCCAAAGTAGTGAATCGGATTACCTTAATGGTATCATTGCCAAAATCAAAAAATTTGAACCACTGCAGCAGCTACACGAACAGCAGTTAGCCCAGGGCATTACTAATTGGCATGAGGAACATGATAATGATCCGTTCCCAGGGCAAGCAGATTTCTTTGCCTGGATAAAAGCACACCCACTACAAGCCGGCGGCCTGGCACTTATAACAGCATTCGGTATCAGCGCTCTATTTCGCGGCCGGTAAAGACATGCAGAATACCTGCATGTAAAGAAAATCCATCAAAAAGATATTATTTCCTATATTTGTTTCATGCTTATAGGATACCGTTGCTCTGCAGGGATGCAACAACGTAACGTAATAATGCATGGTATGACGCAAGTCTTTGTAGCCGCTCTGTATTGAGCGGCATTTTTTTGCTTGTTTTTGTGCGTAAAACCGGGTAAATTAGCCAAAGAATTTGGCTTGCATATATCAAAACAATTACTACCTTTGTTGCTGCTATTATCCACTATATGACTACAACAAAGATTTTCAGCACAATTTTAAGTTTTCCTCTCTTTCATAGGGTGGGATAATAGCAATAGAGCCGGGCTGCAGGGATGCGCCCGGCTAATTTTTATTATTAACTTTTAAAACTATTGTTATGATTGAAAATTATTTTGTAGTTCAAACGTTCCAAGCCGGCGAACCTACAGAGATTATGTTTCAGCCTATCGAAAAGATATTGGCATTAGATCACACATTAACGGATGAATTTCATCAACCTATAGTAACCACGGCTTTTTTAGGGTATGAGTGCGGATGGTGTACAGGTGAAGTAGATGGCGAAGAAATGGAAATGCTTGTGATAACATCTTATAAAGTGTTAACTGTTTTCCCGAAAGATATTATTAGTAAAGTAGACAGACCTTTTTAACCATGGAAACAATAAATCTATTGCTACTTATCCTCAACGCTCTATTTGTCGTTGGTACTGCACTGTACTTTATCTTACGTGGTCTTCGCTACATTACATACAAATTATTCCAACTGTTTGTCGATAAAAATTATACGAATGATACGTTTGAATGATAATATAAAATGTCCTACCTGCAGTAAGCCGGCGGACGCTGCAACCGGTATAGACCATGAGAAAAATCCAAACCCCGGTGATATAGCCATTTGTTTTTATTGCGGATCTGTAAACATTTACTATTGGGAAAACGATCAACTTATTTTGATAAAGGCACCCAAAAGTAAAATGCAGGATCTGCAGATCAATCACCCGGATACCTATCGAATGATAAACGCTTATGTTGCTGAAATTAAAAAGGATCTGCAATGAACGATAACTATGCATTAGCCCTGGGATGGATGGTTTCTATTTGCTGTGAGATCTTACTATTCTTTGTGGTACGCGAAAAGCTAAAGCGACAATTATTTTTCGACCTCTGGGAAATGTTTACGATAGTTACTGTTTTCCAAATACCGATGTTCTGTACTATTTTTCTAACAATAAATCAATTAAGAAAATGAAAAAGTTAAATCCACAATCAACAAAGTATAGAGGAAAAGAAATACAATATGTATTGTTGCAGGATATTCCCGAAACTTATCGAAATTGGATCCAAGTATATATGATTAATAAGCTGCCTTATGTATCACAGGAAAAAAGCAATCGTGATTATTTATATAGATGGTTTTGGGTTAACACAACAGCACCTACTTTAGATGGTGGCCAAAAAACTGTAAAGAAAGAAGGTATATTTTATGAGACCTATGATGAATGGTATCAACTGGCAATTGCTGAAATAAATAGTATGGGTGGACGTCCTGCATAGTTGTTTCCCATGCATTAGCTGCCCATTACGGGCAGCTTTTTTCTTTGCAGGTCATTTGTGCCACCCAGGACATTTGCACGTTCAATTTAAAATATTATCTTTATTCAGCTAAAGTTTAATGCATAAGTGATTGGAGAGGCATAAAATATAAAAATACAAGATGCGTTTACCCCAAACAATAGTCATTCATAAAAAAGAAAACGACCCGCTAAATCGTCTTTTTTATACTCCCGACAAATTTATCGAACCTAAGAACGTGTACGGATATACGTTTCACAAGGAATACACGATGTTGTATGTCCTGGATTGCGACGGCTACGACCTCAAAGTCAAAGTAGATCCCTGCAAGCTTAATAAGTATTTCTATGATGTGTGGGTAGAGGCCAACCAAGACTTTATTAATTCCACTATTATCAAAAGCTTATTTGTATGAGCCAACAAGGAATTTTTGAATTTCCACAGCATTTTCGCGAATTATCCCATTTGAGGACGGCGAGTAAAACCGTCCTCAAGTTTACAAGCCGTTTTCGCTCTGAAGCTTTACCGAAAAGCGTTTCAGTCAATTTAGACAAGTTTCATTTTCAAGCGGACTGCAGTTTGCCGGAACCGGATCCCGACCAGGTAATTTATTGGCTTAATGGTGATATAGCGCTTGAATATCAGAAAAGCGGTACACCGATGTTTAAGCATAGCTATGTAATGATAAGGCACGGTGAACCGGTAGCAAATGTTATTACGCATAGT
>Ga0134125_10008535_pt1 | contig 11567 bp, 11 predicted proteins | sample KB31751_FD_96464 | JGI IMG/M metagenome (GOLD analysis project Ga0134125, IMG submission 96464) | Terrestrial soil microbial communities with excess Nitrogen fertilizer from Kellogg Biological Station, Michigan, USA - KB3-175-1 | ecosystem: Environmental > Terrestrial > Soil > Unclassified ... | reverse complement strand
TGAAGGAAGAGCACAAGCCCACGGACTTTATCGTGCCCGACCAGTTCATCGATCGCACCTTTGCGCGGACTGCGACGTTCTTCGGCGATGGTGTGGTGGGTCACGTGACGTTCGGCGACCCGGTCTGCCCGATCGTCGTGGACACGTTCGTAAAGGCGTGTGAGGAGGTCGGCGTCGTCGGCAAGCGCGGCGGCACATATGTCTGCATGGAAGGTCCACAGTTCTCGACGCGTGCGGAGTCGAACCTGTATCGCTCGTGGGGTGCGGATGTCATCGGCATGACCAACCTGCAGGAGGCCAAGCTCGCGCGAGAGGCTGAGATCAGCTACGCGACGCTCGCGATGGTGACGGACTACGACTGCTGGTACGAAGGACACGACGATGTGACCGTCGAGCAGATAATCGCAGTCATGCATCAGAACAGCGGCAATGCGCAGAAGGTCGTAAAGGCCGCCGTGCGCCTGATGCCGAAGGATCTCAGCGCAAGTCCGGCGCAGACTGCGGCAAAGTTCGCGATCATGACCGATCGTAAGATGATTCCGGCAGAGACGAAGAAGAAGCTGGATGTGCTGTTTGGGAAGTACTGGTAAACCAGACCCTAAGGTAAAAGCGGAGAGAGAATGTCGATTCTTGTTGTAGGTTCGGTGGCGTTTGATTCACTGGAGACGCCGAGTGGCAAGCGTGATCGCGTGCTGGGTGGAGCGGCGACTCACTTCGCTTTGTCGGCGAGTCATTTCACAGACGTGCGTGTTGTCGGCGTGGTTGGCGAGGACTTTCTCGCCGAGCACGAGTGCGTGCTGACAAACAAAGGCGTGGACTGCAGGGGCATCGAGCGCGCGCCCGGCAAGAGTTTTCACTGGAAGGGCGAGTATCTGCGCGACCTGAACGAGGCAGACACGCTGGCCACGGACCTCAACGTCTTCGCTGAGTTCGCGCCGAAGATTCCGGCTGAGTATGAGGACTCTGAGTTTCTCTTCCTCGCGAACATCGATCCGGTGCTGCAGTTGCGCGTCCGGCGGCAGATGCCGAAGGTCGCGATGGTTGCGGGCGACACCATGAACTACTGGATTAATGCCCATCGCGAGAACCTTCTGAAGACACTGCGTGAGCTCGACGTGTTGCTGATCAACGACAAAGAGGCGCAGATGCTGAGCGGCGAATCGAATGGCCTGCGCGCCGCCGAAGCCGTGATGGCGCTTGGCCCGAAATCGCTCATCGTAAAGCACGGCGAGTACGGAGCGACAGCGTACTTCAGCGAACGCAGCTTCGGCGACGGCGTAAAGCGCCGTCCGTTCCGCGCTCCCGGTCTGCCACTGCATGAGGTCGTCGATCCAACCGGCGCGGGTGACTCTTTCGCCGGCGGCTTCTATGGCTATGTTGCGTCGCAGGGCAAGCTCACGCCAGAGATCTTCCGCCGCGCAATGTTCTATGGAAGCGCCATGGGCTCCTTTGCCGTCGAGCGCTTCGGCACGGAGCGCCTGCAGGGCACGACGCGCGCGGATGTCGAGGAGCGCATCGAGCACCTGCGCGAGTTGTCGCATCTCTAGCGCCGCAGTTGAGGAGCGCCACAGGTGCAAAGGTCAGGGAAGAAGTCGAGTGGATCGAAGACGGTGTTGCGGCCTGGCAGGCGCACGTCGTCTCCTCCGCCCTGGGATCCTGATGCGGTTTCGGCGGCCACTCGCGATGAGGTATATCCATTCGTTGCAGCCGGCATAGTGCTCGGGTTCTTCGCTCTGCTGGTCTGTTACTCGAAACACTATCTCCTGCTTTATGGCGATGCGGTCGCTCATCTCGGCATCGCACGACGCATCATCGATTCTCACTATCCCGGCATCGCGCAGCTTGGCGGCGTGTGGCTTCCGTTGCCGCACCTGTTGATGCTGCCGTTCATCGGCAACATGCAGATGTGGCAGACCGGCTTCGCTGCTGTGCCGATGTCCCTGCTGAGCTTTGCGCTGAGTGTCGCCGGCGTTTGGCGGCTTGGGCGCAGAATCATGCGGCCGCGCTGGGCGCTCGTTGCAACAACGTTCTATGCGCTGAACCCAAACCTGCTGTACCTCGCGACGACGGCAATGACCGAGGCGCTGTTCCTGTGTCTGCTGGTCTGGACCGTCGTTGCCGCAAGCGAGAGCGTTGCCGCGCTGCGCGCGGGCAGACCACGAAGCGCAGGCGCAGGCATGATCGCCGCCGGCATCCTCATCGTTGGCCAGGTGATGACGCGCTACGACGGCTGGATCATCGGTGCGGTCGTCTGGTGCTGGATTACGTGGGAGCTGTGGCGCAGCGGTCTGCTCGTCAGGCTGCGAACGCCGTTCTTGATTTTCACACTTCTGTGCCTTGCAGGCCCGATGTTCTGGTTCTGGTACAACGCGCACTTCAAGGGCGACTGGCTGGACTTCATGCGCGGGCCCTACTCGGCCGCCGCTATCGAGCGCAGGACCGCGCCGCCAGGACAGCACTATCGTGGGTGGCATAACCCCGGGTGGGCGCTGCTGTTCTACATGCGCACATCGCAGATCGATGCGGCCGCATGGGAGACGGGCTTTGCCCTGATGGCTGCTGCGCTCTACGGCGGGTGGCTGCAATGGAGACGGCGCGTTGAGGCCGCAGCCCGCACGCGGGCCGAGTCCGGCTTATGGCTGCTGTGGCTGCCGTTACCGTTCTATGTTTACTCGGTGGCCTACGGTTCCGTGCCTATCTTCATTCCGCAGCTCTGGCCACACTCGTTCTACAACGCGCGTTATGGCATGGAGATGCTGCCTGCGCTCTCACTTTACGGCGCATTCGCGGCAGAGCGGCTCGATCTCTGGCTGCGCGCGCAGACCGCCGGGTGGGCGCGAGTCTCTGCGAGATTGTGGCAGCCAGTCGCCATGCTGCTTTGCGTCGCCAACTGCATCGTGATGATGTACCGCGTTCCGCTCGTGCTCAAGGAGGGGATGGTCAACTCCACGACGCGCATCCCGTTTGAGCGCGCCGTTGCCACGACGCTCGAGACGTTCCCGCTCCAGGCTCCAGTGCTGATGTCGACGACCAACCATGTGGGTGCAGTCCAGACCGCTGGCCGACCGTTGAAGAGCATGGTCAGTGAAGACGATGAGGTTGCCTGGGAGCAGGCACTTTCTGACCCTGCACATCACGCGGCCTTCGTAATCGCGATGGCCGGAGACCCCGTGGCAAAGGCGGTCGCAGTGCATCCCGAAGGACTCAAAGAGCTTGAAGTCATCTGTACAACAGGCCAGCCGTGCGCCAAGGTTTATCAATCCGAAGTGTGGACCGGACAAACCACGCCGTAGAGCGAAGGCGCATCTTATGGTGTATGGCGCAGGTCAGAGGCGCCAAATAACCGGCGAGGCAATTGGCCGGTTCGAGACACAACCGAACGCAGAGCAACGGCGCTCTCTGAATGAGGGGCGCACGCCCCCACACGCGCTGATAGGAGAAAACCATGGGACTTTTTACCCCCGACGTAAATAATCTTCGCGAGCTTTACAGAACTATGTTGCATCGGTCATTGGACAGCGAACGGCAGATCGTCAACGACGGTCTTCCGGCAATGATCGAGGATTCAACCAACAGCGAACTGAAAAATGCGTTTCGGACCCATCTTGAAGAGTCCAAAGAACACGTTTCGCGTCTTGAGAGAATTCTGCGCGAGAACGATGGTGAAGCGAGCACATCAAAGTGCAAGGTCACCGCTGCACTCATTAGCGAAGGCAGTTCGACCGCCAAGGATGCCAAGGATCAGACGTTGCGCGACGTAGTTCTGATCGCCGCCGGCAACCAGGTGGAACATCACGAGATCGCTATCTACGGAACATTGCGCAACATGGCAATTATCCTGGGTGAGGCGGAGCACGCCGCGCTACTGGATAAGACGCTGGATGAAGAAAAGCACGCCGACAAGGTGCTGACCGAACTCTCCGAGCAGATTAACGTAGCGGCTCCTGTCGCATAAGGTTTTCCACGGTGAGAGCGTACCCGTGCAGTTTCTGCGGCACGGGTTCTTTTTTGCCGAATGTGGGGTGTCGCCGAGGGTGCAGGGGCAGGTGCGCGCGGGGCGCGCAGTAGTATTCTGGCTCGGTGCTGGCCCTCTTTAGTCATATAGTTCTTCCGCAGCAGTTGCAGCTCAGCGGTCCGGCGGCGTCCCGCCTGCTTGTGTCCTGCGCTTTGGGCGGGGCCATCGGCCTGGAGCGAGAATGGCGCCACAAGGACTCGGGCCTGCGCACCAACATGCTCATCTGCATGGGCGCAGCGCTGTTCACGATTATGAGCGAGGTACTCGCCGGCGCCTCGACGCCGAACAAGGGCCAGGTCGCCGCAAACATCGTGCAGGGCATTGGCTTTCTCGGCGCTGGATTGATTCTGCATACGAAGAGCCGCGTAATGGGGCTCACCAGTGCTGCGACCGTGTTTGTTGTGGCCGCCATTGGAATGGCCTGTGGCGCCGGCATGTACATGGAGGGGGTCATCGCGACCGTCCTTCTGCTCATCGCACTGCAACTGGTCGGCATGATGGAGAGCCGCCTTGGATGGAAGCGCTACCCGATGATCTACGAGGTGCGCGCCGAGGTGGGGTTGGTGATGGGAAAAGAGGTGGTCGGCGCAGAGCGCGCAGAGGAGCTTGCAAGGCAAGTCACCGCCGCACGCGTTCGGATGACGACCGCGATCTTGAAGGTTCTGGACGCGGTTGGGCAGCGAATGCAAGTCATCGACCGCGACAATGTTGCCGGTTGGGAGCGTGTCTCTTTCACCGTGATGGCGACGAGGCGCAAGCACGCTGAAGTGCTCGCCCAGTTGAAGGCGCATGATGCGACTGATCATGTGGTTGTCTTTGAAGATGCGGAGGTCGAGTGAGTTCGCTCCAGTTTGTAAAGGCGCATGCGTGCGGCAACGATTTCCTGGTCATTGAGGAGAGTGTGGCCGCAGGTCGTCACGCTGCGCTGGCGAAGAGATTGTGTGAGCGCAACACGGGTATCGGTGCAGACGGCATCGAGTTTCTCGAACGTAAACCCGACGGAACGTTCTTTCTGCGGCTCTTTAACGCCGACGGCAGCGAGGCAGAGTTGAGCGGTAACGGAACACGCTGCGTGGCCGCCTGGCTTGCACAAAGTGAAGGCCACACCGAGATGATCTTCGGAACGCACGGTGGTGTGCGCACCTGTCGTGTACTCAGCCGCGACGGCGCAACATGGTGGGTCGAGAGTGGCATGGGAGTGCCCCGCGTGATGCGCCGCGCGATTGGCATCGACGGTGTGAAGACCGTAATTGACGGTGCAATGGTGAACGTCGGGAATCCACACTTCGTCACGTTCGTCGAGACAAATGACTTCAGCAGTCACGGTATGACGTGGCAGGAACTCGGCGCGATCATCAGCGTCGATCCTATGTTCCGCTTTGGCACCAACGTCGAGTTTATCCGAATCCTGAGCGCCAACGAAATCGAATTCCGCATCTACGAGCGCGGCGTTGGGCCCACTCACTCCTCCGGCACCGGCACTTGTGCTTCATGCGCGGCTGCCATCATCGTGCACGGAGTCGAACGCGATCTTGGCGCGACCTCGATCGGCGGACGTCAGCGTGTCGTATGGCCTGCGGATGACAAGGAGATGCTGCTCACCGGACCTGCTGAGGTGATCTGCCGCGGTGAGGTGGAGCTTGCGTGAGGTGTTGCGTCCGCGGTTGCGCGAAGGAAGCCAGGTCGCTGTGCTCTCGCCTGCATCAGCTGCGAAGCCCGAGCTGGTGGAGAAGGGCATCGATCGCCTGCTTCGCTATGGTTACAAGCCGCTACTGATGCCGCATGCGCTCGCGCGCGGTCCGCTCTACTATGCGGGCACCGTAGAGCAGCGCCTGCGCGACCTGCACCAAGCCTTCGGCAATACCGAGATTGAAGGTCTTCTCTGCACGCGCGGAGGCTGGGGATCCGCCGAATTGCTTCCACACCTCGACGTGCAGCTCGTTCGAGCAAACCCCAAGGTCTTCGTCGGCTACAGTGACCACACTTCGCTCCACGTATGGCTGTGGAACGAGCTGCGCATGATGACGTTCTATGCGCCCATGGTTGCGGCCGACTGGTCGAACATGGACGGTGTGCATCGCGCTACATGGCAGGCAGCCGTCGAGGCAAAGTCGAAGTGGAGCGTCGGTTCGAACGACGGATTGCGCTGCCTGCGGGGTGGTGAGGTCGAAGGCCGCCTGCTTGGCGGCTGCCTCTCGATCATCGCCGAAGGGCTCGGCACACCATGGGCCCTGCGCATCGACGAGCCGGCCGTTCTCTTCCTCGAAGACATCGGCACCAAGCCATACCAGTGGGATCGCATGCTGCAGCATCTGCGCGCCGCCGGCATGCTCAAACACGTGCGCGGCATAATACTCGGCGACATGGCCGCCAACGTAAAACCGGACGAGATGCAACTGCTCGAAGCCGCGTGCCAGCATGCGCTCGATGATTTCGTCGGCCCGGTCGCGATTGGCCTGCGCAGTGGGCACGTAGTGGGACAGAACCGTTCGTTGCCCCTGGGAGCGTGGGTGAAGATGAACGACGACACCGTGGAGGAAGTTTCGTGAGCACAGCAAAGCATGTGCATCTGATAGGAATTTGCGGAACCGCGATGGCGTCGCTGGCGGGCATGCTGCGCGCGCAAGGGCATCGCGTCACCGGCTCAGACACCGCAGCCTATCCGCCGATGAGCGACCAGCTGCGCGCGATGGGAATTCCCATCATGGAGCCGTATGCCGCGAAGAATCTGGAGCCGCGCCCTGACCTGGTCGTTGTCGGCAACGCCATCTCGCGCGGCAATGCAGAACTCGAAGTCGTGCTCGACGAGCGCATTCCGATGACGTCGATGGCTGCGCTCATCCATGACGAGTTCCTGCAGGGTCGTGAGCGGTTCGTCGTCTGCGGCACACATGGTAAAACAACCACGACCAGCATGCTCGCGTGGATCTTCGAGACCGCGTCCCTCATGAAGAATGACGACGCTGCGCGCTGGAAGCCGTCGTTCCTCATCGGCGGCGTTGCTGAAAACTTTGGCACCAGCTTCCACGTGCAGGACGGCACACGCCCTTTCATTCTCGAGGGCGACGAGTACGACACCGCGTTCTTTGACAAGGGACCAAAGTTCCTGCACTACTTCCCGGACGCCGCCATCCTCACACACGTTGAGTTCGATCACGCCGATATCTACGCCGATCTCGAGGCCGTGAAGATTGCATTCAAGCGCATGGTGAACCTCATCCCACGTCGCGGCCGCCTCGTCGCATTTGACGCGAGCGAGAACGTCACCGAGTGCGCTGCACGTGCGTTCTGCAAGGTGGAACGCTACGGCTTCCTTGAAGACTCCTACTGGCGCGCGGTCGATGTCCGCCAGGAGGGCGCTTCAACAAGCTGGAAGCTGCTGCGCGGTGGAGAGGAATTTGCTCGCCTGCGCCTGCCGATGGCCGGCGAGCACAACGCACTCAATGCCACCGCGGCTGCTGCACTCGCCGCAGGGCAGGGCGTCCCCGTCGAAGCAATAGAAGCGGCCATCGCAAGCTTCAAAAGCGTCAAGCGCTGTCTCGAAGTGCGGGCCGAGGTCGCTGGCGTCACGGTCATCGATGACTTCGCGCATCACCCGACAGCGATTCGGGAGACCTTGCGTGCTCTGCGCGCCGCGTATTCAGGTCGCAGACTGTGGGCTGTGCTCGAGCCGCGTTCCAACACGTTGCGTAGGAACGTCTTCGAGCGCGAGCTTGTCGATAGCCTCTCACTCGCAGACGACGTCGTCCTCGCCGGCGTTTTCAAGAGCGACGCGATTCCGGTCCTCGAACGACTTGAGCCCAGCCACGTCGTCGAGGCACTCGCTGCTCGCGGAGTTCCTGCTGTGTTGTGTGCCGACGCCGACGCGATCGTCAGCGAGATTGTGCCCCGCGTGCGATATGGCGATGTCATTGCAATTCTTTCTAACGGCGGCTTCGGTGGAATCTACGAGAAGCTGCCGAAGGCTATCGAGGCCGGCTCGCATCTCGAGCGCCGCCGCGACGGCTAAGCAGCCGTTGGTCGTGCACAACCGCGCACGATATCCTTGCTCTGTATGTTTGCGACGCTCCGGCTGCTATTCGTGTATCTCGTTCTCGGTGTGCCTGCTGGGCTTATCGGGATACCGTGGTCCGCGCTACGCAAAAACTTTCGCATGATGTACCGCTGGGGAATGAAGATCACCGCGCTTGGTCCAAAGGCTGCGGGCGTCCGTGTGCGTGTCGAAGGCACCGAGAATATTCTGCCTGGAGTGCACTATATCTTCCTCAGCAATCACGTCTCGAATCTCGATGCAGCGATTCTGCTGCCATCTATTCCCGGTATGACGAGTGTCTTCATCAAGCGAGAGTTGATGAAGATACCTTTGCTGGGAACGGCGATGCGGATGGGCAAATACATCCCGGTAACGCGCGGCAATTCACGCGAGGATGCTCAGCGCAGCGTCGCAGCCGCTACTGACGCTCTTAACAGCGGGCTGCACATCACCGTCTTTCCTGAGGGGACACGCTCAACCGACGGCAGGCTTCTGCCGTTCAAGAAGGGAGCGTTCTTTCTTTCCGAGGAAACTGGCGCGCCTATTATTCCCGTGGTCATCAGTGGAACAGAACGCATGATGCCGAAGGGTAGTCAGCGCATCACACCGGGCGAAGCGTGCATTCGATTTCTTCCGCCGGTCCGCCCGCAGGATGCAACGTCGCGTGAGGATCTGATGGCACGTGTGCGGAGTGCGATGGAACAGGAACTCGAACGGAGGCGCTCTGCTGACAAGCAGCGAATGTAGAGTTATTTGACGATTGCGTTGTAGCCGTCGACGATCAGTCGTTCGCGCATTGCCTCGGCTTCAGCCTTGGTCGCGAAGGGGCCAACCTGAACGTGAATGAGCTTGTCCTGCGTCTCGGTCCGCTCAGAAACCTGGTAGCCCTTGCTCTGCAGTGCAGTCGCCAGCAGGTCGGCATCGCCCTTGTGTGTTGGTGAAATCGCCGCGATCTGTACAACAAACGAGCCGCCGGGAGTAATCGCCGGTGCCGGCGGTTGCGATGCACGCGCGGGGGCGGGAGCCGGGGCCGAAGCAGCCGGCCGCGTCACGGGGGGCGCAGGGTTTGTATGAACCGGTACCGCTGCCGTGTGCGTCTCGTCCTTTGCCGGCGCAGATGTGACAGCCGGTGTCGGCGTCGCTGTTGTCGATGACGGCGTCGAAGTCGAAGCCGGGGACGGCTTGAAGCTATCGAAGGCAGAGCTTCCCGTACCCGCAGGCTCCGTGTCGTTTGTCGCAGCAGGCGGCGGTGCGTTCGGCACGGTCGTCGACTTACGGCCGAGGTTATAACCGAATCCGAAGAAAACGGCGCACAGGAGCACAAGTCCAAGGAAGATGGCGAGAATTGCGCCGGTGCTGAGAGTCAGCTCCCGCTCACGTTCCGGAAGGTCGTCTTGATCGTCGTCGAGAAGGCGGCTCATGGAACTCTCGCTGCGTGACAACTAGAAGCGAACGTAGAAGCCGGCGCTCGGCTGCAGGGTTGTCGCGTGCTTCAGGATAGTCAGATAGTTCTGGCCGTAGTCCGGCGCGAGATAGAACGTCTGGCGGAACGAGGCGCGAATGCCGAAGTTGCTGTTGAAGAGCTCCTTCTGCACCCCGACGTTGTAGTAATAGGTTGCGCGGTACTGGTGTGGAGCACCATTGCCGCCGCCCCCTGTGGGCTTGAAATTATTGGTGCCCGCGCCCGCAGAGGCGAATGGCTGCATCCCGAAGATCGGATGCGGCGGCGTAACGACCCAGCCAAAGCTCATTTCGTTCGACGTGGTCTGGATCTGAAAGAGGCTGGAGCTGAAGTCCGGCGAAGGGCTGTAGTTCTCCGTGTAACGACCCCAGACGTAATTGAACTCCACGCCGACATACGGCTTCGCCACGTAGCGAATATTGACACCCGCGCCCACTGTATTGGAGGCGTACTGCGACATGATGTTGGTGCAGGGACCGGTGTGGGGCTGACCTATGTAGCAGTTGGGAGCTCCCGTCGGAACGATGGGGCCGCTGACTGTGTTCGTTAGCTGGCCCACGCCGTTGATGCCAAAATCAATGCGCGACATTTGCCGGCTCAATGCGGTGGTTTGTGCGGCGGCGATGCCGGTGACACACAGGAAGAGGCTCGCGGTGGCGAGCAGTGCTCGCGAAAGGCTATGCATCAAAACGAGAAGGCTCCGGGCGCTTTGTGCGCTCTTCCCTAGTCTAAACCCTTGTTCTGGCGCGCGCGGTGCGCGATCCGGGTAAGTATGGTGATTCCTTCGCCGAGAATAAGCCCACTTGTAGCGGCCGCCCATACGCTGACCTTCGGGCCGGGGGCTGCCGGCAGCAGTTCTTCAATCGAAAAGATCAAAACTCCAGTGGTGGCGGCGATAATCCACCAACGGAGCCATCGCCGTGCTCCGAGAAGGAGTACACCAATGCAGCTTGCAGCGACGATTGCCGGCATGGGTTCGACGTGACGCGAAATCAGACTTGCTGCAGCCAGCAGTGTCACAAGCACACCGGCTGAGCCGGGAAGAATAGAACCGGGACGATTCAACTCCAGCGCGATGAGCACGAGACCCGCTGTCAGAATCAGAACAGCGGCGTTCGGCGAAAGAGTTGAGAGCAGCGGGAGCATCGCCCTCAGCGTACGCTCTGACCGTGCTGCTGCAGGTACTGGCGCATGGCGAGCGCAGCGGGATTCGCCGGCTCCACGTGCAGCGCGCGGGAGACGTCATCGGCCGCGGCGGGAAGTTGATTCTGCGCGATGTCTAAACGTGTGAGCACAAGCAGCGCAGCTACGTTGGGCTGAAGGCTGATCGAGTGCTGCGCCTCGGCGCGCGCGTCCTTCATGTTCCCGCTGCGCTCACGGACTTCAGCCAGGCCGGCGTGGGCAGCGGCGCTGTTGGAATCCGCGGTGAGAGCGGAGTGGAATTGCTGCTCTGCCTGCGGAAGCAGCCCCTGTGCGAGGTAGTCACGGCCAAGCGTGGTGTACTCGGTCGCGCGCTCTGCTGGCGAGAGCGTGGCCATGCGGGCGGCACGGAGTTGGTCAAGCTGGAAGGCAGCCTGGCGGAACGCTGCCTCAGAGTAGTTACGGCGAATGCGCTCGACTGGAGCGAAGCCGGCGTTGGGGTCGAGTTTGGAGCCGGCGGGGGCTATGGAGAGGTGGGCACGGAGGGATCCGGCCTCGGGGTCGTTGGGCTTGAGCTTGAGGCAGGCGTCAGCCTCGGCCAACGCGGTCTGGAGGTCTCCGCGACGCCAGAAGGCGATGGCGAGGTTGTAGCGGTAGTCCTCGTCGGAGGGATCGGCGGCGGAGGCGCGCTGGTACAGGGCGACGGCGTCCTTGCCCTGACGGCTCAGCGCGACACCCTGGTTGTTGACGACCTCGGGGAGCGGAAGGCGGCCGGCGACGAACTCGAAGGCAGTGTAGGCGCCGGCGTAGTTGGCGGCGTTGAAGCGGGCGAGACCGAGGTAGAAGTTGGCCTCGAGCGCCTGTGGATCGGGAAGCGGGACCTTGGCGAGAGTGGCTGCGGCGGACGTGTAGTCGCG
>Ga0134125_10008534_pt1 | contig 11567 bp, 7 predicted proteins | sample KB31751_FD_96464 | JGI IMG/M metagenome (GOLD analysis project Ga0134125, IMG submission 96464) | Terrestrial soil microbial communities with excess Nitrogen fertilizer from Kellogg Biological Station, Michigan, USA - KB3-175-1 | ecosystem: Environmental > Terrestrial > Soil > Unclassified ... | reverse complement strand
TCCGCACGGTCAGGACACGCTGGCCTCCGCGAGCACACTCGGCATCCTGGCCATTGCCGATGCCCAAGCTATGCGCTGGAACGATGCGCTTGCCCTGGCGCGGGCCCGAGTGGACCTCGTCGGCAGTCACGTCAACAGCGACGATGTGCGCTATTTCGATGCGCTGAACGACTATGCCGAAGTGGCTCAGGAGGCCGGCAGCTTCGATGAAGCCACGCAGGCGTGGCAGCAGGTCCTCGCCGGCTACGAGCGGGTCTTCGGAACGGCCAGCGACAAGTACATCGATACCGAGCTGAGCCTGGGGGACGTTCTGTTTCGCCGCAACCGCTTGCGCGAGTCGATCTTGTGGTTTCGGCGGTCAGTCGATGATTACCGCGCCCAGCAGAGCCTGCACCGGGAGAAGTACGTCGGCTCGCTGTTTGCCTTGAGCCAGGTCCTGTGGATGTATGGCGATTACCGCGGCGCGGCCGCCATGGCCCAGGAGGGCTTTCGCACTTACCGGGCGATGGATGGCCCCCGACCTCAGGCGACCGCCGCCTACGCAATCAGGCTGGCGCATCCCTTGGCGTTCGTCGGGCAGATCCAGCGTGCGCGCGAGTTACTCTCCTCGCCGATGCCCGGCGATCCACGCTCCGCGATGAGCAACAGCTTCGAAGGTTTGCGGTTGCTGTGGCTCGCTGACACCGACCGGGAGGCGGGTGCCTACGAGCGGGCCGAACAAACCTACGATCGAGCCATCGCCTATCTCGAAGCGCACCGGCTGCCACACAGCGCCGCGTTGAGCATGGCCTACGAGGGCAAGGCGCTGCTTCTCGCGCGCGAGGACCGCTGCGCCGACGCCGTGCCGCTCTACAAGCTCGCCATTGCCGGCTATGCCAACAGCCGGTACGCACCGGATGGCCCGACCATCGCGGCCCCCGAGTCGAGCTGGCGGATAGCCTCGCTTCCATTGGACAGCGCGCGGAAGCGCGATCTCTCGTGGAGCAGTCCGGGGTCATAGTGGATGCCGGCCTCGCACCCACCCATCCGGCGCGCATCACCCTGGAGCGGCTGCGCAAGTTGCTGCAGCTCCCGGGCTGACGCGCGTCAGGCCAACCCACCGGCCAGCAGGGCCTCGCGACGGGTCCAGAGCGCGCCGAAATCGCTGGCCCGCAGCAACTCGCCCATCCGGGCGGCGGCCGCCGCGCCGCTGTCCAATTTCGCGACGGCGTCCCGCAGCGTGACCAGTGCTAGCACGACTTCGCCGTCCAACATCACGAGCTCCTCGAGGGTGGCGCGCATTTCGCGATGACTCCCGTGAAAGTGCCTGCTCTCAGGCATCGCGGCACGGCGAATCGCCGCTTCCATCGCCTGCAGATCGCGCTGTGCGCTCAGTAAGGCCTGTGCTGTGGTAATGGCCGCGGGGGTCAGAAAGGCGTAGTCGCCACCTGTCTGGGCCCGATGCTCACGACGAAACGCCACCTCGAGCGAGCTCAAATGCGCCCGGCAGTCGCGCAGAAGCTGAGTCAGCTTCCCGCGGATCAAGAGGTCATCCGCAAGCAGCTCGTTCTCGAAGCGATAGAAGTTGTAGCCGCAGCCGTAGAACAGGTTGGACAGCAGCCGTTTGGCCGGCCCAGGCTTGTTGATGGGATTTAGTATTACTCTTAGCTCCACCCCGTACTCCCCCGCTTAGGCCCGAATCCTGCTCGGACGCCCCCGGATACAGGGTAAAAGCGCAATCCGCGACAAAAACGGCTCACGCTTCACTCATCGAAGGGCCAAAATGCGACCCGATGCTCGGCGCCGAGGGGGCTGTCGGCACAAGATATATTGTCTAATCAATAGCTTGTAACAATGTCCTCACCTCCTCCCTCTCCTCCGGGTGAGCTCTTTCGGCAGTGGCGCTCCGGCGACGAAGATGCTCTACATCGCCTTCTGCCCCTCGTATACGAGGAGCTGCGCCGGGTCGCGCGGCGCCATCTGCGCGGAGAGCGGCCGGACCATACGTTGCAGACCACCGCGCTCATCCACGAGGCGTACCTGCGGCTGATGGATCAGAAAACGGCGGAGGCCCACGACCATTGCCACTTCGTCGCCCTGACCTCACACCTGATGCGGCAGATCCTCGTCGACCATGCCCGCGCCCGACTCGCCAAGAAGCGCGACGGCGGCCACCGGGTCACCCTGGCGGAGGACCTCGCCGTCGCCGAGCCGGGCGAGATCGATGTGCTCGCCGTGGACGAGGCCCTGAGCCGCCTCGCCGGCCTCGATGTCCAGCAGGCCAGAGTCGTGGAGCTGCGCTACTTCGGCGGCCTCTCGATTCGCGAGACGTCCGAAGTACTGGGCGTCTCGGAGGCGACGGTCAAGCGCGACTGGGCCACCGCTCGCGCCTGGCTGCATCGTGAGATCGAGAGCGCGTCCCGGGCCTGAGCGCCCGGGAACCCGCGCGCTCGAGGCCCTCATGCGCTCGGGCCCGTTCTCACGAAGTCGATCTGCACGGTGACATTCCCTTTCCGGCCACCCATGACGTGCCAGACCTGTGTCATGTGTGTCGCATCGATGAGACGCCACACCGTCGAGTGGAACCGCGGATGCGTGTCGAGACCGGTCGCACCGCGAAACTCCAGGCCGGCACCTACCTCTATGTGCCGCTCGTGTCTGATCTGACACGCGAGGGGATGACGGAGTCCTGGCGCGGAGAGACTCCCGAGGTCCTGGAGCCGTTGACGGAGCGTGAGTTGCAGATCCTGCGCCTGATGGCCGGCATCGGCAACCGTGAGATTGCCGCGGCGTTGGAGTTGAGCGAGGGAACGGTGAAAATCATGTGTCGAGCATCTTCTCGAAGCTCGCCGTCACCGACCGTACGAAGGCCGTCCTGCGCGCGCTAGGCATGGGACTCGTTTAGCGCTCTGCGCGCGCAAGTGTTGGCGCAAGCGGGACCGCGACCATAGTCCCTCCTCCGGCGCTTGGCCTATACGGCGTGACGATGCAAAATTGCCCCCTTTGATGCTTTCGGGATGGCGCTGTCCGCGTCACGAGGAATATGGCTCAAGCGGATACCGGCAATAACGGTCATAACGGCAAGAGCGCCGCAGAGTGGCCAACTCCCGCGATGGTGGCCCATTCGCTTCAGTGCGGTGCGCCCGATCATGGCGTGCTGGTCGTGGACCTCCACGGCGATGTCCGCTTCTGGAACGCAGGCTGCGCCAAGCTCTTCGGTTATGCGCCCGATGAAATGCTCGGCGCGCCGGTGAAGCGGCTCTATCCCCTGGAGGCGTCAGCGCAAGGGGAGCCTGAGCAGGACCTGCGCAGCGCCGTGGCCGCGGAACGCTGCGAGCACGAAGGATGGCGGCTGCGCAAGGACGGCAAGCTCTTCTGGGCGAGCGTCACGGCGATTCCGCTTCGGGCCGACGATGAGGCGGTGCAAGGTATCCTGCGGATCATCAGAGACGACACCGAGCGGCATCTGCAGCTCGAGCGATTGCAGGCGAGCGAGGAACGCTCGCGGCGGCTGATCGAGGACGTGCGGGACTACGCGATCTTCACGCTCGATCCGCGTGGTTATGTGACGAGTTGGAACGCCGGTGCCCGTTTCATCAAAGGCTATGAGAGCCACGAGATCATCGGCAGCCACTTCTCGCGCTTTTACCCGCCGGATGCGATAGAGCGCAACTGGCCGGAGCACGAGCTGCAGGCCGCCGCGATGGAAGGCCGCTTCGAGGATGAGGGCTGGCGGCTGCGCAAGGACGGCACGCGGTTCTGGGCCAACGTCGTGATCACGGCGCTGCGCGATGCGCAGGGCACCCTCCTCGGATTCTCGAAGATCACCCGCGACCTCTCCGAGCGCCGGCGCCAGGAAGAGCTGCAGCGAAGGAGCGAGGAGCGCTTCCGCCTCCTGGTCGAGGCCGTGCGCGATTACGCGTTCTTCCTGATCGATCCCCGCGGGTTCGTGAGCAGCTGGAACGGCGGCGCGGAGCGGATTCACGGCTGGCGCTCGGAGGAGATCTCCGGCAGGCACTTCTCGCATTTCTACCGTTCCGAGGACATCACCGCCGACCGTCCGTGGCACGACATCAAACAGGCGCGAGACTCGGGACCGCTGACGACCGAGAGTTGGCGGGTACGCAAGGACGGCTCGCAGTTTCTCGCCAAAGTCTCACTGACTCCGCTCGTCGACGCTCACGGAGAGCTCTACGGATTTGCGCACCTCACACAGGACCTGACACACGAGCGGCACGCGCAGGCGCTCGAGAACGTTGCCGAGAGAATCAACGAGTTCCTCGGCATCCTGGCCCACGAGCTGCGCAACCCGCTCGCGCCCATCCGCAACGCGGTGGCCCTGATGGAGCGCAAGGGTCTCGGCGACATCACCCTCGAGTCGATGCGCAGGACGATCGACAGACAGAGCGCCCAGCTCGAGCGGCTCATCAATGAGCTGCTCGATGTGAGCCGCGTGGCACGGGGCGAGCTCAACATCGAGCGCCAGGCGATCAATGTGTCGGAGACCATCCAGCACGCCGTCGAGGCGAGCCGCCCCATCATCGAGCTGCGCGAGCACCAACTGCACGTGTCGCTGCCGCGGGGGCCGGTGCTGGCCTCCGGCGACCAGATGCGGCTCAGCCAGGCGATTCTCAACCTGCTCAACAATGCGGCGAAATACACGCCGGCGCGCGGCGAGATCTGGCTCGAGCTCACGACCCATGAGGGGCGCGCGATCATCAAGGTGCGCGATACCGGTGTCGGTATTCGACCCGAGATGCAGCATCGGATCTTCGATCTCTTCGCCCAGGACCGGGAAACGCTCTCCCTCGCCAACGGAGGGCTTGGAGTCGGGCTGGCGCTGGTTCGCCGCGTGATCGACATGCACGGCGGCCGCGTTGACGTGCAGAGCGAGGGACGCGATCACGGGAGCGAGTTCGTCATTCAACTTCCGTTGCAGGCCGCGGTCGCGGAGGAGCCGTCCGCCGCGGCAAACGGGGACAAGTCGATCGAATCGTCTCTTCCCCGCCGCAAGATCCTGATCGCCGATGACAACGTCGATGCCGCCTGGGCGCTCGATGCGTTGCTGCAAGCCATGGGTCAGGACACTCACGTCGTGCATGACGGGCTTGCGGCTCTGGAAGCGGCCCGGCAGAACCGCCCCGACCTGGTGCTGCTCGATATCGGAATGCCGAAACTCAACGGTTACGAAGTCGCGACTCGCCTGCGGGCGAGCGAGGAGGGAAAAGATCTGGTGCTCGTCGCCGTCACGGGCTGGGGCCTCGATGCGGACAAGCGGCGGGCCCACGAAGTGGGCTTCGACTTTCACTTCGTGAAACCCGCGAGCGTGCTCGCCCTGAAGAGGCTGATCCTGAATCCCGTTCGGCCGGCGCCTACCGGGGGGCCTTGATCAACGTCCCGCCTTCGCGGCGAGAGTGCGCGCGAGTGACGCCACGAGTCACCGGTCACGTTCACGCTTGGGGGCGTTATTGACAATGATTCTTATTTACAGCTAATATGCATTCCCATGTACGTATGTGTCTGCTGTGCCGTAACGGACCATCAGATCCGCGATGCCGTATCAGGCGGAGCGGCGTCGCTCAGCGACGTGCAGTCCACGCTCCCTGTGGGAATGTGCTGCGGACGATGCGAGGACGTGGCGCGTACCGTCGTTGACGAGTCGCTCCGCGAACGCGCCTGCACCAGCCGGCGCGCTGCCTGCCCGTAAGCTCCTGACGCCACACCCCTGCCCGGCCGCGCGCTGCCCTTCCCTGGGCCGCCGGTTGCGCCGGCCCGCCTCCTCGGCCATTCTTCCGGCTTTCCATCGCGGGGGACGCAGGCATGAAGGGCAATCCGAAGATCGTGCAGTTCTTGAACGCGGTCCTGAAAAACGAGCTGACCGCGATCAACCAATACTTCGTGCACTCCCGCATGTTCCGCAACTGGGGGCTCGAGCGGCTCGGCAAGACCGAATACGACGAATCCATCGATGAGATGAAGCACGCCGATCGCCTGATCGCGCGCATTCTCTTCCTGGAGGGGCTGCCGAACCTGCAGGACCTCGGCAAGCTGCTGATCGGCGAGAACGTCAAGGAATGCCTGCAGTGCGATCTCAAGCTCGAGACGGCGGGCCGCGATGTCCTGAAGAACGCGATCGCCGAAAGCGAGTCGAGCGCGGACTACGTCTCACGCGAGATCTTCGAGTCCATCCTCGAGTCCGAAGAGGAGCACATCGACTTCCTCGAGACGCAGCTCGACCTCATCGACCGCATCGGGATCCAGAACTACTGCCAGTCGCAGATGGGGTCGTGATCCGGGCTCACCTCAGCGCGCCAGGCGGAAGAGCGGCATCGCCTTCCATCCCTCCTGGGTCGGCACCATCGCGAGCTGGATCGGCGTAGGGGCCTTCAGTAGCGACGCGGTGGCCGCTGCGCACCCGGAACCGGACCCCACCCCTTCGTCCCGCTGGTCAGCGGGCAAGCAGACCGCCGGATTGAGCGTTCCGAAGAGACTCACGTTCGGGTTGTATGACGCCCAGTCGATGACGAGCACGCTCTGCGTCCCTTGAGTGGCTGCGCTCTGCGCTACCGCGGATTGCGTCTGGGTGCCGGCGAAGGAGGTTCGGATGGCAGCGGAAGTGCCGGCGACCTCTGCAGCCGTCAGGCCGAAGTTCGCCGAATACAGGATCGCCTGCTCGCCGGCCGCGAAGGGCTGCTTCGTGATGCTCAAGTCCGATTGAGTCGGGCGCAGATCCGTATTCTGCAACTGGGTCCCGGGCGCGGGAAGCCATACGGTCAACTGCACTTGCGACGCGCCGGGTGCGGCCTGGAATCCGATCTGTTGACTCGCATTGGTGCTGCCGAGCTGGCCGTTCGGATCCTCGAGGCCATACCGTACTTGCGCGTTCGTGGCGACGACGGTCGCCTGGGCGCTCGTGCCGAGAATGCTGCTGCCGGCGATGAGCAGGAGGTTGCCTCCCGCGCTGAGGCTACCGACATTCAGGTTAGCGGAAGCTCCCTGGGCAATCGCCGTCAAGGTCCCACTCGCCGTGCCGGAGACCGTCGTCAGGCTGCCCTTGGCGTTCAGCAACACGTTGCGACCGTTGAAGGTCACCCCGCCGCCGAAGGTGTTCATCAGGCCGAGGTTGATGTCGTTCGCGCCGGCTTGGATCAAGGTCGTGGTGCCGACAGTCAGTGCTGCGACCTGGGTCACTGCTCCGCCGGCATTGCCGCTGCCGCTCACGCCCTGCACGATCAGCCCGTTCGTCACCCTGGTGGTGTCCGTGCTCGTGGTCCCAAAGGCGACCGCACCACCGGCATCGAGCGTCAGACTGCCGAACTTCTCCGCGCCAGCGAGGGTCGTCGCGTCGGCATTTGCCAGCGTCACCGCGGCGCCGCTCAATGTGACTGCGCCGGCGAAGGCATTGCCGGCGTTCGACAGCGTGATATCGCCCGCTCCACCATTCGCCGTCAGCGTGGAGCGGCCCGTGACACTCAACGCCCCGCCCTGGGTAATCGACCCCGCCGCCGTCTCGGTCAGCGTCCCGCTCGCGGTGCCTGAGGACATCAGGCCTCCCGTGCCCGTCGTCAGCGTTACGTTGTGTCCGCCGAAAGCCACATTGCCGCCGAAGGTATTCGCCAGCCCGAGGGTAATATCGTTTGCGCCGGCAGAGATCGACGCCGTGGTGCCGACGCTGAGCTTGCCGGCCTGGGTCACCGCCCCGCCAGCCGCCCCGCCGCCGCTCACTCCCTGAACGATGAGGCCGTTTGTCACGGTCGTGCTGTCCGAGCCGGCGGCCCCGAACGCGACTGCCCCGCCAGCATCGAGCGTCAGGCTGCCTACACTATTGGCGCCGACGAGCGTCGTAGCGCGCGCATTCGCCAGCGTCACCGCGCCACCGGTCAGGGTGATTGGGCCCGCGAAGCTATTGGCGGCATTCGACAGCGTTACGGCATTGATGCCTGCGTCGATCGACGTCGTTCCCCCAACGCTGAGCGTGCCGACTTGGGTTACTGCCCCGCCGGTCGCGCCGCTGCCGCTCAAACCCTGAACGAGGAGCCCGCCGGCCACGGTCGTGCTGTCCGTGCCCGCGGTCCCGAGCGTGACCGCCCCTCCGGCATCGAGTGTCAGACTGCCTGCTTTGCTCGCTCCGGCGAGCGTCGTGCCAGCCGTGTTGGCCACCGTCACGCGGTTGCCGCTGAGCGTGATGCCTCCGCTGAAGGCGTTGCCGGCGTTGCTCAGGGTAATGTTGCTCGCCCCGCCGTTGGCATCGAGGGTACTCGTGCCCGTTACCGACAGCGTGCCGCTCTGCGTGATTGCTCCACCGGCCGTTACCGCCAGCGTCGTCGTCCCACCCACGAGATTCGTACCGCCGCCAAGTCCCGTGAGCGTCACGCTCGCGATAGCAATCGGTGCGTTGGGATCGCTCAGCACCAGGCTCGTCAGCGTCCCGGGCAGCGTCAGCGGGACGAACGTCGCGTTGGTGTCTTCCACGGCGACATTGCCGACCGCGCCGCCGCCGCTCGCCGTGATCGTGGTCGCCTCGCCGTTGAAATTGTTCGCCGCGTCCAAGTCGACGTCCTGCGTACCCCCGGTTACCGTAAAGGTGGCCGTGTTCGTCCCCGCCGTGCCGGTCAGCTGAATGCCTGCGCTGCCCTCGCTGATCTTGCTACCGGCCGTCTCGGACAGATTCCCGCTCGCCGTGCCGGAAGTGCTCAATGCACCGGCGCTCGCGAGGGATACAGCCCCACCAGTGAAGCTGACGTTGCCGGCAAAGCTGTTAGCCGCGTTGTCGAGCGTAATCGCGCCATTGCTCGTATCGATGCTGGTCGCGCCGCCGACGCTGAGAGCGCCGGCCTGGCTCACTGCCCCGCCAGCCGCCCCACTGCCGTTCATACCCTGGACGATGAGATCGTTCGCCACGGTCGTGCTGTCCGTGCTCGTGCTCCCGAAGGTGACCGCCCCACCGGCATCGAGCGTCAGACTGCTGACACTATTGGCGCCGCCGAGTGTAGTGACGCGTGAGTTCGCGAGAGTCACGGCGCCACCGATCAGGGTGACCGCGCCCGTGAAGCTATTGCTGGCATTCGCCAGCGTGATGTCGTTAGCGCCTGCGTTGATCGACGTCGTGCCCCCGACGCTGAGATTGCCGGCCTGAGTCACTGGCCCGCCGGCGGCGCCGGCGCCGCTCAACCCTTGAGCGACGAGGTTGCCCGTCACGGTCGTGCTGTCCGTGCCCGTGGCCCCAAAGGCGATAGCCCCACCGACATCGAGGGTCAGATTACCCGCTGTGCTCGCTCCCGCGACCGTCGTGCCAACCGTATTGGCTACCGTCACGTTGTTGCCGGTGAGCATTACGCCGCCGCTGAAGGCATTACCAGCGTTGCTCAGATTGATATCGCTCGTGCCGCCGTTGGCGCTGAAGGCACTCGTGCCCGTCACCAGGAGCGCGCCGATCTGCGTGATCGCCCCACCAGCCGTCACCGCCAGCGTCGTCGTGCCACCCGCGAGATTCGTCCCGGTGCCCACTCCCGTCAGTGTCCCACCGGCAATGGCTATCGGCGCATTGGGGTCGCTCAGCACCAGGCTCGCCAGCGTCCCGGGCAGCGTCAGTGACAGAGAGGCCGCGTTGGTGTCCGCCACCCTGACATTGCCGACTGCGCCGGCTCCACTGGCCGCGATCGTTACGGCGTCGGTGTTGAAGTTGTTCGCTGCACTGCCCAGATCGACATCGGCGGCTCCTGTGACGGTGAACGTCGCCGTGTCGGCCCCCGGAGTGCCTGTCAGCTTGATTCCAGCCGCACCCTCGCTGATGGTCCCTCCGGCCGTCTCACTCAGGCTGCCGCTCGCAGTTCCGGCGCTGACCAGCGGACCAGTGCTCGCCAGCGTGACCGTCGAACCGATGAAGTCGACTTCGCCCCCGAAGCTGTTGCCGCCGCCCAGGGAGATCGGATTTCCGGTGGACGTGAGGGTCGTCGTGCCCGCGACGAGCAGCGGCGCGGATTGCGAAATGCCGGGCGCGGTCACGGCAAGGGCGCCGAGAACGGTGAAATTCGGCAGCGCAAGGGCCGTGCTGTCGACCACCGTTACCGCCGTCCATGTCGAGCCAGTCAGTATGCCATTGACCTCCGTTTGATTGGTGCCCTCGAGGTCCAGGTCGTGTCCCGTGCCGGTCAGCGTTATGGGCCAGGGTCGCGGCGTTCTTCAGGATGAGATCGCCGGTCGGCGAGCCGAGCGTGAGCTGGGTATTCGCCGCGGTGACGGAGCTGCCGCCCTGTTGGATGATCGAGCCGTCCGCGCTGGCGGAGAGCGTACCACTCACGTTCAGGTTGTCCGAACCCGTGGAGCCTAGCGTCACTCCGCCGCCGCTCGATGTGAGTGAGAGATTGCCGTCCGTGGAGTTGGTGCCGCTCAAGGTAATCGGCGTTGTGTTCGTCACGGACACCAGCCCGCCACCCGTCTGACTGAGTCCCGTTATCGTCAGCCCCGCGGCATTCACCAGGCTCACAGCGCCACCGGCGTTCGTGGCGCTGAAACCGCCGACCGCATTGGAGCCCCCAAGCGTCGTGCCGCCGGTCGAATGCGTCGTCAATGTGCCGGTCGTGCTGATCAGGCCGCCGCTCTCCGAGATCGTGCCGGAGGAAGTGAGATGTACGGCACCGGCGCCGCCGGCCACCGCGCCCGCAATGCTCAATGGATCATTGTCATTGAGGGTGAATCCGTTGCTCGCGAAGGCGCCGAGCGTCGGAATGGTGTTCCCGTTGCCGAGCGTCACGGACCCATTGGTATTGCCCGTGAGCGTTCCCGTCGAGATGGCCGCCGTCTGGGTCACCGCGCCGGAAATATCTCCGGCGCCGATCGTCGTCGTGCCGGTCGCGCCGGTCATGATCGCCGGCAAGGCGACCGTCGTGGCGTTCTTCACCGTGGCAGCCGTTGCGCTGTTGCTCGTCGTGGTCAGTGAACCCGCCATGTTGACGGCCCCGCCGCCGCCATTGACCAAAATGTCGCCGGCGCCTGCATCGACCGTGCTGCCCGCCGATTGCGTGACACCCACGCCCTGCAGCGTCACGCCTGCACCACTGACGTTGTTCGCCCCCAGAGCCAGCACCCCGCCTGTATCCGCGACGGTCACGGACCCGCCACCAGCGCTGATAGCGGTGCTGAGTGTCGTCCCGCCGGCATTGTCCACCGTGATCGACCCGCCGCCCGACTGGCTGATCCCCGCGATAGTCAGCGCCGCGCCATTCGTCAGACTGACGTTGCCGCTGGTGGTGTTCGTGGAGTTGAAGCCACGGACCGCATTCGCCCCGCCGAGCGTCGTGCCGCCTGACGAGCTCGTCGTCAGCGTGCCGGTCGTGCTGATCAACCCAGAGCCGCTTTCCGAGATCGTTCCGGAGGAGACCAGATCCACGCCTCCGGCGCCGCCGGCCACCGTGCCCGTGATGCTCAACGGATCACCATCATTGCTGAGGGTGAACCCGTGGCTCGCAAAGGCGCTGATGGTCGGAATGGTGTTCGCGTTGACGAGCGTGACCGTCCCCGTGGTATTGCCGGCGAGCGTGCCCGTCGAGATGACCGTCGTGCCGCTCTGGGTCACCGCTCCGGAGACG
>Ga0134125_10008533_pt1 | contig 11569 bp, 10 predicted proteins | sample KB31751_FD_96464 | JGI IMG/M metagenome (GOLD analysis project Ga0134125, IMG submission 96464) | Terrestrial soil microbial communities with excess Nitrogen fertilizer from Kellogg Biological Station, Michigan, USA - KB3-175-1 | ecosystem: Environmental > Terrestrial > Soil > Unclassified ... | reverse complement strand
CGCCGACATCGGCGGTCGCGCCGGCGCGCTGCGGCGTCGGCGGACGTTGCAGGAAGGCCGGATGCTGGCCGCCCGGATCGCCGCCCTCGCGCGGGGGCCGCGCCGGACGCTCGGATGGATCGCGGCCGATCTTGCCCTGCAAGGTGACGATGTCGGTGAAGACGTCGGCCTGGCGGCGCAATTCATCGGCGATCATCGGCGGCTGCGTGGAGACGGTCGAAATCACCGTGACCTTCACGCCCCTGCGCTGCACCGCCTCGACCAGCGAGCGGAAATCGCCGTCGCCGGAAAACAGCACCATGTGGTCGATGGTCGGCGCAATCTCCATCGCGTCGACGGCGAGCTCGATATCCATGTTGCCCTTGACCTTGCGCCGCCCGGTCTGGTCGACGAATTCCTTGGTCGCCTTGGTGACGACGGAATAGCCGTTGTAGTCGAGCCAGTCGATGAGCGGGCGGATCGAGGAGTATTCCTGATCCTCGATCACGGCGGTGTAATAGAACGCGCGCAGCAGATAGCCGCGCGACTGGAATTCGCGCAGCAGCTTCTTGTAGTCGATATCGAAACCGAGGGATTTCGCGGTGGCGTAAAGATTGGCGCCGTCAATAAATAGAGCGATTTTTTCTCCGGGAACGGTCATGAGATGTCTCGTAAGAGGTTTCGTGGGTTACTGGCGGCGGAAAGCGTGGACTCAATTTGCGACGTTGGCCCACGCGCAAGGCGCGAGCATGGCGGCGGTTAGGCAGCAAACGGGACGGTAGCCGGCGCCGTCTTTTAAATGACGGGCGCCCCGCGCGGTCCGGCCGGCCCGAAAATATCAAATCGGATGGGCCAAACCGCGGTTCCCGTGGATTTGCCTAACAGAGGGTTTTGCCCAAACCAAGACAAAAATACTTGAAATTTGGCGCCGCCGGGGATAGTTAGCGGCCTAAATCCAGACAAGTTCCTCCAACGGGAGTGACGAGCCGATGGCGCGTGTCACCGTAGAAGACTGCATCGACAAGGTAGAAAATCGCTTCGATCTCGTCCTTCTGGCGAGTCACCGGGCGCGCATGATCTCGTCCGGCTCGCAGATCACGGTCGAGCGCGACAACGACAAAAATCCGGTCGTCTCGCTGCGCGAAATCGCCGAGACCACGGTGTCGCCGGGCGATCTCAAGGAAGACCTCATTCACACGTTGCAAAAATATGTCGAGGTCGACGAGCCCGAGCCCGAGGTGCCGCTGATCGGCGCGGGCGCCGGAGCGAGCGTCGATTCCGACGATACCGAGGTCACCGCCGATCGCATGACCGAGGAAGAGCTGCTCAAGGGTCTGGAAGGCCTCGCGCCCCCGGAAGAGCAGCCGGAAGACGACGCCGAATAACGCGGCCAAAACCGCCATCCGATCGACACGGTCCGGCCGAAAAGCCGGGCCGTTTTCGTTTGGGCGTTCTCAACCACGCCGATAAAGCCTTGCGACGGCGCGGAAGCGGCGTGATATCTTGGCATGAAGCGGCTGCGGGGGCGCATGTGCGCCGGCTTTGCAGCCGGTAAGGCCAAGTTATGCCGCGTTTGCGATCCAATTTGCCGCGCATGCAGAAGCAGTCTCCGCTCCGGGCGCAACTGCCGGGGACGGCCATTGTCGCCGAGCCCGCGATCGAGAAGCCGGCGGAACCGCGCAAGCCGCCGATGATGCGGCAGTACGACCTCATCGAGCGCGTGCGCCGCTACAATCCCAAGACCAACGAAGCGCTGCTCAACCGCGCTTACGTTTACGCGATGAAGGCGCACGGCGAGCAGCGGCGCGCCTCGGGCGATCCTTATTTCTCGCATCCGATCGAGGTAGCGGCGATCCTCACCGACCTCAAGCTCGACGATGCGACCATCGCCGCCGCGCTCCTGCACGACACCATCGAGGATACCGCGGCAACGCGCGCCGAGATCGACACGCTGTTCGGTCCCGACATCGGCCGGCTGGTCGAGGGCCTGACCAAACTTAAAAAACTCGATCTGGTCACCAAGGAGGCCAAGCAGGCGGAAAACCTGCGCAAGCTTCTGCTCGCCATCGCCGACGACGTGCGCGTGCTGCTGGTGAAGCTCGCCGACCGGCTGCACAACATGCGCACGCTGCATTTCATGCCGATCGAGGCGCGCCGGCGCGTCGCCGAGGAGACGCTGGAAATCTATGCGCCGCTTGCCGGCCGCATGGGCATGCAGGAGATGCGCGACGAACTGGAAGATCTCGCCTTCCGCGAGATCAATCCGCAGGCTTACGCGGTGGTCGCCGAACGGCTCGATGCGCTCGCCGACCGCAGCAAGGCGCTCATCTCGGAAATCGAGCAGCAGCTCACCAAGAAGCTCGCCGACCGCGGCATCGCCGCGGCGGTGCAGGGCCGGCGCAAGCACGCCTATTCGATCTCGCGCAAGATGGAGCGCAAGTCGGTCGGCTTCGAGCAGCTCTCGGACATTTTCGGCTTCCGCGTCATCGTCAAGGCAGTCGCCGATTGCTACGCGGCGCTCGGCATCGTGCACACGACATGGCCGGTGGTGCCCGGGCGCTTCAAGGACTACATCTCGACGCCGAAGGCGAACGAATACCGCTCGATCCACTCGACCGTCATCGGCCCCGGCAAGCAGCGCGTCGAGCTGCAAATCCGCACGCAGGAAATGCACGCGCTTGCCGAATACGGCATCGCCGCGCATTCGCTCTACAAGGACGGCAAGGGCACGCCGACGGAAATGCTCTCGCGCGAGTCGAGCGCCTATGCGTGGCTGCGCCGCACCATTGAATTGCTGGCGGAAGGCTCCAACCCGGAAGAATTCCTCGAGCACACCAAGCTCGAGCTGTTCCACGACCAGGTGTTCTGCTTCACGCCCAAGGGCAAGCTGATCGCGCTGCCGCGCAAGGCGACTGCCATCGATTTCGCCTACGCGGTGCATACCGACGTCGGCAATACCGCTGTCGGCTGCAAGATCAACGGACAGATCGCGCCGCTGGTGTCGGAGATCGTCAACGGCGACGAGGTCGAGATTATTACCTCGGAGGCGCAAAACGCGCCGCCTGCCGCCTGGGAATCGATCGTGGTCACCGGCAAAGCGCGCGCCTCGATCCGCCGCGCCACGCGCTCGGCGGTGCGCACGCAATACGCGGGCCTCGGCCGGCGCATGGTCGAGCGGCTGTTCCAGCGCGCCAAGATCGCCTATTCGGACGAGAAGCTCGCCGGTTCGCTGGCGCGGCTCGCGCGCGCCTCGATCGAAGACGTGATGTCGGCCGTTGGCCGCAACGAGATGAAGGCTTCCGACGTCGCCCGCGCCATGTATCCCGACTACAAGGAAGAGCGCGCCGCGGCGATGGCGGCAAAGCCGAAGGCGAAATCGGATTCGAGCTGGTGGTCGCTGCGCAAATTCAGCTCGGTCAAGTTCAAGGTGCCGGGGGTAAGCGCGCAGGGGCCCTCGATCCCGATCCGCGGCATCAACGGCGACCTGCCGGTGCGCTTTGCGCCGGAAGGCGGCGCGGTGCCGGGCGACCGCATCGTCGGCATCCTCACGCCGGGGGAGGGCATCACCATCTATCCGATCCAGTCGGCGGCGCTGTCGGAATTCGAGGATCATCCGGAGCGCTGGCTCGACGTGCGCTGGGACGAGGAAGAAACGACGCCGCGGCGGTTTCCCGCCCGCATTGAAATCCAGTCGGTCAACGAGCCGGGCTCGCTCGCGCAGATCGCGCAGGTGATCGCGGAGAACGACGGCAACATCGACAACATCCGCATGAACCGGCGCGCGCCCGATTTCACCGACGTGCAGATCGATCTGGAAGTCTATGACCTCAAGCACCTCAACGCCATCATCGCGCAACTGCGCGCCAAGGCGGTGGTGGCCAAGGCCGAGCGGGTGAACGGTTAAAATGACGAACGCCCGCTTGCGCCTCGGCATCAATGTCGACCACGTCGCAACCGTGCGCAACGCGCGCGGCGGCCGCCTTCCCGATCCGGTGCGAGCGGCGAAACTCGCGATCGCTGCGGGCGCCGACGGCATCACCGCGCATCTGCGCGAGGACCGCCGCCACATCCGCGACGACGACATCGCGCGGCTGAAAGCCGAGATCGACAAGCCGCTCAATTTCGAGATGGCGGCGACGCCGGAGATGGTGGCCATCGCGCTGAAGACGAAGCCGCATGCTTCATGTTTGGTGCCGGAAAAGCGCGAAGAGCGGACGACCGAAGGCGGCCTCGATGTCGCCGGCCAGCGCGCGCATCTGACGCCGGTTATCGGCAGGCTCAACGACGCCGGCATCCGCGTCTCGCTGTTCATCGCCGCCGATCCGCGCCAGATCGAAAGCGCGGCGAAGCTGAAAGCGCCGGTGATCGAAATTCATACCGGCGCCTGGTGCGACGCGCTCGCGGCGGGGGAGAAAGCGAGGGCCGAGGCGGAATGGACGCTCATCCAGGCCGGCGCCGTGACGGCGAAAAATCTCGGCCTTGAGGTGCATGCCGGGCACGGCCTCGACTATGCGAGCGCCGAAACAATCTCGGCGCTGCCGCAGATCGCCGAGCTCAATATCGGGCATTTCCTCATCGGCGAAGCGATCTTCGAGGGCCTTGACGAGACGGTAAAGCTCATGCGCGCGGCGATGGACCGCGGGCGGAAGAAAGTGCGCGCATGATCATCGGCCTCGGCTCCGACATCGTCGACGCGCGCCGCATCGGCAAGACCATCGAGCGTCACGGCGAGCGTTTTCTCGGCCGCATCTTCACCGCCGCCGAACGCGCCAGGGCCGAAGGCCGCGCCAAGGCGGTCGAGACCTATGCCAAGCGCTTCGCCGCCAAGGAGGCCTGCGCCAAGGCGCTCGGCACCGGCTTTCGCCGCGGCGTGTTCTGGCGCGACATGGGTGTGATCAATCTTCCCTCCGGGCGGCCGACCATGAAATTGACCGGCGGCGCGCTGGCGCGGCTTGCCGCGATCACGCCGCCCGGATGCAGCGCCCAGATCGACGTGTCGCTGACCGACGACGGGCCGACCGCGCAGGCGATCGTCGTCATCACCGCCGTGCCGGCCGCGAAATAATCCGGGCAGGCCGGGAATCCGAGTTCAACCAACAACTTATAGGAATGTTTTGGGCGTTCTTGATTGCGCCTCGTGGCACCACAAGCTACAAGGTCGCCGGGAGCGAGATGGGACGAGAGGCGAATGAGCGTGACATCAGGGACGAAACGTAAAGAAGGCGGTGTCGGCGAAACCGCCCGCGTCATTTTTCACGCGCTGATCATCGCCCTGGTCATCCGCACGTTTCTGTTCCAGCCGTTCAATATCCCGTCCGGCTCGATGAAGGCGACGCTGCTGGTCGGCGATTATCTGTTCGTATCGAAATATTCGTACGGCTACAGCCATTTTTCGCTGCCCCTGTCGCCGGACATCTTTTCCGGCCGCATTCCCGGCGGTCTCTTGCCCGAGCGCGGCGACGTCGTGGTATTCCGCCTGCCGAAAGACACCTCGACCGACTACATCAAGCGCGTGATCGGTTTGCCGGGCGACAAAATCCAGGTGATCGACGGCGTGGTGCACATTAACGGCGTGCCGGTGAAGCACGAGCGTGCGCCCGATTTCATCGAGACGGAGGAAGGCGTGCGCGAAGCCCCCGTCAAGCGCTGGAAGGAGACGCTGCCGAACGGCGTCGTCTATTACGCGCTCGATCTCGTCGACAACGGCTTTGCCGACAACACGCAAGTCTATACCGTTCCGCCCGGCCATTATTTCATGATGGGCGACAACCGCGACAATTCAACCGACAGCCGTTTCAGTCAGGTGGGCATGGTGCCGCTGGAGAACATCGTCGGCAAGGCGCAGTTGATTTTCTTCTCCGTCTATGAAGGCGAGCGCGCCTGGGAGTTCTGGCGCTGGCCGTTCTCGGTGCGCTGGAACCGCCTGTTCACGATGGTCAGATGAGCCGCAAGGCCAAGGACCGCAGCGCTCTCGAGGAGCGGATCGGCTACAAGTTCGCCGAGAAGGCGCTCCTGGAACGCGCGCTCACGCACATCTCGGCGCTGTCGGGCGGACCGCAGAGCCGCGCCTCGAGCTATCAGCGGCTCGAATTTCTCGGCGATCACGTGCTCGGCCTCGTCATCTCCGACATGCTCTACCGCGCTTTTCCGAAAGCCAACGAAGGGGAGCTTTCGCGCCGGCTCGCCGATCTGGTGCGCAAGGAGACCTGCGCCGAGGTTGCGCGCGACATGGATCTCGGGCCTTCGCTCAAGCTCGGCAATTCGGAATCGCATGCCGGCGGCCGCCTGCGCGCGACCATTCTTGCCGACGCCTGCGAAGGACTGGTCGGCGCCGTGTTCATCGACGGCGGCTATGAGGCGGCCGACGCGCTGATCGAGAAGTTCTGGAAGGCGCGCATGCTCAAGCCGCTGCGGCCTTTGCGCGATCCGAAGACGCTGTTGCAGGAATGGGCGCAGGCGAGGGGCCTGCCGACGCCGGCCTATCGCGAGCTTGCGCGCACCGGCCCGCATCACGACCCGGAATTCCGCGTCGCCGTAGTGCTGCCCGACCGGCCGCCGTCGGAAGGCACCGGCTCCTCCAAGCGCGCCGCCGAACAGGCCGCCGCCGCCGCGATGCTCACCCGCGTCGGCGTTGCGGCGGAAAAACTTGATGGCTGAGACGCAAAGGCGCGGCGACGACACGCGCTGCGGTTTCGTGGCGCTGATCGGCGCGCCCAATGCCGGCAAGTCGACGCTGCTCAACGCACTGGTCGGCTCCAAGGTCACCATCGTCTCGCACAAGGTGCAGACGACGCGCGCGCTGATCCGCGGCATTGCCGTCGAGGGGCAATCGCAGCTCATCTTCGTCGACACGCCCGGGATATTCTCGCCGAAGCGCCGCCTCGACCGCGCCATGGTGACGACGGCCTGGAGCGGCGCGCATGAAGCCGACCTCGTCGGCGTCCTGATCGATACGCGCAAGGGTCTCGATGAGGAGGCCGACGCGCTGCTCGAACGTCTTGCCGAGGTCAAGCGCACGAAAATTCTCATTCTCAATAAAATCGACCTGGTGCCGCGCGCCACGCTGCTCTCCCTCACCAAGGCCGCGAACGACAAGGCAAAGTTCGACGCGACCTTCATGATCTCGGCGCTGACCGGCGACGGCGTCACGGATCTCAAGCAATGGCTCGCGGCGCAGGTTTCGCCGGGCCCGTGGCTTTACCCGCCGGACCAGATGTCGGACGCGCCGATGCGCCAGCTTGCGGCCGAAATCACGCGCGAAAAACTATTCGCGCGCCTGCATCAGGAACTGCCTTACCACTCGACGGTCGAGACCGAGAGCTGGAAGGAGCTGCGCGGCGGCGCCGTGCGCATCGAGCAGACGATCTACGTCGAGCGGGAAAGCCAGCGCAAGATCGTGATCGGCAAAGGCGGGCAGACGCTCAAATCGATCGGCGAATCGGCGCGGCGGGAAATCGCCGACATCCTCGAGCAGAAGGTGCACCTGTTCCTGTTCGTGAAGGTGCGCGAGGGCTGGGGCGACGATCCGGAACGCTATCGCGCGATGGGGCTGGAATTTCCGAAGGAGTAACGTAGAACGTTACCCATGCAGTGGACCGATGCAGGGATCGTGCTCGGCGTCAGGCGGCACGGGGAGGCGAGCGGCATCCTCGAACTGATGACGCGCGAGCACGGCCGTCATCTCGGCCTGGTGCGCGGCGCCTTCGGTTCGCGCATGAAGCCGGTGCTGCAAACCGGCAACGGTGTCAGCGCCACCTGGCGGGCGCGGCTCGACGAGCACCTGGGCAATTTCACCGTCGAAGGGCTCAACTTGCGCGCCTCGAATTTCTTCGCTTCGGCGCATGCGACCTATGGCGTCACCCATCTGGCGGCGCTGATGCGGCTGCTGCCTGAGCGCGACCCGCATGAGGGGCTTTACGGCGCGCTCGAAGACATTCTCGAGCGGCTCGAAGAGGCGCGCGTGGCGGCGCCGATGGTTGCGCGCTTCGAGTTGCAGCTTTTGTCGGAGCTCGGGTTTGGCCTTGATCTTACGCAATGCGCCTCGACCGGTGCGACCGACGATCTCGTTCACGTGTCGCCGAAATCGGGCCGGGCGGTGTCGCGGGAGGCCGGCGCGCCGTGGGCCGACCGGCTGTTGCGGCTGCCGGCCTTTTTGCGCGAGCCCGCCGCGGCGCCGGCGGGAAGCGACCTCGCCGACGGGTTCGCGCTCACCGGTTTTTTCCTCACGCGCCATGTGCTCGAACCGCGCGGCCTCGCGCTCTCCGACGAGCGCGCCTATTTCATCGCGGCGCTGACGAGGGCGCTGCCGAGCGTGGCATAAAAAATCGGCCCGGCTTTTGGCCGGGCCGTCGTTCTGGTGTCGCGTATTACCAGTGCCAATGCCGGCAGACGCGGCGGTAATGGCAGTAGCGGTGGTGGTAACGCCACTCGCACACGCGGATCCGCCGGCAGTAATAGCGGGCCTCGACAAGCGGCGAGATCGATTCGGCTGCACGGCCGATGCCGTTGCCGATGGCGGCAGCGGAGGCGGATGACGCCGCGGCCAAAGAGATGCCGAGCGCAAACAACATCGCGAGAATTATCGTTTTCATGCGTGATCCTCCAATCGGTCGGTTCTGGGTAACAGGCGTCAAACGCGGGTCCGACCGATAAGTTCAGACGGTAGCGGATGAATTTGGAAGGCTGGATGGACGGCTCGTTCATCGCTTGTTCATAGCTTTGTGACGGACTAGCTATCGGCATGGGCAAACGAGTGATTCCCCCGGAAAAAGGCGACGTCGAAGACGTCGGCCTGCGCGAGGCGCTCGAGGAGCGCTATCTCGCTTACGCGCTCTCGACCATCATGAACCGGGCGCTGCCGGACGCGCGCGACGGACTCAAGCCCGTGCACCGGCGCATCCTCTATGGCATGCGCATCTTGCGCCTCGATCCAGGCGCGGCCTTCAAGAAATCGGCCAAGATCGTCGGCGACGTGATGGGCTCGTTCCACCCGCACGGCAACGAGGCGATCTACGACACGCTGGTGCGGCTCGCGCAGGATTTTGCCTCGCGCTATCCGCTGGTCGACGGGCAGGGCAATTTCGGCAATATCGACGGCGATAATCCGGCCGCCATGCGCTACACCGAAGCGCGCATGACCGACGTCGCGCGCCTCCTGCTGGAGGGGATCGACGAGGACGCGGTCGACTTCCGCGCCAATTACGACGGCACCAGCACCGAGCCGGTGGTGCTGCCGGCGGCTTTTCCCAATCTGCTCGCCAACGGCTCGCAGGGCATCGCGGTCGGCATGGCGACCGCCATTCCGCCGCACAACGCCGCCGAATTGTGCGACGCCGCTCTTTTCCTCATCGACAATCCGAAAGGCCGCAGCAAGACGCTGCTCAAGTTCGTCAAAGGACCCGATTTCCCGACCGGCGGCGTGGTCGTCGATCCGCCCGAGACAATCGCCGAAGCCTATAATACCGGCCGCGGCTCGTTCCGCGTGCGGGCGCGCTGGAAGCAGGAAGAAACCGGCCGCGGCACTTACGTCGTCGTCATCACCGAAATCCCGTGGCTGGTGCAGAAATCGCGACTGGTCGAGCGGATCGCCGAACTGCTCAACGACAAGAAGCTGCCGCTGGTCGCCGACGTGCGCGATGAATCGGCCGAGGATTTGCGCCTGGTGATCGAGCCGCGCTCGCGTTCGGTCGATGCCGCGCTGATGATGGAATCGCTGTTCAAGCTCACGGATCTTGAAAGCCGCATCCCGCTCAACATGAACGTGCTGGTCAAGGGCCGCATTCCGCAGGTGCTGGGACTCGCGGAAGTGCTGCGCGAATGGCTCGACCACCGCCGCGACGTGCTGGTGCGGCGCTCCAAGCACCGGCAGGCGGCAATCGAGCATCGTCTCGAAGTGCTCGGCGGCTATCTCGTCGCTTATCTCAACCTCGACAAGGTGATCAAGATCATCCGCAAGGAGGACGAGCCCAAGCCCGTCCTGATGAAGACATTCAAATTGTCCGACGTGCAGGCCGACGCCATCCTCAACATGCGGCTGCGCAATCTGCGCCGGCTCGAGGAAATGGAAATCCGCGCCGAGGACAAGGCGCTGCGCGCCGAGCTTAAGGACATCAAGGCGCTGCTCGCGTCGACGGCGCAGCAATGGAAGACGGTTGCCGGCGAGATCAGGAAGGTGCGGGAGGCGTTCGGGCCGAAGACGACGATCGGCAAGCGCCGCACCACCTTCGGCATCGCGCCGGCGCACGACGAGGCCGCGATCGAGGAAGCGATGGTGGTGCGCGAGCCCGTCACCGTGGTCGTGTCGGAGAAGGGATGGATCCGCGCGCTGCGCGGCCATGTCAGCGATCTCTCCGGCGTCACCTTCAAGACCGACGACGCGCTGCAATTCGCGTTTCCGACCGAAACCACGGCCAAGGTTCTCATTTTCGGCAGCAACGGGAAATTCTACACCATCGAGGCGTCGAAACTTCCGGGCGGCCGCGGCCACGGCGAACCGGTGCGCATGTATGCCGATCTCGACCAGGATGCGGAGGTGGTCGCGGCGCTCGCCTATCAGGGCGGCCGCAAATTCCTGGTGGCGAGCTACGGCGGCAACGGCTTCGTCGTTCCCGAGAACGAGGTTCTCGGCACCACGCGCAAGGGCAAGCAGGTGCTCAACCTGAAAGCGCCCGACAAAGCGGTGGCGCTGACCACGGTCGACGGCGAACTGGTCGCGGCGATCGGCGCCAACCGCAAGATGGTGATTTTCGGCATCGATCAGGTGCCGGAGATGACGCGCGGGCGCGGCGTGCGGCTGCAACGCTACAAGGAGAAAGGTCTCTCCGACGTCACCACGTTCAAGGCCGACGAGGGGCTGACCTGGCTCGATGGGGCGGGGCGCACGCAGACGCTCACGCTCAAGGAGCTCAAGGACTGGCGCGGCAAGCGCGCCGACGCCGGCCGCATCGCGCAAGGCCTGCCGAAGAACAACAAGTTCCGTGGCGCGCCGACCGGCAAGCCAGGTGAGAAGGCGGAAGAGGCCTGAGCTAGCTCGCGACGAACAAGAGCGAGCATTCGGCGGCGCCCAGCAGCGAGGCGGCGGTGTCGCCGAAGAACAGTTTCTCCCCCGGACGGCGGCCGACGCCCATCACGATCAGATTGTTCTTGCGCCGTTTCGCTTCGGTGAGGATCGCCTCATCGGCGGCGGTGTCGGAGAGCACCGCGGTGCGGATGCTCATATTGTAGCCGTCGGCGATGGCGACGATGTCCTTGAGGATGGCTTCCTCGTGGCGGCGCGTGCGGATGCCGCGGCGGCCGTTGCGCTTGGGACCGACGGCGACGTAGAGCACGGTGAGCGGCGACCTGACCGCGCGCGCGATGCTGATCGCAACCTCCGCGCCGCGCCGGGATGCTTCGGTGCCGTTCACGGGAACGAGGATGTTGAGCTTGTCGTTCGGTTTTTTGAGCAAATCGCCGCGCGCATCGGTGATCGCCAGAGGCTGCGCGAAGCCCATCGCGAGGGCCGCGACGCTCTCGTGGAAATCCTTGCCGCGCCCGGCGGTTTTTTCGAGCCCGATGAACATCAGGTCGTAACCCTTTTCCGCTTCCTCGG
>Ga0134125_10008532_pt1 | contig 11569 bp, 8 predicted proteins | sample KB31751_FD_96464 | JGI IMG/M metagenome (GOLD analysis project Ga0134125, IMG submission 96464) | Terrestrial soil microbial communities with excess Nitrogen fertilizer from Kellogg Biological Station, Michigan, USA - KB3-175-1 | ecosystem: Environmental > Terrestrial > Soil > Unclassified ... | reverse complement strand
TAGGCGTCGGCCAGGGCCTCGCCCGGCTGGTCGGTGAACTTGCTGGCCCATTCGGGCAGTGGCGCGGTGAACGGGTGATGCACCGAGGTCCAGCCGGCCGCGCCGTCCTCCTCGAACATCGGCGCGTCCACCACCCAGGTGAACGCCCAGGCGTCCACGTCGATGAGGCGCAGCCGCTCGCCGATCTCCAGCCGTGCCGCGCCGAGCAGCGGCCGGGCCTGCTGCGGGGGGCCGGCCGCGAAGAACACGCAGTCGCCGGGCTGTGCGCCGGCCGCGGCGGCCAGCCCGGCGCTCTCCTCGGCGGACAGGTGCTTGGCCACCGGCCCGGAGCCGGACACCGTGCCGTCGGCACCGATCAGCACGTAAGCGAGCCCGCGGGCGCCGCGGGCCCGGGCCCACTCCTGCCAGGCGTCCAGCTCGCGGCGGGCCTGCCCGGCGCCGCCCGGCATCACCACCGCGCCGACGTAGGGCGCCTGGAACACCCGGAATGTGGTCTGTGCGAAGTAGTCGGTCAGGTCGGCCAGCTCACAGCCGAACCGCAGGTCCGGCTTGTCCGAGCCGAACCGGGCCATGGCCTCGGCGTAGCTGAGCTGCGGCACCGGCCGGGGCAGCTGGTAGCCGGCCACCTCGGCCCACAGCCGGGCCACCAGGTCCTCGGCCACCTCGATGACGTCTTCCCGGGTGACGAAGCTCATCTCGATGTCCACCTGGGTGAACTCCGGCTGCCGGTCCTTGCGGAAGTCCTCGTCGCGGAAGCAGCGGGCCAGCTGCCAGTACCGCTCGAAACCGCCGACCATCAGCAGCTGCTTGAACAGCTGTGGCGACTGGGGCAGCGCATACCAGTGCCCGGGGCGCAGCCGGACCGGCACCAGGAAGTCGCGGGCGCCTTCCGGGGTGGACCGGGTCAGGTCCGGGGTTTCCAGGTACACGAAGCGGTGCCCGCGCAGCACCTCGGTGACCAGGTAGGTGGCTTCGGACCGGATCCGCAGCGCGGCGGCGGTCTCGGCCCGCCTGGTGTCCAGGTACCGGTACTTCAGCCGCAGGTCCTCGCTGAGCTCGCCGGTGCTGGCCTCGATGGGGAACGGCAGCGGGGCCGCCTCGGACAGCACCTCCAGGCCGTCCGCGGCCACTTCCACCGCACCGGTGGGCAGCTCGGGGTTCTCGTTGCCGGCCGGCCTGATGCGCACCTGGCCGGTGACCCGGACGCAGAACTCCGAGCGCAGCGCGTGCGCGGGCCCGTTTTCGCCCTCTTCACGGAACACGACCTGGACGATCCCGCTGGCGTCGCGCAGGTCGATGAAGGTGACGCCGCCGTGGTCCCGGCGCCGGGCTACCCAGCCGGCCAGCGTCACCTGCTGGCCGTCCTGCTCGGCGCGCAGCGTGCCCGCCTCGTGGGTTCGGATCATGTCCCGCTCAGCCTCTCTCGCCGCCGTCCCACAGCCCGGTCGCGCGGCCCGCGCCCGGCTGCAGGCCGGCCAGGAACTGGTTGCTGGCCCGCTCCGCGCCGATGGTGGTGGCCGGCCCGTGGCCCGGCAGTACCTGGGTCTCGTCCGGCAGCGGCAGGCAGACCCGGGCCAGGCTGCCCATCATGGCCGCCGGATCGCCGCCGGGCAGGTCAGTCCGGCCGATCGACCCGGCGAACAGCAGGTCCCCGGAGAACATCACCGTGGTCCCGGACCGGAAGGCCACCGAGCCCGGGGTGTGCCCGGGCGCGTGGTCCACGGTAATCTCCAGCCCGGCCAGGCTGAGCACCGCCCCGTCGGTGAGTTCCCGTACATCGTCCGGCTCGGTGAACTCCAGGCCGCCAAACAGCTGCTGGCCGGGGCCGAGCGGCAGGCCGCGGGCCGGGTCGGCGAGCAGCGCGCGGTCTCCCGGGTGGATGTAGGCCGGGATGTCCCGGGCCCCGCACACCGGCGCCACCGACCACATGTGGTCGATGTGCCCATGGGTGAGCAGCACCGCGACCGGCTTGAGCCGGTGCCGCGCGGCGAGTTCGTCGATCCCAGGCCCGGCGTCCTCACCCGGGTCGACGATCAGGCACTCCGCGCCCGGCTCGGCCGCCACCAGGTAGCAATTGGCGGCAAAAGAGCCAGCCGGAAACCCGGCAACCAGCACGGGCCGACCTCCTGGATAGTTCGGGACACTTAGCACGGTGCACGGCAGCACGCGCCTCCCCAGGCTACCGATCTGCTCGGCCCAGCCGCGAACCGGTAACAGCGACGTCACGACCTCACGGGTGCCGGTACCATTCGCGAAGTTTCGCTGGTAAGCAAGCAACAGGCAGCCAGGAGGAACAGATCGGTGGCAGGTAAGAAGGACCGCCAGCGCAGGCTGGCGCGGGAGCGTCTCCAGCGCCAGCAGGCGAAGCGCGCGGCGCGGGCTCACCGGAGCCGGCAGGTGACCATGATAGCCGTGGTCTGCCTGCTGGTCGTGGGCCTGGGCGTAGGCGGGTTTTTCGCCTTCTCCTCACCGGCTAAGACCAGCAATACGGCCGCGGCGGCGACCGCCTCGGCCTCGGCATCCGCGTCCGCCTCGGCGTCGCCCAGCGCGCAGGCCGAGCCCGCCCGCACGTGCACGTACCCGGCCAGTGGCACGCCGGCCGCGCGCAACGTGGGCACGCCCCCGGCGAAACCCGACGGCCAGGCCAGCTACCAGGCGACGATCCACACCAACCGCGGGGACGTCGTTATCCACCTGCTCAACAGCAAGGCCACCTGCACGGTCAACTCGTTCGTCTACCTGGCGGCCAAGAAGTATTTCAACAACACCAAATGCCACCGGCTGACCACTACCAGCCCGCTGTTCGTGCTGCAGTGCGGGGACCCTGCTGGCACTGGCTCCGGCGGGCCCGGTTACAAGTTCAGCGACGAGAATCTGGCGGGCGCCAAGTACACCAAGGGAACTGTGGCGATGGCGAACTCCGGGCCCAATACCAACGGCAGCCAGTTTTTCCTTGTCTACCAGAACTCGAAGCTGGCCCCCAGCTACACGCCGTTCGGCAGGGTCGTCAAAGGGCTCGGGATCATCCAGAATGTGGCCAGGGCAGGCAGTGACAACGCTAATGGCCACGGGGATGGGCACCCGAAGGAGAAAGTCGTCATCAAGAGCGTCACTATAAAGAAGACCTGAGCCGGGCAATGCCGCCAGGACCAGGGCTGAGCAGGAGGTTAGCGGTGAGCACCGCCAACGATCCGTGGGGCAGGGTAGCCGACGACGGTACGGTCTACGTGCGTATCGCCGGGAGCGAGCGGGTGGTTGGCTCATGGCAGGCAGGCAGCCCCGATGAGGCGCTGGCCTTCTACCGGCGCAAGTTCGACGCGCTGGAGACCGAGGTCGCCCTGCTTGAACAGCGGCTCACCGCCACTGACCTGTCCCCCGGCAGTGCCCGGGCATCCATCGACCGGCTGCTGGAGGCGGTGGCGGACGCCCACGCGGTCGGCGACCTGGAATCGCTGCGCACCCGGCTGGAGGCGCTGACCGGCCAGGTTGAAGGCAGGCGCGAGGAGGTCCGGGCGGCCCGTGAGCAGGCCCGGGTCGAGGCCAAGGGCATCAAGGAGCGCATCGTCGCTGAGGCCGAGCAGATCGCCGCCGAGGCCACGCACTGGAAGATCAGCGGCGAGCGGATGCGCCAGCTGCTGGAGGAGTGGAAGGTTGCGCCCCGGGCCGACCGGGCGGTGGAGACCGCGCTGTGGAAGCGGCTGTCCACGGCGCGCAACAGTTTCGCCAAGCGCCGCAAGGCGTACTTCGCCGGGCTGGAGGAGGAGCGCGGGGAGGCCAAGTCCCGCAAGGAGAAGCTGGTGGCCGAGGCGGAGGCGCTGGCCACCTCCACCGACTGGGGCCCGACCGCGGCGGCCTACCGGGAGCTGATGCGGTCCTGGAAGGCGGCGGGCCGGGCCGGGCGGGCCGACGAGGAAGAGCTGTGGGGCCGGTTCAAGGGGGCCCAGGACACGTTCTTCGCGGCCCGGTCGGAGGTGTTCTCGGCCAAGGAGAACGAGCTGCGCGAGCACGCGGCGGTCAAGTCGGCGCTGCTGGAGGAGGCCAGCGCGCTGGTGCCGGTGACCGATGTGCGGGCCGCCCGCTCGGCGCTGCGGTCCATCCAGGAACGCTGGGAGCAGGCCGGCCCGGTGCCCCGGGAGGCGCACGACCGCCTGGAGCAGGGCCTGCGCCGGGTCGAGGACGCGGTGCGCAAGGCCGAGGACGCCCAGTGGCGCCGGTCCAACCCGGAGGCGCTGGCCCGGGCCAAGGGCACGGTGGACCAGATCCGGGCCGCCATCACCAGCCTGGAAGGGCAGCTGGCCAAGGCCCAGCAGCGGGGCGACTCGAAGGCCGCGGACGAGGCGGCCGAGGCGATCGCCGCCCGGCAGTCGTGGCTGGAGGAAGCCGAGCGCACCCTGGCCGAGCTGTCGAGCTAGGGACCGCCCTAACTCGTGATCCGGTACACGTCGTAGACGCCGTCGATGGCGCGCACCGCGCGGAGCACGTGCCCGAGGTGCTTGGGGTCGCCCATCTCGAACGTGAACCGGCTGACGGCCACCCGGTCCCGCGTCGTGGTGACCGACGCGGACAGGATGTTCACGTGCTGGTCGGAGATGCTCCGGGTGACGTCGGACAGCAGGCCGGTCCGGTCCAGCGCTTCCACCTGGATGGCCACCAGGAACAGCGAGTCTTCGGTGGGCGACCAGCGCACCGCGACCAGCCGCTCGGGCTGTGAGTCGAGCAGGTGGCGCAGGTTGAGGCAGTCGGCCCGGTGCACCGACACGCCGTGCCCGCGGGTGACGAAGCCGGTGATCTCGTCCCCGGGCACCGGGGTGCAGCACTTGGACAGCCGCGCGTACACGTCGGCGGCGCCTTCCACCACCACACCGGAGTCACCGGTCGGCCGCTGCGGCGGCGGCCGGGTGGGCAGGGTGGCCTCGGCCAGATCCTCCTGCGCGCCGGCCATCCCGCCGGCCGACTGGACCAGCTTGGCCGCCACGGACTGCGCGCTGACGTGCCCCTCGCCGACCGCGGCGTACAGCGCGGACAGGTCGGGGTAGTGCAGCTCGGTGGCCAACGCGAGCAGCGCGTCCCCGGTGGCCAGCCGCTGTAGCGGCAGGCCGTGCTTGCGCATGGCCCGGGCGATCGCGGTCTTGCCGCCCTCGGTAGCCGCCTCACGGCGCTCCTTGGAGAACCAGTGCCGGATCTTGTTGCGGGCCCGGGCGCTCTTCACGAAGCCCAGCCAGTCGTGGCTCGGCCCGGCGTCCGGCGCCTTGGAGGTGAAGATCTCCACCGTGTCGCCGTTGTCGAGCGTGCTCTCCAGCGCCACCAGGCGGCCGTTGACCCGCGCGCCGATCGTGCGGTGGCCGACTTCGGTGTGGATCGAGTACGCGAAGTCCACCGGGGTGGCGCCCTGTGGCAGCGCGATCACCTCACCGCGCGGGGTGAACACGTACACCTCGGCCGCGCCGAGGTCGAAGCGCAGTGATTCGAGGAATTCGGCCGGGTCGGCGGTCTCCCGCTGCCAGTCCACCAGCTGGCGCAGCCAGGCCAGGTCCCCGGCGCCGGCCGGGCTGCCGCGCTCGCCGCCGAGCACCGTCTCTTCCTTGTACTTCCAGTGCGCGGCCACCCCATACTCGGCCCGCTGGTGCATGCTCCAGGTCCTGATCTGCAGCTCGACGGGCTTGCCCCCGGGGCCGATGACCGTCGTGTGCAGCGACTGGTACATGTTGAACTTCGGCATCGCGATGTAGTCCTTGAACCGGCCGGGCACCGGGTTCCACCGGGCGTGCACCGTGCCGAGCGCGGCGTAGCAGTCGCGGACCGAGTCCACCAGCACCCGGATGCCGACCAGGTCATAGATGTCGTCGAAGCCGACGTTCCTGGCGATCATCTTCTGGTAGACGGAGTAGTAGTGCTTGGGCCGGCCCATGACCCGCGCCTTGACCTTGGCGTCGCGCAGGTCGGCCGAGACGTCGTCGATGACCTCGGACAGGAACACGTCGCGGCCCGGGGCGCGCTCGGACACCAGCCGGGCGATCTCGTCGTAGCGCTTGGGGTAGAGCGTGGCGAACGCCAGGTCCTCCAGCTCCCACTTGATCGTGTTCATGCCGAGCCGGTGCGCGAGCGGCGCGTAGATCTCCAGGACCTCACGGGACTTGCGCTCCTGCTTCTCCCGGGGCAGGTAGCGCAGCGTGCGCATGTTGTGCAGCCGGTCGGCCAGCTTGATCACCAGCACCCGGATGTCGCGGGACATCGCGACCACCATCTTGCGGACGGTCTCGGCCTCGGCGACGTCGCCGTACTTGACCTTGTCCAGCTTGGTCACCCCGTCGACCAGGGCCGCGATCTCGTCGCCGAAGTCGCGACGGAGCTGGTCCAGGGCGTACGGGGTGTCCTCGACCGTGTCGTGCAGCAGCGCGGCGCACAGCGTCTCGTGGTTCATCCCCAGCTCGGCCAGGATGGTGGCCACGGCCAGCGGGTGGGTGATGTAGGGGTCGCCGCTCTTGCGCTTCTGCCCGGCGTGCCAGTGCGCGGCCACGTCGTAGGCGTGCTCGATGAGCCGGACGTCGGCCTTGGGGTGGGTGGCGCGGACCGTCTTGATCATCGGTTCCAGCACCGGGTTGATCCCGCCGCCGCGGGCCGCGCCGAGCCGGGCCAGCCGGCGGGCGGCCCGGCCGCTGCCCGGCACCCGGGTGCCGCCCGCGGCCTGGCCGTTACGCCGGCCGGCACCGGGCCGCGGGCCGTCCGGCTGGCCGGTGTCGCCGCGGGTGCCGTCCTCGCGGGTGCCGTCCTCGCGGGTGGGGGCGGCCGGAACCGGGCCGGGCTGGGCAGCGGCTACCGGGCCAGGGCTGCCCTGGCCCGGGGCGGCCACGCCCTCCCCCGCCGCGGCGGTCTGGCCCGGGGGGGCAGGAGTGGCCCCGGCGCCGGCATCGCCGGTCGTTGCCACATCACCGGCCACAGGCACTCCTCACGTCCGCCAAGACCCCAGTCTATCGGCGGAAGATCGCTGAAGTGCCGGGTCAGGGCGGCCCCGGGGAAGAGGCCTAGACGACCAGCAGCGAGCGGACCAGGTCGCCGGGCAGCCGGGCCCGGCCGCCGAGGAAGCTGAGCTCCAGGATCACCGAGATCCCGGTGACCTCGGCGCCGGCCGTCCGGACCAGGCCGGCGGTGGCGGCGGCGGTGCCCCCGGTGGCCAGCACATCGTCCACGATGAGCACCCGCTCACCGGGCGCGAACGCATCCTGGTGCACTTCGATGGTGGCGCTGCCGTACTCCAGGTCGTAGCTGCGGGCGAACGTCGGCCCGGGCAGTTTGCCCTGCTTGCGGACGGGCACAAAGCCCGCGCCCAGCTGGATGGCCACCGACGCGGCCAGGATGAAACCACGGGCTTCGATCCCGGCCACCTTGTCCACGCCGCCCGGGGCGCCACGGCGCGCGTGCCCGGCGGCCAGCCCGCTGACCACCGCGGCCAGCGCGTCCCCGTCGGCGAGCAGCGGGGTGATGTCCTTGAACATCACCCCGGGCTGCGGGTAGTCGGCGATATCGCGTACCCGGGCCTTGATCAGCCCGGCCAGGGCCAGGTCGGCGTCCGGCGCGACCGCCGGGGCCGGGGCCTTGTCCGGCTCCATCTAGCGGCGCTTCTTCTTGCCGCCCGGGCGGCGCTTGGCCGCACTGGTGCGCCGGGGCTGCTGCCGGGGGCCACTGGGGGCGGCGGGGCCGGGCGGCCGCGGTGCGGCCCGGCCGGCCGGCACCTTGTCCCCGGTCGCCGCGGCCTCGTCGTCCCCGGCCACCGCGGGCGAAGGGGTGTCCACCTGATCCCCGTCGCCATCCGCGGTGACCGTGCCCGCGGCCGTGCCTGTGCCGCTCGCCGGGCGGCCCGCCTTGGCCGCGGTCCGCTTGGCCGCCCGGCCGCCGGCCGCCTTGGCCGCGACCCGCTTGGCCAGCGCCTTGTACTGCGGGTCGCGTTCCTTCAGGTCGGCCAGCACCGGAGTGGCGATGCAGATCGAGGAGTAGGTGCCGGACAGCATGCCGACGAACAGCACCAGCGCCAGGTCCTTCAGTTCCCCGGCGCCGAGCAGCCCGGCCCCCACGAACAAGATGGACGCCACCGGCAGCAGGGCGATCACCGAGGTGTTGATCGAGCGCACCAGGGTCTGGTTGAGCGCCAGGTTGGCGGCCTGGCTGTACGTGCTGCGGGCCGAGCCGAGCAGGCCCGCGGTATTCTCCCGGACCTTGTCGAAGACGACCACGGTGTCGTAGAGCGAATAACCCAGGATGGTCAGCAGGCCGATCACGGTGGCCGGGCTGACCTCGAAGCCGGCCAGCGCGTACACCCCGGTGGTGATCACGATGTCATGGGCCAGCGCGATCAGCGCGGCCAGGGCCATCCGCCACTCGAACGCGATCGTCAGGTAGATGACAATGGCGATGAGGAACGCGATCAGCGCCTGGATGGCCTTCTGCGTGATCTGCGATCCCCAGCTGGCCCCGATGAAGCTGATGCTGATCTTGTCAGTTGGGACCCCGAGGTCCCGGCTCAGCACGTCCTGCACGTGGGTCTGCTGGGCGTAGGGCAGCTTCCCGGTCTGCACCTGCCACTGGGCGCTGCTGCCGGAGCCCACTTTCTCGACGATGACGTCCTGGCCGGCCCCACCGCTGGCCGCCGCGCTGCGCACCTGGCTGATCGATGCGGACGATGCCGGGAACTGGAAGACCGAGCCGCCCTTGAAGTCGACGCTGAAGTTCAGCCCGCGGCCGAACAGGCCCACCAGGCTGAGCACCAGGATCAGCCCGGAGATCGAGTACCAGAGCTTCTGCCGGCCCACGAAGTCGAAGGAGACCTCGCCGCGGTAGAGCCGGCCGCCGATGGAGCCAAGCCGCGACATCACGCCTCCTTCGCCGGGGCGCCAGTGCGCACGCGAGCCGTCCGGGAAGATCGCCAGGGCGCCCGGGCCCCCAGCCGGGCCGGGTCCAGGCCGGACAGCCGGTGCCCCTGACCGTAGAACTTGGTCCGCGCGAGCAGGGTGATCATGGGCTTGGTGAACAGGAAGACGACGATCACGTCGATGACCGTGGTCAGCCCGAGGGTGAACGCGAAGCCCTTGACCTCGCCGATGGAGAAGTACCACAGCAGCGCCGCGGCCAGGAACGAGACCGCGTCCGCGACCAGGATGGTCCGCCGGGCCCGTTTCCAGCCGCGTTCCACCGCGGTGCGCAGCGTCCGGCCGTCCCGGACCTCGTCACGGAGCCGTTCGAAGAACACCACGAACGAGTCCGCGGTGATGCCGATGGCCACGATGAGGCCGGCCACCCCGGACAGTTCCAGCGCGAAGTTCTGGTACTTGCCGAGCAGGATCACCGCCTCGAACACCAGGATCGACGCGATGATCAGGCTGGACACCGCGACCACGGCCAGGCCCCGGTAGTAGAGCAGGCAGTAGAGCACGACGAGCAGCAGGCCGAGGGCCCCGGCCAGCAGCCCGGCGTGCAGCTGGTCGCTGCCCAGCTGCGGGGACACCGACTGGACCGACTCCTTGGTGAACGTGAGCGGCAGCGCGCCGTAGCTGAGCTGGGTGGCCAGGTTCGTCGCCTGGGTCTGGCTGAAGTTGCCGGTGATCTGCGCGGAGCCACCGGTGATCGCGCCCTGGTCGATGGCGGGGAACGACACCACGTTCCCGTCGAGGATCACGGCCAGGTAGTCCAGCGGCGAGGACGGGGTGCCCGAGGTGCCGTACTTGCTGTACATCTGCTCGGTCAGCTGGCCAAACGCGTTGGCGCCGTCCGGGTGGAAGCTGAGGTTGGTCTGCCAGTACACGCTGGAGGTCTGCGGGCTGGCGCTGGCCGACTTGATGTCCTTGCCGACGACCTTGGACTTGTCCAGCACGAACTTGTACAGCACCCCGCCCTCGGAGCCGCACGAGACCGTCTGGATGTTCGGGTCGTTGTACTGCTGCTCGGCGTAGCCGACCTGCGCTTTCCAGTTCTTGTCAGCACAGTTCAGCTTGTTGAACAGGGTCTTCACCTGCGGGTCGACCAGGCTCGCGTCACCCGACGCGCCGGCCACGGTGGACACCGCCGAGCTGCTGCCCGGCGATGGGGTGGCGGCCGCGCTGGCCGCCGGGCTGGCGCTGGCCGAGCCCGACGGGCTGGCGGCTGCCTTGGGGTGCGCGGCGGTCAGGGAGCGAGAGTGGCTCACCATCTCCTGCCCGGCCGCCCCGCCGCCCGCCGTCGCGCCCAGGGCGCCGTTGTTCTTCTTGGCCGTGGAGCTGGCCGACGCGGACGGTGACCCGCTGGCCGACGGGGTAGCCGCGGGTGACCCGCTCGCCGACGGGGTCGGGACCGGCGTGGCCGTGGTCGCACCAGTATTCGGCGCCATCAGCAGCACCTGCCGGAACAGCAGCTGGGCGGTGGTGCCGACCAGGTCCACCACCTTCTGGCTGCCCGCGCCCGGCACGGCCACGTTGATGATGTCGCTGCCCTGCTGCTGCACCTGGGCCTCGGTGAACCCGGCACCGTCCACCCGGCTGGTCATGATGTCCTTGGCCGTGGTCATGTCCGCCGCGAACTGCGCGTTGGACACGCCCTTGGGGGCCTGCGCCTTCAGCGCCACCGTGGTCCCGCTGGTCAGATCCAGCCCCAGGTGCACCTTGAAGTCCTTGCCCCAGTCCCCGGGTGAGGCGATGTTGCCGCCCACGATGGCCAGGAACAGCAGCACGATGAGCGCGGCCAGCACGGCCAGCGCACGTCCCGGCCGGGAGACGTTACTGCTTGGGGGAGCCACTTCTCGCCCGTCCTCTGGGTTGCCTGTCCCCCGCCCCGAGGTCCGGCGCGGGGCTGCCGGTCAGTCCGCGGTGCGCTCGTCCTGAGCCGGGCGCCCGGCGGCCTTGCTGCCCGGCGTGCCATTGGCCGGGGCGGCACCGTTCTGGTGCTCGGCGCCCACCTGGCCGTCGGCACTGGCTTCCGCGTTCGCGGCCGGCTCGGTGCTGGCCGGCTCGGGCTCGTCCGGGGCGCTGTCCGCCGCGGTGTGCTCACCGTCCGGGCTGCCCACGGTGCCGTCGTCGTCCGGGAGGGTGTCCATGATGGCCCGGCGCAGGAACCGGATCTGCACCCCGGGGGCCACCTCAAGCAGCACGTCCTGATCGTCCGCGTCGATGACCGTGGCGTACATGCCCGCGGTGGTGCGAACCCGCGAACCCGGCTGCACCTGCTGCTGCATCTGCTGCACCCTGCGCTGCTTGTTGCGCTGCGGCCTGATCATGACGAAGTAGAGCAGGCCGAACAGGACCACGATGACGATCAGGAACGTGTAGCTGCCTGACCCGCCCGAGCTGCTGGCTGCGAGTTCAAAATTCCCCATCGCGGGGGCATCCTTCCACTTGATGTGCACCGCCCAGCCGCGCGCCGGGCCGTGAAGCCGGCTGTGCCGGGATCCCTGGCCAGCGGGCAGCCGACCAACTGCCGAAGTGTAGCGGCGCGCAGGCGGCGCACCAACAGGCTACGGGGTCTCGCGACTGATCGTGACATCCCAGCGACCAACTATTTTGCCAGCTGCGGTCATTGGCCACCCGCGGTCAGTCGAACAGGCTCCCAG
>Ga0134125_10008531_pt1 | contig 11570 bp, 8 predicted proteins | sample KB31751_FD_96464 | JGI IMG/M metagenome (GOLD analysis project Ga0134125, IMG submission 96464) | Terrestrial soil microbial communities with excess Nitrogen fertilizer from Kellogg Biological Station, Michigan, USA - KB3-175-1 | ecosystem: Environmental > Terrestrial > Soil > Unclassified ... | reverse complement strand
GGTTCCAACGGGAGCGCGGGTGACGGCGACGACTAAGGGTTAAGAGGAAAATCCCCTTCGTCAACAGGAGGTCGCAGATGGCAGAATTACAAACTTTGGTCGCTCAACTACCCGGTTAGGGCAAGCAGGTGAACAGTAATCTTTCTGATCCAACTAGAAAATGACGAATAATAAACCATAGGGGTGTAAGACAGAAGCTCTCGGATTTTCTTCTCAGAGCCTCAGTAATTACTCATCCAGTCGCCGTGTCCTTATGCTGCCGTCTCCGTATGCTAGGGAGGCCCGACTGCTTTCCATCGGTCGCCATTTTTAGGCCGCCGCAGCAGCCCTTTTACTTATGCGTCTACCGAAACAGGCACAAGTGACACGTTTGTCGACCCGCCTCGGAGAGGGTTAAATATTTGCAAAGCGCAATTTGTGGGATTAAATCGAACCACGCGGCAAAATTTCTAAACAAGTTAAGCTGTGAAGACAGTGAAACAGTCACGGACCAATGAAACGGGTGGGTCGACGCACGGAAGCGTGGATGTCGTCTCCTCAGATTTTGCTGGTAACGCGAGCGGTATCCAGCAGTTGACTGCTCCCTCCGGGAGCCTCGACCGTCCACTCACCTACGGCATCGCCTGGACCGGAGCGATGAAGTGGCTGGGACAAATGGCTGCTTGGGCTTCCACCCTGATCCTGGCGCGGATTCTCACTCCTTCCGACTATGGAATCGTCGGCATGGCCGCGCTGTACCTGGCGCTAGTCACCTACGTGGCGGAGTTTGGAATCGGCACCGCAATCGTGACCATGCGGGAGCTGGACGAGGAGCAGATCGCACAGATCAATTCCGTTTCCGTAATGCTGGGCGTCGCAGGGTTTCTCCTGTCGCTCGCGGTTGCCAAGCCGATCGCGAAGTTCTTCAATTCGCCGGCGCTGCCGCCGGTGATCATGGTGATGAGTCTGCCGTTCATCATCAACTCCTTCCAGGCGGTTCCGGCGGCGCTCTTGCAAAAGGAGTTGCGCTTCAAATTGCTCGCAGTAAATGATGCAATTCGCTCCGTCCTCCTTGCGGCAGCGATGGTCGCGTTCGCCTTTATGGGATTTCGCTATTGGGCGCTGGTCTGGGGAAACGTGCTCAGCGCCGCGATTGGCACTGCACTGATCGTCGCGGTAAAGCGGCAATCCTTCGCAATTCCTAAATGGAACTCGATCAGGTCTGCGCTGCACTTCAGCCGCGAGGTCCTGATCGCGCGCATTAGCTGGTATCTCTACACGGATTCCGACTTTCTTGTGGCGGGCAAGCGCCTGGGCGCGGTCACGCTGGGAGCGTACACCGTGGCCTGGAACCTGGCGAGTATCCCTATGGAAAAGATCACGGTCCTTTTCGCTACCGTGACCCCGGCCTTCTTTTCCGCTGTGCAACATAATATCCCTGAGCTCAGGCGCTATTTCCTTCAGCTCAGCGAAGCTGTGGCCATGCTTACGTTCCCGCTTTGCATTGGGCTCTCACTCACCGTACGGCCATTCGTACTGGTGGTGCTGGGGCCAAAATGGGAAGCTGCGATCGGCCCTCTGCGCTTACTGGCAATTTATGCCACGCTGCGCTCGGTCGCGATTCTGATCGCGCCGGTGTTGAACGCAATCCGCGAATCGCGTTTCAACATGCGCATGGCCATAATCTCGGCCGCGGTGCTGCCGCCTTGCTTCTACTTCGCCAGCCGCTGGGGAGCTACAGGAATTGCGGCGGCCTGGCTGCTCGTCTATCCGCTCCTGGTGGCCTTTTCCTTCGCCAAGATTTTTCGTTGTCTGGATCTCTCGGCGGGAAGATACGCGCGATCCTTAGGGCCGGCACTTATCGGGTCGTTGGGAATGTCGCTGGCTGTGCTTGCGCTCAAACACTCGGAGCCAGCAGGGTGGAAGCCAATTATGCGTCTTGCGGCCGAGGTTGCAACTGGAGCCCTCTTCTACTTCATACCAATCTGGCTCTTCTATCGCCAGAGGCTCTCAGGCTTCGCTGGACGTCTCCGCGCATTGCGAGCCTCGGGTTGAACTCACATCCGAGGTTTGGAATCGGAGCTCCCTGAGAAGATTTTTTTTAATTTTCCCGATACGCGTCCGCTGAAATCGAGATATCGCAGTCTAGCATCGAAGGCGAATTCGCAGGCCCGCTGAAATCCGGGATGACGCTGTTGGCGCCGGAAGTTAGGGATGTAATTGGTCTTGTTTCCGAATCCGAGGATGCGCTCGTCCTCTTTGGTCAGGCCGCCGAGATAAGCAGCATTCAGGAGGAGTGGATGGTAGCGGTAGTAGTCCACATCTTCCTTCTGCAGAGGGACATCGGGATCATGATAGTTGTAGAAACAGGCCAGCCGCGGCTCAAGGATAGGCGCGGACTGCCGGTGGATCCCAGAGGTATCAAAGAGGAATGCGGAGCCGGCACTCGCGCGTGCCTCGAAGATTTGCGATTGCGGGACGGCCGTGAGCTCCTGATGGCGGACCCCGCGAGGAGCCTGCCTTCGGTGGCTGCCCTTCACATATTGAAAGAATCCACTCTTTACATCGGTGAGGTAGAACGCCAGCTTCACCTCTCGAGGAATATAGTCGTGGATCCTGGTCTGGTCATACCACGCGTCCCCGTGCCATCCATGAAAATCACGCATCGTGGGCAGCGACTTCCAGCCTTTTGCCTCGCACAGTTCATAGTGTGTGCCGAGATATTCGTTGAGCACTTCTTTGACTAGCGGGTACAAAGCGATATCGAGAAAACCCTGGTCTAGGGTGAGGACATCCTGCACCATGTGGCGGTAGAGCTCGGTACGCTCATATCCATCGACATCGCTCCAACGCAGGTTCTGGAGCCTGGCCTCAAATGCCGCCCGCATGTCGCGGAGCTGCTGGTCGCTGATCAGGCGAGGCAGCATCACTATGCCTTCACTGTCTAAGGTGGTGAGAATAGTGGATGTCAATTCCGTGGATGTGACAGTGGCCATTTTTTTTAAAGCTCCGATCTGATTTGCGGGCATCTCCCGATTGCTGCTAAGTTGTACCGCCGTCGATTCGGGATATCAGAGATGTTGCAGGTTTTTTGCCAATATACCCTAAAACGGATCCGAAAAACGGGCGAATCAAAACCATATAAGATATTCATTTTCAGCAACTTATAATACATCTCGCCGCGCGGAATGATCTCAGGCCATACTGTTGGGCTTGGCAGGATAGTGAAAAAACTTGCACATGTGAAAGGCTTTACACAATTTCTACGATCCCCTGCTGGAGCTTTAGACCCACACCGCCCATCGTCCTTTCAAAAAGTTAAAAAACGCGGCTACGGCGGCGGCATTCAGAATCAGGAAAGCCCGAATTGGATGGGTTACTCGACCGAGCAGTCCTAGGCGAATCGGAATCCAGCCAATCAATCCCAATACATAAAAACATATTTGCAGCGCTAGAATAATACGGAAGCTGCCGGTAAGAAATAGGTTAGAAACCAGAGCAGCGGCGAGGGCAAACGGAGCTGCCAGCCGCAATAGCTTATGGCTGACAAAGCGCCAAAACACCGGATGCACCGGGCTCAATATCAACGGCGCCAGAACTAGGAGCTGGTAGTTGCCCGTAAGAGTCCGGACTTTTCTGCGGAATTCGCGATCCGGGTCGGCCGCGAGCGCGTCCCAGGCACGCGCGCGGGGCTCAAAAACGACGCGATAGCCCATCTTGCTCACGAACATAGGTATCAGAACGTCGTCGAGAATTGTGCCCGGACGTAGTTCGGGGAGGAGATCGCGCCGGGCGGCATAGATGGCCCCGGTTACACCCACAACCGATCCCGAAGCTGACTCCAGCCGGCGAACAAGTTTTTCCAACCGCCAGTAGAAACCTAGTGCACCCACGGTGCCCTGCGCGTCGGATAAGATGAGTTCCCCGCTCGCGCAGCCAACCGCTGGGTCAGAAAAATTGGAGACCAGCGCCTTAAGTGCCTTCGGCTCGATCATCTGTCTTGCGTCTGTGAAGAACACGATTTCCGAGGATATGATCCGCAAGCCTTGATTGAGCGCATTTGCCTTACCCCCTCGCTGGGAGATTTCCAGCACACGCAAGCGTGCATCCCGGAAATTGCTGAGCTTTGCATTGGTTGCATCCGTTGAGCCGTCTGACACCACGACAATATCCAGTTTGCCAGGAGGGTATTCCAGCGAGAGAAGGTTCGCCAGCTTTCGCGTGATCACATCGGCCTGATTGTGAACCGCTAGCAGGACCGATACCGATGGCAGCGACGACATATCCTGAGCAGCGACGGGATGCGGCGAAAGTCGGCCCAATAGGAAAACCAGCAGCGGATAGCCCACATAGGCATAAAAAATGACCAGTACCGAAATGAAAAAAATGACGAGCGCGGCAGTCACAGTATTGATCTATGCACCTTGGGTAATCCGTCTAGACTTTGGGCAGCTTTTCGCTATCACTTTTGCGCTGCGGCCTCTTGATGGCGCGATCCAGCGGGCAGACGGATCTGCTCTAATTCGGCAGAAACTTCGGTAATACCGGTCTCAGTTCTTGAGCGAAAGCTACCGCGGCTTTCACCGCGTGATTGGGACTTTCGTCGTGCTCAACCGGAACCACCAGGCGAATAATTGCGCCATCGTGTCGGCCCGTTTTCACGCCATCCCAAACTAGAAAGGCTTTGCCCCAATATTCACTGGCGATAACCCGTCCGCTCTCCTGGTACCAATATATGACCGCAGCCCGTGTGGTCCCCTTTTGGACCACAAAGTAATTGGCTTCCAGGGGATTTCCCGCAGAGTCACGGCCAATAACAATAGTGCTGCGTTCGATTGGTTCCCATCCCGAGCCGGGAAGACAATTCTTCGGAGAATGCATGCTTTCGCCCGCACGCTGGGCAGCATAATAGGCAATGAACACCCCGAGTTCAGGGCCGGTGGATGACTTGTAACTGCGCTGAAGATAATCGTCCGGCTTGAGTACAGCGAGGACATCGTCAGGCAGGCTGTCGTTGGTTCTCATGGACCAGTTGCCGAGCGCCGCGGGAAAATCTGCAAGCCGTGCCCGTTTCGGCGCTACCGGCGTCGCGGTAAGCCATACTTGCATACCAAAAAAGAACAGCAACACAGCAGAGACGATGAGGACACGTAAGGTTATTTTGTTCATTGGGCGGCCCCAGGGGCGCGATTCACGACCCAGCGCTGCAGAGCCATAGACTCAGCCGAAAGTACAGCAAAGGCGATGAGGAAGATCACCCATCCAGAAAATGCGTGATAAAAGCCTTCGGCCGCCGCCGGGCCAAACCAGAGCGTAAGAACTCCAGTTCCGGCAACGCGGATTGAGTTTGCCACAATGGCGATCGGCACGCTCGAAGCCACGAACAGCGCTCGCCACCACCACTGGCCACGCAGAAAGTATGCGATCATGACCGCCAGCGTGAACAAACTCATGAGTGATCGAATTCCACTGCATGCCTCGCTCACATTCAAGATCTGATTGGCGAGTGTCAGCACATTGCCGTCGCGATATACCGGAATCGAGCAAAACCGCAGCACGCCTTCGGCCCATGTCGAAGCGATGAACTGCAGCGGCAATGCCAGCATGTTAAAGATAATGGCAGGCAGAGGGATGGCGAGAAGCAGAAGGAACAGTGCGAAGCTGGTCTGCCGCAGATGTTTCCACCCGCATAGGAAGAGAACGCCTCCGGCAATAAACAGAAGCAAGGAAAAGCGTTGCAGGAAGAATTCCGCTCCCAAGGCGCCGAGAAGGTTCAGCATCTGAGAAAACAAGATTATGGCGATTCCCAGTGCTGCCGGGCGCACTGGCAGTTTGGCGAGCTGATCTTTCTTCCTATAGAGCAGATAGGCCACCGCAAATGGGACCAGAAGGCCATGCGAATAATCCGGGTCCACCCACCACTCGTGGACCAGTCCCGCGATGGTTCGAGCGTAGAGGAGCAGCGTCGCGAAGAGCAGCAATGCCGAGACGCCTATCTGCGCGTATGACAGTGAATATCTCGAACGACTTTGCAGGACCGAGGCGCTGGCAACATTCATAGGCAATTTGATAATTCAGGCAGTTACTGGCTGTGTAAGAAATTAGAGGGACAATTCTCCCATTAATGCCTTAATGTCAGTGCGGTTACGAAGTGACGAATCCAGTTTGAGAGCGCTCGCGAGTTCTGCGCGCGCCTGCTCTTTTTTCCCTTCTTTCAGCAACGTGGCAGCCAGGTGGTAGTGATACACCGCGTGCGACGGCTGCTGCTTCAAGGCTTGTTGAAACAGAGGAACTGCGCTGGTAAATAACTGCCGCTTGTAATAAATCCAACCCAAGGTATCCGATACCGCGGCGGCTTCGGGGACTGCGGCTTTCGCTCTCTGCGCGAGCTCCAGCGCCTTGTCCAACTCCCGTCCCTGTTCGCAGTACATCCAGGCAAGATTGTTGGCGGCCCCCACGGAACCAGGATCGAATTGCAAAGCCTTGAGGTAGGCCTTTTCAGCAGCATCGGCGTGCCCTGCGGCTTCGTTCAACATGCCATAAAACGTCCAGAGCCCTGCGTTCTTGCCGTTTATCTTCAGGGCCGCGTCATATTCCGCGAGCGCCCGGTCCAGCGAATGCTCGCGCTGATAGACCTCGCCAAGCTCGGAGTGTGTGGCAAAGTTTTGCGGATCGAGTTCCAGGCTGCGTTTGAGAGCTGCCTCGGCTTGCGAATACTGCAATTGTGCAACATAAACGCTGGCCAGCATGTTGTAGAGCACAGGTGTCTCGTCAGACTGCAAATGTTCCTGCACGAGTTGAACCGCCTTTTCGCCCTGCTTCTGGTCCAAGCGCATGGCGACCAAACCGGCAATGGCATCGTACTGCTTTGGGTTTATTTGCAGGCTGCGTTGAAATTGGTTTTCGGCCTCCGCGTATTGCCTCTGCGATAAAGCCAAATACCCCAGCCGCAGAGGACCGAGCGGTGAATCGGGATAGGCCTTCACGTAATCGGCGAATAACTGGTGGGCGGCGGGATAGTTCTTTAGTGATGCCTCAGAGTTACCCGCTAGCAGAAGGGCGCGTGGCTCGGCAGGGTTCCGGCGCAGTACCGGGCCCGCATACTTCAGGGCATCATCCCACTGGCCGCGACTGAACATCAATTGTCCCAGGGCCAAATCAGCGAGAACAAAATTCTGGTTTAGCTCAAGCGCGTGCTGAAAGCTGGCCTGGGCTCGTTCCATGTTGCCCTGCTGCCCATAAGCCGTTCCCATTTCGTAGTGCAGCATCGGTGAATTTGGTTCCTGTCGCTGGGCGGTTTCGAGGTCGCTAATGGCCTTTGTAGGATCTTTCTTTTCCAAAGATATGCGCGCTCGTAGGATCAGCGCTTGTGGTTCATTTGGACGTTCTTTTAAAAGTTGCGTAACGAGCTCGGAAGCCTGGCCAATGTCTGCCTGAGCCAATGCGATCTCGACGAGCTGAAGTCTGGCGGGAAGGAATTTGGGAGAATCTTTCGCCAGCTTCGAATCGATTTGCCGGGCATCGGCGTAACGGTTTTGCGAGAAGTCGAAGCTGGCGAGGGCGAACTGGCCAGAGGGCGAACTCTTGTCGAGTTCGGCCAGGCGTTTGAAGGCTGCCTCCGCATCTGCCGCTCGTCCCTTTCCAAGATAAAAATCGGCCAAAGCGCGCTGAGCCGCATCCGATTGCGGGTTGGCTTCCACGGCCGCGCGAAACTGGGTCTCCGCCTCTTCGGTTTGCCCTCGCCGGATGGCATCCGCAGCCATCGCCTTGCGCGCCTCCACCGATTTCGGGTCGGCGGCGATGGCCTTCTGAAACTCTGCGTGAGCTTCTGCTTCGCGATTCTGCGAGAGATAAAACACCCCCAGATTAAGCAATGCAGGTACCGAATCGGAGTGGTGGACTAGCAAAGCTTCCAGGACCTTGATGCCTCGATTTACGTCGCCCTTCCCAGCGTAAGCGTCCGCCAGGAGCATTTGCACTTCGACAGCATCCGGCTCTTTTGTAGCCAGCTCACTTAGTTCGGCAATCGATTGGTCGTACTGCTTGGCGATCAAATAGAACTTTGCGAGCGCTAGCCTGGCTTGAGTGTTAGTGGGATCCAGCTCTGCGGACTTCTTAAATGAAACAAAGCCCTCTGGATATTGGTGGTTGCGGGTATAGGTTTCGCCTAGTGAGTAATACAGCGGCGACGAGTTAGGATCAATTTTCAGGGCATTGCGATACTGAATCACCGCTTCGCCATACTTCCCCGCCGCAACATACTTCTCGGCGCTGGCGACGAACTCCGATTTCCTCTTGCCGGGATCGCGCGTGCATCCTGAAAATCCCAGCACGGCAACCAGCAACAGCATCAAAGCATGGTGGCCGGTGGCATACGATTTTCGGGCCGGCTGCATTTCTCGTCGCCTAGAAGCTCTCGATTTCAACCGCACGAAGCAACACCTCACCATCGCGGGAACTGAAGCGAAATCCCAAATTGCCTGTTTTGGTGCTGCCGGACATGACGGCGCAACAGCGGAACTCTGGTTTGAGTTCGGATTGGCGCGCTGCGCTAAAACCGCAGGTTCCCACGCGCCCGGGCGAGGGCCTCTAACAACTTCCCTGCCAGGAGTCAGCAGTACGAAAATGGGACTACTCATCATATGTTTTATCCTCACCGAGATCCCCGTCCGAACAACACAATCTTGACAGTCTGAAACAGCACCAGAGCGTCGAACGACAGCGACACGTTTTTCAGGTAGAAGAGGTCATATTCCAACTTCTCCCGGGCTTCCTCAACCGTCGCTCCATAATCACGAGAGACTTGCGCCCACCCAGTAATACCCGGGCGCACCACGTGGCGAAGGTCATAAAAGGGAATTTTTGCCTTGAGCAGCTCCACGAAGTATGGCCGCTCGGGACGCGGGCCCACAAAGCTCATTTCTCCAAACAGGACATTCAGGAATTGGGGCAGTTCATCCAGCCGCGACTTTCTGAGAATGCGTCCCACGCGCGTGATTCGCGGATCGGCTTCCTGCGCCCACACCGGTCCGGATTTCGATTCTGCGTCTGCTTTCATGGAGCGGAATTTGAGAATGTCATATTGTTTGCCATTTAGGCCTATCCTCGACTGCCGGTAAAAGATGGGACCGCGAGAATCCAGCTTGATGGCAATGGCGATCAGCAGCATCACTGGACCGGCAATCAACAACCCTGCCAAGGCAGCGATGAAACCAGTCACTCTGCCGTAAACTCGCAATGCGCGCGACTGCCGAAAACCATCGGCGAAGATCAGCGAGCTGGGATGAATGCTGCCGACTGGAATCTTGCCCGTGATCTTTTCATACAGTGAGCTGGCATCTTCGACCACCAGCCCGCTGAGCCTGAGCTTCAGAAGCAGCGGAATGGGCAATTGTTGCCGGCGCTCTTTCAAGGCGATCACCAGGCGGTTCGGCTGGCTTTCCTCAACGATGCGCGCCAAGTCATCGAGAGCCCCCAAGGCGGGAATACCCGCCATGGTGGTGGAGTTCTCCAGGCCCGATTCCACCACCGAGCCCAGCAGATTAATAGGAAGATCGTTCCGCAAACGCACTTCGCGCGCGAGCTCCTGGACCACCTCGCCAGAACCAACCAGTAAAATCCGCTCCCCAGCTACATAGGCGCGATTGATCCATTCCACCAAAATTCGCCACAACAAGATTGCGCTTACGATCGTGAACAGCGAAGTTTCCACGATTCCGGAGCCGAGGCGCACCTGGGGAAACAGGTAGAAAATGGACGCAAGAATGATGCAAGCCACACCGAAGGCCTGCAGCAAACGAAACAGGACGTCGGCACGCGAACTTGCCGAACGCAAGTCGTAGATGTCGGCGTAGTACAGGCAGGCCTGGATTACCACCGTAATCAACATGGCCTTGCCGAACAAGCCCGGATAGGAGAGCAGGGAGACTCGAAGGCTGCCGACGCGGATCGCGATTGCCGCCCAAATCCCCATCAGGATCAGCATGTTCTCCGTGATGAGTAGAACGAACAGCCGTCCAGGAAAATATTGATTTAGGACTTTAATCATCTCAATCCCATGCCTCAGTGCGGATATCTGGCGTACTGGTACCGTTTGCCCGGTTCAGGTTTTCCGCCGTTAAGAATAGTGCCGACAATTTTGTTCTTCACCAATCCGGCCGCTTCGGCAGCGAGCTCATAGGGAGTCTGGTCGGCCCTCACCGCGAGCAGGACTCCATCGACCAGCGGCAACATTGCTTGCGAATCCGCCACTGGAAACAGGGGCGCCGTGTCCAGGAGCACCACGTCGTAGTTGTTCTTCGCCCTCTCGAGGAAAGTCCGCATGGCCGCACTTTGGATCAGCTCAGCCGGCCTTGCGCCGGCAACGTTTGTGAGCACGACGTCTAAGTTGGGCCGCAGCTCCGAGCAGACTTCATCCAGATTCGCTCCCTCCGCCAGAAGCGCATTCAAACCCAATTCACATTTGGTTCCCAAAAAACTCGCAACCTCTGCCTTGCGCAGGTCCGCATCCACCAGGAGCACACGAACACCCTCGAGCTGGTTCAGGGCAAAGGCGAGATTTACCGACAACAATGTTTTACCGTCGCCGGCCATTGCGCTGGTAACCATCAGCGTACGGATTTTCCTCGCCTGAATGCTGTCCCAAAGACGCGTCCGCAGAACCCTGCATTGTTCCGCGGCCTGCGTATTCCGCTCGATCATCTCTGAACCCATGCAAGCGATGAGCTTCTGCGGCAATCCCATCTCAATCCGCTTGCGCTTCAATTTGGGCGCGGCTGTGATCGCGTACTCCGGGGCGACAGTCTCTTCAGCTTCGCTGCCGGCAACCAGCTCTTCCAAAGCCTCGATGGGCACCATGGGGTCGGCAGCTTCCGCCCCGTTTTCGCGCTTTATTGCTTCGTAGAAAAACCCCATCACTGACCTTTCTGCGAGAATTGGGCAAATCTCGTCAATCGATTCGGCTCTCCCGGGACTTGAAGCTTTTCCACAAAATCCTGCAGGGGTTGCGGAACCGATCCTCGACGCAGGTCCTCGCGAATTTCCTTCCAAGACATCGAGGCGCGCATCACGTCGCGTTGCACGCTAATGCCACTGGTTCCTGGAGCGGAAGCACTGCTCAGTTCCAGATCCTGCGCCACGGTCTCTACAACACTGACATCGACGGCGGCAGAATTCTGCGCATAGGCAGCGAGCAGGCAATTGTCGGCAAGTGCATTCATCAATCGCGGAATGCCTGCCGAGAACGCAAAAATCGCTCCTACCGAGGCGACGGTAAAAATTGGCCGGCCATCGCCTCCCGCGCGCAGCAGACGGGTTTGCAAATAATTCCAGCAATCCTGGGCGTTGAGAGCGGTCAGCCGACAGCGCACCAGGATCCGCTGCCGCAGAGCGCGCAGCTCGAAAGTGTCCAAAGCTGACTGCATCTCCGGCTGTGCGGCGAGCACAAACTGCAGCAGCTTGTGGCCCGCGTGCTCGAAGTTGGAAAGCAGGCGAAGCTGCTCTAGAAACTGCTGCGATAAGCCTTGTGCCTCATCCACGATCAGCACCGGAATCATGTGTTTTCCAGTCTGCTGAATTAAGAAAGTCTGCAG
>Ga0134125_10008528_pt1 | contig 11570 bp, 7 predicted proteins | sample KB31751_FD_96464 | JGI IMG/M metagenome (GOLD analysis project Ga0134125, IMG submission 96464) | Terrestrial soil microbial communities with excess Nitrogen fertilizer from Kellogg Biological Station, Michigan, USA - KB3-175-1 | ecosystem: Environmental > Terrestrial > Soil > Unclassified ... | reverse complement strand
GATCAGCAATTCCGCCTGGTTGAGCTTTTGCCGAAGCGCCTCGGACGGGCAAAGGCCGAACTCGTCATAGGCGTTGCTGGAATGGCCGGGCAGCAGGACCTGCAAGCGTTCCCGCACCGTCAGCCCCGGCGCCACCACGAAGATGGCGCGCGAGAAATCCTTGTTGCGCTTGGGATAGGTGAGCGCATTCAGCACCTGCCAGGTGATGATCATCGCCATCACCGTGGTCTTGCCTGCGCCGGTGGCCATCTTGTTGCACAGGCGCTGCCAGGCGCCGCCGTCGCCGGGAATGTGGATTCCCTGTTTGTGCTCGTCGGTCGCCTCCACCCACCAGACCAGGGTTTCGATCGCTTCCAACTGGCAGAAATAGAACGGATATTGCCGCGCCCCCTGGTCGTGCCAGTGCTCCAGTAGCGAACGGGTCAGGCTGGTGACGCCTGGATAGTCGGCCGCCCGCCACGCATTCACCCGCTCGCGGATGCGGTTCACCAATTCCAGCTTGACGATGCGGTGGGTGTTGTTGCGGGTGTCGAACACTTCAAAGCTGGCGTCCCGCCGCCCCGGCACAAGCTGCAATTCCCCCCGCGCGCCTTGCCAATGGAAAGGCGGCGGCACGAACGGCGAGTTGATGATCAGCGGCTGCGTCTGTGCCGTTGACAGTCATCGTTACTGCCTGCGGTGAATTTGATCCGCGATCGGGACATAAGACGCATCGCCGATCGGCCAGCCGACCGGCCAAATCCGCGCGTGACACGGAAATATCTCGGACAAAACAATGTATTGGCTACGATACAGACCGGCCAGATTTGCCAAAAACCACACCCCGTGCTTGTAAATTGCAACGCTGTAAGATAGCCCTTGTGCCAAAACCAAAGCTGGTGAAAGCTCCTATCCGAAGGTGCTAGTGATCCCGGGGGGCCGGCTGAGCAAGACACCCATAGTATTTGTGGTTGACGACGACGCCGCCATCCGGGGCGCGGTGCATGAGTTGCTGTCGTCGGTGGGGCACCTGGTCGAAACCTTTCCCTCTGCGGAAGAATTCATCCACCGGCGCGAGCCCAACGCCCCCGGTTGCCTGGTGCTGGATGTCCGCCTGCCGGGCACCAGCGGGCTGGAGCTTCAAAAGCGGCTGATCGCCCAAAGGGATAGAATTCCCATCATCTTCATCTCCGGCTATGGCGACATTCCCATGGTGGTCCAGATCATGAAGGCGGGCGCCGCCGAATTCCTGCAGAAACCTTTCCGTGAACAGGAGCTTTTGGAGTGCGTGCAGGCGGCGCTGCGGAAAGACATGGCGCTGCGCGAAAGCGAAGAGCAGATATCCGAAGTGATGAATTCCTACCGCTCGCTCACCAAGCGCGAACGCGAAATCATGAAATTGGTAGTTACCGGGCAGATCAACAAACAGATCGCCGCCCAGGTGGGCCTGAGTGAAGTGACAGTGAAAATTCATCGCGCCCAGGTGATGCGCAAGATGGGCACCGCCTCGCTGGCCGATCTGGTGCGCGCCGCCGACAAGATCGAAGCGTTTCTGGCTTGAATTGGCCGGGAGTCCGGCCGCTGTCAGCCAACCCCACAATTGTCATGGCCCGCCCCCGGGTCCGCGCAAAGCGCGGCCCGAGGGTAAAGCTAAAGTCCGGGCCATCCAGGTAACGCAGCATCGCTGTCGTTATTGGTGCGGGGTTCAACTGGATGGCCCACACTTGGTGGGCCATGGCAGAGTGCAATGTCGTAAATATTGGCGAAAAGTCAGCATTGCCTGCGACGGAACCGCCTCTTTTCCCTTCCAGGACCATGGGCTAGAACCGGATCAGGGTTCGACCGAGTCATTTGCCGTTTATTGCCGCGGGCGTTCTGAACAACGCCCTTCGTCCACGGCAAGGGGCAATAACAAGAGTGCGCGATAGAAAAGCACTCGGCTTGGCAGCCCTGGGGAACATGAGGACCAGGAAAGATGGCTGATCAGACACACGCGCCAGAAGCCCACATACCCATGAGCCGGCGCTCCTTATTCAAGATGATTGGCATGGCCGCGGGCAGCGCGGTGATGTACCAGGCGATGACCGATCTCGGTTACGCCGGCGAGTCGGGATATACCGGACCCGTCAAACTTCAGGGCGATCCCAAGGGCGCCTCGGTCCTGGTCCTGGGCGCGGGCCTTGCCGGTCTCACCGCGGCGATGGAATTGAGCCGCGCCGGCTATCATGTCCAGGTGCTGGAATATCAGCACAAGGCGGGCGGCCGTAACATCTCGATCCGCGGCGGCGACGTGATCAACGAGATCGGCGGCGTCAAACAGCCCTGCCATTTCGATCCGGGCTTCTACATCAATCCCGGCCCGATGCGCATTCCCTATCACCATGTCGCGCTGCTCGATTACTGCAAGCGCCTCAACGTGGTGCTCGAGCCCATCATCATCGTCAATTACAACGCGATGATCCACAATTCCAAGGCCTTCGGCGGCAAGCCCCGGCGCTATCGCGAAGTCGAAACCGATTTTCGCGGCCATGTCTCCGAACTCCTGGCCAAGACCGCCCAGCAGGGCAAGCTCGACCAGGCCGTGACCAAGGAGGATGCCGAAATCCTGATGACGGCGCTGCGCTCATGGGGCGCGCTCGACAAGGACTACAATTATAAAAAGAGCGGCAACGTCTCCAACCACCGCGGCTATGACGTGGATCCCGGCGGCGGCCTGTCATGGCAGCCCACCGATTCCGAGCCCATGACCTTGAGCGAACTTCTCCAGTCCAATCTTTGGGGCGGGCTCCTCACCGGCCATGAATATGAATACCAGATGACCATGTTCGAGCCGGTGGGCGGCATGGACATGATCAGCAAGGGCTTCGTGAAAGCGCTGCCCAAGGACATGATCAAGTACAACTGCAAGGTCACCGACGTGAAGCAGGACGCCTCGGGCGTCACCGTTTCCTATGTGGATTCGCAAAAGGGCGGCCCGGTTCAGACCGCCAAGGCCAATTGGTGCGTCAACACCATTCCCGCCACCATCCTGTCGCAGATTCCCATGCAGATCGGCGCGCCGTTGCGCAACGCCATCAACTCGCTCTCCTACAGCGCGGGCTTCAAGGCAGGCATCCAGATGAAGCGCCGCTGGTGGGAAGACGATGAGCGCATCTATGGCGGCATCTCTTACACCGACACGCCCATCGCCCTGATCTCGTATCCCTCGACGCAATATATGCAGACGAAAAAGGGCGTGATCCTGGGCGCCTATACCTTTGGGCCCCATGCCTTCGAGTTCACGGCCATGGCGCCGGAAGACCGCGTCAAGGCCTGCGTCGAATACGGCTCGCAGATCCATCCGCAATACAAGACCGAGTTCGACAATGGCGTGGGCATCGGCTGGCATCGCATGCCCTTCACCTTGGGTTGCTTTGCCCAATGGACCGAAGAGAACCGCGCCAAGAATTACGACGCGCTCTGCGCGATCGACGGACACATGGTGCTGGCCGGCGAGCATGCCTCGCATCTGGGCGCCTGGCAGGAAGGTGCTATCGTGTCGGCGCTGGACGCGATCAAGCGTCTGCATCAGCGCGTGATGACGGCTTAAGGTTCAAGGGGGACAGAATGAAAAAGATCGTTGCTATCGCCGGCTCGCTCGCGATCGCGGGCCTCTTCTCACTGCCCGCATTTGCGCAAGGGGGCGGCGGCGGCCGCTTCCGGGGCTTCACCGAGCAGGGAGGCGAGGCGCTTTACAAGAACATCTGCCAGGGCTGCCACATGCCCAACGCCATGGGCGGGGTGGGGGCGGGAGCCTATCCGGCGCTCGCCAAGAATCCCAAGCTGGAAGTGGCCGGTTATCCCATCTCGGTGGTGGTGAACGGGCAAAAGGCCATGCCGGCCTTCGGTCCCATGCTCAGCGACCAGCAGATCGCCGACGTGATCAATTATGTGCGCACCCACTTCGGCAACAATTACAAGGACGCGGTGAAGCCGGCTGACGTGAAGGCGGCCAGGCCGTAATATTCATAACAACCTGGAGGGAAGAACATGCGTAAATCGTTGAAATTGGCCGCTTTCGCGGCTGGAGCCTTGGGTCTGGTCGCGACCGGCGCGATCGCCCAGCAGGTGGTCCATAACCAGGAGGGCATGGAAAAGGCGCCCTTCGCCAGCTCGGTGATGGTGCCGGCCGGCTATGACACCTATTACATCTCCGGTTCGGCCGGTAAGGGCGCCAACACCGAAGAACAAGCCGCCGCGACCTTGGAAGGTCTCAAAGGCCAGTTGGCCAAGCTGGGCATGACCCTGGGCGATGTCGTTCAAGCCCATGTCTTCCTGGCCCCTGATCCGGCCACCGGAAAGATGGACTTTGCGGGCATGAACAAGTCCTGGTTCAAGTATTTCGGCACCGCCGACCAGCCCAACAAGCCTGCGCGCGCCGCCTTCCAGGTGGGCGCTTTGGCCGGCCGCAATGCCCTGGTCGAAATCGAGTTCATCGCGGCCAAGAAGCACTAAGGCTGACTGTCATTCCCGCGTAAGCGGGAATCCAGATCGAAAAGGCGGGTGGCGAAAGCCATCCGCCTTTTTGCTTAAACCCGCCGATTTCAACGAAAATATGCCGATGTGGCTTAAAAGGCACTCGCCAATGTCTGGGCAGATTGATCCTCTCGGAGGGTGTTCCTATCCTTTTGATTGGTAACGCTAATCTCCCAAGCAGGCTGATCGTTGGACTGATCCTGGCCACGCTTGTTGGTCAACTTGGGACGCTGTAAGCGTCGCAACCAGGCGAAAACTACGCCTTTTTTGTCCAAACCTATACTTTGGTATAGTTCAATCTATCCAAATCGGATGCCAAGTTCCCCCCAACGATTTGGAAGCGCGACTCGTTTTTTCGGAAACGGGGGCGGAAAAAAACCAAAACAACCTTGTAGTTCAACGTGTTAGGGGAAACCATGCTTAATCTGAAGAATAGCCTGCTCGTCGGCGCGTCCGTGTCGGCTTTCGCGATGATTGCGGCGCCCGCCATGGCGCAGCAAGCCGCCGGCGGCAATGCCCAGCAAGCCGAAACGGTGATCGTCACCGGCACGCGCGTGCAAGGCATGACCGCCGCCGACTCCGCCGCCCCGATCCAGGTGTTGGGCACCGATGCCTTGAGCCACGGTACCGGCTCGACCGACCTGCGCCAGCAATTGGGCTCCAGCGTTCCTTCCTTCACCGCCCAGCAATTCGGCAACGACACCGCCAACCTCACCTTGTCGGCGTCGCTGCGTGGCCTCTCCCCCAACGACACCCTGGTCCTGGTCAACGGCCATCGCCGTCACTATTCCGCCAACCTGCACGTGGACGGCGGCTTCGGTTCGGGTTCGAGCTCGGCCGACCTTTCGCTGATCCCCTCGGCGGCCATCGACCATGTCGAAGTGCTGCTTGACGGCGCGGCCGCCCAGTACGGCACCGACGCCATCGCCGGCGTCGTCAACATCATTCTCAAGAACAAGTCCTCGGGCGGTTCGCTGTCGGCCAATGTGGGCGACTATTACGACCGCGGCGACTTCTCGGGCGGCAAGGCCAAGGGCGAGAAATACGACGTGTCCTACAACATGGGCCTGCCCTTGTTCGACAAGGGCTACGTCGATTTCACCGTCCAGAAGCAATACCAGAATTTTTCGCAGTTCGGCGGGGCCGACGAGCGCATGGTCAATGCCGCCAATCAGCCGGTGGGCCAGAACACGGTGACCGGCGTGGGCTCCAACGGGGTCGCCACCTTGTCCACTCTGGGCAACGGCATCCCCAACACGCTGGTGGGCAATACCATCGGCTATCCGCGTGACAATGCCATCGACGGCAACCTCGAATATCAGTTGACCTCGGCGGAATTGAACGCCGAGTACGACTTCAGCGACAATCTCTCGATCTATGCCTTCGGCACCATCGGCCACAAATTCGGCAAGTCGATGGAGAATTACCGCCTTCCCAACCAGGTCATCGCCACCCTGGGCTCCAATCAGCCCTGCTCGGCGTCCAATCCGGATGGCTATAATACCGGTTCGAGCACGTCGAACGGTCTGACCGCTTCGTGCACCGGGCCGTTTGCGCTCAAGACCGCCAACGGCTTCAGCGCGCTTCCCGGCACGCCGGGCGCGGGCCTCAACCCGGCCACCGGCCAGGTGATCTCGACCGGCCAGGCCGGCAATCTGTTCTCGTCGCAATTGATCAATGCGCAGAACGGCGCACTGCTTCCCACCGCGACGGGCGAGCCCACCCTCGGCACCGCGCCGGAACTGGTGCTCTATCCCCAGGGCTTCCGTCCCATGGAAGTCATCAAGGAAGACGATTACCAGTACAATATCGGCGAGAAGTTCAATCTCGCCGGCTGGGCCTTCGACGCCGACATCGGCTACGGCAAGGACATCAACTATGTCTATACCTGGAACAGCGCCAACCGCACGTTGTTCATCGACACCCACACCTCGCCGTTGAACTTCTATGACGGCTCCTTCAGCGCCAGCCAGTTGACCGGCACCATCGACGCCACGCACCCCTTCAATATCGGGATGGCTTCGCCTCTGACGGTGGCGATCGGCGCCGAAGCCCGCGAAGACACCTACGGCATCGGCTCGGGTGACCCGCTGTCCTATTACAAGGAAGGTGCGCAATCCTTCCCCGGCTTCCCGCCCTCCGGCTCGGCCGTCCACAGCCGCAAGAACTATGCGGGTTATGTGGATTTCGCCGTCGCGCCGATCGAATCCATCCAGGTCGACGTCGCCGGCCGCGCCGAGCACTACACCGACTTCGGCGACACCGAGATCGGCAAGGTCACCGCGCGTTGGGACATCACGCCCCAATACGCGATCCGCGGCACGGTTTCGACCGGCTTCCGCGCGCCCACCCTGGCGGAGGAGTTCTACACGGCGGTCAATGTCTCGCCGACCTCGGCGACCCTGCAATTGCCTGCCGACTCCGCGGGTGCCAAGCTTTTGGGTCTGCCCAACCTCAAGCCGGAAAGCTCCACCAGCTACAGCCTGGGCATCGTCGCCCATCCGCTGGAGGATCTCAGCGCCACGGTGGACGTGTACTCGATCGCCATCGGCAACCGCATCGTCAATTCCGCGACGGTCAATGCCACCGGCAGCTCCAGCGATATCGTGGCGCCGACGATCGTCTTCCCGGCCATCGCGCTGGCGGGCGTGACGCTTGACCCCACCGCCACCAATGCCGGCGTCACCGCCTTCCTGAACGGCATCTCGACCTTGACCCAGGGCGTGGACGTCACGATCAACTACCCGACCGACTTCGGCGACATGGGCCTGGTGAACTGGACCTTGGCCGGCAACTACAACACCATCCATGTGGGGCGCGTCGCCCCGCCGCCGGCGGTGTTGTTGGCGGCCAATCCGAACGCCACCTTCTTCGACTCCTTCTCGGTGTTCGGCTTCGAGCACCAGACGCCCAACGTCAGGGTGAACCTGACGGCGGACTGGACCTTGGATGAGTGGGGCGCCACCGTGCGCGAGACCCTCTGGGGTCCCCGGCATGCCTATACCGGCCCGAACAACGCCGAGAACATTCCCAACAACCAGGCGGGTGTGGGCATCACCGATCTGGAAGGCCGGTACAACATCACCGACCAGCTCCAGTTCGCGATCGGCGCCAACAATCTGTTCAACATGCACGCCGACATCAACGGGGCGGCGCCGGACTGCGCCAACCTGCCGGCCGGCACCATCATCAAGGCCGGCGGCAGTTGCAAACAGGGTCCCAACCAGACCAACGGCGAAGTGCAGACCAATGGCAATGGCCAGGTCTATCAGACCCCGATTGGCGGCTTCTTCGACCCCAATGGCGGCTACTACTACGCCCGCATCACCTACAACTTCTGATCGGATCTAAGAGAAATCACCCACCCAGCTTCGCGGCTGGGTGGGTTTTTCTTTGCCAAAACGGCCGCTTCACCCCTGCCTTCGCGGCATTATGACCGGGGGACAGGCCCGGCGCGGAATGCTGTGCTGGAACCGGGCCGGCCTGTACAAAGGCCGGGCCGGACAAGATATTGTCCAAATATAAGGGGAGCATCCCCTTGGGGCGCGAATAACAAAAGGGACGGACCAAAACACATGCGGAACAGGATCACCTTGCTGGCGGCTGCTCTTTGTCTCTCGGCTGTTGCTGGCGGCTTGGCCATGGAACAATCGGCCTTCGCCCAATCCGCGGCCACCACCACCATGAGCGGTGTCTATACCGAGGCCCAGGCCACCCGTGGCCAGGCCGGGTTCGCCACCAATTGCGCGCCCTGTCATGGCCAGACCGCCCAGGGCAATGGCGAGGCTCCGGCGCTGACCGGCGCGGAATTCACCGCCGACTGGATCGGCCTCACCCTGGGCGACCTCTTCGACCGCATCCGCACCACCATGCCCCAGGACGCGCCGGGCAAGCTCACCCGCGACCAGTATGCCGACATCACCGCCTTCATTCTCAAGATCAATGGCTACCCCGCGGGCCAAAAGGACCTCGACAAGCGCAGCGAATATCTGAAGGCGATCGGCTTCGTCGCTCCCCCGGCCGAAGGCAGCAAGCAATCGGACGCCGCCCCGCCTTCCCAGACCAACCCCGCGCAATATGCCCAGAACCAGGCCTCCGGCACGGCCACCGATGCCGCGCCTGCCGGGGCCGGCATGGAGCGGGCCCGCCGTCCGCGCCCGCCGCAATTTCCGCCTTCCGACCTGGCGGCGCTGGATGCGGCCAACAAGGCGTCCGGCGTGCTCTCGCCCACCGCGAACGATCCGCGCAACGCGCCGGGCACCCAGCCCGACCCGTACACGGCCGATGAGCATTTCTTCAAGCTGCCCGAAGGCCGCCATTTCGGCTCGACCTCCAGCGTGGCCGGCGATTCCCACGGGAATATCTGGGTGGCGGAACGCTGTGGCGCCAACAATTGCGCCGGCAGCCCGCTCAATCCGGTGGTCGAATTCGACGCCAAGGGCAACTACATAAAGTCGTTCGGCGCCGGCCAGATTCTGTTCCCGCACGATCTCTGGATCGACAGCCACGATCATCTCTGGATCGCCGACGGCCATGTCGATGCCGCGGCGAAAAAGGGCAACGACGTGATCGAGTTCGATGAGAACGGCAAGGTGCTGATGACCTTGGGCACGCCGGGCGCCAGCGGCAACGATTCCACCACCTTCAACGAGCCCAACGCGGTCATCACCGCGCCCGACGGCACCATCTTCGTCTCCGACGGCCATGAAGCGGGCCCCGGCCACAATGCGCGGGTGATGAAGTTCGACAGGAACGGCCACTTCATCAAGCAATGGGGCGAGCACGGCATCAATGGCGGCCAGTTCGAGGTGCCGCACACGCTGGCAATGGACCGCGAAGGCCATCTCTATGTGGGCGACCGCTGGAACAACCGCATCCAGGAATTCGATCCTGACGGGAAACTGCTCCAGATCTTCACCCAGTTCGGGCGGCCCTCGGGCATCTATATCGACCGCAACGACATCCTGTATTCGACCGATTCCGAATCCCGCTCGCCCATGGGCTATGGCTATCATCCCGGCTGGAAGCGCGGCATCCATATCGGCAGCGTCAAGGACGGCATCGTCACCGCCTTCATTCCCGATACCGATCCCAATCCTGACGCCAGCGCCACCTCGGGCGGCGAGGGCATCTGGGCCGACGGCAAGGGCGCGGTCTATAGCGCCCAGGTCGGGCAGAAGAATGTGGTGCGTTACGTCAAGCAGTGAGCAGGAGCGCTTCCAGGAAAAGCCCCGGCGCGCTGTGCGCGCCCAATTAAATGGGGCGCATTCGCGCCCCTGGGGGCGGTTTTCCGTCCGGAAGCGCGACCATCAAGAATCGGTTGATCCACGTGCGCCATAGTTTATGAATAAAAAGAAAGGCGCCGCCGCAAAAGGCGGCGTCTCCATGTCGAAGGGGAAGGAAATGGACGAGCAACCGCGCCGCCGGGGCTTTCATCCCATCTATCTGTTCCTGGTGCTGCCGTTCGTGGCGCTGCTCTGGGTGCCGTTCTACAACCGCATCGAGCCGGAGATTTTCGGCATTCCCTTCTTCTATTGGTACCAGACGCTGTGGACCTTCCTGGGGACCGCCTGCACCATCCCCGTCTACTTCTATGAAGAGAAGAAGAGAAAATGACCGCCAATCCCGTCGCGTTGACCGTTTTTCTCGTTCTTTTCTTCGCCACCGCCGGTCTTGGCTATTACGCCACCAGGATGAAGACCGTGAACCTCACGGATTTGGGGCAATGGGGCCTGGGCGGGCGCAGTTTCGGCACCCTGATCGCCTGGTTCCTGCTGGGCGGCGACATCTATACCGCCTACACATTCGTGGCCGTGCCCGCCTTGATGTTCGGCGCGGGCGCCACCGGCTTCTTCGCCGTGCCCTACACCATCCTGGTCTATCCGCTTCTGTTCGTGGCCTTCCCCAAGCTCTGGTCGGTGGCGCACAAGAAGGGTTACGTCACCGCCGCCGACTTCGTGAAGGGCCGCTTCGGCTCCAAGACGCTGGCCCTGGCGGTGGCCGCCACCGGCATCGTCGCCACCATTCCCTATATCGCGCTGCAACTGATGGGCATGCAGATCGTGTTCGCCGGCATGGGCCTCAACATCACCGTCAATCTTCCCGTGATCGGCGCCTTCCACGACATCCCGCTTTTGGTCGCCTTTGTGGTCCTGGCGATCTACACCTATACCAGCGGCCTGCACGGCACCGCGATCATCTCGGTGGCCAAGGGCATCCTGGTCTATGTCGCGGTGATCGCCGCGGTGATCGTGATCCCGATCGAGCTGGGCGGCTATGACAAGATCTTTGCCGCCATCCCGTCGCCCATGCTGCTTCTGGGCCATGGCACGGCCGACAATCTGGGACCCAGCATCTCCTATACGTCGCTCGCGGTCGGCTCGCTGCTCGCGCTGTTCCTTTACCCGCACTCGATCACCGGCGTGTTCTCGTCCTCCAGCCGCAGCGTGATCAAGCGCAACGCCTTCCTTCTCCCCAGCTACACGTTCGCGCTCGCCCTGATCGCGATCCTGGGCTTCATGGCCTATGCCGCGGGCGTGAAGGGCATGCCGGAATATGCCCAGGGCTTCCAGATTTTCGGCAACAATTTCGCCATTCCGGCGCTCTTCCTGCACGCCTTCTCGCCCTGGTTCGCGGGCGTCGCCTTCGCCGCCATCGGCATCGGCGCCCTGGTGCCGGCTGCGATCATGGCGATCTCGTGCGGCAATCTCTTCACCCGCAACATCTTCAAGGAATACATCGCCCCCGATTGCTCGCCCGCCACCGAATCCAGGGTGGCCAAGATCATGTCGCTGGCGACCAAGATAGCGGCCTTGTTCTTCGTGGTGGCGCTGCAAAGCTCCTACGCGATCCAACTGCAACTGTTGGGCGGCATCTGGATTTGCCAGACCTTGCCGTCGGTGATCCTGGCGCTCTACACCCCGCGCCAGCTTCATCCCGCCGGCCTGCTCCTGGGCTGGCTGGCCGGCATGGTGGCCGGGACCTGGATGGCGATTTCCCTGCAGTTCAAGGGCGCGGTCTATTCGCTGGATCTGTTCGGCTTCACGATTCCCTGCTACGCCGCCATCATCGCCCTG
>Ga0134125_10008527_pt1 | contig 11571 bp, 8 predicted proteins | sample KB31751_FD_96464 | JGI IMG/M metagenome (GOLD analysis project Ga0134125, IMG submission 96464) | Terrestrial soil microbial communities with excess Nitrogen fertilizer from Kellogg Biological Station, Michigan, USA - KB3-175-1 | ecosystem: Environmental > Terrestrial > Soil > Unclassified ... | reverse complement strand
TTTCGGCGATCCCATGGAGATGGAGTATGAGGGAAGTGTCGCGCCCTGGAGCAACCGGCTCTCAAACGTCACGAGAGGCGGACCTCTTGTTGTAGCGTGCTGCTTATGACAGTTTGATCCGAAGAGATCACGGAGATAGGTGAGGGGCGCGCGGTGCAGGAACCTCTTGATTCTCGGCGTTGCTTTGGCTGACCTCAATGTCGCGCAACGGATGTGTAGGAGCAGATTCGGTGGCTCCGTCGCGAGGATGTTTGTCGATCACCCGGGTTTGTGCTAGCGCACCCCGGCCGACATGAAAAAGCAAAAATGATGCCAATATCAGCGCAAACTTCGCATACATATTCCTTTGCTCAGCGCTAGGATGCGATCTAAGTTGCACGATTACAAATGGCGGTGGATAAGAATTTGCTATACCTCGCGTTAATCCAGGTGAGAACCCTACAGGTAGAGTCTCGATTCGCAGATCATGGAAGGCCTTTTTCGGCCGCTTCACTTCTGCAGGGCATCCAAATCCAGGTTCAGCTCGAGCACGTTGACTCTGGGCTCACCCAGAAATCCGAGTTGGCGACCCTCCATATGTTTCCTCACGAGCTCGCGAATTTTCGTTTCGCTGATCCCACGCGCACGTGCGATCCGCGCAATTTGAAACTCTGCCGCTGCCGGAGTGATGTGCGGATCGAGGCCCGAACCGGAGGTTGTCACCAGATCGACAGGAACAGATTGGACCGGATTGTCTGCCTGCATCGCGCTCGCGCCGGAATTCACGCGATCGATCAGCAGATGATTCGTCGGCCCAAGATTCGACGGCCCTGAGTTCGCCGCATCGTAGCCGCTGCCGGCATTCGATGGACGGGAATGAAAATAGCCTGCCGAAACGAAAGATTGCCCGATCAGGCGGGAGCCAATGATCTGATTGCCGCGTCGGATGAGCTCCCCATTTGCCTTCTCGTGAAAAAACACTTGCGCCAATGCAGTGACCCCGAGCGGATAAGCGATTCCCAAAAGGATGGTGGTCACAATAGTCATCAAAAACGCGGTGATCAGATTTTTCTTCAATTTATGCCAGCCCAACTCGTGTAATCACGAGATCGATGATTTTGATCCCGACAAATGGCGCGACGATACCTCCGACCCCGTAGATCCAGAGGTTGGGCCGCAACAAAGCAGCAGCGCCCAAGGCTCGGTACTTCACTCCGCGCAGCGCCAGCGGAATCAGGGCAATGATGATCAGCGCGTTGAAAATGACAGCGGAAAGAATTGCCGACTGCGGCGTCTGCAGATGCATGACGTTCAACGCGTTCAGCACGGGAAACGTCGCCGCAAACATCGCGGGAATGATGGCGAAGTATTTTGCTACGTCGTTCGCGATGGAAAAGGTCGTCAGCGAGCCGCGCGTCATCAGTAGCTGTTTGCCGATTTCCACGATCTCGATCAGCTTGGTCGGATTGGAATCGAGATCGACCATATTGCCTGCTTCCTTGGCTGCCTGCGTGCCGCTATTCATAGCCACTCCGACATCGGCCTGCGCGAGCGCGGGTGCATCGTTGGTCCCGTCACCTGTCATTGCGACTAGCCTTCCTCCACCCTGCTCGCGGCGGATCAGGTCCATCTTGTCCTTGGGGGTGGCTTGCGCGAGATAATCGTCTACTCCAGCTTCGCGGGCGATGGATGCCGCTGTCAGCGGGTTGTCGCCGGTAATCATCACGGTGCGAATGCCCATGGCGCGGAGCTGGGTGAAACGTTCTTTCATTCCTCCTTTCACCACATCTTTCAAATGGATGACACCCAACGCCCTATTCCGTTCCGCGACCACCAGCGGCGTCCCACCCGATCGCGCAATCGCCTCCACGCTCAGTTGCAGTTCTTTGGGAATATCGCCGCCGTTCTCCTGCACATATTTCTGAATCGCGTCAGCGGCGCCTTTTCGGATTTGGGTGCCATTCATGTTCACGCCTGACATGCGGGTGTGCGCGGTAAATGGCACGAATTCGGCATGCAGATTCGATAGCTCCCGGCCACGCAGACCGTATTTTTCTTTTGCCAGCACCACGATCGAACGCCCTTCCGGGGTTTCGTCGGAAAGCGAAGAGAGCTGCGCAGCGTCGGCAAGTTGATCGTTGCTGATTCCGGGAGCAGCGGTGAACTCCGCTGCCTGACGGTTCCCGAAGGTGATGGTGCCGGTCTTGTCCAGCAATAGCGTGCTCACATCGCCGGCGGCTTCCACTGAGCGTCCTGACATTGCGAGCACGTTGTGTTGAATCAGGCGATCCATTCCGGCAATTCCAATTGCGGAAAGCAGTCCGCCGATGGTGGTTGGAATCAGGCACACCAGCAGCGACACCAGCACGAAGACGCTCTGCGGGCTTCCGGAATAAATCGCGAATGGCTGGAGTGTGACCACCGCAAGCAGAAAAATGATGGTGAGCCCCGCGAGCAGAATGTTGAGTGCGATTTCATTGGGCGTTTTTTGCCGCTCGGCGCCTTCGACTAACGCAATCATCCGATCGAGAAATGTCTCGCCGGGATCGGAAGTGATGCGGACCTTGATCTGATCCGAGAGCACGCGCGTGCCGCCGGTTACTGCAGAGCGATCTCCGCCGGCCTCGCGAATCACCGGCGCCGATTCCCCGGTGATCGCCGATTCGTCGACCGACGCTACGCCCGCGACGATCTCGCCATCGGAAGGAATGAGCTCTCCCGCGGATACCACGACCAGGTCGCCGGCGCACAGCTTGGAGCTTGAAATCCGCTCGGTATCCTCGTTTTCAAGCAGTCGATTGGCGATCGTCTCCGATCTCGCCTTGCGCAGAGTGTCTGCCTGAGCCTTGCCGCGGCCCTCGGCCATAGCTTCGGCGAAGTTCGCAAAGAGCACCGTGAACCACAGCCAAAGCGTGATCTGCCGGTTGAACTTGAAATCCGTGTGACTGCGAAAGAGCAACACCGTAGTGATCACGCTTCCGATTTCCACGACAAACATGACGGGATTGCCCATCATCTTTCTCGGGTTCAGCTTCAATACAGAATCGCAAATCGCGCGCCCGACGATTCTCCATTCCCAAATTGCTCTTGATCTGGCCATGACACCTCAGAAAGTCTTGCCCGCAGACATCAGCAGGTGCTCGAGGATCGGCCCCAAGCTCAACGCCGGAAAGAAAATCAAAGCGCCGAGGATCAGAATTGTGCCTACCAACAGCACGGTAAACAGCGGCGTGGTTACCGGAAATGTTCCCGGCGACGGCGGCACATATTTCTTGCGCGCGAGATTGCCGGCAATCGCCAGCATGGGAATGATCATCAGAAAACGTCCGATCAGCGTGTTGATTCCGAGCGCGGCGTTATACCAGAGCGTGTTGCCGTTGAGGCCACCGAAGGCAGAGCCGTTGTTTCCGGCAGTGGAGACGAAAGCGTACAGCACCTGCGTGAGCCCATGCGGGCCGGGATTACTGATGCTCAGAGTTCCAAAATGGTTAATAAGGGAAATGGCAGTGAGTGTCAGGATGGCCAGCGGGAAGACAAGCGCAACCAGCATGGCCATTTTCACGTCATAGGCTTCGATTTTCTTGCCCAGATACTCGGGCGTGCGCCCCACCATCAGTCCGGCGATAAAGACCGCCAGCACGATATAGATCAGGATTCCGTACAGGCCGGCGCCCACGCCCCCGAAGATCACCTCGCCCAGCATGATATTGACCAGCGGCACCATGCCTCCAAGCGGGGTAAAAGAATCGTGAAATCCATTGACCGCGCCACAACTCGCATCAGTCGTGACCGTGGCGAAGAGCGCTGAATCGGCGATGCCGAAGCGCACCTCCTTGCCTTCCATGTTTCCGCCCGCCTGCAGCACGCCCGCACGTTGATCAACACCTTTGAACAAAGGATTGCCGTGCGCTTCCGCCCAGTAAGTCGTCGTAACGCCTGCCAGGAACAGAACCGCCATTGCCACCCATACTGCCCATCCATGCGCTTGAGATCCGGTCATGCGGCCGAGCGTGTATGTCAGCCCTGCCGAGAGCGCGAAAATGCAGAACATCTCGATGTAGTTCGAGAGCGGTGTCGGATTCTCAAACGGATGAGCGCTGTTGGCGTTGAAAAATCCGCCGCCATTCGTGCCCCACTCTTTGATGATCTCTTGCGATGCGACTGGACCTTCGGCGATGGTCTGAGTCGTTATCGTTTCCATCACCGGCTTTCCGGCGGCATCGACAACCGACTTGCCATCGGGACCTGTTTTCTGCACCTGGTATGGTTCGACCAGCTTCACGCGGTCATACGGCTCCAGGTTTTGCGGGACGCCCTGCCACACCAGAAGCAACGATCCAATGATGCATGCCGGCAACAGCACCCAAAGCGAGCAGCGGACCAAGTCCACCCAGAAATTTCCAATCGTGTTCTGATCGCGGCGGGCGATTCCGCGAATGAAAGCGATGGCCAGCGCAATGCCTACGGCGGCGGAGACAAAGTTGTGATATGCCAACCCGGCCATCTGGGTGAAATAGCTCATCGTGCTTTCGCCCGAATAGTTTTGCCAGTTGGTGTTCGTGGTGAAGGAAGCGGCGGTATTGAATGCCAAATCGGGAGGCACCGCCCCAAGCCTCTGCGGATTTAATGGCAAGTAGGCCTGAACACGTTGCATGAAGTAGAGCAACAACATCGAAATCAGGCTGAACAGCAGCATGGTAGTTGCGTATTCCGTCCAGCGCATCTCATGGTCTTCATCGACACGGGTCACGCGATAAAGAACCCGCTCAACCGGACGCAGCACCGGATCTAGAAATGTTCTCTCGCGATTAAAGACGCGCGCCATGAAGACGCCGAGCGGCTTAGTCACTGCGAAGATCAGGGCCAGAAAAAGCAGAATCTGAAACCAGCCATTGGCTGTCATCAGAACTTCTCCGGCCGCAGAAGTGCATAGAACAGATAAATCAATGTCAACGCGCAAATCGTAACAATGTAAGCTGTGCTCGCGTGCACGATGAACCTCACTTCAGACGTTCGCAAAAACGCACATAAGCCAGCGAACCTGCGAAGAACAGAACGGTCACGAGAATGAAGATCAGGTCGCTCATATCAATCCTCGAATTCCTCAATGATTTGAGCGCCTGCGCCGTAAAAAGAGCATAAGGAACTCCTCAGTTCTTCATTAGTTCGATCGGGAACATAGTGAAGCTTTGGACATACGGGATTGACTGTGGATCGTTGGTACACAGCGCACTTGGACTGCAGGCGAAACTGACCCAACCGCTACCGAGGACGGTGCCGCTCCATTGCGTCAGATCGGGAGTCGCGATTACAGCCTGAGGCGCATTTCGCTGGAGGACTGGAAGCCGATGGATGCGTACAGCGGACGGCCTTGATCGCTGGCGTGCAGGTAGACCCACTCGAAGCCCTGTTCACGACACCAGGCGATGATTGTCTGCGTAAGCTGTCGACCGATTCCGCGGCGGCGAAACGCGGGTTCCACGTAGACGCTGTGTATCCACGCGCGTCGCGGCGCTGGATCCTGCCTGCCTGGGACCCAGGGCACGATTTCAACTGAGCCGCAGCCGCCGGGCTCTGCGACCCAGGAATGCCAGCGGCGCTCTGCGATCGCGGCGCGAAGGTACGGCTCCAGAGCGACGACCATCCGATTCACCGCTGCTTCATTATTTCCATCCATCTCTTCGGCCATTGCGCGGCGATAGCGCAACAGCAGCGGCAAATCGGCCAGCGTTGCTTGCCGGATGGTGACTGCGTTTGTGTCTGTGTTCACGATTGTAATTTTGACGGAAAAACTTCCTGCAAAGAAGCAATTGCTTAGAGCGCGTCTGTGGGATAGGCAGCAAGAGACGTGTAGCGCGTCGCCGAGCGCCGGCGGAAGCGAAAGGCGCGGCCCGCTGCCGCAGGCCGCTCTGTCAGTGCAGAGTGGAATCGAAAGTCAGGATGATACCGACGATGCCGAGGTTTTGAGTGGGTGTAAAAGGCATGATTCCTGGTTGTTGCCCGTCCGTGAAAAAGCCGCCGCCGGGTCCGCGGGAATCGTCGATCCGGTGTTCCAGTCGCAATATCGCAGTGAGGTCGCGGTAAGGCACGCGGTATTCGAATGTCGTGGTGTTCGCTTTCACCGTTTGGGAAAAACCGGTGGTACGTCCGTCTCGGTCCCAGTAAACCTCCGGACGCACCGTGAAGCTGATCGTTGGAGTGAAGGCATAATGCACCGGCAGTTGCGCCGACATCCATAACGTGCGCGCACCTTCGGGCAGAGCAACTTTTTCGGTTCCGACAAAGTATTCGAAGGCTGTCGTGAGCCGCTGGTGCTTCCATTCCGCGATGCTGTCGGACAGAAATCGCCAGAATTTCAAGGCCGTGTTCGCTTGATGAGGTCCGTACAAAATCGTCTGCTTGACTGTGAGGTGATCCGACGGCGCGAAAGCGAGTTGCATTCCCGTACTGGGAACATCATTGGCATGAGCCAGGTGCCAGTAGCCACTGATCAGGAAGACGGTTCCTGTGAGCCGCTTTGTCAGAGGATATTGGGCATTCAGGCCCATCATCAGATACGGCGTGAAGTCCGCGCCCCAAGGACGCGTGTAGCTGAAATTGTCTTTGGCGTATAAGGAGTCATAGCCGATGAAACTGCTGAAGATGCCACCCTGAAGCGTGAGCCCTTTCCCCAAGGGAGCCAGATACGAGACGTTCGTCGAACCCAAGTGTCGCAGTCCTTGCGCTCCAGCCAGGTTGGGGGCAGTTACAGAAAACCCGAACTGTTCGGAGTCCCTGCCTGCCTGTGCGGTGAGCTCGGTTCCCCAGCGCGATGATTCGGTGACGGACTTTTTCAGATAAATGGCCGCCATGTTTAGGTCCAGTTCGTTTACCCGAAACGTCGTGCCGCGGCTTCTGAACAAATGATTCTCGGGATCATTGGGATCGTACAGAAGCCCAAGATCGACAAATCCTCCATAGTGCCACAAGCTGCCCGGCGCCTGAAAATCCGCTGCCTGCTCCAGTTGGTCTTGTGCTGCGGCGTTTGTTCCGTTATTTGCAGGAATTTCAGATTGATCTGCCGACGCAGCGTTCGGGCTGCTCTGTGCGAGAACGATAGGAGCTGCAGCTATTAGGAGGGCTGCGAAAAAAACCAGTAGCCAATATAGGAATGCTGGTCGCGAGGAACGGTGTCGAATTGCCGGGCGCATTCAATCTCGGTGCCACAAATCGTGCTTGCTTGCGCTTTTGACTCTCCGCTGATGCCTGACAGGTTCACGCCAACAATCGCGCAGACATCTCAGAAGTGTGGCCAGAATGACGCCAAGGACCGCGAGCCAGCCGATAGTTCGAAGATCTTCCGGCAATGTGAGATATGCCATGTGCCTAAACTCTCCGATTGCGGAACCCTATGATTAGATAACGCAAGTCATAAAGATTCGATAAACCAGGACTAAATTACTCGGAGGCAAGTTGTGAAAGAGCGCAGCCTCCCTCCTACTCTCCTGGCGAGAACCGATATCCGATCCAAGGTTCGGTTTGGATGTAGCGCTTTTCCGTGTTGGCTTCGATTTTCTTGCGTAATTGCCCAACAAAGACGCGCAGGTACTCGGTCTGGTTTGCGCTTTGCGGTCCCCAAATGGAACGTAGGAGAACGGCGTGTGGGATCACCTTTTCCGGATGGCGCGCGAAATAGACCAGCAGGTCGAACTCCTTGGGGGTCAGGCGGACGTCAGCATTGCGGACAGCGACTCGATGTCCGGCCAAGTCGATTTTGAAGTCGCCGATCTCGATTTCTTCGGGCTCGGAATCAACCGGCGGAAGCCGGCGCAGGTTCGCGCGAATCCTCGCCAGCAGTTCGTTGATGCTGAAGGGCTTGGTTACATAGTCGTCGGCCCCGGCATCGAGAGCCTGGATCTTCGAGCGCTCCTCTCCCCGCACCGAAAGCACGATGATAGGGATCTTCGATTTGGCGCGTATCTTCTGGGTCAGCTCGATGCCCGTCATGTTTGGCATCGAAAGGTCGGTAATGATCAGCTCCGGAGACCAGTCGGAAACTACATCCAGCGCGGCGTCGCCGTCATTGGCGACTCGAATCTCGTAGCCGTGGCTCGACAGGCTGGTGCGCAGCACCCGCGTGATCTGCGGCTCGTCGTCGACTACCAAAATGCGGCGTGATGGCTCCATATCAATCGGGCTTCTGCGTCACGATATGCACGTCCACCGGCGGAGCATTGCGCAGGAAGCGCTGGATGGCACCGAGGTAAAGGTATTCGCGCCATCCCTTCACCGCGGAGCGGCCGAAGACGATCTGCGTGATATGTTCCCGGCGCACGAACTCGGCCACGGCGTCGGAAACTCTTTTGCCATTTACACGCACGATCCTGGCGGAGAGGTTTTCGGCAAAGCGGAAATTCGCGTTGAGCGAGCGCTGGCGCTCCGCTTGCTTATCTCGCTCCTGCTCGACGTAGACAACGACGAAATCCGCCTCGATCCGGTCGGCGATGCGAGCTCCGCGCGCGATCAACTGCTGAGATTCCGGATTGGCGCTGATGCACACCGCCAGCCGCTCGCGCACGCCCCAGTTCTGATCGATGTTCTTCTTCTTCAGGTACGACTCAAGGCTGCGATCCACGGCCTGGGTCACCTGTCGCAGGGCCAGCTCGCGTAACGCCATGAGATTTCCGCGGCGAAAGAAATTCTTCAGCGCTTTTTCGACGCGATCCACGGGATAAATGTCGCCGCGTTGCATGCGCGTCTGCAGCGCCTCAGGCGTCAGGTCCGACATGACGATCTCATCGGCGCGCTTCACAACCCAATCGGGAACCACTTCCCTCACCTGAATGCCGGTAATGCTCTGAACCGTAGGATTCATGCTTTCGATGTGCTGCACGTTCAGGGTGGATAGCACGTCGATCTTCGCCTCCAGCAATTCGAGCACGTCTTCATAGCGTTTGGAGTGGCGGCTGCCCTCGATGTTGGTGTGAGCAAGCTCGTCGATCAGCGCGACTTGCGGCTTGCGCGCCAGGATCGCGTCGATGTCCATCTCCTCGAAGAGCGTACCTTTATATTCGAGCTTGCGGCGGGGAACGGTTTCCAGTTGTCCTGCCAGTTCGAGCACAGCCTGCCTGCCATGCGTTTCGATCACTCCAATCACCACGTCTTCGCCACGGCGATGCCGGCGAATGGCCTCGGCCAGCATGCTGAAGGTCTTGCCTACCCCCGGCGCGTAGCCGAGAAACAGTTTGAATACGCCGGTCGCTTTTTCCGGCGCCGCTTCTTCCAGCCATTGTTCGGGAGACTTGGACATCGGCAACATTCTGCGCGAGTACACGTAAATTGTCGAACTCAAGCTACAATCGCGCCGTGAAACCCGTTTACGGAAAGGCAGTCCAATTTGGCGCGAGCGCGCTCATCATCTGCATCATTGTCGCGTTCTACACGCGGGTGGTGCGTGTAAATCCGACCACTGCGGCACTCACGCTGCTGCTAGCTGTGCTCATCGTCTCCGCGAACTGGGGACTGACGACAGCGGTTTGGATGTCGGTGGTCGCGGCGCTTGCTTTCAACTTTTTCTTTCTGCCCCCGGTAGGTACGTTTACCATCGCAGACACGCAAAACTGGGTTGCGCTGTTTGCCTTTCTCTGTACCGCCGTGATCGCCAGCAACCTTTCTGAGCGCGCGCGCCGCGAAGCGCGGGCGGCGGAAAATCGCCGCATCGAGGTCGAGCGACTGTACGCCTTCAGCCAGCAGCTACTCGTGACCGAGAACGTAGTCGAGTTACTGAATTCCATACCGGGACATGTGATCGAAACCTTCGGCGGCTTGGCGGCTGCAATCTATGTGGCGGCACGCGATCGCATCTACCGCTCCTCCGCCGATCAGACCCGAATCACGGACGACGAACTCGAGATGGCGGCTGCGCGCGGCGAGCTGGTGATCGACGCCCAGAATCAATTGAGCATGGTTCCTCTGCGGTTGGGTATGCGTTCGATCGGCCTGCTCGGATTCGTCGGCAAGCCGCTTTCTCATGAAACCCTGGAGGCCATCGGGAGTCTGGTCGGGATCGCAATCGAGCGTGCTGCGGCTGTGGCAGAACTCTCCCGCACCGAGGCCGCGCGAGAGAGCGAACGCCTCCGTTCGGCCTTGCTCGATTCCGTCACGCATGAATTTCGCACTCCACTCACCTCGATCAAAGCGTCCGTGAGCAGCCTCCTGGGAGGGAATCAGCTCGCGCGCGAGGAGCAGCAGGAGCTGCTGACCGTCATCGACGAGGAGAGCGATCGCCTCAACCGTCTGGTCGGCGAAGCGGTCGAGATGGCGCAGCTCGACGCCAACGAGGTCAAGCTCAATCTTCGTCCGCACCGGATGGAAGACGTTATGCGCACGGCTGTCGAGGATTCCGCGCCCCTGCTGCAGCAAAATCCTGTCGAGATCCGCCTCCCAGAAAAGCTGCCACTCGCGGTGATGGATGAAGCATGGATCGCGAAAGTCCTGCGTCATCTGCTGGAAAATGCGGCGAAGTATTCATCGCCCGGGTCGCCGATCTTTGTCAGTTGCGAGGTCAAGAAGGATCGCCTGATCACAAACGTAGCCGATCGCGGCAGCGGCATCGACGACCTGGAGCGCTCCATGATTTTCGACAAGTTTTACCGCGGACAGAGCCAGCGTTACCGCGTGCAGGGTACCGGAATGGGACTGGCAATTGTGAAGGCAATCGTCGAAGCCCACGGGGGCAGAATCGGAGTGACCAGCCAGCTCGGGCAAGGCTCGGTTTTCTCTTTCGGCCTACCCCTTGCGAAAGAAGGACCCATTGGGCCGCTGAATCGGCACACTCCTCTGTGAACGGAAGTCGGCCTTTGGCGACGCTCCAGCGTTCAGAGGTCAGCGATTTTACGCGCGCGCTTGCTGCGTGCGATTCAGCGCGCGCTTCATGGTGAGATCCAGCGCGGCCTTGGCCTGCTGGTAGTCGGCTTCGGAAATCTTTCCCTGGAGATGATCGGTTTCGAGTTGGAACAGTTCTTCCTTCATTGCTTCCAACAGAAGATTGCGGTTGGCGGCCGCATTCACCGCTACGGGGGTGCGTCCGGAAGCTGAGTTGGGGGCAGGAACTGCCGCAAGCGGTGAGGCAGCGCGCGGCTTCTGATTGATCACTACCATAGCGCCTACTGCGAGCGCCGCGGCAAGTCCACCCAGAATCCACCACTTGTATGCATGCAGCGCGTCGGGAGATTCCTCCGGACGACCGAGACCGCCTCCGGGCCGGTTGTCGGGAGCGTTGGAAGCGGACTGCGAATTGGCGTTTTCGCCATCTGCCTGAGCTTCCCGCGGAATGTCTCCAATTCCAGCCACACTAAACGCCAACTGCTTACCCGCGGGTACATTGTGAGCAACGTAAATGTCTAATCCCTTTTCCTCTCCACCGGCCGTGAAAACGCTCTTGTCTCCGTTGAATTGCATGGCCTTCGGCAACATCACCACCACGTCATCCATCTTGGTGAGAATCTGCGGTTTGAAATCGAAGTTGCCGGAATAAGGAGCGTGATAGGAAATCTGAAACTTGGTCTCACCAGGACGAATGGGAAACACATAGGCGTAATGGTTCTTTTCCCC
>Ga0134125_10008526_pt1 | contig 11572 bp, 9 predicted proteins | sample KB31751_FD_96464 | JGI IMG/M metagenome (GOLD analysis project Ga0134125, IMG submission 96464) | Terrestrial soil microbial communities with excess Nitrogen fertilizer from Kellogg Biological Station, Michigan, USA - KB3-175-1 | ecosystem: Environmental > Terrestrial > Soil > Unclassified ... | reverse complement strand
GGCGCATCCTTTCTGCCGGTGCTGGTATGAGCGACGCGGCACGGCCGCTGATAAGCCTCAACGCGCCACTGCTCTTGCGCCGGCTCGACCTCGACTGGGCAACCGCGGCGCTTTGCGCGAGTCTCGTCGTCTCGCGGCTTGTCGCGCTTGCCTGTTTCCCGGTCTTCGACGACGCCTTCATCACCTTCCGCTATGCGCGCAATCTCGCCGAAGGTCACGGCTATCTCTACAACGCCGGTGATTGGGTGCTGGGCACGACAGCGCCGCTCTTCGGTCTCATCGCCTCGCTGATTGCCGCGCTCGGCGGCGCGCCCGAGTTGGTGCTGCCGCCGGTCAATATCGTGCTCGATCTCGGCATCGCGCTGCTCGCGCGCGCGCTGATGTTTCAGGGCGACCGCCGGGGCTTCGCCTGTTTCATCGCCTGTTTCGCGCTCTCGCCGATGCTGGCGCGCGTTTCCGTCGGCGCGATGGAGGTCGATCTCTTCGTCCTCTGCGGCCTCGGCGCCTTCGCGCTCTATCAGCGGCAGCGCGTGTTTCTGAGTATCGCGCTCGGCGCCGCGGCCTATTTCCTGCGGCCGGAGGCGGTGCTGATCGTTGCGGTGCTGTGCCTTGGGGAGATGTTCCTCGCGCGCCGGCCGTGGCGCGCGATGGCGATGGGCGCGTTGGCGCTGGCCGTGGTCGTGCCGGGCTTGGTGACGATGCAGCTCGTCTACGGCCACTTCCTGTCCCAATCGGTGCTGGCGAAGAGCGCGCATGTCGCAACGCCGCCGCTCAGCGTGTTGCGGCAATTGCTCGCGCCCGAGCCGATTTCCGGGGCCATCGCAATCATCGGCCTCGCTGGTGTCGTCATGGCCTTCCGCAAAGGCGGGATCGCACGACTGCTGGGCGGCTGGCTGCTGATTTACCTCGCCGCCTATATGCTCGGCGGGCCGAAGATCTGGTCGTGGTACGGCTTCATGCCGCTGACCCTGACCGCGATCTTCGCGGGCGCTGCGCTCAGCGCGCTGTCGGCGCGCTGGCGGCTGCGTCATCTCGATTGGGCGGTTGCCGCGGCAGTGGTCGCCGGTTGGGCGGTGCTCGGCCTGTGGCGCTATCCCGATCGCATCACGCGCAACATCTACGAGCCGGTGGCGAGCGCCTGCGCCGCGACAAACGCGAGCGATACGATCCTCGCCTCGGATATCGGCATCATCGGCTATCGTTGTCCCGGTTTCATCGAGGATGCCGCTGCGCTGGTCTGGCCGCCAGCGAAGAATTACGCGACCGAGTGGGAGATCGTTTCGGCGACCAGGCCGAGCTACCTCTTCCTCAATGTCACCGGCTCGATGCTGCAGCATATGAGCAGCGAGCCGCTCGCCTCGGCCTATCACCCGGTCGAGCGCTTTGCCGCCGACGGCAATCGCGATCCCGGTGCCGCGCGCAATCGCGGCGCCGATTGGGCCCAGGAATACATTCTCTATCGCCGCGTGGGCGAATGAGCGCTGTTCCATCCACCGCGCACCGGCATGACCAGCCGGCAAACCACGCCGCGCCGAAAGCGCGTGCGGTCGAGCTTTCCGGCTGGGGCCGGCATCCGCGAAGCGAGTGTGCACTATTGGAGGCGCGCGGGGCTGAGGATGTGCTGGGCGCGATTGCCGGCAACCAGACGCTGATCGCACGCGGCAACGGCCGCTCCTATGGCGATCCGGCGCTCAACCCCGCCGGCACGCTGTCGCTGCTCAAAAGCAATCGCTTCATCGATTTCGATCCGGCGAGCGGGATGCTCACCTGCGAAGCCGGTGTGCTGCTGGAAGATGTGATCGACACGTTCCTGCCGCGCGGCTGGTTCCCGCCGGTCACGCCGGGCACGAAATTCGTGACCATCGGCGGCATGATCGCGAGCAACGTCCACGGCAAGAACCATCACCTCGCCGGCAGCTTTGGCAATCACGTCGAAAGCCTCGATCTCGCTTTGGCGGATGGTCAGGTGATGCGCTGTTCGCGCACGGAGAATGAATCGCTCTTCGAGGCGACGTGCGGCGGCATGGGACTGACGGGCGTGATCCTGCGTGCGCGCTTCCGGCTGATGCCGGTCGAGACCAGCTTCATTCGCCGCGAAACGCGGCGGCTGCGCAATCTCAGCGAAGCCATGGACGCTTTCGAGGCGGCGCGCGATTGGACCTATTCGGTCGCCTGGATCGATTGCCTGGCGCGCGGCGATGCGCTCGGCCGCTCGCTGCTCTTCCTCGGTGAGCATGCGCGTGCGGATGAATTGCCGGGGCCGCGGCGCTTGTCGCCGCTTGCCTTGCCCAAGAAGCACAGCCGTACCGTTCCAATCGATGTGCCGGGCTTCGTGCAGAACCGCTGGAGCATCGGCGCCTTCAACGAGCTCTATTACCGGATCGCGCCGCCGGGCACGGATGTCCTCGATTACGACCGTTTCTTCTATCCGCTCGACGGCATTCTCGAATGGCGGCGGCTCTATGGCCGCGCCGGCCTCGTGCAATATCAATGCGTGTTGCCGCTGGCCGCCAGCCGCGCCGGGCTGACGCTGTTGCTGAAGCGCATCGCCGATGCCGGGCTCGGCTCTTTCCTCGGCGTGCTGAAGCTTTTTGGCCAACAGAAATCTGGCCTCATGTCTTTCCCGATGGAGGGCTATACGCTGGCGCTCGATTTTCCGGCGAGCGCGAAGACGCTGGCCCTGTTCCCGGTGCTCGATGCGATCGTCGCCGATCATGGCGGTCGGCTCTATCTCGCGAAGGATGCGGCAACGAGCCCGGCGATGATCGAGCGCTTCTATCCCGGCCTCGCGCAATTCCGCGCGGTGCGTAAGCGCGTCGATCCGGCGGGTAAGTTTACCTCGCTGCAATCGCGGCGGCTTGGTCTATGAGCGACGTCACTCAAACCGTCCTCATCCTCGCCGCGGCATCGGATATCGGCCGCGCCATCGCGCATGAATATGCGCGTAGTGGCACATCGCTTATCCTTGCGGCGCGCGACGCGCAGCGGCTCGAAGCCGATGCCGTCGATCTGCGTTTGCGCTATGGCGGTGAGGTGCGTGTTGCCGAGTTCGATGTGCTCGACACCGTACGGCAGGCGCTTTTCCTCGATGGGCTTGGCGCATTGCCGGATACGGTGGTCTGCGTCATTGGCCTGATGGGTGAGCAGGATGAGTCGCAGCGTTCGGCGCGAGCCGCCGAGCTCGTCATGCATTCCAATTACACCGGGTGCTGCTTGATCCTCGGCGAGGTCGCCAATCGCATGGAAGCGCGCGGCGCCGGCTGCATCATCGGCGTCTCCTCGGTCGCTGGCGATCGCGGCCGCGCCAAGAATTACATCTACGGCTCGGCCAAGGCCGGCTTCACCGCCTTCCTCTCGGGCTTGCGCGCGCGCCTCGCACCGAAGGGCGTGCGTGTCATCACGGTGCAGCCCGGTTTTGTCGACACGCGCATGACCGCGGGGATGGATTTGCCGAAAGCGCTGACCGCGCAACCGGTGGAAGTCGCGCGCGCCATTCATCGCGCGCAGGCGCACGGCAAGCACGTGATCTATGTGCGGCCGGTGTGGCGGCTCGTGATGACGGTGATCCGGGCGCTGCCCGAATCCATTTTCATGCGCACGAAATTCTAATCGCGCTTTAGGCGATGGCCCTAGGCGATCGTGGTGTGCCGTCGCTATTTTCGCCTTGATGACGGATACGATTTACGCGCTCGCGACCGCGCCCGGCCGCGCCGGCGTTGCCATGGTGCGGCTGTCGGGACCCGGCGCCGCGGCGGCACTGCGCGATTTCGCCGGTAGCCTGCCGGCGCCGCGCCAGGCGCATTACGCGCATTTCCGCGACCCGCAAAGCGGCGAAATCCTCGATGACGGCATCGCGCTTTATTTCGCGGCACCTGCCAGCATGACCGGCGAGGATGTCGTCGAGCTGCAGCTCCACGGCAGCCGCGCCGTGCTGGCCGCGGTTTTCGCGGCGCTCGCTCGCCGCTCGGGCTTTCGCTTGGCGGAGCCGGGCGAGTTCACAAAACGGGCGTTTCTCAATGGGAAACTCGATCTCACGGCCGCCGAGGCGGTTGCCGATCTGGTCGAGGCCGAGACCTCGGCGCAGCGGCGCCAGGCGATGCACCAGCTTCAGGGCGAATTCGGGCGGCGCTGCGAAGAATGGCGCACGCGGCTGATCGCGGCCCAGGCGCGGCTCGAAGCCGAGATCGATTTCCCCGAGGAAGGCTTGCCGGCCGAGCAATGGGCGGCCGCGCGCCAGGAATTGGCCGCGCTGCGCGGCGAAATAGCCGCCGAGCTGGCCGATAACCGGCGCGGCGAGCGATTGCGCGAGGGCGTGGCGGTCGCGATTTTGGGCCCGCCCAATGCAGGCAAATCGAGCCTGATGAATGCGCTGGCGCGACGAGAAGTGGCGATCACCTCGCATATCGCGGGCACGACCCGCGATATAATCGAGGTCGCGCTTGATCTCGGCGGTTATCCGGTCGTGCTCGCTGATACGGCGGGGCTGCGCGATAGCGCCGACAGTATCGAGGAGGAGGGCATCCGCCGTGCCCGCGCGCGCGCCGCGAGCGCCGATCTGAAGCTCGTCGTGCTCGATGCGACAAGGCCTGAAGAGGCCGCCGGGCTGCGCGACATCATCGATGCGCGGACGATCGTCGTCGCGAATAAAATCGATCTAGCGCAAGAAGCCCCTGTGGCATGGGCAGATTCGTTGGGCGGCGGCACAGCGCTATATTGCTCGGCAACCAGCGGTGAAGGCATTGCTGCGCTCATCGCGCGACTCGGCGCAGCGGTCGAAGAATCGCTGAGCGCGGGGACAGCGCCGCTGGTGACACGCGCGCGCCATCGCGAGGCGCTCGAGAATTGCGTTGCCGCGCTCGACCGATTCGCGGAGGCGGTGCTGCCTGAGCTCGCCGCCGAAGATCTCCGCGCGGCCGCGCGGGCGCTGGGCCGAATCACGGGCCGCGTCGATGTCGAGGACATGCTGGACGCGCTTTTCCGTGAGTTTTGCATCGGCAAGTAATCAGCCATTTTGGGTCGAATAAATCGTGAACAGACTTCCTCCCGACCACTTCATCTAGTAGGAGTTCCGGGAACGTCCCGGGCACGAATCGGTCGCATGGACCTACATCTTGTGTCCGAAATGCAGAAGAACTAGAGAAAATTTGTGAGGAATTACTGAGGCCTATTCTTAAAGAATACTTAAGGTCGAATAACCCCAAGAAATTCCCCGTTGGCGGGTACTGCCGGGGCGCGACGCATGTGCCACGTTTCACGTGAAACATGACGCTGGCCAGGGCGGCTCGCTTTACACCTTCCGACGCCACTAATAGAGTGATCGCATGCGGCAATGGGATGTGATTGTGATTGGCGGCGGCCATGCCGGCTGCGAAGCCGCGGCGGCATCTGCGCGTCTCGGCGCCAAGACCCTGCTGCTGACCCAGAATCGCGCCACTATCGGCGAGATGTCGTGCAATCCTGCGATTGGCGGCCTTGCCAAAGGTCATCTGGTCCGCGAGATCGATGCGCTCGATGGCGTCATCGGTCGTGCCGCCGATCAGGCCGGCATCCAGTTTCGGCTGCTCAATCGCAGCAAAGGCCCGGCGGTACGCGGCCCGCGCGCTCAAGCCGACCGCAAGCTCTATCGCCCGACGATGCAGGCGCTGCTCGCCGAGCAGCCGAATCTCGAAATTCTCGAAGGCTCGGCCGAGAATTTGCGCCTCGACGATAGCGGCCGGGTGAGGGGTGTTGTGCTGGCGTCGGGCGAGGAATTGCTCGCGGGCAGCGTCGTCCTGACCACCGGCACTTTTCTGCGCGGGCTTATTCATATAGGCGAGGAGAAGATCGCGGCTGGCCGGGTCGGCGAAGCGCCGTCGGTCGGTCTCGCCGAGACCTTGGCGCGGCTGAATTTCCGCCTTGGCCGGCTGAAAACCGGGACGCCGCCGCGGCTCGATGCCAAGACCATCGATTGGGCCGGGCTCACGGTCCAGCGTGGTGATGATCCGCCGGTGGCCTTTTCCTTTCTGACTAAGGCAATAACGACGCCGCAAACGGTCTGCCACATCACCGAGACGCGGCCCGAGACGCATGAAATCATCCGCGCCAATCTGCACCGGGCGCCGATGTATTCCGGCCAGATCGAGAGCACCGGCCCGCGCTATTGCCCGTCGATCGAGGACAAGGTCGTGCGTTTTGCCGCCCGCGAGCGGCACCAGATCTTTCTCGAGCCGGAAGGCCTCGACGACGACACAATCTACCCGAACGGGATCTCGACCTCGCTGCCGCGCGACGTTCAGGCGGCGCTGATCGCGACCATTCCAGGGCTGGAGCACGCCGCGATCAAGCGGCCGGGCTACGCGATCGAATACGATTTCGTCGATCCGCGCGAGCTGCGACCGAGCCTCGAGACGAAGAAGGTGGCCGGGTTGTTTTTCGCCGGACAGATCAACGGCACGACCGGCTATGAGGAGGCCGCGGCCCAAGGCCTGATCGCTGGGCTCAACGCCGCGCTGCGGGCCGGATCCGACAATGTGCATCGCGCGGAGGGGGGCGGCGAGTTCGTCCTGGACCGGGCCAGCTCCTATATCGGCGTCCTGATCGACGATCTTGTTTCACGTGGAACAGAAGAACCGTACCGCATGTTCACGTCGCGGGCGGAATACCGGCTGGTTCTGCGCGCCGACAACGCCGATCAGCGGCTGACGCCCCGTGGTTTGACCTTGGGCTGTGTCGGAAGCGCTCGACAGGCGGCTTTCGCTCAGAAATCCGAAGATTTGGCTTCGGCCCGGGCGCTGGTGCGGGCGCTGAAGCTGACGCCGCAGCAATTGCGCAAGCACGGGCTGACGGTCAATGCCGATGGCGTCGTGCGCTCGGCGGCCGATTTGCTGCGCCATCCGACCATCTCCTGGGCCCAGATCACCGGAGTTTGGCCAGAGCTGGGGGCGATTTCCGCGGACATCGCCGAGCAGCTCGACATCGACGGCCGCTATGCCGGCTATCTCGACCGCCAGGAAGCCGAGATCCACGCTTTCCGGCGCGACGAAGAACTCATCCTGCCGCCCGATCTCGATTACGCGACCGTCGGCAGCCTTTCGACCGAGATTCGGCAAAAGCTTGCCGCCGCGCGCCCGGCCAGTCTCGGCGCGGCTTCCCGAATCTCAGGGGTGACGCCGGCGGCGCTGGTTGCGCTGCTGCGCCATGTGAAGCGCGGGGAGGCGGCCGCTTGATGGCGCCGATGGCCGCCAATGTCCGACCGGTACGCCTGCCGCTCGGTCCGACGGGCTTCGCGCGGGTCAGCGGCGTTTCACGTGAAACGCTGGAAAAGCTCACCGCCTATGTCGAGCTGCTGAGCCAATGGAATCGGCGTATCAATCTCGTCAGCGCCAACACCATGGGCGATGTGTGGCGCCGGCATATTCTCGATTGCGCGCAGCTTGCCAAATATCTGCCGCGCCAAACCCGTGTCGCGGTCGATCTGGGCGCGGGCGCGGGATTGCCAGGATTGATTCTCTCCGCGATGGGCGTGCCGGAAATGCATCTCGTCGAATCCGATTTGCGCAAATCGGCCTTCCTGCGCGAGGCGGCGCGGATCATGGATGTCGCGGTGACGCTTCATCCCGAGCGGATCGAGAAAGTCGCGGCGTTTGCGGCTGACGCCGTCGTCGCGCGGGCCTGTGCGCCTCTTACCCAACTCATTGATTATTCAGAGAAATTTCTATTGCCGAAGACGGTCTGCCTGTTCCTCAAAGGCGAGAATGCCGGCGAGGAGCTTGCAGTGGCGAAGGCGTCCTGGAGCTTGAGCGCCGAGACGATCCCGAGTCTAACCGATCCCTCGGGCGTGATCCTGAAACTCTCCGCCATCAGCCGGACGGCCTCATGAGCGAATTCGAGAACGCGTCCCAGCCGCGTGTGGCCCGGATCATCGCCATCGCCAATCAGAAGGGCGGGGTCGGCAAGACCACGACCGCGGTCAATCTCGCGACCGCGCTCGCTGCCGCCGGCGAGCACGTGCTGCTCATCGATCTCGACCCACAGGGCAATGCTTCGACCGGCCTCGGCATTCCGCGTCAGGCGCGCAACGTCACCTCGTATCAGGTGCTCGCCGGCCAGCACATGCTTGGCGCGGCGATTGTGCCGACAGCGGTGCCGCGTCTCTCGGTCGTGCCAGCCTCCGTCGAACTCGCCGGCGCCGAGCTCGAACTCGTCGAGCTCGATCGCCGCGAATATCGTCTGGCCGATGCGCTAGAGGGCATCGAGCTGCCTTTCGATCATGTGCTGATCGATTGTCCGCCCTCGCTCGGCCTGCTGACACTCAACGCGCTTTGCGCATCGCACGCCGTGCTCGTGCCGCTGCAATGTGAATTCTATGCGCTCGAAGGTCTCTCGCACCTGGTGAAGACGATCGAGCGCGTGAAGCGACATTTGAATCCCACGCTCGAGATCCAGGGCATCGTGCTCACCATGTTCGACAAGCGGAACAATCTCTCCGATCTCGTCGCCGCCGACGTGCGCGGCCATTTCGGCGATAAGCTCTACGACACCGTCATTCCGCGCAACGTGCGCATTTCCGAAGCGCCATCGCATGGCAAGCCGGTGCTGCTCTACGATTTCCGCTGTCCGGGCGCGCAAGCATATGTCCATCTCGCGAGCGAAGTGCTGAAGCGCGAACGCTCTCTCTTCCAGGCCGCAACACCGGTGATGCCATGAACGACGAGACACCGCGCGCACGCGGCAATGCCGGTCGCGGTCTCGGCCGTGGTCTGTCGGCGCTGTTCGGCGACGATGAAACACCGGCCGCCGCCGCGTCGCCGCAAAAGCAGGACAATCTGCGCACGCTGCCGATCGAGCAGTTGAAACCGAGCCGCTTCCAGCCGCGGCGCGATTTCGATGCCGAGCATCTCGAAGCGCTGACGGAATCGGTGCGCGAGAAGGGCATTCTGCAGCCGATCCTCGTGCGCCGCGATCCATCGGAGCCGAACCACTACGAGATTCTCGCCGGCGAGCGGCGCTGGCGCGCGGCGCAAGCAGCGCAGCTCCACGAGATTCCGGTCATCCTGCGCGAGATCGACGATCGCGGCGCGTCCGAGATCGCACTAATCGAAAACATTCAACGCCAGGACCTCAACGCGATCGAAGAAGGCGAGGGTTATCGCCGCCTGATCGAGGAATTCGGTCACACGCAGGAAGAGCTCGGCCGCGCGCTCGGCAAAAGCCGCAGCCATATTGCCAACACGATGAGGCTCTTGAGTCTGCCGGAAGAAGTGCGCGCGATGGTCGTGAGCGGCCAGCTCAGTGCCGGCCATGCGCGCGCGCTCGTTACGTCACGTGCGCCGCTCGCGCTGGCACGGCTCGTCGTCAGCGATGGGCTGAGCGTTCGTCAGATCGAAGCGGCGCTGCGCATGGAGAAACAAGTCGGCGAAGCAGGTCCGGCGAAAGTCGCGAAGGTCAAAACCAAGGACGCGAATATCGCCGCGCTGGAGAAAGAGCTGGCGCAGCTTTTCGGTCTCAAGGTCACGATCGCGGGCGAAGGCGAAGCCGGATCGCTGACGATCCACTACCGCACCCTCGATCAGCTCGACGAGGTTCTGAAAAAACTCCGCGCCGAGAACTAACGCGCGCGTGCTGCGGCGGCCGCGCCGCGTGCGATGCGCAGCAAAGCCTCGCGGCAGATCGTCTCCGCCGGCAAGCCCGTCGTCTTCATCCGCGCTTCGGCTTCGTTGAGCGCGGTCATCGCCGCTTCGGCGCGGGCGGTCGGCCAGAGCCGCATCTGGCGCTTGAAGCGGTCGGTGAATTTGAAGAAGAGCGGCGGGCGGAATTTCAGCGCTTCCTCTTCGCTTTTGCCGGCCGCTTGGCGCGCGCCGGCGAGATGCAGCCGTTGGAAATGCCGCAGCTCGGCGCGGATGAGGCTCACCGCTTGCGCGCCTTCGCCGAAAGCGCGGTTGAGCGCGCGTTCGAGCTGCGCCGTATCGCCCTCGGCCGCCGCGAAGACGGCTTCGTCCGTCGTCAGCTCGGCGCTGTCGCCGACCGCGTCGAACGCGGCGCTTTCATCGACCGTGCCGCCATCGCCGACATAGAGCGCAAGCTTCTCGAGCTCTTGCCGGCTGACGCCGCGGTCGCCGCCGAGATGCGCGACTAGGTATTGCATCGCTTCTGGTCGCGCCGTGATCTTATGCGCGGCGAAGATCTCGCGCGCCAATTCGCCGAGTTCGCGCGGGCCATCGAGATAGCATGGGATCGCAGCAGCATTCTTCGCGCTCTCGAACGCGCGGCGCAGCGAAGAGCGCGGCGGCAGATCGCCGGCGGCAACGACGATGAAAGCATCGCCCGGCGGCGGATCCTTGAAGAAGCGATCGAAGATCGCGCCAACATTGTCGCCCGCGTCTTGAATGCGCACCAACCGCCGACCACCCATCAGGCTGAGGCTCGCCGCCTCGTCATGCAGCCGCGCCGGGTCCTTCGGCAGCCCGTCGGCATCAAGCTCGACGACGCGAAACGCATCGGTCAGATCGGGGCAGATCGTGCGCGCGATTTTCTCGGCGCGCTCTTTGACGAGGCCGGCATCGGGTCCGTAGACCAGCGCCGCACGCATGCCCGCATCGGGCGCTTTGACAAAAGCAGCGATTCGCGCTGCCGGCAGCTTCATCGGCGCGCCGCGGCGGCTTTCGTGCGTTGATCGCGAACGAAAATCGCGAGCCGCAGCACCATTTCATCGGCGACTTGGCGAATGGCGCGGTCGCGCGCATCCTGGGCTGCGACCTGCGTCGCATAGGCGTCATTCACCAGATCGAAAGAGCCGACCGCGCTGCTGGAGCTCGAATAGATAATGCGGCCGCCCTGATCAGTGATCTGGAAGATCGCGGAAACGGTGATCTCGCTGGTCGTGGCGGTCGCGTTCCGTTGAATGCCGAGATCAGTCCGCGTCACGCGGAGCCCGGTCTGAAGATTCCAGCGCTTGGGCACCGAAACGCCGCGGGGATTGAGATCCTCGCGCAGCGCCAAGGCGAGAATCTGCCCCGGGCGATCGCTGATCGGCAGGACGTCGATTGCGGCGAGGTCGGGGTCCCAATCATGTGTACCGCTCGGCGCGTAAAGCGGATGGAAGCCGCAACCGGTGAGCATCACGGCAAGCGGCGCAAGCCAAAGCGCGCGGCGGCTTGGCCGGGCGATCGTTCTAGACGACGACATTGACGATCCGATTGGGCACGACGATGGTTTTGCGCGGCGCCTTGCCCTCGAGCGCCTTCACAACCGTCGGCAGCGCCAGCGCGGCGGCCTTGGCGGCGTCTTCCGCGGCATTGCGCGGCAACTCGACCGTGCCGCGCAGCTTGCCGTTCACCTGCACCGCCATCGTCACGGTCTCTTCCGCGGCGAGCGCCGGATCGAAGCGCGGCCATTGCTCATCGGCGAGAAGATTGCCCGGGCGCAGCTCGTGCCAAAGCTCCTCGCCGAGATGCGGCATCATCGGCCCCAGCAGCCGCACCGCCGCTTCGAGCCCCTCGCGCAGGACCGTGCCGGCGCCAGCATCATCCTCGATCGCCTCGAGCGCGTTGGTCAGCTCGCGGATACGCGCGACGCCGCGGTTGAAGCGGAATTT
>Ga0134125_10008525_pt1 | contig 11575 bp, 9 predicted proteins | sample KB31751_FD_96464 | JGI IMG/M metagenome (GOLD analysis project Ga0134125, IMG submission 96464) | Terrestrial soil microbial communities with excess Nitrogen fertilizer from Kellogg Biological Station, Michigan, USA - KB3-175-1 | ecosystem: Environmental > Terrestrial > Soil > Unclassified ... | reverse complement strand
TAGTAGTCGTGTCAGTCGCGAATAGAACGTTGCCGGCAACTGCCCACGCAACTCCGGCTGAAAAAAGTCCTCGGTAGCGTGAAAGACTGACAGAACCCCACCCAGCTCTTGAATAACGTCGGCATAATGCGGGCTGTAGGTCCAGATAAGGGGATGGCGGATATTCCTTTTCTCAAGCGCCTCTCTAATTGCGTTCGCCTGCGCTTGATCGAAACGCTCTGGCACGTGCAATATTTCCAGATCGCCGACGCCGGAATGACTAAAGGAAAATCCATTGCTCATCCGATCCGGTTGGACGAATATCACTTTGGAAACACGAGCAAAGCGGGTGGCGTAATGATATCGATTGCTGCGCGGCTCGGCGCTCCAATCTGAAGCCGTTAGCATGACCACGGCATCGAATCGCTCCGAAAACCGCGCGCGTGCAGATGTCCAATCCAAGTTCATCTCTGTTCGATTGTTCAACGATTCGGCCGCGCCTGCGGAACGAGTTCCCCAGCCGGAGGCCATACACGAACGATGCCTGCTGGCAGAGAGCCCCTAGAAGCCAAGGTGCTCCCGAAGAATTCCAATTCGCTCTCTGAAGCTACTGGCCCAACGGACCTTATGCATCCACTCATTGGTCGGGTATGCGCGGTGCGCTTGAATCGGCGCCCTCAAAAGCTTCTCAAACTCCGCTTCCGATAGTTCAAGTTTCTTTAAGACGAACGCTCGATCTCTCGTGATATCCTCGGCAAAGTAGGACGGTTGCTGAAGTTCAGCTAAAGCCTGGTCTCTCGTCATCTCTCCCGATGCCACCAGGCTCGCCAGGTGAGCGCGCCGTTTGTCGAAGCCGAAACGCGTCGGCAAATAGTAACCTTGAAAGAATTTTGTGAACCGCGATTCGTAGTGTTTCCCGCCATAATAACGCCAGCCGAATCGCCGCTCGAGCTCCTCAATTGCGGACCGTTTGCTAAAAGGCATAAGATCAAGCGGCGCCACGATCCTCACGCCAAGAAGCTTTGGAAGATAGAAGTTGAAGTACCAAAAACCCATGAGAGGGAATTTGGTCAACCGCCGCTTTCCGAACCGCCGGTGAATTGCACGAATATGAGTCAGGTCGCCGGCACTGTAACCCCAAGCACTCGGTAGAATGGATTCCGTCGCGTAATTGCTCCCCGTCAAAACAAAGGGAATGCGCTGGCGCGCGGTCTCCTTGTACAGCGCTGCATAGAATGCATGATCCTGCGGAATATCTTGGTTCGGTACGCCGGCCCTCAGGAAAGCGACCTGCAAATCCTTCATCTGCTCCCAATCGACCACAACAGTGTGCAGATCAATTCCGAGCTTTGTGATCATCAACTCGATGTTTTTCACAGCGAGTTCGCTGTTCCATCCTGCATCGACATGAATAGCGAGGACTTTCAGCCCCCATTCTTCATGAGCCTTCATCAGGAGGTACGAACTATCGACCCCGCCGCTGACGCCCAGAACGCAGTCGTACGCTTTTCCCTGCCCTCGCAGCTTCATTTCGGAAAGAAGAGCATTTAGCTTTCTTTCTCCGCGTTCGTCGGGAAGCCAATAATTGTCCCGACGATCCATGATCAGCTTGCAATGATTGCAAATCCCGGATTCGTCAAAGACGATGTTCTCATCCGTCGTATCCATTACGCATCGGACACAGATCTGATACCGCACGTCGCTATTCATGATAGTCCAATTTGATAGGGGTTGGTCCAAGCTCATCGGCAGCCACTACGGAGCTCACATCAGCCGGGATACGCCCTGGATGGGCCAGGAACTTGAGGCACCGTCAGAACAACCGCTCCAACCGATCGCGTTCTGGATAGGTGATCAATACGGCACGATGCTTTCCGTGCAACACAAACAAGCTGCCAGCCGCCGCGGCAGATGCCCCTACGTCTATTGCATGCTTCAAGTCTTCGATTGAAGACGCGCCACCACAAGCAACGACTGGAACGTCGACGTGATGCGAGACAGCGCGTATCAAGGCATCATCGTAGCCGACTCTTGTTCCATCTCGGTCAACGTCGTTCAGAAACAGCTCGCCAGCGCCATTTTCTGCACATCGCTTGGCAAAATGTATCGGGTCAAGGCTCAGGGCCTTTCTCTTTCGGGAATCGAACACGCGATAAGCTCCGAAGAGCTTTCTCCTTACGTTGACTGACACCACCACGCTTTGACTCCCGAACTCGTCGGCAACAGAAGAGATCAGCCGGGGGTCTTCAAGTACTGCAGAGCTCAGGATAACTTTTTCGGCACCGTTCCGAAGGACGCGACGCACCTGATCTAGGCTGTGTAGGCCTCCTCCATAGGCAAAGGGCATGAAGCATTCAGATGCGATCGAATTGATCAAATCGTAGTCTATTTCGCTTCGCTCTCTTGAAGCGCAAATGTCCAGAAAAATGAGTTCGTCGACCTCTTTCTCGTTAAAAATCCGGACCGCGTTGAGCGGATCGCCAACATATTTCGGATCAGAAAACTTGGTGGTTTTTACGAGACGGCCATGCTGAATGAGCAAACAGGGAATGATCCGCGGTATTTCTTTCAACCTTTTCTCCATCCCGCGTTCGATGGGGCTTCCAACTCTTTCAAATATTGCCTGAAGAACTGAAAGCCAAACCTGTGGCTCTTCTCGGGATGAAATTGAACCGCGAGTATGTTTTGCTGAGAAACCGCGGCAACGACAGATCCGCCATAGTCGACGGTCCCTGCGATCACTTCCTTGTCTGAGGGCACAAAATGGTAGGAATGAGCGAAGTAAAATCGTGGGGTATTGCCGACCCCCGCCCATGCACCGGCCGTTCCGACGTCGATAGAACGCCAACCCAAATGAGGGACCTTGAGCTTCGTTCCAGGATCGGGTCGAAGCCTCTTCACGTCACCTTTGATCCAACCGAGACCAACCTCCCGCCCCTCTTCACTGCGATCCGCCAAGAGTTGCAGGCCAACACAAATTCCCAGAAGCGGGATTCCCTCTGCATGAACCCGTTTCTCGATAAGGCCTAGTAATCCCGAACCGCGCAAGGCACCGACACACGCGTCAAACGCCCCGACGCCAGGCAGAATAAGCGCTCTTGCTTCTCGCAACGTCTCCGCACTGTCGGATATCACCGCATTACCACCCACGTGTTCAATCATGTTTCGGATCGAACCGAGATTTCCTATGCCGTAGTTGATAATCGCGATCATCTAATGCCCGCGGATTTACTTGTTCAGCCAAGGAACCGCGTGCGAGATCAGCCGCCCAGCGCGCTGCTTAAGGCGCAAGTTCAGGTTACTGTACCATCGCGCCGAACTCACGTCGGCGGGCTTGCCAAGACGCGCGTTGGTGGCTTTGTGTTCCTCTTGTGCAAGCTCATGCATCTCATCTATTCCGACAAATTCTGCGTCTTGAGTAAACCCGGAAGACAGTCGGAGGGTTTCCGATAACACCCCCTCCGCAAACGCACTGTAGGAGTACTTTCCGGATTGCACGATGTCCTGATATGCGCGCTCAACGATCTCAGACCTATGAGTGTCTTGCTTCACGAGCAACATAATCTCAGCGAGGTTACTAAAGTCGCGCTTCAATGGTAGATAGTGGATCCATGGCTCCAATACGCCATTATAGTCTCCCTCAATCAGCACTTGACAGGTACCCGTCGCACACGCTTCGAGATGTCGAGGCGATAATGCAAATAGGGCAAAAGTCCCATCCAACCCCGGAAAGCATTGAGCTTCGATATCCTCTAAGGTTGAATCCGGATACTTCTCCACATAGTCAAGCGTTCGAGTTCGAATGGTGCCATCCCAATCTAGGATACTGGCGCCGCCTTCGAGGCCAATTGTGTACTTGCATCGCAATAAGAACTTATACCATGCGTCTCCCATAAACACGTCTCCCGGCCGGGACGAAATATCGGTTCGAATACCGGTCCTTCGTGCACAGGCATCCACACGATCTCCTATCTCGATTTTGAGGATGCCATGTCGTCCGAGCCAGGAGGCCTGCCGCCAGTTCCTCCCGCCAGCCCGATAGCCGATGTCGATATCTCGATCGTCAAGACGCGCCGCTTGCAGCGCGTCGATCTTCCGGAGGGTTTGTTGCTCAAGGTATCCAGTAAGGACCGTATAGAACTGCACCTTCTGCCTGTCGACGAGTCGGTATATCTTCGGCCATTCGCTTGCGGGAGAAACTGAGAAAACCGCCTTGACAGCGAAAGAATTAATGAAGTCGCATAACAAGTCGGCAGAGATAAATTCATCCTGGGGAACGGCAATCTTGATTGCCGGTGAATCACGCAAGAATTTAATCCGGTCACGAAGCCGGTTAAAGAGCTCTGGTCCTCCCCATCTGCCGCAAAAGAAAAGGTCATGGAAAACGATTATGTCGAAGGAAATCTTCTTCGCATAATCCGGGAGATTTTTGTGCTCTACATTCAGGTAGAAAACGCGATGCTGGGGCAAATGCCGCTCGAAACAGTACAAATGGTCGTACGTTGCGATGCGCATCGTAGGCGCATTGTACCAATAAACGACTAGGATATTGAGTTTTCGGTCTTGCATTCTATTAGTTCTGAATCGACCCGTCTTGGATGAATCGCAAACGCATCTCGGTTTTCAGTCTGGAAGACCAACATTATCGGCCCAACTCTTGACGGCCCGTCGACAACGACTGCTGCCTCGCTAGGCACCCATATTCAGATCAGCGGTGTGAAGAATTCCGCAAGCGGAGGAAACCGCCGTCGTTTCGTCGACCCGATTTGCAATCGGGACTACCAGAATCGTAGACCAATTCATGGACTTGCTTTCAACACCTTCTTCAGGATGCTTCTGACGGGTCGCGGCAATATCGACCGAACCCCATTGACGACCGCTGCCTCGATCTGGGACATCCGCTCGGCTAGCGGGCTGCGGATGCTGACTTCGCTGGGCGGGCTGGCCGGGCTGGCCGGGCTCGACGCGCCTGGCGCGTATAGCCGCGCTAGCTTTTCCGAGTTCTGCATGGCCGAGGCCAATCCGCGCAGTTCCAATCCGGGGGCGCTGATGCCAAGGCCCTGCTTCAGGTGAGACGTAACCAGTTCAAGCACGGCATCGAACTTGCGGTCGTAATCATGTGCCAGGCATTTCTGCTGCATGATCAGCTGGTCGTCGTCACCGAGAACTCTCCGATCAACTCGTTTGACACCGTCAATGAATTCGGCCTTCCCCGCCGCTAAGAGAAGCCCCGGCCCCACTTCGCTTCTGAGCGCGCTGAGATCAGTCGATACGACTGGAAGCCCGGACGACTGCATCTCGAACGCTTTCAGGGGAAAGGTGTTGTCGACCAGAATCGGATCACTCTTGTAGGGAATAAGCCCAACATGTGCGGCCGCAAAGATCCCCGGCAGGCGCTCGACGTCAACGGCCCCCTGATAGCTGACATTCCCGCGAGAGACGAGCATTTCCCAACGCGCACCGTCGGGAGTTCCGGCAATTCCCGAAATCGGGCCGAAGAAGACAAAGTGCGTAGTTGGGTTGGCTGCGGCTGCAGCATCGAGCAATTGAAAGTCGAGCCTATTGTTGATGTTGCCGGCATAGACGGCAACTTTCTCCCAGCCTTCGCCAAGTTGTGCCACGATCGCATCGCCTTGACGCGTATTGTAGAAGGGGAAGTCGCAACCATTAGTCACGGCTTTCGCCACACCCTTGGCGAAGGGGCGATACGACGCAACGACGCCTTCGCTGACCCCGATCACCAGGTCCGAGATGGCCAACACGCGCTTGAGCCGTTCAATAAAGCCTTTGCTCACGCTATCGAAATAGAAATAGTTCTCGGTCGCGTGAAAAACACGCATGGATGCCGGCAAGATTTCCGAAGCAAATAGGTAATCCGGATTGTAGGTCCACAGAATCGGCTGCGAGTAGCCGTGGGCAGCCATATCTTCGTAGAGCTGTTTTGCTTGCAAGATGCCTGTCGTCAACGCGCTAAGTGGCGGGTCAGCCGTCCGGACTTTCAAAAGGCGCACATTCGGAATACGAGGTTCAGGCAGGGAAACCGATGGCTCATCATCCATCGTAAGGACTGGCTGCACCAGCACGACCGGCAAATGTCGCGCCCAACGCGAGGCATAATGCCATCGGTTGCTGCGCATTTCCCGCGGCCAGCTGTCGAACATCAGGAAATATATGCAGTCTGCCCTGCCTTCGCCAAAAGCCGACGGAGCAACAGCTGTCGCACTCATGCTAGGCAGTCCTCTTGAGCCGGCCCTCGATAGCGGCGCCGACGATGTTGCGGTGAAAGGCGGGATCGGCAATCGGCCGCTCAGGATGCCACATCATGCCGAACCAAGGCAGCTGACCATGACACGCTGCTTCGACCGTGCCGTCGGGCGCGGTCGCCAGCGCGACAAGGTCCTTGGCCAGTCCGCCGCTCTGAATAGCCCAACCATGGAAACTGTTGACCGAGCCGACGCCCTGCAGGGATTCGCTACGAATCGGGTGCGATGTCGCAACATGACCATGTGCTGGCTCGAGCGTGCCTCCCAAATGAAGATTAAGCATCTGCAAGCCCCGACAAACAGCCAGCAGCGGCTTGCTTCGATGCTTGCAGTACGAAATTGCCGCCTCTTCCAATCGGTCTCGTTCGGGCGCGGGATTTACTGCGCCAGGTAAGGTCGCAACGTCATTGCCACCGGTGAGTATCACTGCGTCAGGTGCCAGTGCAGCAAGATACTCATCCGCTGATCTTACATTGTTCGACAGCGCAAGCGGAACGTGGCCGAGCTGTTCCATCATCGCGGCCCAGGCCTGGTCCAGTGCATCGCGCCGTTCGCCAGTTCGCGAAACATCTACGCGTTGCGTCAAAGCGACTAGCAGGCGTTTCATCATGGCCTACTCACCGCGCTCAACCGCCGCTGGCGACAGTTGAGTTCGACCAATGACGCACCGACCAGCTCCTTGTAGCGAGCTTCTCCGATGCCGATAGCTGCCGGCAAACCGAACTCGGCCGAGCGAATTGCCATATGCGAATTGGCGCCGCCGTACATTGTCACAAGGCCAGCAATACGATGGCCGAATATCCAGTCAAATCCAGGATCGGCGCGTGGCACAATCACGATCTTGCCAGCAAGGTCAATTGCCGCATCGTCGTCGCGCAGAGCGATCGCGGGTGCCGTCACGCTCTTGCCGGTCACGAAGTTCGGTTGGATTCTTTGATGTTCGAAGGTGTAAAGATCGCCCGGGCGACAGATCAGCGTCGGCAACTCGACGAAGCAAGCGAGTTGTGATTTTTCAGCACCCGCGTCCGCTCGCATGCGCAGTCGCGCCGCGTCGGCACCGTTACCGCGCGAAAAGGCGACGAGATCCGACAATTCAAGATTGGCAAGCTGCTCGCGCGACATTCCGATCGAGGCGCCCCAATTCGACATGATGTTCAGTGCTTTGGACAAGGCACGCGTGAAGACAAATTTTGAAAGTTCGCGGCCTTGGATAGATTCACGGAAGAAAGTGTCTAACGCGTCCATCTCGACATCAATTCCCGCAGCTTGCAGTCTGCTGGTAACCGCATTCGCTTCTTCAAACATCCACACGTGCTCGACATGCGGCTTGACTTTGGCGACATCGACAATCGGCTTCAAAAATCGGTCTGGCATCTCGGCATAGCAGGGGGAAGCAATATCGTAGGTGCCGGGACGCAAATGACCGTAGCGGCCTGCGAACCCCGCAAATGTCAGGTCCCCGGACCTCACAGCGACGGCATCTGCCACGAAATCCTGGCTCACCGTGCTGATCGATTGGAGGAAGAGTTCGACGCGTTCATGCGACAGTACCCCCTCTCGAACTGCGCTGCGCAGCAATGTCATCGCCACAAACGCGCCACGCGCGAGATGCGCGAACGGCAACGTACCGCGTTCTCTGCACAAATCGATCAGTGCGAGGGCGCATGACAAATCGTTCGTCTGCGCCCCCTCATCGAGGCGTTTGTCAAGCAAGGACGAGAATGCCAAAGAACTCTGCAGGTCGCCATGTGCGCGACGAATGCCGGAGGCAGTGATATCTGCCAGGGCCGGCGCCATTCGGGCAAACCGCTCTCGACTATGACCGGACTCTTCAGCCAGTCGGACGAGTTTCTCGTCGAGGTCGAATGACCAAGCCGTCGGCACGACCTCGAACTCAACCTTGTCATGCAACTCCGGATTACGCTCAAGGCGATCCAGACAGGCGTTGACGACATCTGTCGCTGTGGCGTCGTCGACGACCGATGGGACGAAGGAGTTGAAGCTCGCTCGTACGTCTACGTAGGCGTGACCGGCAAATCGTCGGACCAGTGGCCAAGGTCCGACATTTCGATAGCCATATTCCGCACGCTGCGTAGCCCACACTTCATCAGTGATCAAATGTCGATAGAGATCGAATGCCAGTCGGCCGGGACGGATTCCGATGATCTCTGCCGGGTTCCAGTCAGGCATTACTCCCCAGATCGTCCGATCGCCAACCTGCGATCGCGGCATCACTGCCAGCTCCTTCATTCGGCTTTCGACAACGGTCAGGGCTTCCATTACCTGCCCGTCCGTCTCGCTGGTGCGCTCATGAGCAGTTACCAAGGGCCTGACCTGGAGGACAAACACACGGCCGGCGTTGTCTACGGCGAATTCGAGGTCGAGCGTGTCGTTGTCGGAAATGTCCTCGATCTCGCGCGTCGCCTCGATCACATCCGCAATGAACTGCGGAACGCCGGGAAGAGCTGTCGACGCGCTACGATACAGCACGAGAGTACGCTGGTCCTGAGCACAGCCGCTGGTTACATCGTCGGTTCGGTCACCTTCAGTCCAAGCCACTGTAATATACGGGCCGCCAAAGCGTCCGGTACGCGTCAGCACGACCCCGCTCGCTCGAACGTTGCCTACCATCCGCTGGACCAGCACCTGATTGGCAGCATCGTGACCGTCGTACGACCCAATCACCTGTCCGACGGCCTCGCGCAAGGCCTCCTCATTGCCCTCAACATTGAGCTTACTTTTGAACCTGCCGGCATTGCTGCTTGCGAAACTGTCCTCCGCCAAGGCGCTGGAACGAACCGCGAAGGGTCCTGCCCCGAGCGAACCTATTTCTCGCAGACACGCCTGAGCGTCGTCGTTCCAGCGACCGACATCGATTCGTACCTGCTCCAAAATTATCGAGTGGCTAACACGTTCTCGCAGGCGTTCGAGCGTCTCTGCTTTGGTGCCGAACAGCAACCGCGTGAGGTCACGATCATCGTCGAGATCCGACCAGGATCCATGCGCGTCCACAAGATGGACGTTGTGGCCATCGGCGATCAGCGCACCGACGATCGCCGACAAGTGGCCTTGTCGCAATGCCGGCTCGGCCGACACCTTCATGGTTCGCAGTGTTGGCATCATGTGAGCCGGGAACCTCACTGCGCCTATAAACTCAGCCCGCCGCCCCGGTCCGGCTGTCCCGACACCAACTACACGACCTTCGTCGATCCGTATCGCCTCGCGCTCCGTGCGACGGACTCCAGTCTCGTGCTCTGGCTGACTATCGATGGCAACGACGATGTCATAATCCGGGGCATCGGCCATCTTGCGCGCGAGCTCAGGCCGCAAGACGATGTCGCTGTAGCAAACATAGCAGTCCCGGTCCTCCTCGATCGGCGCCGCGAGCAACGACCCGGCGGCGCCGGTTTCGTTCCAGGCCGAATTCAGAACAAAGTCGACGTCGGGAAAGGCCTCTAAGACGCTTTGCGCTTCGTAGCCGCCGACAAATACGATGCCCTTCACCAATTTCCTGAACGCGTGCAGAATCCAGTCCAGCGCCTTACGATCTCTGCCGACGACCCGAAGCGCGCTATGCTTGCGGCCGACCGAGGGACGTCCGGCGCCAAGAATGATCAAGCGCGCCTCGCGCGCTTCTGCTGTCGTCAGGATGCTTTTGTGCATGATTGTGAAGACACTGTGTCGAGTTGCACTAGAACGCGTCGCCACATCGCCGGATGCATCCAGTAATATGAGATGCCTTCCGTCGGCTCTTGCCGTCGCCCTGTCAGTCGTCGCAAATCACCGTCGACATGCTTCACGACATCGACGAAAAGCTGCGCCCGCAAATGAGGATCGAACGCGTGCAAAACGGCGCGATAGGCAGTCGCTGCATCCCTCTCCACCTCGGAGCGGATCCGGTCGAATATCGGTCGATCGAATTCGCGCGTCATGATCACGTCGCCTGTGTCAATGCCCTGATTCATGAAAAAGCAACTGGCGCCCGGCCGCCCCCGCATCAGAAGCGACCAGAACAGCCCGTCCGAACCACGCACCCAGGGAACAACGCCCGGATGGATGTGAAGAAAGCGAAGCGATGGGTCACTCAACAGCGCAGGAGGTACGCGTCCACCGTCAGTATAAAGAAAGATCTTGCTGGATTGGCGGCGCAAGGTCCGGTGCAAGCCGGCATCATTGTAGTCTGCCGCCGTAACGCGCTCGAGTTCGCCGCAGTAAGCCGAAAAATCGAACTCGCTGGAGTAATCGATTGGCCGCGGCACGTTCGCCTGGACGCGATGGCAAAGGGCCCAAAACCCTTCATCACCCGTCACCGTTGGCGAGCGGAGGCGTTGCAGCCAAAGCCACGCCAGCCGTTCGCCAAAGATCCTGCGCAAGCTCGCATAGCGCGGAACGCTGCCAACGAAGTCGACCAGCAACACCTTTGACGGGCGGAACCCTGCCTCCTTCAGATAGGTGAGATAAGTCCGGCTTGTCGGGCAATGCCGCGCCGCGACAACAGTGAGCGAAAGACTACGCATGCGACAGCGTCATGCCCTCCGCGAGGCGCTCCGCCCATGCTCTCAACGAGGGCATCGATACGATCTGTGGCGCCAGCAATATGCCGTCCAGCATCTTGAACGCCGCATTAAGAGAAGCCCATTCGCAGTGGGCTTCGGCCAGAGTTAACAACTGCGCACACAGAAGCGTCGCATATTGTGGCGCAGCGACGATCTCGTCTGCCGACCGACGCCAATCCAGGTCGTAGAAGGCAAAAAGCCGCCGCGTCAATTCGACCTTCCGGCGCAGGCGGTCAAAGGTTACGCGGTGCCTGACGATGGCGTCCAGCTCTCGCTGCTCCGCCAAGAAGCACTCGACGGAGAAAAATTCGCCTGCAGCCCGTGGCGCTGGCAGGTCCGACACGAATTGGGACAGCCTAATCACAGTCGATCGTCGTAATAGCCGTTCAACTTACCCTTGGCCGCCAGACCTTCGTAACGCTCCAGGTCGGCAAGCTGATCGATCTCCAACCAGCCCCCGTCAACGAACGCGGCGCCAACGTCAAAGCCAGCATCGATGAGCGCTTGAATGAAAGACGTCATAAACATGTTGGAGCGGTCGCGCCCGTCATAGGGACCATCCGGGGGCAGACGGTCATAGAAATCCACAACCTTCGGCGCCACCCTGGCGGCCACCCGAAACAGCCCAATATATTGTCCTTGGACGTCGTCGTAGGACCTTGGCTTTTTGCCCAGCTCTTCAATGCGGCCGTTCGAGGCGATGCGCATCGTCTCCGCATCCGATAGCGGATCGTCCATGCGCAATTCCCACAGGGCACGCCATCGACGATCTACCGC
>Ga0134125_10008522_pt1 | contig 11576 bp, 8 predicted proteins | sample KB31751_FD_96464 | JGI IMG/M metagenome (GOLD analysis project Ga0134125, IMG submission 96464) | Terrestrial soil microbial communities with excess Nitrogen fertilizer from Kellogg Biological Station, Michigan, USA - KB3-175-1 | ecosystem: Environmental > Terrestrial > Soil > Unclassified ... | reverse complement strand
CGACCTGGCTGATGATGCGCGAGGCGGGCGAACTGCGCATCCGCGCGTTGCACTGGGCGCGCCGCACCTTGCGCTGGAGCGCGGTGGGAGCGGTGGGGGTTGCGGTGGTGCTGGACTTCTCCAATGCGGGCGTCTTCCTCAAGTGGGGCGACGGGGAACACTGGCGTGCCGTGGGCTTCGTCTGGGGGACATTGCTGCTGTGTTTCGTCCTGACGGAAATGACGCTGCAGCGGTTGATGAACCGCAGCTATCGGGCCTCGGCTGTGCCGTTCGTTCTGGTGCTGCTGATCTTTCTGGTGGTGCTGGGCGGACTGGCCTACAGCTTCTTCCCGTATCTGGTGCTGGACGAAGTCACCCTCTGGGACGCGGCCGCCCCCGTGGCCACGCTGCGCCTGGCCTTGTCCGCCACCGTCGTGGCGTTGCCGGTGGCCCTGATCTTCAATCTTTGGGTGTACTGGCGCATGCTGGGTCTGTCGCGTCCGCCGCGTCCCCCCGATTTCCCGGGCTGATCCATGCGTCGTCCTGAAGCCTTGGTGCGTGCGGACGGCATTCCCGCCATGCTGTGCTGGGCTGCTCTGGCCGGCGCAGGCGGGGCGCTGGTCACCATCGCCTTTCATGCCGGCATCCACCTGATCCAGCAGCTCTATGCCGGCCGGTCCGGCTCCATCGTGCAGGTCACGCGGACCCTCGGCTGGGAGGCGCGCCTGGCCGTCCCCGCGCTGGGCGGCCTGGTCGCGGGGTTGCTGCTCCAGGCGGCCCACAAGGTCTCCCATGATCCGCATTCGGGCTACATGGAGGCCGTGGCCATCGGCGATGGCCACATGTCGATCCGCCAGGGGATTCTTCGCTCGTTGTCATCTCTGTTCACGGTCGCCACCGGCGGATCCATCGGGCGCGAGGGCGCCATGGTGCACCTGGCATCGCTGGCAGCGTCCGGTCTGGGGCGATTCCTGCATATCGATACGGCCCGTTTGCGCTTGCTGGTGGCCTGCGGAGCGGCGGCGGGGGTGTCGGCGGCGTATGGCGCACCGATTGCCGGCGCAGTGTTCGTCGGCGAGATCATCCTGGGGTCCATGTCGTTCCAGAATTTCGGTCCCTTGCTGATGGCCGGCACGGTGTCCAGCCTGGTGATGCACCTGACCGGCGAATACGGGGTGCGCTACTCCATGCCCGACCTGCCAGCGGTGTCGGCCGAGATCGTCCTGCCTTGTCTCGCGCTGGGCGTCATCGCGGGGATCGGGGCCGCGCAGTTCCTGCGTTTCGTGCATGGCGTGAAGATCCTGTTTGCGCGCACGAAGTTGCCGCTGTCCTTGCGTCTCGGCCTGGGCGGGCTGCTGCTCGGCGGCGTGCTCACCCAGGTCCCCGAGATGGCGGGCAACGGCAACAGCGTGGTGGTGTCGCTGCTGCACGGATCGTGGGTGTGGCAGACCGTGCTCTGGATGTTGCTGTGCAAGGTGCTGGCCACGGCGCTGACCGCCGGGTCGGGCGCCATCGGTGGCGTCTTCACACCCACGCTGTTCGTGGGGTCGGCGTTGGGCATGTTGTTCGCCCAGGGACTCACGGCCGCCTGGCCGGTGCTGGCCGGCCATGGCACCACGCTGGCGCTGGTGGGCATGGGGGCCTTTCTGGCGGCGGCCACCAGTGCGCCGTTCATGGCCATACTGATGGTGTTCGAAATGACGATGAACTACCAGATGGTGCTGCCGCTCGTGCTCGCCTGCGTGGTGGCGTATTTCGTCTCTCGCAGCTTGGCCCAGGCCGTGATGTACCAGGTGACTTTGCACCACGAAGAGAGCCAGGCGCTGCGCCAGCGGCTGCGGACGGCGCGGCTGGACAGCCTCATGCGGCCGGCGCAGACGGTGATCCACACGGACGCCCCGGTGCGTCGGGCGCAGGAAATGTTTCTGGATTACCCGGTTCGCTATCTGTATGTCACGGATGCCCAGGATGTCTGGCAGGGAGTGATCGCGCAGCAGGATCTCACCCGCATGATGCTGGGTGAGGTCGATGTGCAATCCAAGACATGCGGCGAAGTGCTGCGGCTGGATTTCGTCAAGCCGCTGCACCCCGATCTGAGTCTGGACGAGGCCCAGACCCAGTTCAGCGCCTTTCGCGGGGAGCGGCTGCCGGTCGTCAGCCGCGAGGAACCGCCTCGGCTGCTGGGCGTGGTGTACAAGTCCGAGCTGCTGGAGCGTTATTCCGAATTGAAGCGGGCCGTCGATAGCGAGGACGATTTTGTCCTGTCGCCGAGGCGTCCCCAGCACTGAGTCCGCCAGGCGCTTCCGGTACGGGGGCGCAGGTGTTAGCATACCCCCCATCTACTGGATATCAGCACAGCATTTTCATGGCCATTCAAGCGGATTCCTTGTCGTCTTCTTCCCAGGACACCCGTCTGGTGGCGCCCGACGTGGAGTCGTTCGCCGAGGATTCCATCGAACGGGCCCTGCGTCCGAAGTCGCTGGAGGATTATGTCGGCCAGCCGCGGGTGCGCGAGCAGCTTGGCATCTTCATCGCGGCCGCGCGCCAGCGCGGCGAGGCGCTGGATCACGTGCTGCTCTTTGGCCCGCCGGGCTTGGGCAAGACCACGCTGGCGCACATCGTTGCCCACGAAATGGGCGTGCAACTGCGCCAGACCTCCGGCCCCGTCCTGGAGCGGCCGGGGGATCTGGCCGCCATGCTGACCAACCTGGAACGCAATGACGTCCTGTTCATTGACGAAATCCATCGGCTTTCCCCAGTGGTCGAGGAAATCCTCTATCCCGCCCTGGAAGACTTCCAGATCGATATCCTGATCGGCGAGGGTCCGGCGGCCCGCAGCGTCAAGATCGATCTGCAGCCCTTCACGCTGGTCGGCGCCACCACCCGGGCGGGCATGCTCACCAACCCGCTGCGAGACCGCTTCGGGATCGTGTCGCGACTGGAATTCTATTCGGCCGAGGACCTGACCCACATCGTTCAGCGCAGTGCGGGTCTGCTGGGCGCCGAGACTTCTCCGGAAGGCGCCGCCGAAATTGCCGGCCGTTCGCGCGGGACGCCCCGCATTGCCAATCGTCTGTTGCGCCGCGTGCGCGACTACGCCGAGGTCAAGGCGAGGGGCCGTATCGACGTGGCGACGGCCCGGGCGGCCCTGGCTATGCTGGAAGTCGACCCGCAGGGCTTGGACCTGATGGACCGCAAGCTGCTCGAAGCCATCGTGCACAAGTTCGATGGTGGTCCGGTGGGGGTGGACAGCCTGGCCGCTGCCATCGGCGAGGAGCGCGACACCATCGAGGACGTCATCGAGCCTTACCTGATCCAGAACGGTTATCTGCAGCGCACGTCGCGCGGACGCATGGCCACGCGCCGCTGCTGGCAACATCTGGGGCTCAAGGCGCCGACGGCGGGCGGCGGGCCGGATCTGTTCCCCGAATAACTCTCCATCGGGCGCTGCGCTCAGTCTTCGGAATACCCCAGGATCTTGATCGCGCGGGCCAGCGGCTGCGGGCGGTACGCTTCCCACGGCGAGTTTCCCACGGCCAGCCGGGCGTGGATGTTTTCCAGTGTCCACTCAGCGCCGGACGTCAGCCGCGGCAGCTCTTCCCACGACACCGGCACCGAGATGCCCATGCCCGGCCGGGCGCGGGCCGACCAGGCCGAGACGGTAGTGGCGCCAAAGCCATTGCGCAAATAATCCACGAAAATCTTTCCCACCCGGTTGCGCGGCCCGCTCCTGGCGACGAAGATTCGGGGCATCGTCCGGGCCAGATGCTGGGTGACAGCGCGCGAAAAGCCCTTTACCACGTCCCAGCCGTACTGCTTGCGCAGCGGTACGACCACGTGCATCCCCTTGCCGCCGCTGGTTTTCAGCCAGGCGTCCAACTCCAGTTCCTGCAGCAGCACCCGGACCAGTTCGGTGGCCTGCTGGATGGCGGACCATGTCACGCCTTCTCCCGGATCGATGTCGAACACCATGCGGTCCGGTTTCTGGATGGCGGTCTTCAGCGCGTTCCAGGTATGGAATTCCACCACGCTCATCTGCGCTGCCGACAGGATGCCTTGTGCCGTGGCGATCTCCATCAGCGGGGGGTGGTCCGGATAAAGGCTTTCCGGCAGCAGCCGAACACCCGCCAGCGAAAGCTGTTCGGGGTGCTTCTGGAAGAAGTGCTCTCCATTCACGTCCGTCGGTACGCGAACCAGTGAAACGGGCCTGCCTTTCAGGTGGGGCAGCAGCAGCGGTGCAACCGTCTCATCGTATTGGGCAAGATCCCGCTTGGTCAGCCCGGTTGAAGGATCGATGACACGGTCGGGATGAGTCAGTCTCGACGGCATGGGCGCCTCCGTCAGTGTGGAGCGGATTCTCGCGGCGCGGCGGGACCGCGGCGGGGGGGGCTGATGGCCGGGTACGACGCTGGCCGGCATCGCCGTTTCGCGCACGATGGATCGTGCCGGTTTGTCGCTGCGCAGGCCCACGAACGACGCTTGCCGGATGTGCCCCGATTGGGTCCACGAGCGAAAGGAGACCTCGGCCAGCAAGACGGGCTTCACCCAGAGGGCGTCCGATGGCGCATCTGCGGCGTCGGCGAGCGGGGACCTGGGCACTCGCAGGAGCGCGAGGCGTTCGGACAGATCGCCGAGCCGCCGCTCGTCGAAACCGGTTCCGACTTTGCCGGCATACCGCAGCGGACCCGCTTTTTCGTCATGGACGGCCATCAGCAGGGCGCCCAGGTGCTTGCGTGCGCCGCGCGGCTTCGTATAGCCCACGATCACGAATTCCTGGCGCAGGCTGCGTTTGACCTTGAGCCACGTTCTCGTGCGGCGCGACACGTAGGGCGCATCGGCGCGCTTGGCCATGATGCCCTCCAGCCCCAGTCCGCAAGCGATGCGCATCAACTCGCTGGGGACCGCCTGGAACGCCTCGCTGAACCGCACGCGTCCGCTCAGCCGGGAAGCGTGGCCCTCGATCACCTGTCGCAAGGATGCGCGGCGCGTGCTCAGGGGCTCGCCCCGCATGTCGCGCCCGGCCAGAAACGGCGCGTCGAAGACGTAATAGACGATTCCGCCGCCCTGTCCGCCCTCGAACGCGTTCTGCAAGGCCTGGAAACTGGGCGTCCCCTTGTCATCGAGCACGACAATCTCGCCATCCAGCCACGCGGAGGGGAGTTCCAGTGCCTGCAGCGCCTGGATCAACTGCGGCATCTTCGCGCTCCAGTCGTGGCCGTTGCGGGTGAACAGCCGGATGTCGTCGGTATCGATCCGGGTCATGATCCGGTAACCGTCGAATTTTATTTCGTAGATCCAGGCGTCCGGGTCGGCCGGGAGTCCGTCCACGAGGGTGGCCAGTTGCGGCGCCATTTCGCGCGGCGGCGCGGCCGTGCCGGCGGGGGGCGCCGACGGCGCCGGGGATCGGGACTCGTCGTCCTTGATCAACAGCCAGTGGGGTTGCGTCCGGCCGTCCGCGTCGCTCAGGCGTACCAGCGTCCAGTCGCCCTGCAGTTTGGATCCGTGCAGTGTGAACCGCAGTCGTCCGCGTTTCAGACCCTGGAACGGGTCGGTGCGCGGCGTCCAGTTGCCCTTGTCCCAGATGATGACTTTGCCGGCTCCGTATTGTCCGGGAGGGATCTCGCCTTCGAACGTGTTGTACGCAATAGGGTGGTCTTCCACTTGGACCGCCATGCGCTTGATATGGGGATCGTGGCTGGGCTCTTTGGGTACAGCCCAGCTTTTCATCACGCCATCGAGTTCCAGCCGGAAGTCGTAGTGCAGGCGCTTCGCCCAGTGTTTCTGGACCACGAAACTCAGCGCCTGCTGTCGTTCTCCGCCGCCCGGGGGTTCCGGCGTGCGGGTGAAATCGCGCTTTTCGCGATAGCGTTTCAGCGCGCCGCCCTCCGGCGATCGGGCGCGCGCGCTCATGCCTTGCGGGCCACCTTGCGGGTGGCGCCGGAGGGCTTGCGAGCCGGTGGGGCTTCTTTCTTCGGGCGCTGGCCGCCTTTCAGGCTGCGCTTCAGCAGTTCAGTCAGATCGACCACGTTGTCCCCAAAGGCCGGCTTCTCTTCCTGCGGCTCGAATACGGTCTTGGTTTTTCCTGCCTTTACCTTCTTGCGCACGAGCGCCATGATGGCGTCGCTGAATTCATCCCGGAATTCTTCCGGCTTCCACGATGCGGTCATGTCTTCCACCAGCAGCCTGGCCATCTTGCGCTCGCTGGCATTGCGCGAGGTCGCTGAGGCATTGCGCTCCGGCAGCGTCAGGTCGTCCATGGGCTTGATCTCGTCCCCCCATCGCATCAGGTCCAGTATCAGTGCGTCGCCCGCCGCGACGAGCGCGGCCAGATGCTGCCGTGTCTGGATGACGACTTTGGCAATGCCGATTTTGCCGGTGGCCGCCAGCGTGTCGCGCAGCAACGCATAGACGTTCTCGCTCTGTCCTACGGGTTCGATGTAGTAGGGGCGCTCCAGGTATACGAACGACACCTCTTCGGCCTTGACGAAGCGCTCGATGGCTATGGTCCGCGTCGTGCGGGGATAGGCGGCTTCGATTTCTTCCGCCGAGACGATGACGTATTGGCCGTCTTCGACCTGCACGCCCCGGACGATATCCGCACCGTCCACTTCCCGGCCGGTGCGCTTGTTGACCCGCTTGTATCCCACCGGATCCATGCTGCGCCGATCGAGCCAATCGAAATCGATGCCGGTGTCCCTGGAGGCCGTATACAGGGCGACCGGGATATGCACGAGCCCGAACGAGATTGCCCCCTTCCAGATTGTCCGCGTTGCCATCAGCGCCTCGCCGAGCCGATACGATATCGATGGCAGCGGCAAGAATCGTGCCGGGATTGTGGCACGCGTGCGATGACGGCATCGGTCGGGGCGGCCAGGCGCCACGCCGCGGCACGACCCCTAGAGCAGGTCTTCTCCCACTTCGGCCGCAAAGTTCGCCGCCGGACCGCTCCAGCGCAAAGCGCCTGTTTCGAGCAGGTAGATCCGATCGGAATGTTTCAGCGAAAAGGTCAGATTCTGTTCGGCCAGCAGGACGGTCAGTCCGTTTTCATGATGCAACCGGGTCAGCACGGCCGAGATGTCTTCGAGGACCAACGGCGCCAGCCCCAGCGTGGGCTCGTCCAGCATGAGCAGGCGGGGTTGCTGCATGAGTGCCCGACCGATGGTCAACATCTGCTGCTCGCCGCCGCTGAGCGTGTGGGCGCTCTGGCCCGCGCGTTGGCGCAGGATCGGGAACAGGCTGTACACCCATTCGAGCTGCTGATGCCGGGCTGCGGCTTCCAGCGCGTGGCCGCCCAGTTCCAGATTTTCACGCACCGACATGTAGGAGAACAGCTCGCGGGTCTCCGGGCACAGCGCGATGCCTCTTGATGCGATGTCCGAGGGCTTGTGGCCGGACAGGGGATCGCCCCGAAAATGAATATCGCCGGTGTAGCCCACGAATCCCAGGATGCTGTTGAACAGCGTGGTCTTGCCGGCGCCGTTCAGGCCGACGATGGAGACGAACTCCCCTTCATCCACTCGCAGATCGACGTCGCGCAGGGCTTGCGACTTGCCGTAATGCACCGATCCGATAGAGGCCTGCAGCAGCGGGGAGGGCGAAGGACCGGTACGGGGCGCATCCCGTGCCGGCTGGGCCGTGTCCAGCGATCGGCCGAAGTAGACCTCACGGACGCGTTCGTTGCTCGTCGCCTCGGCGGGCGTGCCTTCGAAGATCTTCTGGCCCGCGTGCATGACGGCGATGCGGTCGACCAGCTCGGCCACGGCCTTGACGTTGTGGTCGACCAGCACGATGGCGCAGCCCGCCTCCCGCATCGACACGAACAGCGCCGAAAACTCGCTCGTTTCGCGGGGCGCCAGGCCGGCAAAGGGCTCGTCGAGCAGCAGCACCCGCGGGCTGGAAGCCAGCGCCTTGGCCACCTCCAGCCGGCGCAGGTCGGCAAAGGGCAGGGACTCCGGGCGCTGGTACAGGACGTGATCGAGTCCGACGCGGTGGGCGACTGCCAGCGCCTGTTCGCGGGCGTCCGGTCCAATGCGCCATTGCAGGAGCGAATCGGGGAGCAGCGCGAGCTGAATGTTCTCTAGGACCGTTTGGCGCCGCAGCGGCCGGGAATGCTGGAACACCATGGTCATGCCGGCCTTGGTGATGGCGTGGGCGGGCAGCCTCGAAATATCGCGGCCGCCCAGCCGGATCACGCCGCGGTCGGGCCGGTTGATGCCCATGGTCAGAGTCAGCGTGGTGGACTTGCCGGACCCGTTCGGACCGATCAGGCCCAGGATCTCGCCGCTGTCGACCGAAAAGGCCATGCCGTCCACGGCTTGCAGCCCGCCGAAGTGCTTGGACAGGCCCGAGACTTCCAGGGTGGTCATGCCTTGCGCTCCGTGTGGGAATTGAAGAGGCTGACGAAGCCGCCGGGCGCGAACAGGAGCACAAGCAGCCCCGCGACGGCCACGGCCGCATTGCTCAGTTGCCCGAACGGGCGCAGCAGTTCCCCGGCCACGATGAGAAAGATCGCCCCCAGTACGGAACCGACGATGGAACGGCGCCCGCCCAGGATGGCGGCGATGATGATCTGGACGACCACCGACAGCGCCACGACGGTCCCCGGCGAGGCCGTGCCGAAGTAGAAGACCGTCATGGCGCCCGCCAGCCCCGAGAAAAAGGCGCTGAGCACGAAGGCGAAGATCTTGAACTTGGCGACATTGAATCCCAGCGTCCTCGCCGCGTCCGTATCCTGGCCGATGGCTTGCAGGATGAGCCCCAGGGGCGAATGGACGACGCCCCGCAGGATGAGCGCCGTGACCACCATCAGGCCCCAGGCGTAGTAGAAATTCCCCGAGCTGCTGTCGGTCAGGATGTCGGGAAGTGCGAGCCCGATTTCGCCGCCCGTATAGTTGGCGAAGATCGTGATCAGGTCGCTCAGGATGAGCAGCGCCACCAGTGTGACGAGGCCGAAGTAAGGACCCTTCAGCCGCAACGCCGGCCCCGCCAGCAGCAGACCGCCGGCGATGGCCGCGACGATGCCGATCGGGATGCAGGCCCAGACGGGCCAGTTCAGCAGCGTGTTGCACAGCCCGGCGCCGTACGCGCCCAGGCCGATCAGGAAGGTGGGCCGAAGTTGACCTCGCCCAGATAGCCGAACAGCAGGTCCCAGTTCATGGCGTAGACCGCCACGTAGAAGGCGAACGTCAGCACGCCCAGGTAATAGCCCGTGGCCAGCAGGGGGATGCACGCCAGTGCGGCGAAAAAAAGCAGCGCGAGCGCGGTTTGCCAGGACAGCGGCCGATGACGGGGGGCCGGCACCTGGCGGGGGGCGAAGGGAGAAGCGGGCATGACGGTATCCTGGTGGTTAACGGCGGCCGAACAGACCCTGTGGCCGGATGTACAGAACAAGCACCAGCAGCACCAGTCCCGGCAGTTCGCTGACGGCGGGTGAAATCAGAAACGCCGTGATGGTGCTCAGGAAACCGAGAATGTAGGCGCCGACCAGCGAGCCCAGGATATTGCCCAAGCCGCCCAGCACCACGATGGTGAAGGAGATGGCCGTAAGATTGGTGGCCACCTCGCCGCTCGCGCTGGTGAAGGACGCCAGCAGCACGCCAGCGATGCCCACCACCAGCCCGTACAGTCCCCAGACGACAATGTGGATGCGGCCGATGTCATAACCGACGATGGCCAGGCCCTTGGGGCTCATGGAGGCCGCCAGCATGGCCTTGCCCAGGCGCGTGTGCGAAATGAACAGCCACAGGCCGATCAGGACCAGCCACGCGACCGCGCCGATCAGCAGGCTGTTGAGCGGCACGGTGTTGCCGCCAATCCGCAGGACCCCGTCGATCATCGGCGGCGTGGTGACGGGGGTCGCGCCGAACGTCCATTCGAGGACGCCCTGGATGATGATGGCGACCAGCAGTGTGGCCACGAGCTGGAAGACGTGCTTTTCCTCCGGCGGGATGTGCCGGAATCGTTCCAGCGGCAGGATCACTCCCGCGTACAGCATGTAGGTCGCCACGATGGCCGCCAGGATCCCCGTCAGCGCCGACAGATAGATCCCGAGGCCGGTGTGATGCCCCACATACCACGCCACCATGGCCGCCAGCACGATCAAGGCCCCGTGCGCCAGGTTGAGCACGCCGGAAATACCAAAGATGGCGGCCATCCCGGCCGCTCCCAGCGCGTAGATGGCACCGATGATGAAGCCGCTGATCAGGATTTGAATGAGGAGATCCATGGTCCGGACAAAGAGAATCGGTCCGCCGGTTGCCCGCGGACGGTTCGGCTCCGGCGCGCGGCCGGAGTCGGTGCATGGCGATACCCGTCAGGATTTCGGCGAGGGAACGAAGCTGGGAACCTCGATCTTGCCGGTTGCCAGGCGTTGCGGCCAGACGATCACCTGCTTGCCGTTCTGCCACTGGAAGGCGACGACTGACGCGCCTTTTGCGGGATCTGCATTGGCCATCAGCTCATGCGCGAACGGGCTGTCCAAGCCGTAGAACCGGATGCGCCCCATCACGCCTTCGGTGTCGGTGGTCTCCAGCGCCTTCACGAGCGCGTCGCCCTTGGCCTTGCCCTGGGTCCGCTTCAGCGCATCGGCCAGCGCGTACATGGCTTCATAGGTCGAATACGCGCCGTAGGCCGGCTGGTTGATGTGGAAGCGTTGCTGATAGGCTTTGTAGAACGCGGCCGTGCGGCTGGTGACGGCGGCCCCCGACAGGCCCGCACTGGTCGTGATCAGACCGTTCGTGGCGCCGTTGGTGGCGGACCAGAAGTCGGACGAACTGGCTGCGGCGTTGATCCCGTCGAACAGCGCCGGCACTTGCTGCTGGTGCCATTGCACGACGGGCGGCACGCTGACGTGGGCGACGCCGGCCATGATGATGTTGGCCTTGTCGCTCTTGATCTTGCTGTAGATCGGGGTGAAGTCGGTGGTGCTGGGGGCAAAGCGTGTGTGGTTGACGACCTTGAAGCCTGCCTTGGGCAGGCAGGCTTCGTAGGTTTTGTCCACCGCCTTGGTCCAGTTTGCGTCCTCGCTCAGGATGGCCACGCGGTTGAAGTGGGCCAGTTGCGGATTCTGGGTCAGGGTGTCGTGCCCGATTTCGCAAATCTGCCGCGCCTGGATCTCGGAGTTGAACCAGAAGGAGAAGGTGTACTTGAAGCGGTCCGGCTGGGCGTGCGTGCGGCCCGAGATCTCCGGGGACGCGGTGGCCGTCACCAGCAGCGGCGTTTTCAGGCGCGAGGACCAAGGCATCAGAGCCAGGCCGACTTCGCTTTCGAAAATGCCCACGACTGCGACCGAATGGTCCTGCTGCACGGTCCGCTGGAATGCCTGGGCGGCATTGGTGGCCGATTCCTGCGTGTCGTATTCATGCAGTTCGAGTGGGCGTCCGGCTATCCCGCCTTTTGCATTGATCTCCGCCGCCGCCAGCTCGGCCGAGTTGAAGATCGATTTTCCCAGGATCTGGCTCTTTGGCGCCAGCACACCGACGGCGATCGGCTGAGCCGCCAGCGCCTGCGGTATCGCCAGGACATAGCCGGACACGCCGAGAGCTGCGGCGGTCGCCGCAAGCCAGGGCCGAAGTTTTGGAACGCTCATGAAGTCTCCT
>Ga0134125_10008521_pt1 | contig 11576 bp, 13 predicted proteins | sample KB31751_FD_96464 | JGI IMG/M metagenome (GOLD analysis project Ga0134125, IMG submission 96464) | Terrestrial soil microbial communities with excess Nitrogen fertilizer from Kellogg Biological Station, Michigan, USA - KB3-175-1 | ecosystem: Environmental > Terrestrial > Soil > Unclassified ... | reverse complement strand
TCCGACACGGTAGTGAGCGTGGGCCCTTGCGCGAAAGCTTGCCCCGCCAGCAACACACAGGCAATCCGCAAATAAAAAAGCCGCCATCGCCGGCGGCTTGCTTGCAACATAAATCCTCCGAATTGTGAATCCTGAAAAGAGCTTCTAGTCGCCGCTCCTCACCTGCTGCTGCAAAAAGCTTTCCACGCTGCTGACGTAAACGTCGGCGAAATCAACCACCGGTCGCCGCGCCGAAATCGTTTCCATCGCCGTTCCCATTTCCCATCCCATCGAGCACAATACCCCCAGCGTCATCATGGCTGCACGATGCACCCCGGCCGCGCAATGAATGAACAACTTGCTGTCTGGCTGTTCCAGCGCTTGTATCGCAAACGCCACTCCACGTTCAAACAATTCCGGCGGTTTGGGCTGAAAGTCATCATCGGTCGCACTCCACAAAACTTCTATGCCGTGTGGCTCCGCCAGCGGGGTGTCATCGAATTCAATCTGCATATCGATGACGTGGGTTATACCCATGCGCGCCACTTCCGCCATGTTCTCTTCGTTCCAGATGCCGCCGCCAAGCCCAATCCGGCTTGTAATCCACGTGATATCCATCCCCAGTTTCCGTTCTTTCCGGCCCGCGAGGTCAAGTCTACAACCAGTGTTGGACGCTACAAATCCTGCCTGGCGTTGCAGCGCTTGGGTAAAACGTGACCCGGCGCGCTCCCAATTGTTCTTATTCATTCTACGGGATGGCGTTGGCTGACTTCAGTTCGACGATGCGCAACTGGTTTGCCCGGCTCAACCGGCGACAATCCCAACTGTTCCAGCAGCACATGGGCTAGCGAATCCTGCGACTCAGAGTCTTCCTGTGCGACCGCCGGATATAAACCAATCATCTCAAAAAGATATTTAATAGCCTGGTACTGGCCTTCTTCGCGGACCGCGTCGATCGCCTGTTGCACCATGGGAACCGCATTTCGCGCGACTAAGTCGCTGATTTTCCGGCGCAGATCCGAAAGCTCTTCAGCAGGACCGGTTTGTGTACTGCGCGTTCCCATGGAAGCCTCGAGTCGCAAAAATAAAAAGAGCGCGACAGGCGCGCTCTTTTTTCTTACTCTCTATTTTCAGAATAGCATTCTGAAAAGGTAATTGTGCCATACTTTGCAAATTTATATTCGGCTTATTTGCATGAGCTTGCGGAGAATTGGGTGTTTTGACCCCCTTGACAAGAATTTTCCACAGGTCGCCTCGGAGGCAGGCGGTTGAGCAATCCGCCTTCAAGAAACAGGTCGCTTACTTTGTTGATGGTTTCTGAAAACTCACGGCATACGGTGCGGCGTGCGCAATGCAATACCTCGGCCGCCTCGTCTTGTGAGTAGTCCTGAAAGACGATCACAGCCACGAGATCTTTTCCAAAGTTATCCAATTGATCGAGAGCTCGCTCCACGTCGTGGACAAAGATCACAGCGTCTTCGAAGCTAGACATTCGATAAGACGTCACCTTGGAACGAAACAGTTCGCGCCCCAGGAGTGACGGCAGTCGCCCTACTTCAATCGAAATCCGCAGATAACGCTTCAGCAGCGCAATCGTCCGCTCTCGATAAAGCCACAGGTCAGGATCGCCGCCAAGATCAATTCGAAAACTTTCCTGACTAGTGGGGATACTGGCGTCCTCGTCAGTACACTCATCCAGTTCGAGATTGGGGATATGGGCGTCCTCGCCCGTACACTCATTACTTCGCACAAACGCGGGTAGAATCGGGTGTTCGGAATTCATGCGTTTCCTCCTTCACTCCAGAACGCGGTATTAATTTTTCGCTCCATTCCGTCTACACGAGAGCTTGAAACTCGAGGTTCCCTAAACCGTGGGTCCCGCGCCAGTCCGGCCAACACTACCGAGCACGGCGAGCAAAAGATGAGGTCTGAGCCAGTGAGGCGCAACCACAGTGCGCCACAACGCTCGCAATATTTGAGTTCCATCTGAATCGCATCAACGTCCTGCAGTTCCATAGCATCGCCTCCAAGCGAAAAGTGAGACAAAAAAAGCCCTGCAGCCGGATTTACCGGATACAGGGCCCGTTTCTATTACGACGACCTGTCTGAATTATTCAGTTATGGACCACTCCACAACTTTCACGTCCCGGGATGCTGGCGGAAGAATCCCTCCTCGTAACCTGATTTGAGCACTCGCCCGTTCTGAATGACTACGCTCACTTTTCCGTTAAAGCGAATGTCGGAAAGTAAACGCTGCATGGCGGCGGAAAGCACCTCGGCAGCGCGGATCTTGCGGCGGAATTCACTGAACCCAACCTCTTCGATTCCTCGCGTTACCTCACACATGAGGCCTTCTTTCTCCCCTCAAAGCAAACCCCAGTTATAGCGGTTGGCTGATGCTATAGCTCCCAGTTTTCGAGAGTCAAGGCAAAGCCGTGATAAAGCCGATGCCCTTGTGGGAGTGAGACTTGCATAAGCCGTAGCAGAAACCGGGTGACATACCGGCGCACGTTGGTTGTGGATCGTAGTGGAAAACCTAATCCTGCTGCACGCCTTATAGCTGAGTTTCATTTAACGACAATAGCCAGTTGATATTGCCGGTGCTATACTCCCGCCCATGAAGTTCAAGGCCTTGCAAGAAAATCTGCGCAAAGCGTTATGGGAGCGTATCGACGAAGGCGAACTCACCGGCCTGCGGCTGGCCAACCAGACCGGTTTCCGCCAGGCACATATCTCCAATTTCCTGAACCGCAAGCGCAGCCTGAGTTTGGACGGTATGGACCGTGTCTTGAGCGTTCAGCGGCTCTCGGTGCTTGATCTGCTCGATCCAGATGAAGTCAATAAACGGGCCACGGTCACCCCGCCCAGCGATGATGAGTTCGAGAATATTTTCGTAGTGGATGGAGAGGTTGCCGCGACCCAACCACTGATCATGAGCATGAAGGTACGCGAAATCCAAAAGTTTAGGCGCGGTTTTCTCCGCAAACTTCGGCCTGATATGCACGGGAAGCGGGGCGATTGGGAGCGCTTTGTGGCTATAAAAATTTCTGGCGACGGCATGAGTATGTATCCGCGTCTTTTGCCTGGCGCGACCGTTCTCATCGACCGGCACCACAATTCCCTCGAGCCTTACCGGAAAAATGAATTGAACATGTACGCAGTACGCACGAAGGACTCCTGCATTGTCCGCTACGTGGAATTAGCCGGCAGAAATATCGTCCTGAGGCCGCACAATCAGTCCTATGCAGTCGAAGTACTCACCATGATTGAGGGTGAGGGCCTAGCCGATTACCTGGTTGGCCGTGTCTGCTACATGGGCATCGAGACCTAACCGGAACCTCAGACCCGGTTGTACACCCCCTCTGGTAACCCTTAGTAACCATACGAATTAGACTGGCCAGCCGTACAATGACCATGTCCGAATGGCCGTCACGGGGATTGCCCCCGCGACTGCCGCGCAGCTGACCGTCAGTTCCATAGCGGCGGGAAACGCTCGGACCTGGAGTTGGACAAGCTTATGGCGTTTGGTTTCGGTTTCAACAAGCAGAAAGTTCTGAGCGCTGCGGAGAAGTTTGTCCAGCAGGGAAAGCTACAGAACGCCATCTCCGAATACGAAAAGGTCCTCAAGGCTGACTCCAAAGACCTCACCGTGCTGAACACCATTGGCGACCTCTATTCCCGCAGTGGTGAGCAGGAAAAAGCTGCTGAGTGCTTCAAAAATGTTGGCGAGGCGTATGCGTCACAGGGCTTCACGGTTAAAGCCATCGCCATGTACAAGAAATTGAGCAAGCTGAAGGCTTCCACCGAATGTGTGTTGCGGTTGGCGGAACTCTACACCCAGCAGGGCTTGTTCAATGATGCCCGCGCTCAGTATCTGCAGGTCGCCGAAGATTTCCTGAAGTCCGGACAGGTTGAACAAGCAATACGAATTTTCCAGAAAACCCTGGAAATGGATCCGGATAATGTCCCAATGCGCGTTCGTCTGGCTGAGGCCTACATTCGCATGGGTAAGAAGGATGACGCCTGGAAGCTTCTAACCGCTGCCGCCGAGAGCCTTCGTTCTAAGGGACAGCTGGCCGCCGCGGATGAAATTCTGCAGCGGATGTTAAAGCTTGATCCGGAAAATAATTACGCCCTGGTGCTTCGCGGCCGTGCCGCCGCCGAAAAGGGCGACTACAACAACACCATTCAGTTCCTGGCCAAAGTGGCCGATCTCGACAACAACGCCGATGGGCTGCGAGCTTTGTTTCAGGCCTATGTGCACACCAACCGGATTGAGGATTCGTCTGCTGTAGCCACTAAATTGGCGAATGTCCACGATGACGTCTCCGCAATCTTCGAATGTGGAACCGCTATGGCGGAGGCGCAACGGCCTCGCGATGCGGTCCAGCTCTACGAACAATTCGCCGATCACTTATTGAGAACAGATTCCGCGAAGCTCTTTGAGTCTTTGCGCGCCCTGCTTCATTACATACAAGATGACCCCCGCACGCTCGAGCAGGTCCTTGCCATATTCCAGAAGGGCGGCGAAAACTCTCAGCTCACCGATATCTACGAACTGCTGGCGCACAGCTACGTTCAATCCGGCAACCCCGAAAAGGCCCAGGCCTATTACCTAAAATTGACCCAACTGGAGCCTGCGAACGAGATGCACGCGCAGAACTACCAGCAGATGACGCACCAGATTGGGTCCGTAAACGCCGATCACCTCATTACCTCTGAAGAAGGCGCAGGCTTGATCGATGAACTTGAAGCCAATGCCCCATTCATCGAGCAACGCTATGACGACGAGGTCGCACTCGCATTGAAGGCGGCTTTGACCGATGCCGAGTTGTTTATGTCTTACAACATGCCGGCTAAGGCCCTCGACCCCTTGATTGTCGCATTGCCCAGCGCTCCCCGTGACCTGCGCTTGAATCAGAGATTGGCAGCTTTGCATACGCGCGCCGGCCGATTTGCGGAAGCTGCCGTGTGTTGCCGCACTCTCGAAAGTATTTATCATGACGCCGGATATGCGGATGAAGCGTCGAAGTACAGCGACTTGGCTGCGAAGTATGAGCTGCGCATCGCCCCGTCCGCCGCGAAGTCTCACGCAATTCCACCGCCCTCCGCGCATGCGTCGTCGGCTCAACCGCCAGCCGTTCAGGAATTCGAGATTGCTGCGCCGGCGCCCGATCCATTCGTTGAAGCCGAGGCAGCCGCCGCGCAATTGCCCGGTCAGTCTCCCGGCCACGACGCGAACACGTCTTCTACGCATTCAGGACTTTTCTTTCACCAGGCGGCTCCAAACTCGCCCGCAGAGATGCCGGTTTCGGCGCCACCCGCCATAGTGCCGCAGGAGTTTCCGACAACCGCTGCTCCGGAAATTTCCGCTGAGGCTCAGTCTGCGGGCGATTGGGAGCAAGATTTTGCCATTGAAGTACCGCAAGCAACGGAAACTTCCGAGGCTGCGCATTCTGCCACTCATGACGAAGCCTTGACCCCTGCGACGGAAGAAGCCGCCGCCGTAGCCCCGCGTCCCAATTTAGAGGAATCGATCGAGGAAATTCGCTTCTATATCGGGCAAGGTATGACCGAGCAAGCGGAGAGTATTCTCGCAAAATTGGAAGCCATTGCGCCTGACGCCCCTGAGCTTTCGGTTCTTCGTCATGGAATTGCGTCGGCCAAGCAACTTCTCCAGGCTCCGGTTTCCGAATCGCCGGTTTGTATTGATGAGTCGGAAATTATTCCGCCTCAGGCAGCAGTTTTGGAAGAAATACCAGAGCCGGAACCAAAACCAGCGGCAGCCGCTCATACCCCTGCACCGGCATCACAACCCTGGCCGAGTCAACGGCCAGTGTTCGATACTCCCGCGCGCCAAGCCGAGCCGCCGCGCGTTGAAAATCTGGATCCCGCGCCTGCTCCAGTAGAGCACGCAGCCGCACCCGCACCCGCACCCGTGCCCGTGCCAGTGCCTGCGCAACCTAAATCAAAGTTCGCGCCCGGGACATTGGACGAATTCGTCGCCGATCTCGAAGCATCGCTGGGTAATGATTTCATCGTCGAAGGCGCTCCCGTTCAGCCTGCACCGCCAATTACCCCGGCAGCGTCTCCAATCATCGAAACGCCTCAAGCCGTCACTCCGAGCGAATCTCGAAGCGCCCGGGCTGCTGTCGCCTCAGCCAGTCAAAGCCATTCAGCGCCGGCCCCGCTGCCGCCGCCTCCGCCACCGGTGCAAGTGTCAACCCCAACGCCGGTCCACACTGCACCAGCGCAGATCGCGCCTCCGAGCTCGCACGTTTCCGCTGCAACTCACGCCGCGCCGCCGCCGCAACGCTTCGATCCCGCTTCCAGCGTCGACCTCTCCAGCATGTTTGGCGAATTGAAGCAGGAGCTTGAACACGATGCGGCCAGCGCTGACGAAGATCCAGAGACGCATTACAACCTGGGAGTTGCTTTCCGCGAGATGGGATTGCTCGACGAGGCGATCGGCGAGTTGCAGAAGGTCTGCCAATATGTCGATCGCGGCCACACTTTCCCGAATCTCATGCAGGCTTACACCTGGCTGGCGCAATGCTTCCTTGACAAAGGCATGCCAGAAGTTGCAGTCCGCTGGTATGAGAAAGCCCTGAAACTTCCAAATCTGGAGCAGGAAACTCGCACCGCGTTGCATTACGAACTTGCTTCGGCACTCGAAAATTCAGGCAACAATCCTGCTGCCCTCAGCAATTTCCTTGAGGTCTACAGCAGCAACATCGACTATCGCGATGTGGCCGAGCGCATCAAGGCCCTCAGGCCGTAAAATAACCAGATGCTTTTGAATGGACGGGCATGTAACAGCCTTGGGTCTGGGGTGGCGTATTGAGCCTCGAGCCTACGACTCCGCCCGCGACCACATCTGGCGAGCCGCATTCCATTCCCACGGACTCCCCAAGACCCTCGGTGCGAAGAGCGCATCGAACTCCTACAGCCGTGGAAATATGGCTTCTTCGCCTTCGCTCGCTGCTGTTCGTCACCTTGTGCGCCACGCTTGGCGTGCTGCTGATTATTCTTCCTTGGACGCCTCGCTGGACCGATAATCCGCTTCTTTTGACCTGGCCAGGGTTGCGCGACTTCGTTTCCAGCGGCTTCGTGCGGGGTCTGGCCAGCGGACTGGGTATTCTGGATCTGTGGCTGGGATTCTGGGAAGCTATTCACTATCATGAGAACCCGCGGCCCTGAGTCGCGCTTCGGACTGTCTTCCATGCAACCCTGCAAATCGCAAAATGTGTTTTCCTGTGACCTGATCACTCGCCATTCTTCAGAAGCTAGACAAAGGAACCGATGAGTATTCCTCCCGAAAAGAAAATCGCGCCACTGTCTTATGAGAATCCTGAATTCCTCAATAGCCCGGACGGTCGCGTCCTGCGCATCATGGCTGAATACGTCGAGCCACTGGCGCGCTTCCGGCGCGAGCAGATCCAGGACACGGTCGTGTTCTTCGGGTCGGCTCGCTTTCGCAGCCTGGATGATGCCCGCAAAGCGCTAGATGAAGCGGGCTCAGAGGAAGACACCAAGCTGGCCAGGTCCCATCTTGACATGGCGCGTTATTACGAAGAGGCCCGCCGTATGGCTTTCATGTTGAGCCAGTGGGCAAGCACCATACCTGCTCGCAGGCGCCGTTTTGTAGTTACCACCGGCGGCGGCCCCGGCATTATGGAAGCTGCAAATCGCGGCGCTCAAGAGGCGAAATCCAAATCCATCGGCCTGAACATCCGCTTACCTTTCGAGCAATATCCCAACCCCTACATCACGCCGGCGCTGAATTTCGAATTTCATTACTTTTTCATGCGCAAATTCTGGTTCGCCTATCTAGCCAAAGCCCTGGTTATTTTTCCCGGTGGCTTCGGCACTCTGGACGAACTATTCGAAATCCTGACTCTCGCGCAAACCCAGAAGCTGGCAAAAAAAATTCTGGTAGTGATCTACGGCCGCGATTATTGGGAGAAGCTGATCAACTTCCAAACCATGATTGACGGCGCCGCCATCTCGCCCAAAGACCTGGAGCTGTTCAAGATCGTAGACAGCCCGGAAGAAGGCTTCGAATATCTTCGTGATGGATTGATCAAATACCACCTGGGACCCGATCGCCCGAAGCGGGTGGGCGAAGTAGTGCCCGAGATCGCAAAGACAAATCCGTAGGTGGCAGCCCGGTTCGCTGAATGCGCGGGTGCCCCATCCTTCGCCGCTTTTGCGAAGGGTGGGAGAGTAGTCAGCCTGCACCGTAGGATCTGCGGTGCATAACTTTGAACGATCCAGGTTGAGTATGTTGTGGGATTAAGAATGCAACAGCTCACTGGCCGGCCTAAAATGTGACCATCTCTAACCACCGATCATTAGCCACTGCTCTCTTGCTTCTCTACTACATCACGGATCGTATGCAATTCCGGGGAAGCGAACCCGACCGCAGGGACCTCCTGTTGAGAAAGATCACGGAAGCGACGTCGGCAGGAGTCGATTACATTCAGCTGCGCGAAAAAGATTTGGCAGTCCGCGAACTCGAATCTCTCGCGCAACAATCTGCACAAATCATCCGCGACTCCCGCAGTAGCACCCGGCTCTTAATCAACTCTCGAACCGATATCGCTCTCGTGACTAATGCTCACGGCGTTCACCTGACCTCGAACGACATCTCGCCCGCAGACGCGCGTGAGATTTGGTGCGAAGTACAACCCTCTGAACCAATCATCGCAGTCTCATGCCACACCGAAGCCGATGTGATCGCAGCCGAAAGAAATCGGGTAGCGGCGAGCGTCCATGCCCGCTCAGCGTCGGCCAATTTTGTTGTCTTCGGTCCAGTGTTCGAGAAGCAGGGATCCAGCGCAGCGGGTCTAGATCAGCTCGACAAGGTTTGCCGCCACGAAATCCCAGTGCTAGCCTTGGGAGGAATAACGACGGAAAATGCGCATCTCTGCATGGAGGCGGGCGCCAGCGGGATCGCCGGCATTCGATTGTTTCAAGAAAATGACATCGCGGCGGTAGTCACAAAACTTCGCGGATTAAAGTAACCCAACCACTACTCAGTGCCGGGCCACCAGCATCCCCAGGATCTCCTGCAATCCGTGGCGAATGCGTTTCAAGTCAGCCGATGATTGGACCGGAAACGGCAGAGGTGCCTGGTTCTTCTCAATCTTGCTCTCGGTGCGAAGTTGCTGTCTCGCGCCCGCAATCGTGAAGCCCTCTTCGTAAAGCAGCTTCTTGATCCGCAGCACGGCTTCAACATCCTTGCGCCGATACATTCGCTGCCCGGTGCTGCTCTTGACCGGTTTCAGTTGGGGAAACTCCGTCTCCCAGAACCGAAGAACGTACGCCGGCAGCCGGCACAACTCGGAGACTTCTCCGATGCGGAAGTAAAGTTTGTCAGGAACGATGATTTCGCTTGATCTGTTCGGTTTCGCCTTCAGCTTAGTAATGCTCATAGGATCCGCCAGCGGCACTCGGTTGACCTCAAACATGCGCCGCTACTGCGTTTCTAGCACGATCCGCTTCTCGCGACAACTACTACTTGGGCCACAAAACAAAAAACCTCTCGAGGATTTTCGTCGAGAGGCTTACAAAACTCTTGCGTGAGCTTTTCTCACGTAACTAGTGTTTCTTCTTTTTTGCTGCCTTTTTCTTTGCTGGCATCTTTACCCTCCTGAACGATTTTCCCTCGTTACTGAACGGTCTCTGCCGACAATTTTGCCATCAGCAGCATCACTGATTTCAGAGTTTGCGATGTGTCACTGTCATTGTCAACATATTTCTTGCATTTTGAACGAGTTATTAACAGGGAACATCGCGCGCGAACAATCGTGATTAAATGAAAATCGCCGCCCGCTAAAGAAAGCTCATTGATTTTTCTGATTGCGATCCGTGTGAATCCGCGAAGATCCGTGGCCAGAATTTTTCTTAAGCCCCAGCCGGCATCTTCACGATCTTTTTCTGAATGGCGTAAGTGACCAGCTGCGCCTTGTTGTGGATATTCAATTTCCGCATCAGATTAAACTTGTGCGCTTCGACCGTCTTAACGCTTAAGCCGAGAATGCTAGCGATCTGCCGCACCGAGTTTCCCTCTGCCAGCATCTTGATCACTTCTCTCTCGCGCGGTGTCAGGGTTGAACCCCGTGCCATTCCGGTAGTCGAGCGTGAACGGAAATCATCGACCAGCTTTCCCAGCACTTGCGGGCTTAAATATTTTCGTCCCGCATTCACGTCGCGGACGGCGCCGATCAGCCGCGGGGCAGGCGCATCTTTCAAGATGTAGCCCGAGGCGCCGGCGTCCAGGCATTGCAGAAGGTATTCTTCGTCCTCATACATGGTGAGGAAGATGACTCGCCTTCCCGGCAATTCCCTTGTAATTCGCCGTGACGCCTCAAAGCTCGACAGTCCCGGCATTCCGATGTCCAGCAGGATGACGTCGGGCTTCAGCGCCTGAGCCTGCTCAATTGCTTCCGATCCGTCCCGCGCCTCTCCCACAACTTGGAGATCCGGCTCGCTCTCGAGCACCCGCCGCAGTCCCTCGCGAAACAGGGTGTGGTCGTCAACAATCAGACATCGAATCGGCATAACTTCTCGTTAGCTGGCCTTTGCCGCAGTGCTGCGCCGAATTGCTCGACCACCGCGAATTGTTTCCGGAGTGAAAGACTCCCGCGCGTTGAACGGCAAGACAATTCGGACCTGTGTGCCTCGACCACGCCGGGATTGCACCGTCATTGAACCGCCCAGCGCAACCGCTCTTTCTCGCATTCCAGTCAGCCCAAACCCCCCGTCGTCCGGCGCCTTGGTCGACAGCCCGCTCCCATCATCTTCGATTTCCAGATGAATCTGTCCACCCGCGGTGTACAACCTGACCGTGAAATTTCGCGCCCGCGAGTGCTTTGCGATGTTCTGTAAGGCTTCCTGCGCCGAGCGGTAGAGCGCCACCTCAATGTCGTGGTGCATGGCCGCAATTTCTTCCGGCAGCTCCACGTGGGCTTTCATGCGGGTCTGGCTGGCCAACAGTTGTGCATGCCGCCGAATTGCGGCTACCAACCCAAACTCTTCTAAGACGCGCGGCGACAACCTGGCAATAATCCGCCGCAGCCCCTCAATAGTCCGGTCCAGTACATCGAGCGATTCCTGGACCATGGCTTTCTGGTCTCGATTTTTAGCGGTCGAGCCAAGCATCTCAAGTTGAAAACGCAAGACCATGAGCGCTTGGCCAGTCTCATCATGCAACTCCCGGCTGATGCGCCGCCGTTCCTCTTCCTCGCCTTTCAACAAATGCCGCGAGACTTCAGCGGCATCGGAAACGCTCGTATCAGCGACTTGCCGCCTTGGGGCAGCTTTATGGGACACCCAATCACCTCAGAAACTACAAAGCCTAGTACAACACACGACCCGAAATCGCCGATTGATATCCCTTTCACAGTGCTCACCACCGGCGCGGAATACGCGTAGCCAATTCTTGGATGAACAAGCGGAGTTGCGGGTTTGCCATGTCCTCCGCAACATTACTCATCGGATACAATCCGAGTACATGCTGAAATTCTTCACCTCCGGAGAGTCTCACGGCGAGGCTCTGGTTGCATTTATCTCCGGCCTGCCCGCTGGACTTG
>Ga0134125_10008519_pt1 | contig 11577 bp, 13 predicted proteins | sample KB31751_FD_96464 | JGI IMG/M metagenome (GOLD analysis project Ga0134125, IMG submission 96464) | Terrestrial soil microbial communities with excess Nitrogen fertilizer from Kellogg Biological Station, Michigan, USA - KB3-175-1 | ecosystem: Environmental > Terrestrial > Soil > Unclassified ... | reverse complement strand
AGGCGACACCTTCATCTACGGCGACATCGCCAAAAACTGGATGCAGCATGGGGTCTACGGCCTCTCCGCAGGCGGCCTTCGTCCCACGCTCATCCGGCTCCCCGGATATCCGCTGTTCCTCGTCCTCTGCTTCCACCTCTTCGGCATGGAGCACTACAACGCGGTCATGTACGTCCAGATCGCGATCGATCTCGCCACCTGTTTGCTCATTGCGTCCTTCGCCTCCCGCATGTGGGACCGTCGCGCCGGCTGGTGGGCTCTGTGGCTCGCTGCGCTCTGTCCGTTCACAGCAAACTACACGGCAGCGCCGATGGCCGAGGTGCCCGAGCTTTACTGCATCGCCCTCGCCTTCTATGCGTTCGTGCGCCTGCTGGAGACGCCACGCTGGTCCTGGGCCGCGATCCTCGCCTTCGCCTGGAGCTACGCGGCGCTGCTTCGTCCCGACGGAGCCCTCCTGGCCATCGCACTCTGTCCCGCGTTTGTCTTCTATGGCTTCCGACGCTGGGGCACTGTGCGCGTCGTGCGATGGGCCGCAGTCTCCGCCGTGCTGTCCATCCTGCCCTTCGTCGGGTGGACCATCCGCAACGAGCGTACCTTCCATGTCTTCCAGCCGCTCGCGCCACGCTACGCCGTTGATCCCGGCGAAAACCCCGACCGCGGCTTCGTGCGCTGGGTGCGGTCGATCTGCGTCGACCTCGCCTGCACCTCGGATGTCTACTGGAATGCCAACGACGACGTGATCGAGATCGGCAAGCTCCCCGCGCGCGCCTTCGACTCGCCCGCTCAGTACGAGCAGACGAAGCAACTCCTCGCCGAATACAACCAGACCACCACCCTCACCCCGCAGCTGGACGCCGCGTTCGGCGACCTGGCTGCGCAGCGCATCCACGATCACCCCCTCCGCTACTACGTCGGCCTGCCCGTCGCGCGTCTCGCGAACATGTGGCTACGCCCCCGCACGGCGGACCTTTGGATCGAACTGCGCTGGTGGGAATACCGCCACCACGCCGCCGAAACAGAGTTCTCGTTCGCTTATGCCGCTCTAAATTTGGCGTATTTGATTGCGGCCCTGATCGGCTTCTTGAGGAAGCCTCGCTATCGCGGAGCCATCCTGGCTTTCGTGGCGTTGCGCTGCGCCCTGCTGCTCACGCTGGAAGCTTCGGAGCCGCGCTACACGCTGGAATGTTTCCCGCCGCTCATCGCGCTCGCCGCGATCACCTGCGCAGGCCACCGCTCCGTCAAAGCCAAAGACCGCGTGTCCTCGGCTGCGCACGCTGCCCCGCAGAGCCTGCACCCTATCCCCTGAACGCTATACCCTGCCCCTTAGACGTCGCCTTCATCCAGCCGCAGGGCCGTAATCTGGATGCGTCCCGCACAGATGGTCAGCGGTTGCGAGATCCCGAACGTCCGCTCCGAGCCCGGCGCGGTCACGACAATCTTCGACACGCTGGAGCAGGTGGGCCCGGTCGTCCATGCCACGTCAAACGCCGCCACCTCATGGGGCAGCAGCATCACTTCCGGCGAGCGGTCGCCGGTTCCACCCGGTGGATTGTGCGAAAGCTCCGCCACGATTTTCTCCGGCATCACCCGCTCCACGCTGATCGTGCCGATGGTCGCTCCCTGCGCATCGACCAGCGAAATCCCCGGATAGCCGCCCAGCTTGCATGGCATGGCGCCGCGGTTCATGAACGCCAGCTTCACCGACCGGAAGATGCCGTTGGAATCGCCTGCGATTTCTTCTGCGGAAAGCACTTCCGGATCGCACGGCCCGGCGTGGCTTGTGTCCATGGCCACCGCGCGTGGAATCAGCTTCGGCCCGGCGCCCGGCACGATCCAGGGCGCATTCGGATTCACGTGCATGGCGGCGTCGTCCGGCGCAAGACTGGCTGCGGAGATCGTGGTCACCCGGCCGGAGCGCGTTCCCGCGCATCCCAAAGCAAGCGTCAGGCACATGCCCGCACACATGCTTCCAGAGACCCAACGGCGTGTCATGACGGCACGTCCTTTCCGATCGTACGGTGATCTATAGGATGGCATGAAACGTGCTTGTGTTGCACACGCGCCAGAAAGGGTTGCCCCGGACGAACATTTAGAATCGAGCCATGAAACCCCTCCAGGGTCAGGCTGCCGTCGTCACCGGCGCAGCCAAACGGATCGGCCGCGCCCTTGCCCTGTCGCTTGCTGAGGCCGGCGCCAACATCGCCATTACCTGGCGCCAATCCGAAGCCGAGGCCCGTCAGACCGTCGCCGATATCGAAGCCCTCGGCGCGCAGGCCATTGCATCGCAGGTGGATGTGCGCAACCCGGAGCAGGTCCGCTCCGCCATCGAAGCCGCTGCCCAGCGCTTCGGTCGCCTCGACATCCTCGTCAACAACGCAGGCCGCTACGAAACGGCCGCTCTCGAAAGCCTCACCATCGAGCAGTGGGACGCCATGTTCGACACCAATACCCGCGGCCCATTCCTCGCTGCCCAGGCTGCCCATCCATACCTGAAAGCCGCCCGCGGCCGGATCATCAATATCGGATCGCTCGGCGGAATGCATCCATGGCCGACGCACGCCCACTATTCAACCTCGAAAGCTGCGCTGCACATGCTCACGCGCACCATGTCGCGCGCTTTTGCTCCGGAGATCAGCGTGAACTGCGTCGCGCCCGGCATGATCGTGAACGGGGAAGTCGGCCCTGAGTACGAATCCTTCGCGCGCCGCACGCCCATGCAGCGCAACGGCACCGCGCAGGATGTCGCGGCCGCGGTCCTCTTCTTCGCTACGGGACCGCACTTCATCACCGGCCAGATTCTCAGCGTCGACGGGGGCCTCGGCCTTTAGCGCACACTCCGCCGCAGCTTCGCTGTGTTCTCCGTGTGCTCTGTGGTGGATATTTGCGTGTCGCTCGCGTCAACGACCGAACAGCCGCGCCAGGAATCCAGCGCGCTTCGCCGGCGCATCTTCGTAGACGTACACGCCCTCTGGCTCAGGCTGCGGCGGCAGCTTCTGCTTCTCAAAGACCGCCTGCGGATTCGTGACGCACAGCCGCTGCGCCGTCTCGTCGCCAAGCTTCTTCGCGATCGCCTGGTACGCCGCACTCATATTGGGCCGCCGTGCCTCCAGGTTGTGCGCATCGCTGGCGATGAAGTGCACCCATTTCCTCTGCAGCAATTGCCACACGGCCGCATGGGCCCGCTTGCCGAAGCGCTCGCCCAGAGAAGCCGCCGTTACCTGCACCAGGCAGCCCGTGCGCATCCACTCCGCCATCTGTGCAGGATCCTTCTGCAGCAACGGGTTTCTCTCCGGATGCGTGATAATCGGCCGGATGCCCTTTACGGTGAATTCGTAGAAGATGTTCCCGATGTTCTGCGGGATCATGAACTCCGCAAATTCCACCAGCAGGTAAGGGCCGCCATTGATCGTATATTTGGTCGGGTGCGCGAGGGCGTCTTCGATGTTCTCGTAGGACAGATGAAAGTCACAGCCCAGCCCCAGTTGCACAGAGTCGCCAACGCGCTCCCGGATGGCCTCGAGCCGCTCCCGGTTCCTCTCGGGATTGAACTCGAACGTGTCGTTCGCGTGCGGCGTGCACACGATGTGCGTGATGCCGTCGACGGCTGCGGATTCCGCCTGCTGCACCGACTGTTCCAGCGTCTTCGGACCGTCGTCGACGCCAAAGAGCAGATGATGATGGATATCGATCATGCTCGGTGGCTCAGGCTCCCGATCAGCGATTCGAAGATCTTAAAACCGTCCGAAGACCCCAGCAGCGTCTCGCTCGACCGGTCCGGATGCGGCATCATCCCCAGCACGTTCCGCCCCTCGTTCAGAATGCCGGCGATGTTCTCAAGCGACCCGTTTGGGTTCGCGTCTTTCGTAATTTCGCCCTCGGCCGTCGCATAGCGAAAGGCAATCCGGTCCTGTTTCTTTAACTGCTCCAGCGTGACCTGGTCGCAGAAGTAGTTCCCCTCCATGTGTCCGATGGGAATCTTCAGCACCTCGCCGCGCTTCAATGTGTGCGTGAAGGGCGAGTTGTTCGTCTCCGTCCGCAGTTGCACCTGTTTGCAGATGTACTTCAGTCCCGCATTGCGCATCAGCGCGCCCGGCAACAGCCCTGCCTCGCACAGAATCTGGAATCCGTTGCAGATTCCCAGCACCAGCCCGCCTTTGGCCGCGAATTCCTTCACCGACTGCATCACCGGCGAAAAGCGCGCAATGGCCCCGGTCCGCAGGTAATCGCCATACGCAAACCCACCCGGCACCAGAATCGCGTCGCAGCCCTGCAGGTCAGACGAGTCATGCCACAGATACGTCACCGGCTGCTGCGCCAGCGCCGACACCACATTGCCCGTGTCCTGATCGCAGTTCGAACCCGGAAATACTAAGACGCCGAATTTCATGATGACTCTCCTTCAAAGGTTAGCAGGTGTACGACCTGCTAACTGGCTGACCCACACGCTGTCTCTCCAGCCACTCCTCCATTGCCCGCAGCGCCTGCTCACATTGCATCCGGTGCCGCTCCCGCTTATCCCGCACGCGCTTGCGCGTCGCCTCCTCCAGCGGTTCCAGCAAGTCGAACGTGATGTTCGCCGGCTGAAACCGTTTCGGATCCGCGTGCGTGATGTAGTGCACCAGCGACCCCAGCGCAGTCCCCCGCGGAACCGGCTCCTGCGTGTGCCCCTGCACGACGGTCGCCCCATACATCCCCGCCAGCATTCCGGTCGCAATCGACTCCGTGTACCCCTCCACGCCCGAAATCTGCCCAGCGAACAATATCCCCGGACACGCACGCATCTGCAGCCTCTCCGTCAGAACGCGGGGGGCGTTGATGTACGTGTTCCGGTGAATCTGCCCGTAACGCAGAAACTTTGCGTTCTCCAGCCCCGGAATCATCCGCAAGATGCGCGCCTGCTCCCCATACTTCATATGATTCTGAAAACCGACCAGGTTATACGAATCGGCCCGCAGATTCTCGCAGCGCAGCTGCACCACCGCCCAGGGCATCTTGCCCGTTCGCGGATCGCGCAACCCCACCGGCTTCATCGGCCCAAAGCGCAGCGTGTCTTTGCCGCGTCGCGCCAATTCTTCGATCGGCAGGCAGCCCTCAAAGTACTCGAGCTTCTCCCACTCCTTTGCCTCCACGCTCTGCGCGGTCAGAAGCGCCGCGTGAAACGCTTCGTACTCCGCCTGCGTCATCGGACAGTTGATGTAATCCGCCGACCCCTTGTCATAGCGCGCCGCAAGATACACCTTCTCGCGATCGATTGAATCCGCATCGACAATCGGGCTGATCGAGTCATAGAACGACAGATGATCGCTTCCGGTCAGTCGCGCAATCTCCCGTGACAGCCCCGACGAGGTCAGCGGCCCGGACGCCACAATCGTGATCCCATCCTCCGGATCCAGGCGGGTCACCTCTTCGCGATGCACGCGAATCCGCGGCTCCGCTGCAATCCTCTCCCCAATCAGCCGCGAAAACTCCACGCGGTCCACCGCCAGCGCATGTCCCGCCGGAACCGCGCTCGCATCGGCACACTCGAGCAGAGGCGACCCCGCCCGCCGCATCTCCTGCTTCAGCAGCCACGGCGCCGTATTCTCGCTCTCCGATTTCAGAGAATTGCTGCAGACCAACTCGCCGAAGTCCGCCGTCTGGTGCGCCGGCGTCGACTGCACCGGCCGCATCTCGTACAGATCCAACTCGACTCCCATCCGCGCCGCAACCAGCGCTGCCTCCGGGCCAGCCAGGCCGCCGCCGATCACGCGCAGCTTCATACGGCCGCTTCGCTCATTCTGGCCACGCGCTCCAGAGCCTCGTCCACCAGCTGCATGCGCGTCCACTCGTCCATCGCCTCCGCGCCGAGTGATTTGTAAAACGTGATCGCCGGGTGATTCCAGTCCAGCACGTGCCAGAAGAGCTTCGCGCACCCGCGCTCCACGGCGATCGCAGCCACGCGCGTCAGCAGCAGCTTGCCCACGCCCAGCCCGCGGAACTGCGGCCGCACGAACAGATCCTCCAGATGAATGCACCGTCCCCGCCACGTCGAGTAGACAGGGAAGTAGATCGCCAGCCCCGCCGGCTGCCCATCCACCTCGGCAATCAGGCACTCGAAGTACCGCTCGCCGCCGGGCTCCGGAAAGCCATCCCGCGCCAGCTGCTCCACGCCAATTTTCACCGCATCCGGCTCGCGCTCGTACACCGCCAAATCGCGGATCAGTTCCAGCATTAGTTCCAGGTCGTCCGGTCGTGCATTGCGCAGGGTAATCACACTCCGATTATAGAAACGCTGCCCGCGCCTTCTGATTTAGTCCGGCGGCTGCCGCGGCGGCGGTTCATGCTCGCTCGTCAAAACACGTCCTGCAGGGCAGCATCCCTCGTGCCTACAATAGCCATGGCGGTGAGCCGCCGCTCCACACCCGCCGAGGCTCCGTATGATCTTCGCTGATCGTCGCGACGCCGGACGCGGCCTCGCGCAGGCCCTTCGCGAACGAGCCACCTTCGAAAACGCCCTGGTCCTCGGACTCCCGCGCGGCGGAGTCCCCGTAGCGTATGAAGTCGCCTGCGACCTGCACCTGCCGCTCGATGTCTTCATGGTTCGCAAGCTCGGCGTTCCCGGAGAAGAAGAATTAGCCATGGGCGCCGTCGCCAGCGGCGGCATTGTGGTCCTCAACGAACAGGTGCTGCGCCTGTTCTCCATCCGACAGGAAACCCTGGACGCCGTCATCGCCCGTGAACTGCAGGAGATCGCCCGGCGCGAATCGCTCTATCGCTCCGGTCACCCGCCCGCCGATCTTCGCGGCCGCACCTGCATCCTCATCGACGACGGCCTCGCCACCGGTGCCACTAGGCGCGCCGCCATCCGCGCGCTGCGGCCCGTCGCGGCCCGTATCATCGCCGCCGTTCCCGTAGCCGCGGCCAGCACCTGTGAGCAGATCGGCCGCGAAGTCGATCAGTTCCTCTCCCTCCAGTGCCCGGAATCGTTCTGCGCTGTCGGCGAGTTCTACCGCAACTTCGAGCCCACCACCGACGACGAAGTCCGCCATCTCCTGGCCGCCTCCCACGAACGTCCCATCGCCTGATTCCCGCACCGGAACGCCTCACACCCCGGTTCGCTCCTTTAGCACCGACGTGTCATGGGCCGGGGGGCAGGGAAGGGCCTACTCTGAATCGGTTGCCAACACCGCGTACGGAGAACTTCATGGGCTTGTCTTTAGTCGAGAACACGCTGCGTATCGGCTATCTCTCACTCGTATTGAGTCTCGTCATGATGACGTACCTCACCATGCGCCCGTCCCTCCACCAGAACCGTGCGACGACCCCGCGCCGTCGCCGCGCCTCGAAAAAGGACCGGCAGCAGCAGTAACCGTCGCCCTCCGACCGCCGCCGATAGCCCGGACTCCCACTGATAGAATCATCTCGACGCCGTCGCGGGCGGTTAGCTCAGTTGGTTAGAGCGCCTGCCTTACAAGCAGGAGGTCGCAGGTTCGAGCCCTGCACTGCCCACCACTTGAAAATCCAGCGCCAGCCGGCAACGCACGCGTGCTCTCGCGAGGAGGTCCGGAGTGCCTCTGCCCGTCCATCACGACCGACTTACATCGATGCCGGTGACTCGCCCGTAAAACCCGGCGTCCGTCGCTGACCGCATCTAAAAATCGGCGTGGACAAAAACAGGAACGATTCTCAGCAAAATGCACAACACGGCCTCTGGATCGTGAATGACGAAGCTCACACCCTGTTTGCGAACGAACGTATGGCCGATTCCTGGGAACGACGCAGACGGATTTGGCCCAGCGGAACTCATTCGACTACATCTATCCGGAAGATTTGCCCGCTGCAGAACGTCTCTTCAGGCTAAAGACCAGCGGCAACCGATTGCCCTTCCATTTCAAACTGCGCAGGAAGGATGGAATGCCCGTCTGGGTACACGTGCAGGCCACGCCCATGTTCAACGGCGAGGGCCGATTCACGGGAATTGTCGGAACCTTCACTGTTGCCCATGCGGAGGCGCTGCTGTAGCTGCACACCTCAAAACCTGGTTGCCCCGGTCGCGGCCCGGGCTTTTCTTTGGCAGGAGGCCAAGGGAGGCCCAGGGCCCGCCAATTTACGCCAAGGCCGCTTTCGCAAAGAAGATGTTGGCAACCATCACAGGATTTGTCGGCATCAAACCCCGAATTGGGGTTGTTATGCCGTCTCCGCTGATCATCAACGAGGCCTTGCGGAAGCAGGCACCAACGGTTCTGATCGTGGACGATGTAGCCGCCATTACCGAGACGCTGTCGCTGATCGTGCAACGTCACGGATACCAGGCACGGGTCGCGGCTACAGGCGAAGACGCCGTAGAACAGGCGAAAGCATCGGCCCCCGACGTACTGGTCTGTGACATCGTGATGCCAGGAATCACCGGAATCGAAGCCGCCCTCCAAATACGCGCCCTGTGCCCTTCCTGCCGGATCATCCTCATCTCGGGAGCCATGATGAGCGCCGAGTTATTAGAACGGGCGAGCGATGACGGAAACGAGTTTGAGGTGCTGGTGAAGCCGTTTGACCCGAACCTGCTGCTCGACCTGCTGCGGGACCACGCATCCGTGGCCGGCCGCTCTTCCTGACCGAGCCAAACCAGAGAACGATGGTGCCGCCCACGCCGGCTGACCCTCACCCGTTGCCCTGCGCTCCATCTGCATCGCTCCGCAATCTCTTAATCAGGCGGGTGGGGTGAAACGGCTTCGCCAGCACTTCGAACTGATGGCCGGCGGAACGCGCATCTTCGAGAAGCTGTGTTGTGTTGGCATTGCCCGACATCAGAATGATCCGGCACTCCGGGCAAAGAGCGCGAATCTGCAGGGCCGCCTCAATCCCATTCATCTCGTGCATGATGACGTCACACACCAGAGCATGAGGAGGCGTGCTCCGGGCGAGTTGTACGGCCTCCTCGCCGGTGCGTGCGACCATGCTGCGATACCCATGATGTTCGAGGATCAGGGAAAGGCTGGTCGCGATGGAGGGCTCGTCATCGACGATCAGAATCGTAGGTGGGATGCTGGACCTGGCCTCAGCTCCCTGAGTACTCGGCGGGGACGGCATTGGCACTCCACTCCAACTAAATGGATGCAGGGAGGGGCATGATCTGCTTCACAGGCTTCGGTTTCAAAGCGCGCCCGAGAAATCGCCGCGGGTCCGATACAGCAACAACTGTAGTCGTACGGGCCGACCGCGTAGCAAGGCAGTGCATCCAAGCCGGAGATGCGCAGGAACGATCACAGGCTGGCATTTCTGATCGTGGAAGCTGAACCCGCGCAAGGTCTGTCCACTCGCAAACTTCTGCTCGAATCGGCCAAACACAACGTCGTGACCGCGTACACGAGCGAAGAAGGTGTTCGGATGTTCAGGCGCTTTGCGAAGGTCGACGCCGTCGTGGTTGACGGCGAATTGGACGGCAAGGATCGTCTGGTGGCCTCGGTGAAGCAGCAAGACTCCAGCATGCGGATTATTTGTCTTACCCCACGGCAAGGGGAAAAAGCATCATGGGCGGATGAGACCGTGAATTCGCATGATCCGGCTGCGTTGCTGAAGCTCCTTCAGGAGATGGGTGGCCGCACCGACATCTAGCGACGCCGAGGTTGGCGCGACAGACGAGATCACCCGGTTGCGACCCTGAGGCACACCGCCCGCCCGCCAATATCGCATCCTGTCCCGCCAAAAGGATGCGATAATCCCACCAGAGCCCCTCTGCAAGTACTTCATGAGCAGTTCCCGCGCTGAACGGGTTCTGCAGGTTTTATGCGCCGCTTCCTCTCCCTCCGCGACTTCGACTGGACGCTCCTCGGCTTCGTGCTGGTCCTTTCCGTTGTCAGCGTCCTTGAAATCTACAGCGCCACGCTCCACACCAAATTCCACGGCTTCCAGAAGATGCAGATCCTCTGGATCGCCGGTGGCCTGGCTGCCATGTTCGTGATGTCGGTCATCGACTATCACAAGCTCCTGGGCGCCATCTACTGGATCTACGGCTTCTGCCTGCTCTCCCTGGTCGGCGTCCTTGCCTTCGGAACCCGCGTGATGGGCGGCAAGCGATGGATCAAGCTCCCCGGCGGCGTCCACTTCCAGCCCTCGGAATGGGTCAAGCTCGTCCTCATCGTGCTCATGGCCCGCTACTGCGCGAACCTGGCCGGCCGTGAACTCACCTGGGGAGACATCTTCAAGGCCATCGCCCTCGTCGCTGTTCCCATGCTTCTGGTCCTCAAGCAGCCGGATATGGGCACCGCCCTCACCTACTCTCCGGTGCTGCTGCTCGGCCTCTTCCTCGGCGGCATCGACATGAAAAAGGGCGGCATCCTGCTGTTCGTGATCCTGCTGGGCGTCGGTGTCGTCTGGAAGAGCGGCAAGGTCCTCAAGCCTTACCAGAAGCAGCGCCTGACCAGCTTCATCAACCCCGACGACGACCCCCGCGGCACCGGATACCAGATCCGCCAGTCACTCATCGCCGTCGGCGACGGCGGCGTCTTCGGACGCGGCGCAAAACACGGCACCCAGACCCAGGGCGACTTCCTGCCCATCCCCTACACCGACTTCATCTTCGCCGCTTTTAGTGAGGAGCACGGCTTCGTCGGCGCGGTCCTCGTCCTGCTGATATACTTCCTAATACTGATGCGTTTGATTCAAAACGCTCAGACAGCCGCGGACCTTCCAGGCGCGTTCCTGGTCATGGGCGTGGTGGCGGTTCTGATTTTCCAGATCGCCGTCAACGTCGGAATGGTTCTCGGTCTGATGCCGGTGACCGGAATTCCTCTTCCTCTCATGAGTTACGGAGGGTCTTCGGTCCTGTTCACGTTCCTTGCTCTGGGCATGGTCATGAATGTCCGCATGAGCCGCTTCGTGAACTAGAGGGCAAACAGGTTTTGTGGTTAGACCAGCAGGGCCCGCGGTGCGGGCGCAGGTTTGATTGAACGAAGTATCAACCGGCCAGGTGGATTGAATCCGGGCCGGGCAGGATCTGGAATGGGCGTGCAAGGACGGGTAACGACCCCGCCACGGTTGACGGCTGAAGCGGTCACAAACTCTTTGCGCGCGGACGACTCCCCAATGCGAAGGCTTTCACTCAGCGAACCCCCTCCCTTCTTCTCTTCTCCGCCCCTTTTCGCGGGCCTTGAGAGCAGCGGTGGCGGTTCTTGCGCGAACCATCAAAGTCGTTCCTCGGCCAGCCCCGGTCTTTTCCGGTAATCCGGTTCGGTCTGCCTCGGCACATTGAGGCAGAATGGCAAAAGAGATTTGCATTTCCAGCACGCCGCACGAAACGCGGCTTGCGATTCTTGAAGACGATCAGCTCGCAGAAATCTACTACGAGCGCGAAAACGAATACACACTCGCCGGCTCCATCTACAAGGGCCGCGTCACCCGCGTGCTCCCCGGCATGCAGTCCGCTTTCGTCGATGTGGGACTCGAGCGCGATGCCTTCCTGTACGTCTCCGACTTTATGGAGCTCGAAGACACCGACGATGTGGACACGGCACCCCCGCCGCAGGAGCGCCGTCCGCAGCCTCGTTTGGAGGCGCAGCCGGTAGTGGAAGGAACATCCGACGGTGAAGCGCAACCGGAGTT
>Ga0134125_10008517_pt1 | contig 11579 bp, 9 predicted proteins | sample KB31751_FD_96464 | JGI IMG/M metagenome (GOLD analysis project Ga0134125, IMG submission 96464) | Terrestrial soil microbial communities with excess Nitrogen fertilizer from Kellogg Biological Station, Michigan, USA - KB3-175-1 | ecosystem: Environmental > Terrestrial > Soil > Unclassified ... | reverse complement strand
TGCCGGGCGTGCCGAGCCCGCTTGTGGGACGCGGGCCGGGCGACATCGACTTCTGGGTGGTGCGCGAAAACACCGAGGGTGAGTATTCCTCCATCGGCGGCAAGATGTTCCCCGGCACCGACCGCGAAATCGTGATGCAGGAAACGGTAATGACGCGCATCGGCGTCGACCGCGTGCTGAAATTCGCCTTCGAGCTCGCCTCCAAGAGCAAGCGCAAGCACCTGACCTCGGCCACCAAGTCCAACGGCATCTCCATCAGCATGCCTTACTGGGACGAGCGGGTCGAGGAGATGGCCAAGGCCTATCCGGACGTGCGTTGGGACAAGTACCATATCGACATCCTGACGGCGCAGTTCGTGCTGCATCCCGACTGGTTCGACGTGGTCGTGGCCTCCAACCTGTTCGGTGACATCCTTTCGGATCTCGGGCCGGCATGCACGGGAACCATCGGCATCGCGCCGAGTGCCAACATCAATCCGGACCGCAAATTCCCTTCGCTGTTCGAGCCGGTGCATGGCTCGGCTCCCGACATTGCCGGCAAGGGCATCGCCAACCCGATCGGCCAGGTCTGGTCGGGGGCCATGATGCTCGATCACCTCGGCCAGCCGGACGCGGCCGCCGCCATCGTCTCGGCCATCGAGGCGGTTCTGGTCGAGCCGTCGCTGCGCACCGGCGATCTCGGCGGCTCCGCCAACACGGTGGAATGCGGCAAGGCGATCGCCGACATCCTTTGACGAACATCTGGCTTTAGCGAAAGTCCGAAGGCCGCCGCCTGAAATCAAGGCGGCGGCCTTCGCCTGTCAGATCGCCGGCACGGCTGCCGCCGCAAGCACGGCCACATCGTCCAGTTTCTCGATGTTCCAGCACAGATCACGCAGCCGGCTCGCCTCTTGGGCACCAAGAATCGGGGCGGCAAGGCTGCCGAACTTGGCGTCGAGGTCGGCATCGGTCATCGGCCGCGCCAGGCTGCCGATGGCATGCTCGACATGCTTCTTGAGCACCCGTCCGTCCTTCAGCGTGACGGTGACGTGGCATTCATCTTCGGCGATGTTCTCGGAGGCGGTAGCGCCGACCTTGTCGCGCAACGCGACCACTTCGCAATCGTGGACGCGACTGTCGCTGTATTCCTCCTCGCCGGCCCTGCCGTCGATGATCGCCACCGCCGCCGAATGATAGACGCTGAATTTGCCTTCCAGGCCAACCTGCGGCGTCTTCTTGCCGGTCAGTTCAAGAACCAGCGGATCGACCTCGAGGTCGATCCGCTCGATCTCCGCTGCTTTCAGGCCGAACTCGTTGCGTAATTGGATGCAGCCGTCGATGATCGGATGGATAACGATGCCGCAGGCGAACGGCTTGTAGGTGTTGAGCGCGATCTCGAAGCTGTCGCCCAGACCCCTGGTGATCTCGTCGAAATTCCGCTGGGTGGACATGACATGGGCGAAGCCGCGCGGCGCTTCCAAAACGCGGTTGGACGAGGTGAAGTCGCGTTGCGCCAGGAACGCCGACAGCAGGCCGTTTTGTGCGGCGCGTCCGGGATGGAAACTCTTGCACATGGTGCCGAACATTTCACGGAAGCCCGACGATTGCGTGCCGGCTATGCCGAGCGCCCAGATCATCTGCTGTTCGGTAAGGCCTAACAGCCGCCCCGCCGCCGCCGCCGCGCCGAACACACCAGCCGTTCCGGTGATGTGCCAGCCGATGTCGTAATGCGCCGGATAGACCGCGTTGCCGATGCGGCATTCTACCTCGACGCCGAGGATGAAGGCATGGAGAAAATCGCGGCCGCTTACCGGCTTGAGTTGCGCGAGGCTGAGGATCGCCGAGGCAATCGGTCCGGCCGGATGGATGATGGTCTTGAGATGGGTATCGTCGAAATCGAAGACATGGCTGGCGATACCGTTGAGCAACGCGGCGTTGAGCGCATCAAGTCGCTCTGCGCGGCCGAGAATGGCGGCCTGCGCCTTTCCGGCGAACGGCGACACGGCCGCAAGCGCTATATCGACGGTCTCATGGCGCGAGCCGCCGATTGCGCAGCCTGTCCAGTTCAGAAACGAACGCACCGCCTCGTACCTGACGCTGGCGGGAACGCCGTCTGCTGGCGCCGACACGACATAGCGCGCCAGGGTGGCGGTGACGTCCATGATAGTTCTCCTTGGGTCTGCTTTACGCAAGCGGGACTGGCCGCCTGGGCTTTAGTCCGGTGGTTGAACGGTTGGTTTAATGCAGCGCGGATCACGCCATGAACACACCGCCATTGACGTGGACGGTCTGGCCGGTGATGTAGCGCGCTGCCGGGCCGCACAGGTAGCGCACGAGCGAGGCCACCTCCTGCGGCGTGCCGCGGCGGCCGACCGGCGGCAATTTGCCGGCATGGTGCGAGGGTTCTGCGCCGTCACGCACGGTGTCGATCATGCCGGGCGACACGCAATTGACCGTGATGCCGTCGCCGGCAAGATCGTGCGCCAGAGCGCGGGTGAAGCCCGCAAGCCCGGCCTTGGCGGCGATGACATGGGCGCGGCCGGCCGCACCCGTATGCGCCGACAGGCCGCCGATATTGACGATCGCACCCTGATCGGACTTCTTCAGGTGGGGAAGTGCTGCATGGCTGGTCAGGAACGCCCCGTCGAGAATGGTCGACAGAACCTCGCGCCATTCGGCGAAACTCAAGTTCGCGAACGAAGTCTCGCGCCGTATCGCGGCGCTGTTTACAAGAATGTCGATGCGGCCGAACTGCTCGACCGTGGAACGCACCAGCGCATCGACATCGTCGGGATCGGTGACGTTGGCCATGACCGCTTCCGCCTTGCCGCCGGCAGCGACGATATCTTTCACGACGGCGTTGGCCTCAGCCTGAGAACTGCGCGCATTCACGACCACCGCCGCACCCGCGCGCGCAAAATCGAGCGCCATGGTACGCCCGATGTTGCGGGCAGCTCCGGTCACCAGGGCGACCCGCCCTTCCAGTTCGCGCGCAGCATTCATCCTTGTTCTCCTGAAGACGCGGCAGTCGGCGTCGATGGTTCGAGCGGCAGGATCATGCGGCCCTTGCCGCTCTGCACATGGACAAACGCCATGTCCATGGCGCCGGCCGCATTGCCGGCCTTCAGTGCCTCGACGATACGGCGGTGCTCGACATTGGATACGGCAAGACCGCCGCCTTGCAGCAAGGCGCGCTCCCGAAACAGATGAAGCTCCTTGATGAGTTCGGCATAGGCCTTGTGCAGCCGGGTGTTTCCGGCAAAGCGCAGGATGGAATCGTGGAATTCCAGATTGAGCGGGTAGTAGTCGTCGAGCGATTGGGCCGCGACCGCGGCTTCCATGCGGTCCAGCAAGGCCTCAAGCACCGAAATCTGCTGTGTCGTTACTTTGGTGGCGAGAATCCGGGCCGCCGCCGCAAACAGGCCGGCGCGCACGTCATAAAGTTCGGCGGCCTGTTGCTCGTCGATGCGGCGCATGAATACGCCGCGATTGGGGACAAGTTCCAGAAGCCCCTTTTCGGCCAAGGCGCGGCAAACCTCGCGTACCGGACCCCGGCTGACTGAAAAGCGGACAGCCAGCGAATTCTCGTTCAGCCGCTCGCCCGGCTGGAATTCACCAGACAGGACCAGCGTTTCCAACTCCCGCTGGAGAACGCTCGTCAGCGAATGGTTCTGAAGAAATTCAAGCTCGGCTCTCATATAGCTGTGATCCTCTATTTACTGAAAACTGTCAACAGAATACAATATGGGCGAAGGTTGAGATTCATGCGCACAAGCCATCGCAACAACCCGGCACCGTCCGTCGCAGAAGCGCAGCGGCATGTTGAAACAGGGCCGGCACGCGCCCGATTCCGCCACGCCCGGTCACGGCTGCATCGTGTGGCGCGCCTGCAATCGACGGCTGCAGCCGAAGTGTCCGGTCTGAACCAAATGGAGCCGCCATGTCCCGAACCGAGCTTCCCGCATCGAAGGCGGTCGCGCCGGCACCGGGGCTTCTGGAGCTTTTCCTGGCATTCACCAAGCTCGGAATCACCAGCATCGGCGGCGGCGTGAACGGCATGATGCATACCGAATTCGTGACCAACCGGCGCTGGTTCACGGACGAGCAATTCCTGTCGGGTCTGGCCCTTAGCCAGTCCTTGCCGGGGGTCAACGTGGCCAATCTCGCGCTTTGGCTCGGCTACCAATGCCGCGGGGTCGCTGGCGCCGTGGTGGCATTGATGGCGGTGCTGTTGCCGCCTGCCTTCACGATCATTCTCGTCGGCGACCTGGTGCTGAGGCTGAGTACCGTTCCCGAGATAGGCACGCTGCTGGCGGGCCTCGCCGTCGCGGCGACCGGCCTGTCGCTATCGGTAGGCTATCTCGCCATGCGCTATGCGTGCACCGACGTGGCCTCGATCGTCCTGTTCATCGGCACGTTCGTCGGCGCCACGGCCTTTCATTTCTCCGCCTTGGTTGTCGTCGCGGTGCTCGCCCCCGTCGGCATCGGCATCGGCTTGCTGAAGAGCCGTCGCCCATGAAGGACGATAATCTTCTCCTCAGCATGCTCATCGTATTCGCGCCGCTGTCGCTGATGGCGATCGGCGGCGGCTCCTCGGTCCTGGGCCAGTTGCAGTACAGCGTGGTCGATAGCCAGCAATGGTTGACCAACAAGGCATTCATGGACATGTTCGCCATTTCGCGCGTCGCACCGGGACCCGGCACGTTGATCGTGACGCTGATCGGATGGCACCTCGCCGGTTGGCTGGGCGCGGTGGTCGCCACCATCGCCATCTTCGCGCCGTCGTCCATGCTCGTGGTGGCCGTCGCCTATTTCTGGCACCGACATCCGGATGCGGCATGGCAAAAAGCTCTCATATACGGCCTGGCGCCACTGGCTGCGGGGCTGGTTCTTTCAAGCGTTTATTTCCTGTTGCAGGAAGCCAGGGGCGGCTGGATCGCATGGTGCGTGGCGATCCTCGTTGCCTGGGCGGCGCAAACGGTGCGGTTGGGACCACTGACACTCATGGGTCTGGGGGCGATCGTGTTTTGCGGATTGCTGGCGGTGGCGGGGTAGCGAAAATCCCGTTCCATAACCGATCGAGTCAAAAGGGCGCGCCTCCATAATGAGGATAGTCTTCAGTTAATCGTTGACAATTGACAAAATTGGATGAACTTTCAAGGAGAGGTGCAGGCACACGGCCTGTAAGGCAATGTTCGGAGGATCTATGGCCTTTGTGGAACTCGACAGGCTGACCAAGCGCTATGGCAAGGTCACGGTCGTCAACGGCGTGGACCTGGCCATCGAGAAGGGGACGCTGGTCTGCCTGCTCGGCCCATCCGGCTGCGGCAAGACTACTACGTTGCGGTTGATCGCGGGCTTTGCCCAGCCATCGGACGGTCAGATACGGGTCGGCGGGCAGATCGTCTCGTCGCCATCCGCCAGCAAGCCGCCGGAAGCCCGCAACATGTCGATGATCTTCCAGAGCTATGCGCTCTGGCCGCATATGACGGTATTCGAGAACGTCGCCTACGGCCTGCGGCTTCGCCGCATGGCCAAGAGCGAGATCGGGGCCAAGACCCACCGCATTCTCCAGGCGACCAAGCTCGACAATCTGGCGGAGCGTTATCCGGGAGAGCTGTCGGGCGGTCAGCAACAGCGTGTCTCGCTCGCCAGGGCGCTGGTGATCGAGCCGGAAACGCTGTTGCTCGATGAGCCGCTATCCAATCTGGACGCCAATCTGCGCGAAGAAATGCGATTTGAAATCCGTCGTCTTCACGACGAGTTCCGCTATACGACGGTGTACGTTACTCACGACCAGACGGAGGCGATGACCGCCGCCGACGTCATCGTGGTGATGAACCAGGGCAATGTCGAGCAGGCCGGCTCGCCGGAAGACATCTATGAGCGGCCGCGGTCCGAATTCGTCGCGCAGTTCATCGGCGGCACGAATATCTTCAAAGGCAGCCGCGTCGGCGACAATGCGGTCGATTGCGGCAACGGCCTGGTGTTGAAATGCGGCAGCGGCGATTTCGCGGCGAGCGGCCAGACAGCCGTTTCGGTGCGGCATCACGATCTGCATCTTGTGGGCGAAAAGCCGGAAGGCGACCTGACCAACTGGGCGACCGGCAAGGTCGTGCGTCAGGTCTACCTGGGCTCGCACCGCGACTATCTCGTCAGTCTATCAGGTGGCGAAACCGTACGGGCGATCGCGTCCGTAGGCGTCGCGATCCCGGAGAACCAGCAAGTTTGGCTTCATTGTCCACCTGATCGCTGCCGGGCACTCGCACTTTAAGGGAGAGAGAAATGTCGAATATGAAAGTCGCGGCCGGTGCGCTTTTGGCCGCAATGGCCTGGAGCCAGGTAACATGGGCGGCACCGCCGGAGCCCTATACGGTAACGGACGACCTGGTTGCGGCGGCAACCAAGGAGGGGTCGGTCGTTTACTATACGTCGACGGACGTGCAGGTCGCCGAAAAGATGGGTGCCGCCTTCGAGAAACACTATCCAGGCATCAAGGTGCAGGTCGAGCGCGCTGGCTCCGAACGCGTGTTCCAGCGCATCGGGCAGGAATATTCGAGCGGTATTCATAACGCCGACGTGATCGAGACCTCCGACGCCTCGCACTTCCTGACCTTCAAGGACCAGAAGTGGCTGACACCGGCCGTGCCGGAAGACGTCGCCAAGCTTTGGCCCGAACAGGACCGCGATCCGGACGGCATGTATGCCGCTTTCCGCGCCACGCTGACGGTGATCGCCTACCGCACCGACCTGGTCAAGGAAGAGGATGCGCCCAAGACGTGGACGGACCTGCTCGACCCGAAATACAAGAACAAACTGGTAAAGTCGCACCCCGGCTACAGCGGCAACGTCATGACCGCCACCTATGCCCTCAGCCAGCTTCTCGGCTGGGACTTCTTCGAGAAACTGGGCAAGCAGGGCGTGATGCAGGTGCAGTCTTCGACCGAGCCGCCGAAGGTGCTTGCACAGGGCGAGCGGCCGATCCAGGCCGACGGCAATGAATATAACGTCTTCATCCTTCAGGACAAAGGCGTGCCGATCAAGGCGGTCTATCCGCCGGAGGGAACTTCCATCGCCTACGGCAACGCGGCTATCCTGGCTTACGCGCCCCACCCCAATGCGGCCAAGCTATTCTATTCCTTCATGTTCTCGCACGAAGCACAGCAGTTGAACGACGATTTCGGCGGCCTGCGTTCGGTCCGGCCCGACGTGAAGGAGAAGTCCAACCGCACGCCGTTGTCCGAGATCAAGCTGCTCAATTCCGATCCGGCCGCAGTTCGTGACTCGATGGAAGAGATCAAGCAGAAATACGAAGAGTATTTCGGCACCTGATCAATATCCGGCCAATGGAATATCCGGCGGTTCTTCGTCCCTGAGCCAAACAGGCTCGCGGCCGCCGGATAGTCCGATCCTTTCAAAATCAAGCTCACAGGTGACAAGGTGACGATTGCAGCAGTGTCCCCCGATCCCGCACTCAGGAGGCGTCTCGGTCGATTCGATCTGTCGACGCCGTTGTTCGTGCTGCTCGCGATCGTGCTGTGCGTGCTGGTTCTGCTGCCTTTGTTCTGGCTGGGCTACTATGCTCTCACCAACAAGGCGGGCTCGTTCACCCTAGCCAATTTCGCCCGCCTGTTCACCGACCCCACCATTCGCCGGGCCTTCCTCATCTCGCTGGCGATGGCGGGATGCGTCGGGTTCTTCTCCTGCGTGGTCGCAACACCCCTGGCTTGGCTCGTCGCGCGTACCGACATGCCCGGGCAGCGTCTGGTGCGCAGTCTCGTCACGGCCTCCTTCGTGACGCCGCCATTCCTGGGAGCCATCGCCTGGGCGATGCTGGCAGCACCCAACAGCGGCATTCTCAACAACATCTACCGCTGGGCCTTCGGGCTCGATCCATCGCAGAGCCTCTTCAACATCTACACCTTCACCGGCCTGGTCTTCGCCATCACCTGCTACTCGTTCCCGTTCGTGTTCACGCTGGTCGCCAACGCATTCGACAAGGTTCCGTCCGATCTCGAGGAAGCATCGGCGATCCTTGGCGGCAAACCGGGTACGACGCTTCGGCGCGTGACCTTGCCTCTGGTGTTGCCGGCCATGCTCGCCGGCTCGCTCGTCGCCATCGTCCAGGCATTCACCATGTTCGGCTCGCCGGCAATCCTGGCGCTGCCCGCCGGCTTCCATGTGCTCACGACCAAGATCTGGAGCTATTTCCAGTTTCCGCCGCGCCTCGACCTGGCGGCGGCGAGTGCGGTGCCCCTGCTTGCCGTGACCATGCTCCTGCTATGGGGCCAGAAATGGCTTCTCGGGCGCCGAGGCTATACCGTGCTCGGCGGAAAGAGCGGGACGCCGCGACGCGTCCAACTCGGCCCCTGGAAATGGCTTGCCGGCGCCTATGTCCTGTTCATCCTGTGCGTGACGATCCTGTTCCCGTACCTTGCCCTGCTCAAGGTGGCGCTGACGCACAATATCTCCGAGCCGCTGAGTTGGAGTTCGCTTACGCTGCACAATTTCCACTTCGTGCTCTTCGAGTTTTCCAGCACGCGGCTGGCCATCTGGAACACGTTGATCCTGGGCCTGTCCACGGCAACCATCGCCACCGTCATCGCGCTTGTCGTCGCCTATCTGGTCGCAAGAAGCGCCGTCCGCGGGGCATCGTTCCTCGGCATGCTGGCGACCGCGCCGATCGCCATCCCCGGCATCGTGCTCGGCGTCGGGCTTTTCCTCGCCTACGCCAATCCGACCTTCGGCCTTTATGGAACGCTGTGGATCCTGCTGATCGCCTTCATGACGATCGAACTCCCGGCCGGCTACCAGCAATTGTCGTCGGCATTCCTCGGCGTGCACCCGGAGCTGGAGGAGGCCAGCCGCATTCTTGGCGCCACCCGGCTGAAAACCCTGTGGAAGATCACCGCCCCGCTTCTGCGCACCAGCCTGGTGGCGGCCTGGTGCTTCGTTTTCATTGGCACGATCCGAGAATTGTCGGCAACGATCCTGCTTACGACGGCACCGACCAAGCTGGTTTCCGTCATCATCTACGACCTCAATGAAAGCGGCGACTACGGCGCCATCGCCGTGCTCGGCATCCTGTTGCTGGTCGTGTCGTTCACCGTGGTCTTCATGGCCAACAAGGTGTCCGCTATCGGAGTCTCGGACCAACGGAACGGCTAACCTGTCATGAGGGTAATTCCACAGCAATTGTCGCTGCGTTGCTTGACAATGGGGTGTATCGTGCCGGTCATGGTCCGTGACCAGCGGTTGTAATGGCCGCTCCGACAAGGGAGACAAAGAGTGGTTGATCCGCAGGCAAATTGCTCGTGGCTAGGAGAACTGGTTCAGGCTGGCAGCATGGCCCAGGTTACGTCGAACGACGGATTGGTCACTCATGGCTAAAGCCAGCGAACTCGCATCGGGGCTTTCGCCCATCGACTTCCTGCGCACCCGATCGCTGGCGCATGTCGTCCAGCACGAGATCGAGCGGATGATCGTCGAGGGAGAGTTCACGCCCAATGAGCGGATCAACGAAAACGCGCTGGCGCAGCAGCTCAAAGTAAGCCGCGGTCCTATCCGCGAGGCTTGCAGCGCGCTCTCCGCCCTGGGTCTCATCCAGGTCATTCCCAATCGCGGCTTTTTCGTACGCGAACTCAGCGAGGACGAGGCGCGCGACGTCACCGAGGCGCGCGCCTACATATTCGCCTGCATGACGATGAGCGTCGCCGAGCGGATCACCGACAAGGAAGTGGCCGAGCTGCGCGCGCTGGTCGACCGGATGGACGTGTTGGCAAAAACAAGCGAAGTCAGCGAATACTATCCCGTCAATCTCGAATTTCACTCCGAACTGGCGAGGATGTGCGGCAATGAACGCCTGGCGCAGATCTATCTGGGCCTTGCCAGGGAACTGCACATCCAGCGCTATCGGGCGCTGGCCAGCGGCGACGTGCTCGACATTTCCAACCACGAGCATCGCGCCATCCTCGAAGCGGTTGCCGGACACGATCCTCAGCAGGCCTTCACGGTCGCGCGGGCGCACATCGTCAACGGCGCCAAGCGTACGCGCCGGGCAACCGAAGCGCTTCGCCATGGCTCCGACTAGGCGTATCCGGCCCCTGGACAACCCGATTGCCGGCTTTGCGGCGCGTCATCGCCGGCGTTGTGACGAGGTTGAGCGCGGTCAATCCGCAATCGTGACGGCGACAATAAGCTTCTAATTGAACCGATCCGATCGGCGGTGGGGGAAAAGCCGCCATAGCTTCGCTCTGTAGACAAAAAATTGTTGACAGTTTACCAAACTTCGCTTCCTACTCGCGCCACATCGCTAATCCTCCGGCGGATTCGAAAACGTCCCCGCGCCGAGGCATGGCATTCAAACGAAGAGGAAGAACGATGCACGACGTGGCGCAAAAAGGACTTACCCGCTATGTGGCCGAATTTGTCGTAGGAACCGAAGCGCGTGATCTGCCCGACGATGTAGTGGCGCTGGGCAAGAAGTCGATCCTGGACGGCATCGGGCTCGCTTTATCGGGATCGGTGGCGCAGAGCGGCGCGCTGGTGCGCCGCCATCTCGATGATCTCGGCCTGATGGCGGGTGCGGCAACGGTGGTCGGCGCCGGCCGCAAGGTCGCCCCACGCTTTGCCGCTTTCGCCAACGGCGTCGGTATCCACGCCGACGACTACGACGACACCCAACTGGCGGTCGCAGCCGACCGCGTCTATGGCCTGCTCACCCACCCGACCGCCCCTGCCCTGCCGGCGGCCCTTGCCATGGGCGAGGTGCTCGGCGCATCGGGGGCCAAGGTCATGCTCGCCTACCATCTCGGCGTCGAGGTCGAATGCAAGATCGCCGAGGCGATTGCGCCACGCCACTACCAGACCGGGTTCCATGCCACGGCCACGTGCGGCACCTTCGCCGCCGCCTCCGCCGCCGCCTCGCTTCTCGGTCTCGACGTCGAAACCACGGCGCGCGCCCTTTCCATCGCCGGCAGCCAGTCGGCTGGCCTGCGTGAAAACTTCGGCACCATGACCAAGCCATTCCACGCCGGCCGCGCTTCCGAAAGCGGTGTCGCGGCAGCGCAGTTCGCAGCCATGGGCTGGACGGCGACCGACAAGATCCTCGAAGCACCGCGCGGCTTCTTCCAGGCCGCCGGCGGTGGCTACGATGTCGACGCGATCCGTGGCCGCCTCGGCGACCCGTGGACGTTCGCCAATCCCGGCGTATCGATCAAGCCACATCCGTCGGGCTCGCTGACGCATCCCGGCATGACGGAAATGGTGCGCCTCATTCACGAGCACGACATCAAGGCCAAGGACGTGAAGCATGTCCGCATCGGCACCAATTCCAACATGCCCAACGCGCTTATCCATCATCGCCCGCAAGACGAGTTGCAGGCCAAGTTCTCGATGGAATTCTGCATGGCCATCCTGCTGCTCGACCGCAAGGCGGGCCTTGGGGAATTCACCGATGCTACGACGCAGCGCGACGACGTCAAGGCGATGATCGAGAAGGTGGATTTCGTCATCGACGAAAGGGCCGAAAAGGCCGGCTACCACAAGATGACGACGATCATCGACATAACCTTGAACAACGGCCGCGTCGTTCACGGAGA
>Ga0134125_10008516_pt1 | contig 11579 bp, 10 predicted proteins | sample KB31751_FD_96464 | JGI IMG/M metagenome (GOLD analysis project Ga0134125, IMG submission 96464) | Terrestrial soil microbial communities with excess Nitrogen fertilizer from Kellogg Biological Station, Michigan, USA - KB3-175-1 | ecosystem: Environmental > Terrestrial > Soil > Unclassified ... | reverse complement strand
CGTGGGCTCCGGCGGAGCACCCGCCGGACGCGGCGGAATCGGCCGGCCTTCCTTCTTCAACTGCCGTATCAGGCCTTGCCAGCGCGGCTCGGTAAAGAAGTACGAGGGATCGACCTGCTCCAGCCCAACGCTGCCGGCAAACTCGTCGGCTCCCGCACCCATCAGCATCACATGCGGCGACTTCTCCATCACCGCGCGCGCCAGCGATATCGGATTCTTTGTCCGCGTCACCCCGGCGACCGCTCCAGCCTTCAGCGTCTTGCCGTCCATGATGGCCGCGTCGAGTTCGTTCTTGCCGTCGGCATCGAACACCGCGCCCTTGCCGGCGTTGAACAACGGATTGTCCTCCAGCTTCCGCAGCGCAGCCTCTACCGCATCCACCGCGCTGCCACCTTTATCCAGCACCGCCGCCGCGGCGTGGATCGCCTCATCCAGCCCGGCGCGATAGGCCTTGTCGCGCTCCGGCGTCATCGAGCCGCGCTCAATGACGCCCGCTCCGCCATGCATGACGATCGCCCACTTGCCCGCCGGCGCCTGCATCACCAGCGGAGCCTGCGCCTGCAGCGGTATTTCCTGCACGGCGCTGGTCATCGCCGCAATCCCAAACACCAGGCCCATCAAAATCCGCATCGTCTTGCGCATCGCATCTGCTCCTCTGAACGTTGTACCCGCAGTCTACTTCTCCCAGCGATTTATGGCGACTCCGGGTCTCAGCAAACGCCTCCGAAACAGTGCTATACTAGGAAACGGATCGCACGTCGCTCCTGTCGCACCTCCGCGTGTGTCAGGCCTCTAAGCGGAGGTGGCGAAATTGGCAGACGCACTAGCTTGAGGTGCTAGCGCCGCAAGGCATAGGGGTTCAAGTCCCCTCCTCCGCACCACATATTGAAGTAGCGTAAGGGCTGGATCGAAATCGATTCGGCCCTTACGCTTTTTACCGTGTGACCGGAAGCGTGCCTGGAGACGCCTTTCGATCTTCACGATCACTTACCAATCTGTTGACATAGGATGGCGTATTCTTCTGCATGAAGAATGGCGCGATCCGCATATCGACGCCAACGCCGAGGGCTGGTCTTACGCCATGTACAACTCAAAAGCATTCTCCGCCGCCAGTGCTACATCGCCGCTTGCAGCCACCACGATCGCGCGGCGCGATCCAACCGACACGGATGTGTGCATCGAGATTCTCTTCTGCGGCATCTGTCACTCCGACCTGCATCAGGTCCGCAACGAGTGGAGCGGCGTTATGCCCACCGTTTATCCCTGCGTCCCAGGCCATGAGATCGTGGGCCGTGTTACCAGCACCGGCTCTGCCGTGACGAAGTTCAAGGTCGGCGACCTTGCCGGAGTTGGCTGCCTGGTCGACTCCGACGGTACGTGTCCTGAGTGCAAGGCAGGCTTCGAGCAGTTCTGCCCGAACATGACCCTGACCTACAACTTCCCCGACAAACATACCGGCGGCGTCACCTACGGCGGTTACTCCGACAGCATCGTTGTCGACGAGCGCTTCGTGCTCAAGGTGCCCGCGAACCTCGATCTCGCCGGGGCCGCCCCTCTGCTCTGTGCCGGCATCACCACATATTCCCCGATGCACCACTGGGGAGTGACTAAGGGCAAGAAGGTCGGCATCGTTGGTCTCGGCGGGCTCGGCCACATGGGTGTCAAGTTCGCGCACGCACTCGGCGCACACACTGTTCTCTTCACCACTTCTCCCAACAAAGTGGAAGACGCGCTGCGTCTGGGCGCCGATGAAGTTGTGCTCTCCCGCGATGCCAACCAGATGGCCCAGCATGCGGGCAGCTTCGACTTCATTCTCGACGCCGTCTCCGCCGACCACGACATCAACGGCCTGCTCGGTCTTCTGCGCCACGACGGCAACCTGTGCCTTGTGGGGGCACCGGAAAAGCCATTCCCTGTCTCCGCCTTCAACCTCATCTTCGGACGACGCAGCCTCTCCGGCTCGCCCATCGGCGGCCTCGCCGAAACACAGGAGATGCTCGACTTCTGCGGCCAGCACAACATCACCGCCGACGTCGAAGTCATCGCCATGCAGCAGGTCAACGAAGCCTATGAGCGATTGGTGAAGGCGGACGTGAAATACCGTTTCTCTATCGACATGGCTTCCCTCAAATCCGCGTAAAGCATAGGCAACACCTTCGGGTTCCCGGGCGTCTGGCAGCATGGCGACAGGCGTCGGGGATTCGTTTGTCTGTTCTGCGGCTGGTGACAGTTTGCCGGCAACGTCCTGGTGAGCTAGCGCATTTCTCGTTCTGAGACCGTTGCCGATGAGGCATCTATATGTCGCGCCTTCAGCACTCTGGCTTGTGGCGGTCCGTAACCCAGGGCTGCGCCCTGGGCTGGTGTAGGACGGGCCTTCAGCCCTGAAACCAAACCGCAATATGGCAGAAGGTGTTCGCTCAAAGGGATCACTGCTCTCGGCCTTCTCCTTCCCCTTGCGCATCTACACCAACTGCTCTACTCTCTCCCTGTAGAAGTATTAGGGTAACGATGCCTGACAAACGATTGGAACTTCCGCAGGGGACGCTCGACCTCCTTATTCTCAAAGCGCTGGCACTGGAGTCGCTCCACGGCTGGGCCATCTCTGAGCGTTTGCAGCAAGTCTCGCGTGACGCCGTGCAGGTGCAACAGGGGTCGCTATACCCCGCCCTGCATCGGCTGGAGCGCCGTGGGTGGATCAAAGCCACATGGGCGATCAGCGAAAACAATCGCCGCGCTAAGTACTACGACCTGACCCGCCAGGGCCGCAAACAACTCGAAGCCGAAACACTGGCCTGGCGCCGGCTGGCTGCGGCGGTTGAATACGTTCTCGATATGGGTTGATGGAGATCCACGATGCTGAGCGACTTGCTGTATAGATTCCGCGCTATCTTTCGCCGTTCCGCAGTGGACACCGAGATGGATGAAGAACTCCGCGACCACCTGGAGCGCGAAGCGGAGAAGTACCGCAAGACGGGTCTGTCCGCTGCGGAAGCCGACCGCCTCGCAAGAATCGCTCTTGGCGGCCCCGAGCAGGCGCGGCAACAATGCCGCGAAGCGCGCGGAACAAAGTTTTTCGAAGACCTGCTGCAGGACCTGCGGTACGGCGTGCGGACCCTCGCTAAGAATCCCGGGCTCACCTTTGTCATCGTGCTCTCGCTGGCGATCGGCATCGGCGCGAATACGGCGGTGTTCAGCGTCACCAACTCACTCTTGCTGAAGCCACTGCCCTACGCCCACGCGGACCGTCTCGCCATACTCTGGCTGCGCTCGCCGGGGATCGGCATCCCGCAGGACTGGCCGTCACCCGGACAATACCACGACATCAAAACCCAGAACCATGTCTTCGAGGAGACGGCAATCGCCATCGGATTCAGCCGCACACTCACCGGACTTTCCAAGGCCATGAAGGTAGACGCCGTTTCGGCATCTTCAAGCCTGCTTCCCATGCTGGGAGCCAAACCCATGATCGGCCGCTTGTTTGCTTCCGAAGACGACAAGCCCGGCCGGCCCAATACTGTCGTGCTGAGTTATGGATTGTGGAAAGACGCGTTCGGAGGCGACCCCGGCCTTGTCGGGCGAACCATCACGATCAATGCAAAGCAATACCTGGTCATCGGTGTGATGCCGAGGGACTTCACGCTGAATCACGAAGTGATGCCCACCGTCGGCGGCATCGACAAAGCGGACATCTACCTTCCCCTCCCCCTGGATGCAAAAGAAGACACGGACTACGGCTCGGAAAATTTCAATATTCTCGCCCGGCTCAAGCCAGGCGTGACCATGCAACAAGCGCAGGCCGATATCAGCGTTATCGCCGCGCGCCTGAGAGAAGAAAAACACCGCGACAGTACCTTCACCATCAGCGTCGTTCCACTGATTGAACAGGTCGTCGGCAACGTGCGCACCGCGCTGCTGGTATTGCTCGGGGCCGTCGCGTTTGTGTTGTTGATTGCCTGCACCAATGTGGCGAACCTGCTGTTGTCACGCGCGTCGGGCAGGCAAAAGGAAATTGCCGTCCGCTCCGCTCTCGGCGCAGGCCAGGCGCGTCTCGTACGACAGCTCCTGACAGAAAGCATTCTGCTGGGCGCCATGGGTGGGGTCGCAGGACTCTTGCTTTCCGCCGTCGCTCTGGAAGTCATCCGCAAAATTCATCCCGGCAATATTCCCCGCCTCGATGAAATTGGAATGGATTTCCGTGCGCTGGCGTTTACTTTCGCCATTTCGATTGTCACCGGCATCGTCTTCGGTCTCGCGCCGGCTTTGCGGGCATCGCGGGTGGAACTGACAACAGCCCTGAAGTCAGGGGGACGAAGCTCAAACAGTGGCGGCCTGAACGTACGCCGCGACAAGCTTCGCGGTGCTCTGGTCATCACCGAACTCGCGCTGTCGCTCACTCTGCTTACCGGCGCAGGTCTTCTGGTCCGCAGTTTTATGCACCTCATCAACGTGCCTCCGGGTTTCAATCCGAAGGGCGTGATCTCCATGCGATTCTCCATGAGTCGCGATGCCAAATTGATTGACGCTCCACACAGAATTCAGTTCTTCGAAGATCTCGAACAACGTGTCCGCAGTTTGCCGGGGGTCACCGCGGAAGGCCCTGTCTCAGCGCTGCCCCTCACTCCCTCCGTGGGCTGGGGAGGAATGGAGATTGAGGGATACGTCCCGCCGCCCAATGAGCCGGAACTTCAGGTGGACCAGCGCAGCGCCACCTCCGACTACTTTCGTGCGATGGAGATTCCGCTGCTGCATGGCCGATTGTTCTCGACCGTAGACACGCCGAAGACCCAACCCGTCGTGCTCGTCGACCAGAAAATGGCGGACCGCTTCTGGCCTAAGGGAGATGCCGTCGGCAAGCGTATCCGCACAGATGACAAGGCCCCGTGGCTCACCATCGTCGGCGTAGTCGGAACCGTCAAGCAGTATGGCCTCGATACCGATCTCCGAATGGTCGTGTATTACCCGGTTTCGCAGAACATAGACATGATGGGGGCCATGTATTTCGTTGCGCACACTACATCCGACCCCGCAACTATGGCGGGTTCCATCGTGCAGGAAGTCCACTCCCTCGATTCCGATGTGCCGGTATACGACATCGCAACCATGCAGCAGCGGGTCTACGATTCCGTCGCCCGGCAACGGTTTGCCATGACCATGTTCGGCGCCTTTGCCTGCTTTGCCATGATTCTGGCGGCCATCGGTGTGTACGGAGTGATGTCGTTTTTCGTCACCCAGGGAACACCCGACATTGCTATACGCATGGCATTGGGCGCACAGCGGAATGGCATCCTCTCGCTCGTGTTTCGACAAGGAATGGGGCTGGCATTGATCGGGATTGTTGCGGGACTCGCCGGCGCCATATGCCTGACCCGCGTCATGAGCGGCCTGCTCTTCGGAGTCACCGCGACCGATCCGCTTACCTTCGCGGGAGTCGCGTCTTTACTCACGCTGGTCACCATTTCCGCCTGCTACTTCCCGGCCCGGCGAGCCATGCGGGTAGATCCTATGGTGGCGTTGCGATACGAGTAGGTGATGTCATTCCTGGCGGGTTTGTTGACAGCAAGGGTTATTTCTTCGCCATGATGGCTTTGAACTGCGCAACCAGCTTTCCATCCAACCATCCCTTGGAGGCTTCTTCCTGCATAATCTCGAATGCCTTCTCGGGCGGCATTGCCGAGCGGAAAGGGCGATCGGTGGTCAAAGCGTCATAAACGTCTACAGTGGTCATGATGCGGGCAGTAATCGGAATAGCCTCACCCTTGAGGCCGTCTGGATATCCGGTTCCGTCCATCTTTTCGTGATGATGGCGGATGATGGGCAACACGCCGCGAAAAGACCGCAGAGGCTTACAAATTCGTTCCCCTATGATCGGGTGCTGCTCCATGATCCTGGATTCCTCATCGGTCAGCCCGCCTGGCTTGAGCAAAATGAGTTCCGGCACGGCGACTTTGCCAATGTCATGCACGATGCCTGCTTTGCGAAGAGCGCTTCGCTCCTCTTCGGGAAGACCCAGCGCGGTTGCAAGTTCAACAGAGTATTTCGCGAGCCTGTCGCAATGTCCTTCTGTGTAAGGGTCCTTGGCCTCGATGCTTAACGCCAGGTCGAAGAGGACCCCTTCGGCAGTCTCCAGGTCGTCCGTGAACTGCTTCAGACGCATAAGGGAGTGAATACGAGCGATAAATTCGTCCTTGCGAATTGGCTTGGTCAGGTAGTCGTCCGCGCCGCATTCGATCGCCACGATGCGATCGTTCGCGTTAATAAGTCCGGAAACAAGCACAACGGGAACTAACCGGGTATCCGGATTTGCTTTGATCCTTCGACACACTTCAAACCCCGTGAGACTTGGCATCTTTACGTCGAGGATGACCAGATCGATCGGCGTTGTGGCGAAAATGTCGAGAGCTTCTACACCGTTGCGCGCGGTTACAGGGTAGTAGCCCTCTCCTTCCAATATCTCCGAAAACAGATGACGATTACTCACGTCGTCATCCGCAATCAAGATCGTGGCAGTCGTTCCTGCCTGTGTCGAAAGTAACAAAGGGCCCTCCTTCCGTTTGCGGTCCCATCACTTAGGTGAGGGAGTACATCTCCATCAGGAATGACGCAAGGATTTGGGGGAAAATGTTCATTGCGTCCTCAGCGGCCACCGTCGGGAACATTGCCTCGGGCAGCGGAAAGTATGGTGTGTGGGATATCCGAAATTTGACCCGAAGACAACTCTGCGTGTGGGCGGGTGCGATTCCCTGAAGGACTTAAGCCAATCGGATTGTTGGCAGTTCGGGTACATGAGCCACTGAGTGAAATCCTATCACTCATCCAAGGCCGTATTTTCGGGCAAGAGTCCCACGAAATGGTTATGCCTGTCGCTCGCGCGTCGATCCAATGAAGTCTGGGGATACGAGTCGTCACGCCGTTCCCGACCCATTGGCAAATGGGCCACCGCAGTACTCGGTGATACACTTAAGTTCGGTATTCGTGTGCTGGCGCCGCAAGGCATTGGAGTTACAACCTCGCTCCTCCGCACCAATCCAAATCATCTTGCCGCGCGATCATCGCGGCTTCGGAAGGCTTCAAAGCATCATGGTTATTCTGCTGGTCGTCGTTCACGTTATCGTTTGTTTGTTCCTCGTCGGCGTTGTGCTTCTGCAGCAAGGCAAGTCGGCCGACCTGGCCGGTGCGTTCGGTGGACAGGGTTCGCAGACCGCTTTCGGCCCTCGCGGCGCGGCCAACGTGCTGACACGCCTTACAACATGGTCCGCAATCATCTTTATGCTTACGTCGATCGGCCTCACCGTCATGATGTCGCGCGCGACCACCAGCCGCTCGGTTCTCTCGGGAATGTCGACTCCGGCCAAGAAGTAACGGCCTGCACGATCCACTGAAAGCGCGGGCCACGGCTCGCGTTTTTCGTTTAACCGGCATTCGTTCTTTCGTTTAGCCGCCGCGCTTCAGGAGAAGCCATTGATCCGCGAAACCTTCCCCGTCGGTCTCCTGCAATGTAACTGCACGATCCTCGGCGATGAGACTTCTCGCGAAGCCATCGTCGTCGATCCCGGCTACGACATTCCACGCATCCTCACCCTGCTCGCCCGGCATCAGTTCACGGTGCGGCAGATCGTTGTCACCCACGCCCATATCGACCATATCGCCAGCGCTCTTGAACTCAAACAGATTACCGGCGCGCCAATTATGTACAACCAGGCGGACCTGCCGCTGGTCGCGATGATGGATGAACAGGCTGGCTGGATTGGCGTCGCTGCGCCCGATGTCGCACCTCCCGACCACTCCCCTGCAGACGACGAAGTCCTGACGATTCGCGGCCTGGAGACGAGGGTCATCCACACCCCCGGCCACACCGAAGGCAGCCTTAGCCTTTACGTCCCGCAAGCCGGCCTGCTGCTTGCGGGCGATACCCTGTTTGCCGGATCGGTGGGACGAACCGACTTGCCCGGCGGCGATTTCCGAACGATGCTCGCCAGTATCCGCGAACGCCTGCTGCCGTTGCCGTCCGAGACCATCGTCGTCCCCGGCCACGGGCCTGACACGACGATTGGCGAGGAAGCCTCTACGAATCCGTTCCTGCAGTAGTTTTCTCTACAGCCTGGGCGAAAAAGCCGTGGCGAAACCTGGCGCACATCCGAGCCTCAATCGGAAAAAGCAAAATCTTTAACGCAAAGGGCGCAAAGGGAGCCAGGTTTCGCCACGGCTTCTGAAGTCAGGCCTTCGATCTGGGCACATCCATCCTGGATGTCAAGTTTCACAGACTAAGGAGCGATGCGTAGCCTTGGTCTCTCATCGCCTGCAGGAAGTCATCATGGCTTACATAGCGCACGGCCTGCATTCCGGCAGCATGAGCGGCAGCGATATTTTCTTCACGGTCGTCGATGAAGAGAATGTCGCCAGGCGCGACGCCGAGACCTTCCGCCGCGTGGGCGTAGATGGCGGGTTCCGGCTTCGCCATTTTCAGACGATGCGAGAAGGTGTGGTGGTTAAAGCCGGCAAGCCACGGGGTACGGGCGACGATCTCCCTTTCCATCGCATCGCCAATGTTGGAAAGGATGCCGGTCTTCATGCCCGCACGCTGAAGTGCGGCAGCCCAGTCGATCATCGGCTGGTTGGGTTGCGTCCAGACGTCGGTGTCGTCGGCGATGAGTTGCCGGGTTGTGGGTTCGTCGAGCGTGCACCCAAGGCCATGTGCGACCTGCTGCCAATAGGCTTCCGCAGTGAGTGAGCCGCGATCGTACGCGTCGCGATGTTTCCAGTACGCTTCGTGGAAAGCGGCTTCATTCGCGTTGAGAAGAACCTTCAGGCGCTCCCATGCGTTGGGGTCGGGCGGGCCGCTGAGGACCAGGCCGTAGTCAAAGAGAACTGCTTTCACAGAAGGCATCTTCTTCGATTGTAGGTCACACCGGATACGATGAGAATGTATGCGATTCTCCGAACGGACAGCGTGGGACCTGGGCGAGAACGTCTTTGCAGGCAGACTGCGCGAGGCGCGCGCTGCAGGGCGTGAGCTGCTCGATCTGACGGTCTCGAATCCGACAGCCTGCGGATTTGCCTATGACGTGCGCGCGTTGCTCGCCCCACTCTCTGAACCTGCGGCGCTGTTGTACGAGCCTGCTCCATTGGGGATGGAGTCTGCAAGGGCAGCGGTCGCTGCATACTATCGCGACCTCGGCGTTGAAGTTGGACTGGATCGGCTGTGCCTTACAACCAGCACCAGCGAAGCCTACAGCTATCTGTTCCGGCTGCTGTGCAATCCCGGCGATGAAGTGCTGGCTGCTTCGCCGAGCTATCCGCTGTTTGACTACATTGCGCGGCTCGACGATGTGCGGCTGGTGGAATATCCGTTGCTGTACCACGATGGCTGGCAGATCGATCTGCATGCACTGGAGGCAGCGATAACTCCGCGAACACGCGCTGTCATCGTCGTGCATCCGAACAATCCCACGGGACATTTCTGCTCGGCCGCGGAGCGCGAAGCTGTGCAGAAACTTTGCGCGGAGCGGGGCGTTGCGCTGATTGTGGATGAGGTATTTCTGGATTATGCCCTGCCGGGCATTGGCGCTCAGAGCTTTGTTGCTGGTTCGAGCCAGGCGCTGACGTTTGTGCTGAGCGGATTGAGCAAAGTCTGCGCGCTGCCGCAGATGAAGTGCTCGTGGATCGCGACAGTTGGGCCGGAAGCTGACGTTCAAACGGCGACGGCCCGGCTGGAGATGATTGCGGACACGTTTCTATCGATGAACGCCCCGGTGCAGCATGCTCTGCCGATGTGGCTGGCTTCGCGGCATGATGTGCAGGGTCAGATTCGCGCTCGGATGGCGGAAAATTTGTCAGCGCTCGATCGCGCGCTGATGGGATCGTCGTGCGAGCGGCTGGAGATGGGTGGCGGATGGACGGCGATTTTGCGGGTACCGCGAACGGTTGGCGGCGTTGATTTCGCCGAGGCTGCTCTGGCCGCGGGAGTCATCGTTCAGCCGGGGGAGTTCTACGGGTTGCCGGAGGGGCGCGTAGTGCTGAGTCTACTGACTCCACCTGAAGTTTGGAGAGCTGGGATTCAAGTGCTAAGTAAGATCGGATGCTGAGGGTTTGATTCTTAGCCGCGAGCTTCGAGCTGTCAGCTACTAGCTACTAGAGCATTTCTAATTCAAGTGTGTACATATTGTGAGATACTGCATTTGCCTTCTTTGGAGGGGGTTGCGGATGCAGGCTTACTCTCAGGATTTGCGGAACCGGGTTTTGCGGGCTCTGGATCGTGGAGACCGGCCGTCGGAAATAGCGCGTCGTTTTGAAGTCAGCCGTATGTGGGTCTATCAGGTGCGCGATCGACTCCAGGAGACAGGACAGCGAGGGAGTTTTCAGATTGGCGGACATCGTCGATCGCAGCTTGAGGAGTTTGAAACGACGCTGCGAAGCTGGATCTCGTTGGAGCCTGGTCTCACGCTGGCTGAGATGCATGAGCGGTTGGTTCAGCAGGGCGTTTCGATCAAGATCGGAGCCTTGTGGCATCAGTTGAATCGGTGGAATCTGACCTTCAAAAAAAACTCTGCACGCCAGCGAACAAGATCGGGAGGACGTGCAGGCAGCGCGACGGGTCTGGCAGCAGGAAGCACCAGGATGGGAGATTGAAAAGCTGGTTTTTCTTGACGAAACCGGCGCATCGACCAACATGACCCGACTCTACGGACGAGCGCCGAAAGGCCTTCGCTGCGTGGACTCGGCTCCCCTGGGTCATTGGGAGACAACGACCTTCGTGGCCGCCTTGCGGTATGACGGCATCACCGCGCCGATGCTGACCGACGGGCCCATGGACGGCGACGTCTTCTTAGCCTATGTGACCCATTTCCTTTGTCCAACCTTGCGACCGGGAGACATCGTCATCCTCGACAACCTCAGCAGTCACAAGGTCCCGGGCATAGAAGAAGCTATTCAGGCTGTCGGTGCGACCTTGCGTTATCTTCCCCCTTACTCCCCCGACCTGAATCCAATCGAAAACGCGTTTGCAAAGCTCAAAGCCCTGCTCTACAAAGCTGCAACCCGAACCTCAAGCGCGCTCTGGGAAAAGATCGGACTTCTCCTTCAATGCTTTTCGCCACAAGAATGCGAAAACTACTTCGCCGCGGCAGGATATGTAAACATATAAATTAGAAATGCTCTAGCTATTCGTTATCGGCTATTAATTATTGGCCTGCGATTTCTGCCCACTCAATGAGTGAGGCACTCACCTTCGGCTGCCGTTCAGTCCGGGGTTTCAGGGCTGAAAGCCCGTCCTATACCAGCCTAGGGCGAAGCCCTAGGTTATTGATGCGAATAGTCTTAGAGCGCTGTAAGCGCGACCTATAGATGCCCGATATGCAACTGCATTGGAACGAAAAACGCTCTTGTTCCCCGTGTGGATGAGGAACTGCGACGAGGGGGGCTTGGAGAGCTCAGAGCCCAGAGGTATCGAGCTTAGAGCATCAGTTTTGAGTTGTGAGCTTTGAGTCGAGAGCGATGGGGACTTGCTCAACGATCTCAATGCCGAAACCTTGCAGCGCCGGGACATGCGTACGGTGGTTGGAGAGCAGACGGATCTTGTGGAT
>Ga0134125_10008513_pt1 | contig 11583 bp, 12 predicted proteins | sample KB31751_FD_96464 | JGI IMG/M metagenome (GOLD analysis project Ga0134125, IMG submission 96464) | Terrestrial soil microbial communities with excess Nitrogen fertilizer from Kellogg Biological Station, Michigan, USA - KB3-175-1 | ecosystem: Environmental > Terrestrial > Soil > Unclassified ... | reverse complement strand
TCGACCGCAACGATGTTGGGAGCTTCGGAGTTGAAGTTTCCGGCGATTGTCGCCTTGGTCGTCGCCGCGGCGGGTGTTGTCTGGCCGATCGGCACGGAGATGCCCGTGAGGCCACCGCCGAGCACGCCGTTCTTGGCCATCAGCCCCTGGACGATTCCGCCATTGCCCGCGACAAGTGTACCGTTGGAATCCCACTTGAAGTTACCATCGCGCGTGAACGTGTTCTGTGCGCCGTTCGACACGACGAAGAACGAATTCCCTTGTATCGCAAGGTTGGTTGGGACGTTGGTCGTCTCACGGTTTCCCTGCGTGAAGACGGTGTCGATGCTGCTGAGCTGAGAGCCGAGTCCGACAGCCATCGAGTTGATGCCCCCGGTCGTCGTACCCGGGCGTGTTGCGCCGTTGAGTACCTGTGAAAAGCTCTCCGTGAAGTTTGCGCGGCTTGCCTTGAATGCCGTCGTGTTGACGTTCGCGATGTTGTTTCCGATCACGTCCATTCGGGTCTGGTTGTTCCTCAGTCCCGAGACAGCTGAGAATAGCGAGCGATCCATGTTGTTAAAGTCCGATGAGTGTGTGTAGGGTCATTCAGGCGCTCAGGCGCCCTGGGTCGTCGAGCTGGAGCCCGAGGTCGAGGTCGAGGTCGAGGTCGGGGCCGCCGGCGCGAATAGCGTGGCGAAATTGTCGAGTTTGGTGTTGATGTTCATCAGCTGCTCGACACTCGAGAACTGCGCCAGCTGTGCGGCGAGGTCCTTTCCGTCCATCGGATTCATTGGGTCCTGGTTCTGCATCTCAGTCACGAGCAGCTGAACGAACTGGTCCTTTCCCATGGTACCGCCCGCTGCGCTGGTGATCGCGTTGCTTGCCGAGTCCGACGAGGAGTTGGGAGCGTTCGTGTCACGCATCGGGCCGATGCCAATTGGCGCGGTAATCATTTCTGTCTTCCTCCCTGCTGCTCTCTACGAGAGCGCTGTCGGGTCGCATCCGCGTCCTGTCGGTTGTCCCGGTGATTGAGCGAAGGGCGCCCGTTCTGGGCACTCTGATCGCTGCCTTGGCGCGGGTTCCATCCCGGCCCTGAGCCAGCGGACGTCGATGCCACGTTGATAGCGGTGGCATCCAGTCCGTGCTGCTCCAATGCGTGCTGCAATTCTCCGACGCGCAGCGACATCTTGTCAGCGCGATTCGGATCTCCAACGGATATTGCCGTATCGACGACGCCAGCCCGGAGCTGAACAGTGATCTTGTCCGAACCTCCGGTCGCGTTGTCGACGTTCAGAGTCACCTGCGAGAGAGGCTGCGCGGGCGCTGCATCACGCGCGTCCAGCAGCTTGCCGACCTTGTCGGCGGCGTCGGTTCCGCTGCCTATGCCCGTTGTCTGCGGCACCTGCGCTCCGACCATCATCGGTTGCGCTGGAGCAGCGACGCGCGCTGCCTGAGCCACCTGGGCCACTTGAGCGACCGATGCAACGCTTGCGACGTCCGCAACTTTCGCGGTGTCGCCGGACGTGGCGATGTCCTTCACGGAGTCGCCGTGATTGCGCTGGAACATGTTGCCGGATGCTCCACCACCGTTGCCGGACATTCCGTTACCGGACATTCCGTTACCGGACATTCCGTTGCCGGACATCATCGGCATCTGGATCTGCGGCATTCCGGTGGTCGCGCTCCGGCCTACCCGGCTCAACAATCCGTTGAAGTTGTTGAGATTGTCGCTGTCACCGTCGGTGCTGTCCGCCGCGTTGCCCTGATCCATCGCGATACCGATCGCACGTGACACGTTGTCGTCTATGTTCACCGCGTCGACAGGATTGCTTCCGCCCCAGGCGGCAGCTCCCCCGCGTGTCGGCATTTCGATGTGACCGGGATCCTTGGGACCGAGTGTACGAAGGCCTTCCTGGGCAGCGATCTGCGCAAGCTGCTGGAAGCCCGCCGTGTCGGTGTATCCGCCATCGATGGTGACGTCAGCAGCCAGTCCCAGCGTGTGCTTGCTCGCCTTGGTCCACGTAACTACTTCGCCGGGACGCATGCGACCCTGCTCGTACAGATGATCCTGGCGTGACTGCGTTCTGAATCCTTCGACCAGATTCACATCCTTGCCAAACTCGTCGTGCATTCGACTTACCACGCGTGCGAGACGCGTGCGGAAATCCGGATTGAGCGCGTCGGCGTCGGCATTGGCGCTATCGACGGGAGCAGTGGCCGCGGCTGCGCGCGCTTCCGCGGCTGCAGCGAAGGCCGGCTTCCCGGCGTGAGCCCCAGCGCCGACGCCAGACGCGCCGGTATTGGATGCAGCAGTGGATGCAGCAGTGGATGCAGCAGTGGATGCATGCGCGTCGAGCTCGGAGTCGGCACCATCCTTCTTCAGTTTCGCCGCTGGCGCCGCTGGCGCGTGCATCGCTGTCGCCAGCGTCGTGGCGAATGCGTTGGTGCCCGACGTGTTCGGGCCGTCCACGTCACGCTTCGAGCGCGACGACGACGCAGTCTCGACCGATGGTGCGTCGGCAGGGGCGAATTTCACCGCTAACATGCTCATTCCACGCCTCCGCTCGAAGCGGTACGAAGTGTCGCCTGCAGGATCAGCGCGGCGCGCTGCGTGGGGAACGCTCCGAGAATTGCGGCCTGCTGCTTGCTCGACAACGAACCAAGTATTGCGCGAACGTCGTTATCATCCATCTGCTCCAGAACGCGCGCGGCATCCTTGGGCTGCATTGCGGCGAACACCTGTGCCAGGCGTCGGCCGATAAGCGAATCAGTCGCCGGCTTCACTACCGGTATCACTGTCCTGGGAGCAGCGCTCGCGTTGGACGCAAGCTTCGTGTTCGGCGCGCGTGCAGTCGACGCCGGTGAGTTTGCTTTTTCTGCCTTGTCCTGCGCGCCCACGCCGTGGGCCGCCGATGACGGTGCGGGACTGGAGCCAGCTGGCGCTCCCGCAGATGTGCCTGCACCCACTGTGCCTGCACCAGGTGTGCTTGCACCCGCTGTGCTTGCACCGTTCGCACTCGCTACCGCTGCTCCCGCGCTCGCAGCGCTGACCGAATCGGCGCCGGCCGGCGCAACGCTGTCTCTTTTGGTGGCGGTCGAATCCGGGCTCGCAGTTGGTGCGGTCGCGTGACCGGCCTTCGTTACCGCGATTGGCTTGGGTGTGCGAACCATCACCACCCCGGTTGCGAGACCGAGGCTGAGTCCGAAAGACGCTATGAACGGAATTAGCAGTTTCTTCATTGCCCGTTGTCGTTGTGCACGAAGCGCGAGAGCGCGATGTCGTCCATCGTTCTCCGATCTGTCTGCTCCGCAGTTGCGCGATATGTCTCTTCGTGCCGCTCACGAAGACGATCCAGAACGCGGCGATCCTTGAACGCTGCGGTAAGTGCTTCCTGCACCTGCGAAACGCTATTGTTTGCGGCGCTGACTGTGTCGTTCGCACCGGCGATTCTGTCGTCGAGCTGCTGCATCATGAAGGCAAGATTCGCAAGCTCGCCAACAGAGTGGCTCTGGCCATCCTTCACTACGTCCGAACCGGCTTCACGCTCGGCTCGGAGACCGTTGAGTGCGTTGTTCGCATCACGCTCGGCGCCAAGCGCAGCTGCAAGCTGGGTGGCGAGATGACGCTCCTGCTTCTCCCTGAGGTCCAGCACCTGCTGAAGGCGAAATCGAAACATCGTTATGCCGCCTGCCGGTTGGATGCCGTAATGCGTGCGGCGAGATCGCGCATCGTCGCATGGGTTGCGCCGATGGTAGTGGTTTCGTCCGCGCGCTGTCGCAGTAGCGATAGCACTGCCTCGCGATGCTCCACTGCGGAGTCCACGTTCGCGTTTGTTCCTTTCTGGTACGCACCAACGAGAATGAGATCTTCCTTCTCGCGATATGTCGCTTCGGTACGAAGAATCGTTTCCGCCGCGGTACGATGATCGGGTGAAACCACCTGATCGCGAACCCGGCTCTTGCTGTCGAGGATGTCGATCGAAGGAAAGTGACCTGCGGACGCCAGCTTGCGGGTCAGCACGATGTGACCGTCGAGTATCGAGCGTGTCGCGTCGGCAACAGGCTCGTTGAAGTCGTCACCATCCACCAGTACTGTATAAATGCCCGTGATGCCGCCAACGCGAGCGTTTCCGGCACGTTCCAGCAACCGGGGAAGCGACGCGAAGACGGATGGCGGATAACCTTTTGTAGTCGGTGGCTCTCCGGTCGCCAGACCGATCTCGCGCCACGCCATTGCCACACGCGTGACCGAATCGAGCATCAGCATCACGTGCTTGCCCTGGTCGCGGAAATATTCGGCGATCGCCGTGGCCACGAGAGCGCCACGCGCGCGAACCAGCGCCGCCTGGTCGCCGGTAGCGACGATGATCACTGAGCGAGCGAGTCCTTCCTCACCAAGCGAGTGCTCGATGAAGTCACGCACTTCTCGGCCACGTTCACCGAGCAGCGCGATCACGTTTACGTCTGCCTTGGCGTGTCGTGCGATCATGCCGAGCAGCGTACTCTTACCGACCCCGGATCCCGCGAAAATTCCAACCCGCTGACCGCGGCCGATTGTCAGCATTCCGTCGATTGCGCGAACACCAGTCTCCAGCGGTTCGTCGATCATGCGACGCTCGAGCGGGTTCGGCGGCTCGGCGGCGAGTGGAACGCGGTCGGTGAACTCGATCGGGCCCTTGTCATCGATCGGATGTCCCAGGCCGTTGAGAACGCGTCCCAGCAGCGACGGCCCCACGTCCACTCCGAAAGACCGGCCAAGCGGTTGCACGAAACTTCCCGCATGCAGGCCGTCAAGCTCGCCGAGCGGCATCAGGATGACGTTGTCCTCGTGGAACCCGACCACTTCGGCTAGCACCGATCTGTCATCCGTCAGACTCGTGACGCGACACAGCTCGCCGACACCGACGTCGATACCGGTTGCCTCGATAACGAGACCAACCACTCGCGTAACCCGACCGTATCGGTCGAATCGCGGTGTGTCGGCGACGGCATCCGCCATGGTATCAAGCAACATTGTCGGTCAGCTTTCTGTAGATCCGTTCAAGCGCCGTATCGACGCGGCCGTCCACGATCCGCTCACGTCCTTCAACGACGCAGCCACCCGGCTGAATCCGCGAATCAGCCAGCCAGCGAACGTCCCGGTTCGGTGCGATCGATACCGGTTCGCCACCAGTCGGCGTGGGGAGCGATAGGAGCGATAGGTCGTGCGGGTTCACGCGAACCCGCATAGGCTGGTCGATTGGAAATTCAGCCAGCGCGCGCTTGACCAGATCTGCGACGGAAGCCGCGTCTGTGCGTAGCTCGCGCCCAACGATGTGACGTGCTACAGTGACTGCCAGGGTGGCAATATTCTCGTTAACGCATTCCTGCCACTTGGCCTCGCTGCTGCGAATCATGTCGAGCGCCTGCTCCGCCACCGCGACTGCTGTGCGTAGTCGAGCCGCCTCGGCCAGTTCACCATCGACCCTTCCCGCATCGTAGCCTGACGCCTGCGCTTCTTCTATGCGCCGCTCCGTCTCCAGACGGGCGTGCGTTTCCTGCTCGATCGGCGACTCGGGCTGCGTGGTACCAGACGTCGTCCAGTTCAGCGCCGCGATATCGTCCGGCGTCCAACGTGCGTGATTTGCGGTCAGCGCATCAGCCGCCAGCACGCCGGGCCTATTCGATGAACGCATCTTCCGTCGCCCCGGCGCCGATGGTGATTTCGCCGGCCGCTTCGAGCGACCGAACCTGTGCGACGATCTGCGCCTGCGCCGCTTCCACGTCGCGGACGCGCACTGCGCCGAGCATTGATATCTCTTCCTTGAGTGCAGTGACCGCACGTGCCGACATTCCGGCCATGATGCGCTCGCGCATCTCTTCCTTCGCCGTCTTGAGTGCCAGCGAAAGCGTGCGAGCATCGACCTCGCGAAGCAGTCGCTGCAATGAGCGGTCGTCCAGCTTGCCCACGTCGTCGAAGACGAACATGAGGTTCTTGATCTGCTCGCAGAGCTGAGTGTCTCGCTCCCCGATATGGTCGAGTAGATCCTTTTCCAGCGAACCCGATACGTGATTGAGTACGCTCGCCACCGCGTCCGGCCCACCCGCCGCGCGCAGTCCGCGCGTAAAGCTGAGATCGGTCTCGTTGCTGAGCGCCTTCTCGACCAGCAGCATCATGTCCGGTGCCACCTTCTCCATGCAGCCGATTCGATACATCACTTCGCCACCGAGCGATGGGTCCAGATCGCGAAGGATCGTCGCCGTCTGCTGTGGCTCCAGATGCGCAAGAACGAGAGCGATGGTCTGCGGGTGCTCGCCGCGTAGCGTCGTCGCGAGCTGTTGCGGATCGGCGCTGCGTAAGCGATGCAATCCCGCGGAATCCGCCAGCTGCGACTGAATTCGCGTCAGCGTAGCGCTTGCTCTGTGACTGCCGAATGCCTTCTCGAGCACCTCGCCGGCGTAGCTGATGCCGCCCTGCGCGATCGAATCGACGGCAAGGGCCATCTGCATCCACTCGTTCAGTACCGCTTCAACGGTTCCGGCGCTCACCTGCTCCATCTGCGCGATGTGGAAGCTGATCTCCTCCGCCTCATCCGGCGTGAGCGACTGCGTAAGCTTCACGGCTTCGTCGGCGCCGAGCGACATGCACAGCACCGCAACCTTCTGCGGCCCGGTCAGATCGGCGGCGGTAAGGCGGGCAACGCTCTTTCGTTCCTCTGCCTGCACTACGGCTGTTCCCATTTATACAGCTTCCTTGAGCCACGCGCGTACCACGCGTGTCGAGACATCGGGTTTGGCCGCGATTGTCGCCGCGACGCGTCCCCGAGTCTGGTTCTGATCCGGGAACGCGAGTGGTTGAGGTGGAGGCTGAACCACGTAACTCTGCTGCTGTTGATGCGCGTTCGCCGAGATCGCATTCGCCATGTCGTGCGCTGCCGCCGTAAACTGGTTGGAGTGCTGGCCGCCAGGGGCGGGGAGTGCGAGCGGGGCGTACGCCAGTCGCGAGTTCGACGCTGGCAGAGACTTGATTGCCTTGATCAGCATCATCGCGATGACAAAGAGGGCCAGAATGGCCAGCACGGAGATGGCCGGCTTCTGGAACTGCTGAACGGTGTTGATGATCGTCTGCGGAGCGCTCTTCTCGATTTCGGCAACCGGCGCTGTGTCGAAGTGAGTCGCAACTACCGTCACGACGTCACCGCGCGTGCTGTCGGCGCCGACAGCGCCGCGAATCAATGACTCGACGCGTGCTATCTCTTCGGGAGTACGCGCAACGTATGTGGGCTTCGCGTTGGGTCCTGCATTGGCAGGCGGCGGAATCATGCGATCGTTCAACAGAACCGCTACGGAAAGCCGCTTGATGTTGCCGATTGCTCCCGAGAAATTCTCGGTGATCTTGGAATTGTCGTAGCTCATTGCGACGTTCGACGATGCAGCACCACCCTGGGCACCGGGTGTGATCTCGTACCGCTGCTCCGTGCTCGTCGCCTGCTTGTCAGGATCCACGAGCTGCGATGAGCGCTCGATCTTGTCGAAGTTGAGCGCCGCGGATACCCGAACGCGGGCATTGCCATTGCCGACGATGTCATCGACCAGCCCTTCGGCCTTTGTCTGCAGATATCCTTCAACTTCGCGCTGAGTCGACAGCTGCGCGTTGGTCAACGAAGCCATCGAGCCGTCATCCGGCGTCGACAACATTCGCCCGGAATCGTCGAGTACCGTGACATGATCGGCCGATATCCCATCGACGCTGCTCGCCACGAGGTGCGCGATCCCCTGCACAACGTCCTGCGATGGCGGAGCACCGCCGGTCTTGAGCACGACGGAAGCGTTCGCCGGCTTGTCCTGCGAACGGAACGTCGCCTGCTCGTGAAGTGCCAGATGAACCTGGGCGGATTGAACACCGGTCATCTTGCCGATCGTTCGCTCCAGCTCACCCTCGAGCGCGCGCCGGTAGTTGATTCGCTGCGTGAAGTCGGTCATCCCCCACGACGGCTGGTCGAACAGCTCCATGCCAGGACGCCCAGCCGACGGAAGGCCCGCCTGCGCCAGAGTCACACGCGCGCGCGCAACATCGTTGGCGCTGACCAGAATGTCACTGCCGCCGCGGTCCAGCTTGAACCCGATCCCGGCGGCTGTGAGCTTGTCCGTCATCTGCCCGACCGTTTCGATCGGCTGATTGGTGAATGCCGGCACCCAGTCCGGCTCCGTCGCCCACTTCGATACGCCGAAGATCACCGCGGCGACGGCAACGCCAACCATCAACAGCATTGCACGTTGACGACCGCCGATGCGATCGAGCATGTCCTGAATTGCGTCAGCCACGGCTTATAATCCCCGGTTCTCGATCACGATTGCATACTGATCAACGTCCGATACGCATCCTGGAACTTGTTGCGCACCTGGACCAGCATCTCCAGCGAAATCGACGCCTCCTCGGAAGCCGCCATCACCTGATGCAGCTCGACCGGCTCGCCACGCGCAAAACGCTGTGCGTAATCGGCAGCAACGTCCTGTTGATCCGACACGTTGTTGACGAGTCCCTTGAGAGTGTCGCCAAAGCTCGTTCCGCTCGCGCTTCCTCCACGGTCCTGCAATACCGGTATCTGCTTCGCGCCAGTATCCAGACCCGTGCTCGCGATTGCGTTGCTTATTCCACCAATTGGATTTGACATTTGGTCCTCAGGCCTTGATGTCCAGACGGCCGCCACGCAGAATCGGCGCCGGTGCCGGATTCTGCGACGAGCTCGCGCGGCCGTACGTCAACGGCCCCATCGTGCCAGCCTTCATGAAGAACGAGCGCTCTTCCTTGCTCAGAACACTCCACAGATCCTGATCCACACCGCTCGGCGCAGTCCCGGAGTTCAGCTGTGCCGTTCGCGCCGCCGCGTCGCTCTTGATCGCGTTCGCAAGCGCCTTTGGATCGGCCACCGCTACGTCGCTCGATGTCTGCGTCGTCTGACGCGGCACGCCCGCACTCGGACGCGTTACGCCCGTTGCGTATGGATTGAACCCGCCGCCGCCAATTCCGTTGATCGCCATTCTGGTCGCTTGTGCCTTAAATGTTCAGAGCCTGCTTAAGCATTCCCTTCGCTGTCTGAAACACGCTGGCGTTCGCCTCGTACACTCGGCGCGCATCCATCATGTCCACCATCTCGTCCGTCACACGCACGTTCGGGTAATGCACATATCCGTTCTTGTCCGCGTCCGGATGCCCCGGATCGTAGACCAGCTGTCCGTCAGTCTTGTCTTCCTGAATGCCGGCCACGTGGACGCCAGTGCCGCCACCGTCGGGGCCGTTCGTTTCCAGCACGGGCACTTCGAAGCGGCGCGGCCCGTCGGTCGGGAAATCGCCGCTCGGTACCTGAAAGGCGTTGACGCCGCTGAACACGCCCGACGTCCCCGTCTGCTGGCCCGGTGCGACTGGGTCGCCATTCGTGCCGCCGCCGTCGCCGGCGGAAAGCACAGCGACACGCCGTCTGTACGGCTGGCCGTTGACGTCGTGCGTCGTTTCCGCGTTGGCGATATTCGACGCGATTGTCTCCATGCGAACGCGCTGCGCCGACAGGCCGCTCGCTGAAATCGCGAGTGACCGGAACATCGGCTGCGGCTGGTTCACCGCTGGTGACGGAAGTAATCCGACTGGACGAGGCATCGATTATCAGGGCTTGAGGGCGGTGCGAACCTGATCGTATGCCTTCGACAACAGCTTCGATGTCGCCTCATAGCGAAGCTGCTCGTCGGCCAGACTGATCATCTCTGTCTCGATATCCACACCCGAAGACGGCGCCACGGCGCCGCTCGCGCCCGGCGTACCCGGAAGCGCGAAGCCGTCCTGGTTCTGGAGCGACGCCTTCGATACACGATCGGCGATCGCCCGAACCCTTTGGGTCCCGATGTCCAGAGCCTCTTTCAGCTCGCCCGCCGGAACCACTCGGCTAATGAATCCTGTGATCATCTCGGTGTCGTGCTAAAGCAACCGGAGGACCAAAGTGATTGCGCTCTGGCGTACCAAAAATAGAAAGGCGCTAAGTGATTATATTACAACCACTTAGCGCCAAATATCCAATCCCGCTCTCAGATTACGGCAATATTTTCCGGGTGGAAAAAAGCGGAAGAAAGTGCCGGACCGGCATATCTTGCCGGATTCTACAGGGTCAAGCTTGCCTCGCCGCTCGTTGGCGCGTTGAGTTTGTTCCGGAGCGTCCGGACGCTCATCCCCAGCAACTCTGCCGCCTTCGTCCGGTTGTTTCCGGACATCTCGAGTGCCTTCTGGATCATCATGCTTTCCGCTTCGTCGACGTTGAGCGAGGTCAGTCGCACGAGTACGCCGTCATCCCGGTCATCATCGGGAATCGGTACCAGCCCGGCGGCGATCAGCGCGTGCTGGGCCGCCGACACCGGTCCCGCGAGCGCGTTGGCCAGCCCGAACCGGAGGCCCTCGAACGCGTGTGCCGGCACCACCGGATCGGATGAAAGAATCACCGCGCGCTCAACCACATGCTGCAGTTCTCGCACGTTGCCCGGCCAGTCGTACCGTTGCAGGACGTCGAGCCCCTCTTCCGATATCGCCTTCACCTCCTTGCCCATCTCCGCGCCGATTCGAATCGCAAATCTGTAGGCAAGCGCGGGGATGTCATCCTTTCGGTCACGCAGCGGCGGTATCGCGATCGGGATCGTGCTCAACCTATAGTAGAGATCCTGCCGGAACGCTCCACGCGCTGCCTCGGCTGCCAGATCCCGGTTCGTCGTGGCGATGATTCGTACATCCACGCGGATAGTGGACGTCCCGCCTACGCGCTCGAACTCCTGCTCCTGGAGAACTCGGAGCAGCTTCGCCTGAAGATCAAGCCGCATCTCGGATATTTCGTCCAGCAGCAGCGTCCCACGATTGGCGCGCTCGAATGCCCCCTCGACCCGCTTGATCGCCCCGGTGAACGCCCCCTTCTCGTGCCCGAACAGGGCGCTTTCCACCAACCCCTCAGGCAGTGCCGCGCAGTTGAGCTGGATGAAAGGCCGGTCCCTCCGGTCGCTCTGATCGTGCACCGAACGGGCGAAGAGCTCCTTTCCGGTGCCGGACTCGCCTTGTAGAAGCACCGTCGCGCGCGTGGGCGCCGCCGTCGCCACAGTCTGCATGATCCGACGGATGGCAACGCTGTCGCCGACGATCTGGCGCTCGTTCCGGAACTCCATCACCTCGCGCCTGAGCGCGTCGTTCTCCTTCTTCAGGCGAACCAGCTTGAGCGCCTGATCGACTGCCAGCTCGAGCTGTTGCGGTCGAACCGGCTTGGTGATGTAATCCACCGCCCCGGCCTTGATCGACGACACTGCATGCTCGATGCTGGCGTACCCTGTCAACATGATGAGAGGCACTTCATACCCCTCACGTCTGATGAGCGCCAGAAATTCCAGGCCGGTCAATCCGGGCATTCGGTAATCCGAGATAATCAGATCCACGTTGCCACGCGCGAGCGCCTGGAGAGCCTCCGGAACGTTCCGGGCGCCGACCGCATCATGTCCGGCCCGCCGAAGCGTATCCTCGAGTATCAACCCGACCGATGGCTCGTCATCTACATATAGAATAGTTGCCATTATTTGGTAGACTACGAGTTCGGATATGGTTGG
>Ga0134125_10008511_pt1 | contig 11587 bp, 9 predicted proteins | sample KB31751_FD_96464 | JGI IMG/M metagenome (GOLD analysis project Ga0134125, IMG submission 96464) | Terrestrial soil microbial communities with excess Nitrogen fertilizer from Kellogg Biological Station, Michigan, USA - KB3-175-1 | ecosystem: Environmental > Terrestrial > Soil > Unclassified ... | reverse complement strand
GGTCACGAAGGCAACTTTGCCCGCAAGCGATGGATAGAGTGCTGATGCCGCTGTCATTCTGACTTCTTACTTCCGTGTTCCGGCCCGGTTCGCTCGGCGATCATGCTTTCCCGATCGTCTTGGGATCGAGACCGCCCATGCGGCAGACCTCCTTCCATTCCTCTGGCGTCACCGGCTGCACCGAAAGCCGCGCTGTGCGCACCAACGCCATCTCGGCAAGCTTCGGGTTGGCCTTTGCGGCCGCCAGCGTTACGGGCTTGGGCATGTCGCATACGGCGCGCACATCGACGCATTTCCAGACGCCCGTGTCATCGTTGGGATCCTGATGGGCGAGCGCCGACACCTCCATGATGCCGACGACCTCCTTGCTATCGCCGGTGTGATAAAAAAAGGCGAGGTCGCCGAGCTGCATGGCAAGCATGTTCTTGCGAGCCTGAAAGTTGCGCACGCCATCCCAGGCCTCGCCCGCCTTGCCGCGCGACTTCAGCATCTCCCAAGAAAACACCTCGGGTTCGGTCTTCATCAGCCAATAAGCAACCATCGCGTGCGTCCTGTTGAACCGCTCAACCCGGCCTCGCGCACCGAGCCTCGCATGTCAAGCGAAGACGATGGACCTGCGGATGAGGAAAACGCCAATGAAGCTTGCGCCGGAGGCCAACACCTTCGCGGCGATAGGAGCCAAGCCGAACGACGCGGTGGCCACTGCAATGACACCGGCCGTCACGATAAGCCCAACGAGGCCGCTCGCTGCAAATTCTGCAAAGAGGCGGTGCGCAGCCTTCGGCGAGCGCGTGGCGTCGAACACGAAGCGGCGCGATAGGAAGTAGTGAACGACGATACCGGCGGCGTAGCCGGCGACGCCTGACAACGTCGGATGGCCGATGACGCCGTTGAGCACCAGAAACACGGCGAAGTCGAGCGCCAGTGCCGCACCGCTCACCAGCACATAGCGCAGGAGCTGCGGCAACATTTCGTGGCGTGACAACGGCTCGGCAAACCCGGGCCACGTCACCGCGCGGAGACTATGGTGGGTCGCTCTCATGCCGCCGGCCGCACGCGCTGCGGCACCTGCCGCACACTTGAAAGCGCCGCTTGCTCGCCGCCGCGGCCCGCCTCGTGATATTCGGCGTCCTCGTTGACGCCCCACACGTCGTAGAGCTGCTCACCGGCCAGGATGTTACGGACGGTCAGCATCGCCGTCATCATCGCGTGGTCCTGGTTGTTGTACTTGTGCATGCCGTTGCGGCCGACGAGATGCAGCGTCGGATAGTGCTCGGCGATATCGGCGCGGATGGCATCGACGTGCGCGCGATACTCATCGTCGTAGACGGGATAGGCCTTTTTCTGCCGCACGACGCAGCCGTCTTTCACTTCGTCCTTGGTGGCGAGACCGATCTGCTCTAGCTCGCGCTTGGCGAGCCCGATTAGTTCGGCGTCGGGCATGGTCCACAGCCCATCGCCTTCGAAGCAAAAGTACTCGAGGCCGAGGCACGACAGCTTATCGTCGGGGACCATCTCCGGCGACCACGAGCGGAAGTTCTGCACGCGGCCGACGCGCACGCTCGGATCGTGGATATAGATCCAGTTGTCGGGAAATAGATCCGGCTTGTCGACGACCAGCGCGACGGTGATGAAGTCGCGGTAACGGAGCTTTTCCGCATCGTCAGCCGAAACCGGGCGGGGCGTGATACTCGTCATCAGCTCGCGAATGGGCGCCGACGAGATGACGTGACGCGCGGTGAACATGCGCGCGCTTTCCGGGCTCTCGACAACAATGGTCCACAAGCCCTTGCGGTCGTCCCACGACATCTTCTCGAGACGATGGCCCATGAGGATCTCGCCGCCCTGTGCCTTCACCCTGGCGGCAGCGGCATCCCACATCATGCCGGGACCCTTGCGCGGATATTCGAAGCTCTCGATCAGCGTCTTGATGATGGTTTCGCCCTGCTGTGGCGCATTGCGCTTGCCGATCGAGCGGCGCACGCCGTCGACTATCGCGCTCCACAGGTCGAGCCCCTTGATGCGCTGCGCCGCCCAGTCAGCGGAGATCTCATCGCACGGCATGCCCCACACCTTCTCGGTGTAGGTCTTGAAGAAGATCGAATACAAGCGCTCGCCGAACTGGTTCGACACCCACTGACTGAACGTCCGCGGGTCGGCGTTGGGGAACGCCTTTTTGTAGGCGAACGACATCACACACATGGCGCTTTCGACGATGCCGAGATTGCGCAGCGCCTCGAAGGCCTTCAGCGGGTAGGCGTAGTGCTTGCCGTCATAGTAGATGCGCGACAGCCGCGGGCGCTCGATGAAGTCGTCGGGCAGCAGCTCGTGCCAAAGGTCGACGACCTCTTTCGACTTCGAGAAGAAGCGGTGACCGCCGATGTCGAACAGGAAGCCGTTGTAGTTCACCGTGCGGCTGATGCCGCCGACGTAGGTCGGATCGGCTTCGATCACGCGCGTCGACACACCTGCCCCAGTCAACAGGTAGGCCGCAGTGAGGCCGGCCGGCCCCGCGCCGATAACGAAGACGTCCGAGTGTTCCAACGCAATACTCCCACTGGCCGTGGCGCGCCGATACGCGCCGCGAGACGCCCCCGGCGGCCAAAACGCTAGGCGTGAAGGTTGAACAAACAATTTCGCTAATTGCCGAGGATTTGGCGTTCTGCGGCCATTCTCAGCGGTTTACGGGCTCGCAAGTGGTTGCCGCTAATCTGCACCCAAGGTGGACAAAGGGTAAAAGCGATGGCCGCGGTGGCGGGAGGGCGCCGGCAGCACGTGTTCAACCCGCCGCAGGCCGGGCGCTTGTCGCTGCTCGTTTGGTGCGTGCTCGGCATCGTGCTCGTCGCGGGTACGTTCTTCGCGTTGCAGCCGACACGGCTGACAGCCTCGCTGGGCGACACCGACGACGCGACACGACTCGTCGAGGTGCGCGAGCTGATCGACGGCAGGTCGTGGTTCGACAATACGCTGCCACGCCTTGGCGGCGACCAAGCGCTGCACTCGCATTGGTCGCGCCTGATCGACCTGCCCCTTGCTGGGCTTTTGACGACGTTCGACCGGGTGATGCCGCAGGCGGCGGCAGAGCTCGCCGTGCGCATTGTCTGGCCGCTGACGCTTCTTCTTGCGCTTCTCTATCTGCTCGGACGCGAGGCCGAGATGCGCGGCGGACGGCTCGCGGCATTGTTGAGCATCGCGCTCGCCGCCACCTGCATCACCGCCATCGTGCAGTTTCTGCCGGGCCGCATCGATCATCACAACGCGATGATCCTGTGCGCCACCATTGGCATCTTGCGTCTGTCGCGCAGCTTCGATGATGCGGACGCGGGATGGAGTGCCGGCGTGTTTCTCGGGCTCGGCACTGTCGTCGGCTACGAAGCGCTGGCACTGACCATCGCCAGCTTCGTCGCCGCCATGCTCTACGGACTGCTGCCGAGCCGTTCCTTGCTCGGCCCGTCGCGCGCGGCCGTAACGTTCGCCGCGACGCTTGCCGTTGCCCTCGCAGCCACCGCCGCGCCGGTCAGTTTCCTCACCCAGCATTGCGACGCACTGTCCATGAATCTCGTCGTGCTGGCAGTCGTTGCTGCTGTCGGCGTGTGTGCGGTGCAGGCGATGGAATTGCGCCTGTCGCTGGCCGCGAAGCTTGCCGCGCTTCTCGTGACGGGTGCTGCGGGACTCGCGCTATACGGCATCGCCGAGCCGGCGTGTTTCGCCGGGCCGTTCGGTCAGGTCGAACCGGCACTCTTTCCCATCTGGCTCGGGCACGTTTCCGAGACGCAGAGCCTGTTCTCACTTGGTGGCGGGGTTCCGCTGCTCGCCGTAGCCGCTTTCGCGTATTTGCTTGCCGGCGTCTACAGCGGCACCAAGCTGCTGCGCGGCGACGGCAGCAATACCGTACGCTTCGATCTGATCATGCTGCTCATCGCCATTCCGCTGAGCTGCTGGCAGATCAAGTTGCTGCCCTACGCGACGTATCTTGCCGTGCCGTTGATCGCCGTGTGGCTGGCGCGCCCCTCGGGCACGGAGGATCGCCAGCCGGTCAGCCGCCGCACTGCCGCTATCGTTACCGTAGCTGTGCTACTCGTCGTTGGATTCGCGGCGTGGTTCGCACTGACGACCACGCCTGCCTCGACGAACCGCGTCAAGGAAGCTTTGGACAAAGTGCAGGATTGCACGGCCACCGCCGCGATCGAGCCGCTCGCCACGCTGCCCGCTGGCCTCGCCGTCGCTGACGTGAACCTCGGGCCATACCTCGTCGCGCTGACCCGCCTTAACGCCCTGTCGGCGCCTTATCACCGACTTGGGGCTTCCATAATGGCGGCGCACGAGATCCTGCATTCGCCTCCCGCCAAGGCCGAGCCGCTGCTGCGCCAAACCGGCGCGAGCTACGTGATCACCTGCCTAGGGCTAGACTCGACCACGCCCGCGCGCGCCGACGCGCCCGAGTCATTGCAAGGACTGTTGTTCGCCAACAAACCGCCGGCGTTCCTCGCGCCGGTGACCCTTGCAGAACCGACGCCGCTGAAAGTTTGGCGAGTCGTCCAATAAGAACTTAGTCCTCGGCCTTCAGAGGCCGCTGCATCAGCTGCTCGATGGCCTCCTTGACGCTGGCGCGCCCATCGATCACGTCGCAAACCGCGGCGCTGATCGGCATGTCGATGCCCTTCTCGTCGGCGATGCGCCGAACGGCGGCGGCCGTGTAGACTCCTTCCGTCACCGCGAGCTTGCCGGCCAATGCCTGTGACAAGGTCTCGCCGCGCCCCAGCGCCCGACCGAGCGACATGTTGCGCGACTGCGGGCTGCCGCACGTGAGGATGAGGTCGCCGAGCCCCGAAAGGCCGATCAGCGTTTCGGGCCGGGCGCCGAGTGCTTTTCCGAAGCGGCGCATCTCGGCAAAACCGCGCGTAACGAGCGCCGCATGCGCGCTGGCGCCGAGGCCCTGGCCGTCGACAATACCGGCAGCGATGGCGAGAACGTTCTTCAAGGCACCACCGAGCTCAACCCCGACAAGGTCGCTCGTCCAATAGAGACGGAACGTCGGACCACCCAAGCGCTCGGCGAGCACGCGACCCGCTGCCTCATCGGCGCACGCGATGGTCAGCGCGGTCGGCAAGCCGCGCGCAACATCGGCGGCAAAGCTCGGTCCGGAAAGCGCCGCCTGCTTCGCGTCGGGCAGCTCGGCGGCGAGGACGTCTCCCATCATCCGCCCAGACGACTGCTCGATGCCCTTGGCGCAGATCACAACGGGTTGCGCCTTGCGCAAGGACGGCCGCAGGTCCCTGGCCACGGCGCGCACATGTTGTGCGGGCGCGACCAGCAGCAGAGCATCGCACGCCGCCGTCTCGGCCAGCTTGCTCGTGGCACGCACGCCCGCGTCGAGCCTCACGCCGGGGAGGAAGGTTTCATTGACGTGCCGCTCGTTGATGGAGGCAACCACGTCGCCTTCGCGCGCCCACAACACAACCTCGCGGCCCGCCTGGCGTATGGTCTGCGCAAGAGCGGTGCCCCAGGCGCCGCCGCCAACGATGCCGACGCTGTCGATGTTCACGCGCGTTCCCCGCCGCTCATCTTTCCGGAAGATATCTAGCACGAGCCGCCGTTCATGCCTTCACCCCTGCACCGATCGCCGGAGCCGCGTCGCGGTCGAGCGGCCAGCGCGGCAGCACCGGTGCATCGAGAGGGTCCGTCAAGCCAAGTGCTAGGCGCTCGGCTCCCGCCCAGGCAATCATCGCGGCGTTGTCGCCGCACAGGCTGACCGGCGGGGCATGGAAGGAGAAGCCGCGCGCCTCCGCAAGATCCTGCAGGCTCGCGCGCAGCCGCTCGTTAGCGGCGACGCCGCCGGCAACCACGAAGCGGAGGGGGGCGAGGCGACCAAGACGCGTCGCCGCAATGTCCATGGCTCGTGCGCAGCGATCCGCTACCACATCAGCCACTGCGGCTTGGAAGGCGGCGGCGATGTCGGCCACGTCTTGCTCATCCAGCGGGCTGAGCTTCTCGGCCGCGCGCCGCACAGCCGTCTTCAAGCCAGCAAACGAGAAATGGGGCTCATCGCGTCCCAGCATCGGCCGCGGCAGGTCGAAGCGACCCGCATTCCCTTGCCGCGCGATCCGCTCCACCGCCGGGCCACCCGGGAAGTCGAGACCCAACAGCTTCGCCGTCTTGTCGAACGCTTCGCCCAACGCGTCATCGATGGTCGTACCTAGGCGCTCGTATTGGCCGACGCCGCGCACGATCAAGAGTTGCGTATGCCCGCCGGAAACCAGAAGAAGCAGATAGGGTGGGGCTACGCCTTCGGTGAGACCCACCGTGAGCGCGTGCGCCTCAAGGTGGTGCACGGCGACGAACGGCAGCCCACGCGCCAGCGCGATGGCCTTGCCGGTAATGGCGCCGACGATGAGCCCGCCGATCAACCCCGGCCCCGTCGTTGCGGCAACGCCGGCAAGATCGCCGAAGCCGGCGTCAGCCTCGCGCATCGCTTCGCGCACAAGAACGTCGAGGCACTCGACGTGCGCGCGGGCAGCGATCTCCGGAACCACGCCGCCGTAAGCCCGATGCCGCTCCCACTGCGAGCGCACGATGTTGGAGAGGATGCGGCCCGAGCCATCCGGCTCGCGCAGGACGACGGCGGCGGCGGTCTCGTCGCAGCTCGTCTCCAGCCCGAGCACGAGGCTCGGCTTGCCGCCTGTTTGCTCTGGATTTGCCATGGGTTGCGTTGGCGACACCGCGTTTGCGTTCGAGGGCCGGCGCGGGCATTAATGGCGCCTCATCAAGGCCAGTACCAGGGCCAGTCGCCTAGCACCCGGAGAGAACGGCTTGCAAGCAGCGAAGATCCGCATCGGCACCCGCGGCTCTCCCCTGGCGCTGGCCCAGGCGCGGCAGGTGGCGACCCGTTTGGGTGCGGCGCACGGCCTCTCGCCGGAACAATGTGAGCTCGTCATCATAAAGACGACCGGCGACAAGATCACCGACCGGCCGCTGATCGAAGCCGGCGGCAAGGGTCTATTCACCAAGGAACTGGAGGAGGCGCTGTTCGCCGGCGACATCGACCTTGCCGTACATTCGATGAAGGATATGCCGGCGATCCTGCCGCAGGGCCTTGCTATCTCCGCTATCCTTAAGCGCGAAGATCCGCGCGACGCCTTCGTCAGTATTACGTACGCTTCGTTTGACGAGCTTCCTTCCGGTGCCGTAGTCGGGACCTCGTCGCCGCGCCGCCAGGCGCAAGCGCTACGGCTGCGCCCGGACCTACGCATCGTGCCTTTCAGGGGCAACGTCGAGACGCGCTTACGCAAGCTCGAGGAAGGCGTTGCCGACGCGACGTTCCTCGCTTGTGCCGGTCTCAATAGGCTTGGCCTGTCGCAGCACATCACCGCCGCGATGAACACCGAGGTCATGCTCCCCGCGGTGGCGCAGGGTGCCATAGGCATCGAGATCCGTGCCGACGACGATGCGACCGTGCGACTGGTCGCGCCGCTGAACGATGCGGCAACGGCATTGTGTGTCACCGCCGAGCGAGCCTATCTGGCACATTTAGAGGGCTCTTGCAGGACCCCGATCGCGGGTCTCGCCGAGCTAAGCGGCGGCTCCTTGCACATCCGCGGCGAGATCCTCACGCCCAATGGTCTGCAGGCACATTCGGCCTCGCGCCGCGGAAGCGCCCAGGAGGCAATCCGGCTCGGCGAGCAAACCGCCGAGGAGTTGCTGCGGCATGCCGGCCCAGAATTTTTCCTCGCGACCGCCTGATGCACGTTCTGCTCACCAGGCCTGAGCCAGACGCCTCCACATGCGCCGCGCAGCTCGAAGCGCTCGGTCATGCGGTGACGCTCGAGCCGCTGTTGAGGATCGAGCGCCTGCCGATCGACGCCACGGCGCTCGACGGCGTCGCGGGAGTGATCGTCACGAGCCGCAATGGGCTACGCGCGCTCGCTTCCAGCTCGGCTTTCAATGCCGCGCTGAGGTTGCCCATCATGGCCGTCGGCCCCGGCACGGCGCAGCTCGCCCGCGAGCTAGGATTTGCTCAAGTCGTCGCCGGTAGGGGAACCGCGAGCGAACTTGTGCCCCTCATTGTCGAGGCGGGACGCGGGCAGCAGGGTGCATTTGTGCACGTCCGCGGCGAGGACGCCGCCTTCGACCTGCGGGCCGCTCTCGTGGCTCATGCAATCGAGTTGCGAGAAATCGTCTCCTATCGGGCCGTCCCCGCCCACGCCTTCCAGCGGCGAACCAAAGAGCTGATGGTTACCGGCGCTATCGATGCGGCCATCTTTATGTCGCCGCGAACCGGGTCGGTCTTTACCCTACTGGTCCAGGCTCAAGGTCTCGAACAAGCGGCAAAAACGATCGTGTTGCTGTGCCTTTCGCCGGCAGTTGCCGCCACCGTCGAACCACTCGTCCCGGCGCGAGTTGAGGTCGCTGAGAGCCCAAATTCTGCCGCCATGCTGGCCGCCGTTACCCGAGTAGCAACGCTATGGTCAGGAGTGTAGGTTAGCGTCAAACCCGCGTGCTAAAAGCTTGGTCCCCGTGTGGGGCCTGGAGCGAGATCAGTCCGCAGCGAGGTACTTGCATATATGACTGCGAACAAGAACGAGCCCGATAAGAAAGCGGCGGGTTCCGCGCCCGCTCAGTCGGGCAGCCGCCCGCATGCGACCCTTGACCTGAAGGCGACCGAGGTAACGCCTCCGTCCGCCCCGAAGGACAAAGCCGGGGTGGGCGATGCCCCTGCCAAGGACAATGCCGCTGCGAGTGCGACCGGAGCCTCTGCCGCGGCCAGCGCCAGCGGAACCACAAGCTCATCGGCCTCAGCGCCAGGCCCCTCATCCAGCCAGCCTACGTCGGCGGCAAAAGCGTCCAAGCCCGCAGGAACACCTCCTCCCGCATCCACCGCGCCTACGCGCCCCACACCGCGCGGGTACGGCGGCTTCTTCACCCACGTCGCAGCCGGCATCGCCGGCGGCATGGTCGCATTGCTGGCGGCCGACATCCTCGCCCAGCAGCTTGGATTTGAGGCGCCCGACCGTCCAGATGGTTCGGCCGCATTGGAGCAGCGCATCGCCACGCTCGAATCCAACCGCAGCCAACGCTCGGTTGCCTCCGACGTCACCACTCGCCTCGCCGCCGCCGAGGCAAAGCTCGGCCAGCTCGAGCAACTCAATGCCAACGTCGACGGCATCGCCAAGAAGCAGGGCCAGCTCGACGAAACCCTGAATGCCGTCAACGACAAGCTGCAAGCCGACAGCGGTGATAAGGGCGCGCCCGCGCGTGTTGCCAAGCTCGAGGAGCAGCTCTCGCTGATGTCCTCTGCTGCCGAGCGCGACCCGCAATCGGGGCGCCTTCCGCAGCTCACTGCCATCACCGGCAAGCTCACCGATCTCGAATTGACGATGGCTAATCAGCTCGACGCCCTGCGCAAGAGCGTCGCCCTGGAGATCGATACGCGGCTCAGCTCGGCGACGGAAGCGGGACAAGCCGCGCGCTCTGGCACGCAGCGCATGGACCGAGAGCTCTCCACATTGAAGGCCGAGAGCGCCGAGATGTCGACCGGGCTCAACGCCGTGAAAACCGATGGTGACCGGGCGGCTGCCGCACTCAAGGCCACGCAAGAGGATCTCAAGCGGCTGAAGGCCGATCTCGACGCGCGCCTCGCCACCTTTGCCAAGCCCGAGGACGTCTCCTCCGCGGTGAATCCAATTAGCGGTAAGCTGGCGGCGCTGCAGCAGGACGTGCAGGGCGTCATCAAGAGCGAGGGCGATCGCAAAACCACCGCCGAGCGCATCGTTCTCTCGCTGGAGCTCGCCAACCTGAAACGCGCCATCGATCGCGGCAACGCCTACGCACCCGAGCTGGAGCAGGCGCGGAAAGTTGCCGGCAGCAACGTCGATCTCGCACCGCTCGAGCGTTTTGCTCTCGACGGCGTGCCGACCCCGACCGAGCTGCGCGCGCAATTTAAGCCCGTCGCCTTCAAGATCATCGACGCGGAGGAGCAGCCGTCCGAAGCATCGATCGTCGATCGCCTGCTAGCCGGCGCCAAGTCGGTCGTGCGCGTGCGCAAGACGAGCCACAGCCCCGACGACAAGAGCATCGAGGCGGTGGTCGCGCGCATGGAAATCGCGCTCAACGAAGATCGCCTCGCCGACGTTCTGCAAGAGTCGAAATCGCTCCCCGCTCCGGCGCAGGATGTCGCGCAAGACTTCCTCGCCAAGGTGCAGGCGCGCGACGCCGTCGACCGCGCTCTTGCCTCCGTCGAAACCCAGCTCAAGGCATCGCTCGCCGCCGCGCCGGCCGACGCCAACGGCAAAGCCGCAGAGTAGAGACACCACGTCATGTTGCGTCTCATTGCATTTCTGTTCGCTATTGCCTTCATCGCGGCCGGCCTGGCGTGGCTCGCCGACCGCCCGGGCGAGCTCGCCATTCAGTGGCAGGGCTATCAAATCGAGACGAGCGTCTTTCGCGCCATTGTGATTCTGGTGGCGCTCGGGGCCGTCGCCCTGCTCATTTGGTCGATCCTGCGCAACATCTGGTACAGCCCCGCGGCCGTCGGCAATGTGTTGAGCAAGCGCCGCCAGAAGCTCGGTCTCGACGCCTTGTCGAGCGGCATGATCGCGCTTGGAGCGGGCGACAAGTCGGCCGCCATGCGGGCCGCCATCCAGGCGCGCAAGTCGCTGCCCAATGAGCCGCTGACGCATCTGCTACGGGCACAGGCCGCCCAACTTACCGGCGACCGCACCACCGCTCGCCGCATTTTCGAAGCCATGCTGGCTTCGCCTGACACCGAGCAACTCGGTCTGCGCGGCCTCTTTCTCGAAGCGCAGCGCGAGCGCGAGACCGAGGCCGCGCGTCATTTCGCCGAACGCGCCGTCACCCTCAACTCGAAACTCGCTTGGGCGGTCGATGCGCTGTTCGACTTACAGTGCCGCGAAGGCGATTGGCCCGGCGCCTTGGAAACCGTCGCTGTCGCTCGCAAGAACGGACATGTCGAGCGCGCACAGGCTGATCGCCGCCGCGCCGTTCTGCTCACCGCGCAGGCTCAGGCCGCCGAGGAAAACGATCCTGAGCGCGCCTTGAACTTGGCCCTGGAGGCGCATGGCCTCGCGCCCAACCTGGTACCGGCCGCCGCCATCGCCGGGCGTCTTCTGGCCTCGCGCGGGAACACGCCCCGCGCCGCCAAGATCCTGCAGCGCACGTGGAGCCGCGCGCCGCATCCCGATCTCGCTACGGCCTACGCCTACGCGCGCATTGGCGACAGCCCGCGCGATCGCCTCGACCGCGTGCGCCAACTGGCGGCGCTCAGCCCCAACTCGGTGGAAGGCCCCGTCGCGGTCGCTACAGCGGCCATCGAGGCGCGCCAGTTCGACGAAGCCCGCGCCGCCCTCGAGCCACTCATACCTTCGCGCATGACGCAGCGCGTCGCGACGCTCGTGGCACGCATCGAAGGCGAGCAACATGCCGACAAGGGACGCGTGCGCGAGTGGCTCGCCCGCGCTGTTAACGCCCCGCGCGATCCGGTGTGGACAGCGGACGGCTTCGTTGCCGACCGCTGGATGCCGGTCTCTCCGGTTTCGGGCGCACTCGATGCCTTCCAGTGGCGCGTGCCGGT
>Ga0134125_10008510_pt1 | contig 11587 bp, 8 predicted proteins | sample KB31751_FD_96464 | JGI IMG/M metagenome (GOLD analysis project Ga0134125, IMG submission 96464) | Terrestrial soil microbial communities with excess Nitrogen fertilizer from Kellogg Biological Station, Michigan, USA - KB3-175-1 | ecosystem: Environmental > Terrestrial > Soil > Unclassified ... | reverse complement strand
ATAAGCCCGGGCGCAGTCCGGACACTCCAGGTCTTCAAACATCACAATAGCCACGCGTGCGCCAGGAGGAGGTTTGAGAGACGAACCGTCCGCGGCGAGGGAAGCGGCTGGAGCAAGCACAAGCGCGAGCCCTGCGGCAATGTGAATGAAACGTTTTGCCAATATATTCATTTTGCTGGTCATCCTGCCTTCTTAGGAGTTTTAAAGATCTTTTTCTTGCGGACTGCTGCCTTTGCCGGGGAATTCATTTTGGCAGCCGTCACCGGCTGGGCCTTAGTGAGCATGTCGATCATCTGCTCCAGCTTCTCCCGGATTTTCACTTCTTCCACCAAAGGCTGAGAAATTCCGCTATTACTTACAACCCAGATTGTGGGAGTATGTTCCACTCCAATGCGCTGTCCAAGCAAGTAATCGGCCCGCACGAGATCAAAGAGCTTGCCATCCGGATCTTTCTCTGAAGGGACGGACGTCTTGTTCTCGGCGGCAAATTTTTGCGCCCACTGCGGAAGATTGTCCTGGGTTATCTGTGTCTGGTTGGCGTAAATGAATTTACGGAAATCATTTCCCATGTCTGCCGATGTCTTATCGAAATAGCGGGCCCACACGGCTGCATCAAAAGCCCAGTTATGCATGGGCAATGGAAACTCATACAGCACTACTGGAATTTTATGGGCGTCGGCGGTTTCCCACACCACAGGATAAGCCTTGGAGCAGTCCGCACATTGCAGGTCTTCAAATATCACGATAGCCACCGCAGACCCGTGGGGCGGCTTGAGAAGCGAGGCATCGGCGGCAAACGCGCTGACGGAAAGCGCGAAAAGACCGGTCAAGACAACGGCATTGGACAATGGCTTCATGCAAGAAAACTGGAGTTTTCGGCTTCAGGGTTCCTGATGCTCGAAAAACAATATTTTAATCTTACTTAGAAAAACGCGGTCGCGCATGTTTCGCATGGAATGTTTTTCTCCGCCGGCTTATTGAAAAAGAGCGGGCGAGTCGCTAGCGCACAAGCGCTTCCAGGACGTCATGTACCCAGGGAAGTACCGTATTGATGCAGGCGGCATAAGCGATGATGGCTAGCGCGAGCGGGATTACGACTTTGTTCATGCTGCTTCGCGAAGGCGTGCGCCGCGCTGGGCGATCACATTCCAGGATTCCCTGAAGACGGTCCACTCGCGCGCGCAAACAAGATCCAGGTTCAATAGGCACAAGGTGGGACGCGGCCACTGTCTTACCAACCACAGGATGGGTGCTCAGGGCGGCCGCCTTGAGCAATGCACTTGCCAGATCCAGGACTGGGATTCCGGATGCCAAAGCTGTTTCATCGGCGGCGATTTCAGAAGCATTTGTCCAGGCGGAGTCCGGAACGCCGGAAAGGTTCAACCAATCGGGCAGGCGCGTCACCTTTACGGCCAACTGTTTAAGGTTGTCGAACGAAGTCACATGGGCCCGCTCGTGTTCCACTGCCGCAATCAGTTCAGCCCGTGTAAGCGTATCCACAACCTGGCGTGCCACGAATATCTTTGGCCGGAAAAACCCCAGCACCGCCAACACGGAACCGGGAGCGGCACCGTCCAGGCAATAAACTGGGACGTCGATATTTTCCAGAAGCAATTGTTTAGAGTACCGGCGCCAGTTTATCGCCACCAGCCTTGTCGAGCGAAGGATAGTTGCTGCCCGAACCGACATCATGATCACCACCGAGCCGCCCAGAATTGCCAATCCAAGCAATGGCCAGCTCACAAGTTCGCTGGTTGAACGCGGCTCAAATTTCAGCAAGGCGGGAAGAACGAACCCAAACGTCACCAGCGCAGCCATCAGCATCGGCAGTAAGCGGATTGTGAATAGCATGTTGGCTACAGTGGCTGGGGCAAGAGAGGAGATTGCGGCCCGGGAAAGGCGGCAAGCCCACACGGACAGCATCGACGTCCCCGCAAAGACTATGAACAAAACTGCGCAGCACAGCGAGATGGAAAGCAGATAAAACATCGCTTACTCCGTCCGCCGCAACGCGCGACGCTTGGCCTTCACCAGTTGATCCAGTTTGTCCAGCATTTCTTTGTCGGCCTCGCCCACTGCGTCCACAAAGCAGGAGAGCACAGCGTTGTTATTCGTTCCATCGGTCAGGACCATGCCAAACAGATGTTGCGTAAGCAGCTCCTGATATTCCTTCTGAGTAAAAGCGGCGGCATAATGGAAAGCTTTGCCCACCTTTCGGCGAGTCAGCAGGCCTTTTTTGTATAAACGGTCGAGCGTGGTCATTACCGTGGTGTAGGCCAGCCGGGTAGCGAACTCCAGATGCAGGTCCCGGACACTGAATTCGCCGCGGTCCCATACTCGCTCCATCAACTCCGATTCCAGGCTCCCCAACTGCTTCAGGGCGGCCATGCGAGTGCCGTATTGCCGTTTCAGCCACATATCTGGAATTTCCCCATTTCAGGGGCACACGACAACACTTTATCAGAAGGGGGAGCGGAATTTGAATCCTTGTGTCGCACCGCGACCCTGACCCTAACAACAGATTAGAAATTCTACCCCTACATACTAACGCGGGTAGTAAGAGCATAAACCGAGTACGCTGATTGGCGCGGAGCTGTGTTGAACGTTGTGTGAACTACGACGGAAGCTTTCTGAAAAAGAAGAGGTCCCAGCGCCCGGCAGTTGGCAATCGGGCTCTCTGCAATGATCACTCTGATGATAGACAGCAAAAATCTGGACGGAGCATAAACAAAAGATGAAGGTGATAGCAGGCGTCCTGCTTTTCATTTTTGCATGTGGCAGCGTCCTGCGACCGCAAAGCCCTGAGGGCGCCATTGTGGGGACGGTTTCAGATGCTAGCGGCGCACGGATTGTTGCGGCCAAGGTGACCGTTTCAGCCAAAATCTATTCCCTGAGCAGAACAGTGAAAACCGGCAAGCTGGGAGAATTCACTGTTGAGTCGCTGCCACCGGGCGAGTATGAAGTAAAAGTTGAGGCTGCCGGCTTTGCTTCCCAAACTGGCCAAGTCCGGGTGGCTGTAACCGCAACGCCCTCTATGAACATCAGACTGCAACCTGCCTTGGTGCAGCAGTCGGTGAAAGTGGAAGGCGCTGGAGAGTCGCTGACCGCACAACCAATTGAAACTTCCAGCAGCGTGGTGAAGACCACGATTGGGCTGCGCGACCTTGACGAAATACCGCTGGCGCATCGCAGCTTCGCCAACATTGCTTATCTGGCACCCATGACCGAACCGGTTGAGCCATCTGATCCCACCAAGGCGCGGATAACGGCTGTCTCTTTTGGAGGCAGTTCCGGACTAAATGTGGATCTCTCCGTGGACGGCGGCGATAACAATGACGACTTCATTGGCGGCTTCCTGCAGAATTATTCCGTGGACGCGATGCAGGAGTTTACGGTGCGCACGGCACAATTCGACGCAGATACGTCCCGCACAAATGGAGGCTCTGTCATCATCAGCACGCGGCGGGGAACCAACGATTGGCACGGATCAGTCGCTGGGTACTTCCGCAACGAAAGCTTGAATGCGCGAAATGAGCTGGATAATCCTGAGCCAAACCCGAAGCAGCCATTCTCGCGGCAGAACTATGTGGGAACAATTGGCGGTCCGTTGATCAAAGACAAGCTATGGATTTTTTCATCCTTGGAGTACGTGAATGAAGATGCCAGCGTAGGTTATAGCGCGCAGAGCCTGGACCAATTCAATGCATTGGCACAGCTTGCCTCTTCAGGGCAGATTCCCGGAGTTGCTTCCATTCCAGTGCCGGCATCGGTCAGCACGCCGTTTCATGATTCAATCTTTTCGACTCGAATCGACTTCAGCCAATCTGACCGCTCCCACTGGTTTCTGCGCGGCGCGTTTGACCTGAATGACACCAAGAACGACCTTGTACATGAAGGCGCTCTGCCTTCCACCGGTTTTAGCACCACTTCACATTATTACACCCTGTTGCTCAGCAACCAGATGGAATTTACGCCCGAGTTGATCGGCAATTTTATCTTTCAGGCGAGCGATTTTCACCACGTGAAAGTTCGCAATTCAAATCTGGGGTTCGGCCTGGCTTTCCCATTCAGCACGACAGTTCTTACCACGTCCGGATTCGAGACTTTCGGCGACAACCAGTTTGTTACTCCTATTACGGCATTTCCCGTCAATCGCGATCAGCAGAAATATCAGTTCCGCTATGACATTTCGCAGTCAAAAGGAACGCATGCGCCGCGCTACGGAATCAATTTCATTCATGAGCCTGTGTTAAGCGGAAGCCTTTCCGATAATCGGGAGCGGCTCATCCAATTTGCCGTTAATCCTTCTGTGTTGCTGGCGAGCGGGGACAACATCTTGCCTTTTTTTACCTGCGATCCCACGGGCCTGGACTCGACGAAAACTCCGTGTCCCGCGGATTCCAACATTCAGTCAATCAACGACGTTGGCGCCGGCGGAGGCCGCTTCGCCCAGAACGTGCAGCGGCTGGGGTTTTACGCACAGGATTCCTGGCGCATACGCCCGAATTTCACGATGAATTACGGCCTGCGCTATGACACCACGTTCGGGCTCTTCAACTCTAATGGCGGCGACCAGCGTGACAATCCCGCAGTGCAAACCGTGGCGGCGCTCAATCTTCCAACCGCTTTCGGCTTGCCGCAGGGCGTCCCGCACGATTACCGCAAGGCGTTTGCGCCGCGGCTTGGTTTTGCATATTCGCCGGGCGCCAGCGGAAACACGGTGGTCCGCGCGGGAGCAGGTATTTATTTCAACGATCTGGCGCAGAACGGCTGGGTGGACGCTTTTCGCGCGGTCACTCCCGGCGTTTCCACTCTGCTTGGACCTGGAGAACAAGGAGCGCTGATCGATCCGCATTACCACTCGCCTTATGCGATACAACTCAGCGCAGGCGTGGAGCATGCAATCACCAACGCGTGGCGGCTGAACGTCAATTACGAACATCAACAGGGCGTTCATCAGTACCGGCGCTACGAATACGTGGCCCAAGACCCGATCAATGCGCCCAATGCCACTTTGCCCAGTACCGCGCCGGATATCTCAGTCTTCCGTACCGACAACCGCTCCAGCTACGATGGCATTTCATTTGCAGTGAATCACCACTCCAAAAGACTGGATCTAACTGCTCACTACACGTTAGCGAATGCAACCACCTGGGGCGCAAACGTGGGAGAGCTGTTTGACTATGTGAACGGCGTAACCAGCGTAACCAATCCGTTTGGTCCGGGAGATCACGGGCCTTCCGGAGAAGATGTGCGGCACAGATTTGTGCTCGCTGGCACGTTGCATCTGCCGGGAGCATTTGAAGCGAGCACGCTTTCACAATTTGAAAGTGGACGCCCGTATACGCTGGGGACCTCAGTGGACATCAATGGCGACGGTGTAGCGAATGATCGCGCGGTGGTGAACGGACAACAGACAACGCTCGACGAATTTCGCGGTACGCCGTTCGCGCAGATTGATATGCGGGTGAGCCGCAACTTTAGGTTAGGTGAGCGGGCATCCATCCGCCCATTTGTGGAGTTCTTCAACCTGCTGAACCGCACTAATCCCGGCAATAACTTTGTGAGTGACATTGGAGCACTGCCCGTGCCCGCAGGAGAAGTTGAGGCCGGGAACGTCACGCATCTTTGCCTTAATGCCGATTGCTCCTCTTTGCAGCCCATCACGAGTTTGAACCAATTGAAAAAGCCAGGCGGCGCATTGGGAGATTTCTTTGGGCCAGGCACGACAGTGGGAGTGCCTTTTGCAGCGCAGTTCGGGGTGAAGTTTACCTTCTGACCACTTTGTTGATCAGACTACCGACCCGCGGCAATGGGATGGACGTCTATTAACGCCACTTTGCGGCTTTCGGCGCCAACTGGACCTCAAAAATCTTCGGCCATAATTTGCCGGTAACGAACAAGCGCTTGTGAATTGAATCGTAGGCAATCCCGTTCAGCACTGCGCCCTCCTGATGGCGATAAATAGGGCTGAGCAGGCCGGTGAGATCGATCCAGCCCAGCACTTTGCCCGTTTGCGGAGAGATGCGGGCAATGCGGTCCGTCTGCCAGACGTTGGCGAAGAGTTCGCCTTCCACAAATTCCAGTTCATTCAACTGATCAATGGGAGTAGTGCCGTCGCGGACGGTGAAGCGCCGCTTTTGCTTGAAGGTTGTGGCGTCGAGCACGCGAATCTCGGCAGTGCCGTCGCTCATGAAAAGCTCATTGCCCCTGGAAGTCAGCCCCCAGCCTTCACCGGGATAAGAAAACTGTCGCAGCAGCTTGAAATCGGCGAGGTTATAGACAAAGCCAACTTTTGACTGCCACGTGAGCTGAATGACTTTGTCTTTTACAATGGCGATGCCTTCGCCGAAGAATTCAAGGGGCAGATCTATATGCTGCACCACTTCGCCAGTCTCCAGGCGGATTTTTCGCAGTGACGACTGGCCGTTGAGCCCGGTGCCTTCATAGAAAAAACCGTCATGGTAGACCAGCCCCTGGGTAAATGCCGCAGGATCGTGCGGGTAGTCGCGAATGATTTTGAACGTGTATTCAGGCGGACGCCGCGGGCCAGCCGCGTGAGACGGCTGGACGCTGATAAATTGCGCTGCCATGGCGAACAGTAATGCTAGCTTCACAGATGCACTAATAAAGATCTACCAACAATAGATCTGCGAATCAAAGCCTTCGTATCAAAGATCTGTGAATCAAAGTCCACCAAACTGGTGCCCTTCAAAAATGGTGGAGAGCTTGGTGATTTTCAGCAGATCGCGCACGCGCGGCTTCGGATTGACCAGCTCAAGTTCGCATTGTGCCCTGCCGGCCGCCATATAGACGCTGACCAGCGCGCCCAGGCCGGAGCTGTCAATGTACTCAATGCCCGTAAGATCAAGCACAATACGCTTGTTGCCGGGGATAGCTCCACGGATGGTGGTCTGAAAATAATCGGCCGACGCCGACGTGATTTTGCCGGTTCCGCGGACGGTGGTTTCATCCGCATTCTTTTCTATAGTGAGTTCAAGTTCTGGTTTGGGGACTGAGCTCGCTGCCATGGTGGCCTCTTGTCTTAAAAATTGTGCTTCGATTCGGTTCAAACCTGGGTCCCGTTGCGAATCTCGAAACGATATACCCGCGCAGGAAAAAGTCAAGCAGGAAAAAGGTCTGTGTACTGTCCTGATTTGATCTATATGTGTACATAATCCCCGGTCGCGATATTTTGGTGAATTTCGAGCACATCAAAAGCCGCAGTTCGGCCCAATCAAAAGCACGGTCAAATTTGAAATCGCGCAAATGCAAACTCCTCGAGCAATTCGCGCTCGTTTAACCTCTGCTCGCCATGCGAACAGCAGGATCATGGCGACACTCAAGACGAACCAGATGATGGGATCGTGCAAAGAGGTTCTCAGAAATTCCTTCCACATTGCTTTGGATTATGCACGCAGCACGTCCGGTGACCGATCTAAAAGGAAAATAAACTCAATGCCGCTGCGCCGGTCGCGGTTGTCACTTGGCCCTGGTCTTCTTTGCGGTAGAATGAATGAGTGATCCTTCCATTCGTCCGCGAAGTCCTGGCGGACGTGGAAAAAAGCCCTGGATTCCAGCAGGCGGCCTCATATCTAAAGCAGCGGAGGGGGGAGTCAAAACCTCCTGCGGGGCGTATTCGTCTGTCGGGGCTCATTTCTTCGGCAAAAGCACTCTTAATCCCATATTTGCAGCGCGCGGCGGGCGTGCCGCTGATCCTGATCGTCGCGGACAACCGCGCCGCCGAGGCTGTCTGCCCGGTAATCCAGTCATTTTGCGAGCTGACAGGCACTTGCAGTCCACAGGCTGTGGTAAAGCTGCCGGCCTATGACGTGTTGCCGTTTGAAAACATGTCTCCACATCCGGATCTTCAGGAAGAGCGCGCAACAGCGTTGTGGAAGATTGCAAGCAATGCTGCTTCGATTGTGATTGTGCCGCTCAATGCGGCCAGCATGCGGCTGCGTTCGGCGGAGCACTACTCCGGGCTGGCCCGAATCATCCGGCGCACGGACATGCTGGACCTGGAAGAACTGGTCCAGCACCTGAACACCATTGGCTATTCTGCGGTTGATGTGGTGGAGATGCCGGGACAATATGCGGTTCGCGGGGGATTGCTGGACGCGTATCCTCCAGAGGCTGATCGGCCATTGCGCATTGAGCTTTTTGGCGACGAGGTGGAGTCGATTCGCAAATTTGATCCCGGAACGCAAAGGTCTGCCTCTGCGCTGGATGAAGTGGTGCTGCTTCCGCTTTCTGAGACGCCCGTCCGCGAAGAGCTGCTCACAGAAATCCATGCCCGGCTATCCGGCGCCCGCCTTGAAGGTGAGGGCGACGCGGTCCGCCATGCGCTGGCCGATACCGGCGTCTCGGTCTTTCCCGGCTGGGAGTTTTACGCCAATGCTGGAGCGGAGGGCACGCTGTTCGATCTGCTGCCCAACGCCATGGTCTTCATGGACGAGCCAACCGCAATCGAGGCCGAGCAGGAACACTGGTGGGAGAAAGTTGTCCAGCGTCACGAGCAAAGCCTGGTAGGCAAGCTGGCGACTCCGGAAGATATCTATCTCCCTCCCGATGAATGGAATGCGCTAATCGCGCGGCTGCCCGGCGGCAGCCTGGAGCATTTAAACGTTTTGCGTATCGCTTGCGCGGAAGAAGAGCTAGGGCTGGCCGATCCGCAAGTGCCGGACAAATTCCTGATCGAATTTCCGGCGCACTCAACCTCGCGCTTTCATGGGTCAGTGCCTGCGATGGTTGAAGAGGTGAAGAAGCTCACCATGCAGGGGCAGCGCGTGATGTTCGCCGCGCCCAACACCGGCGAAATGGAGCGGCTGGCGGACATCTTCACGGAATATCAAGTGCCTTTTCGGCTGGGCACGCGCACTCCGGTCCCGGGCAGTGAAACCTATCTTGATGAGACGGCATATTTTTCCGGCGATCTTCTTACCACCACGATTGTCCGCGCCACGGTGCCGGAAGGCGTAGCCCTGCCGGACGCGCGTCTGGTGATCTTTGGCGCGCGCGATCTGTTTGACGATTCTGAAATCGAACCGCAGCAGCCTCTGCGGCGGAAGTCAAAGACCGCGGCGTTCATGTCGGACTTCCGCGATCTTGCGGTGGGCGACTTTGTTGTCCACGTGGAGCACGGCATCGCCATGTACCAGGGCTTGAAGGAAATTGAGCAGAGCGAAATTACCGGCGAATACATGGTTTTGGAATTTGCTGAAGCCGCCAAACTGTACGTGCCGCTGACGCGTCTGGACCTGATCCAGAAGTACCGATCGAGTGAAGGCGTGCATCCTCCGCTGAGCCGGCTGGGCGGAACCGCCTGGGCCAAGACCAAAGCGCGCGTGAAAAACGCCATGAAGGACATGGCCGACGAGCTGCTCAAGCTTTATGCCGCGCGCAAAGCCGCGCAAGGCCACTCTTTTCCCACCGACACGCAATGGCAGAAAGAATTTGAGGACGCGTTTGAGTTCAACGAGACCGACGATCAGCTGACGGCAACGGCAGACATCAAGCGCGACATGGAATCCACGCTACCCATGGACCGCCTGCTCTGTGGTGATGTCGGCTACGGCAAGACGGAAGTTTCCATGCGCGCGGCCTTCAAGGCGGTACAGGACAATAAGCAAGTCGCGGTGCTGGCGCCGACGACAGTCCTGGTCTTCCAGCATTTTGAAAATTTCAAACGCCGCTTTGCGGCTTTCCCTATCACGATTGAGATGATGAGCCGCTTCCGCAACGCCAAACAGCAGAAAGAAACGGTGGAGCGGATCGAGCAAGGCAAGGTGGATATTGTGATCGGAACACACCGCATTCTCTCCAAGGACATCAAGTTCCAGGATTTGGGGCTGGTGATTGTGGATGAAGAGCAGCGCTTCGGTGTTCGACACAAAGAACGGCTCAAGCAGCTAAAGAAAGAAGTGGACGTGCTGACCATGTCCGCTACGCCAATTCCACGCACGCTGCACATGTCGATGGTGGGGCTGCGCGACATGAGCGTGATTGAAACGCCGCCTAAAGACCGCATGGCTATCCAGACGGTGGTTGCGGCATACGATGAAAAGCTGGTCAAGTCGGCTCTGGAGCACGAACTTGAGCGCAGCGGCCAAGCATATTTTGTCCACAATCGCGTAGAGACGATTTATGAGATTGCCGCCAAGTTACAGGAGATGCTGCCGAAGGCAAGGGTCATTGTGGGCCATGGACAGATGTCTGAAGGCGAGCTGGAGAAGGTGATGTTTGCTTTTGTCCGGCATGAAGCGGACATTCTGGTGGCGACCACAATCATTGAAAACGGCCTGGACATTCCGCTGTGCAACACCATCATTATCAATCGGGCGGACCGCCATGGTTTGTCTGAGCTTTATCAGCTGCGCGGACGCGTGGGCCGGTCAAATCGCCGAGCTTATGCGTATCTGCTGGTGCCGGCGGAGCAGGAGCTTACGCCGGTGGCTCGGCGGAGATTGGCGGCTTTGAAGGAATTTTCTGACCTGGGCGCGGGATTCAAGATTGCCGCACTCGATCTTGAACTGCGCGGGGCCGGCAATCTACTGGGCGGCGAGCAGAGTGGCAATATCGATGCCGTGGGCTTTGAGATGTATACCGGCATGCTGGATCGGGCGATCCGCGAGCTGAAAGGCGAGGAGCTTTCCGACAAAGTCAGCACGCAGCTCAATCTCGGCATTGACCTGCGCATACCGCCGACCTATATCGCGGAAGAAAATCAACGCTTGCGCATGTACAAACGCGCTGCCGGAGTCGAGAGCGAAGCCGCGCTCGACGATGTCCGCAAAGAACTGCAAGACCGCTATGGCGAGCCACCTGCGCCAGTGCGCTACCTACTGGCAGCGTCAGCGTTGAAGTTGCTGTGTGAACGCGTGGGCGTGCTGGCCATTGACCGCAAGCGCGATTCAGTGACGATCAAGTTCACCGAGCAGGCGTCGATCGAGCCGGAGCGGCTGGCGCGTTTCGTCGCGCAATCCCGTGGCGCACAGTTCACTCCGGGAGGAGTGCTGAAGTTCAACATAAAGTCCACGCAGCCGGAAGCCGTGATCGATAAGCTCAATGCCTTGCTGCGCGAACTAAGCCCTGAAGTGGTGGCGCAGACGTGGTTGCAGGTGAAGTAGTTATCTTGTTCTCTTTCCAAAAATGAGCAACCCAACTCCATTTGCTTGTGACATGGCAGCGCTCACTGGCGAGCAGCGGACGCGCCATCATGCGCTGGCGGTCTTATTGCAGTCTTCACTCGTCGCCACTCGGGAATTACCCCGTGGTTATGACTTTGAATTTGCGTGGAAACAGGAAATCTACGATGCACTAGCCGAAATCACATTGTTGGAGCACGCGTGCTGCCCGTTCTTCGATATTGGCATTCGCATTGAGAGTAAAAATAGCAAGCTATTCTGGCGGTTGGCTGGGAGAGAAGGAATCAAGCCGTTCATTCGGGCGGAATTTGGGGTGTTGTTTGCAAGCATTGCGCAGGGGACCAGGGAGGGGTAGGGGTATCAAGAGATCCTTAGAAATGCTCTTGCAACTCTACGAACTTATCTAACTGAAGCAGCTTTAGCCCCTCCGGCGCGGGATT
>Ga0134125_10008509_pt1 | contig 11587 bp, 12 predicted proteins | sample KB31751_FD_96464 | JGI IMG/M metagenome (GOLD analysis project Ga0134125, IMG submission 96464) | Terrestrial soil microbial communities with excess Nitrogen fertilizer from Kellogg Biological Station, Michigan, USA - KB3-175-1 | ecosystem: Environmental > Terrestrial > Soil > Unclassified ... | reverse complement strand
TTATTTCCAAATCCTTGTAGAAATTTTAATCTCCATTCCTTGCACAGTTGTTGATTAAATTATAATTTCTATATCTTTTATTGTTATCAATTTATCTAAAATAATAAAAATTATCTTTTAGCATAAGTTGTATTATTATTGTTAATAGACATTATATTGTTTATGCTATCTGTTGACCCTTTTTCCATGTCCATCATTCCTTTCATATCCATCGACTGAGCATTATTGTTTCTTTCATTATTGCCCACCACTCCAATGAATATATGGCCATTAATTGCAAATATTATTATTAAAAGACCAAAAGTCATAAAAATAATTCCTCCCATTCTTGCGGCCAATAGTCCTCTAGACCAAATCTTTTCTGCAAAGATTATTAGCAAAAATAAACCCATCCAAACCAAATTCATCCATCCTAAAGACACCATTAAAAGGAAGTAAGGCCAACAACAGCCAATACAATACAATCCATGGTATATGCCCATCTTGAATGCGCCCCTTTTTCCACTTTTCCATCTCCTCATAAAGAAGCTTAATGGAGATTCACAATATCCAATACATCGTTTCTTTAATGGAGAGAATTGATACGCGCCCGATATAATTAGTAAAATACCATAAATAATATTAAGTTGATTTGTTTTATATCCCATAACAATAAGAATATTCATTATCATAGACCAGACTAAAAGAAGTGCAATTCCTATCAATGTCCATATTAAAAGATAAGAGTTGACAAATAATATTAATATAAATAAATAATTAATTTAAAAAAAATGTTTACTTGTATTATCTTCCTTCTTCTCTATAACAAAAGCTGATGAAACTTTTTCTTTTTCCTTGTAATTACTATCTCTATTATCATAATCATCATTTTTAATGAGTCTATTATATAATAAAACCATAGCAGAAATTGCAGGAAACATCATTGCAACCATTCCCACAGTCCAACTAGCTATAAATAATAGAATTAATGAGGGATCTAAAGTCATCATCGCTTTCATCATATCTGGCTGATCTTTCGAAATAATCCATGCAAACATAGAAATAGAGATAAGTGAAATAAGAATGATTATTTGCAGTTTATCCATGTGAAATTTTTTAAATGATGTTATTTTATTTTGTAATTTAAAAACTAGGATGAAGTATATTTGAATTTGCAGTAAAAACTGCTTTTACCAAAATTATCCCATTGCATCCCATGATCATTAAACATGTACTTGTTTGATTTGGCAATTACTGGGTTAGAGCCAGGAATAGCAAAAAATGCAGGGTTCACAATAACTGCTTCCTGATTATGATCTGCACCAGCAGTTCCTTCTATTTGAAGTTCTAATAAATCTTTTATGTACAACCATCGATGCTTTCCTTCAATACCAAACTCAATTGGTGCGATTTTATACTCAACATCTACCCAATCAGATTAGAAGCAACAACAAAAAAACCTCCTGCTTGACCAGAGTATATTGTAATAAGGGAATCATTTTGCTCTTAATTTGCTCTTTCGTCAATATATAATGCTGCATTCCATTTGGGACCTGATAACATATTTCCATGGGTATGAAATAGTCCTACTATATTAAGTCCATCAAGAATGATTTTATTATCATAGATACCTTTTTGAATATGCCATGCAGCAGTTAAATTACAAAATCCTCATCAGGATCCGCCTTAAAGATACACGGACAGATTGAATCACAATTGCATCCTTCAAAGTAGTCCCCTTCAATTTTCCACTTTATATTTGATGCAGTCATTTATATATGAAAAATAGACTTTTATATAAGTAGTTCTTGATAGTTGTTACAATTTTATATTTCCATAACTCACTTTTACAAATAACAGATATCTTTTTAATAGACCTTTGCCAATACGAAAAAGAATGAATCAACGATTGTTTGGTAATCTTATTTTTATTATACTGCTAACACTTTCATTTTAACTGTATACCCCCATTATCATTTTTAGTAAATTCAATTTATCCTCATTATAAAAAAAGTAAAAATAAGTAAAATAGACTATATCGCTTTTTACTAGTAAGATCTTGTCTTTGGTTTGTTATCAAGAAATAATTCAATGTATTCTTTTAATGAATCTTTATTAATTTGACTATTACTTATCTGCTTATCTTATTTCTAGTCCTTCCTCTGAGATAATAAATATTCTTATATTAATCTAAGGTATCAAATATATCATTATGTAACAATAAGATATTATGATAAAATTTAAGAATATTCACATTTATCGAAATCATGCGAATAATTTAGACTTTAACTTTATAGTTCCAAAATTACAAAAATATTTTCCAAAAAATTCTATAGAAGTGAGAAATCCTTTTTTGAATGATATAGATAATGAACTCGCAGAAAGATTAAATTCTATTAGAATATCCGATATCAAGAAACCATTTGAGAAACAACCAAAAATAAAAGTTCAAGGAATATTAGATAATGATATTGTCTTTGAGAGGAATTTTCAAAGTCAGCTAATGCTTAGGGATAGTGGCAATAAAAGTAAGGGTACTGAAAGACAGGATAAAGAATTAATATTGTATGATGGGTTTATGATGCAAAGATTGCTTGAAACAATGGTTAATGAAAGTCAGTCTAATGCTGATCATATACATATAGTGTTTGAAGATAGATTGATATGCACTTTTAGTGAAGAAGACTGGCGATATCATGCAAGAACTTTTGTAGCAGGCAATCCTTCAATTATATCCACTACGGGTATTGTTGAAGCACCAGCCAAGCCAAAAGAATGGTACATAAAACAAATGCAGTTAGCTATTTACAATATAGATCACAATGATGTGGATCAAAATGATGCACTATTATCATCTAAATTCAAAAAGTATCTTAATTACGGGGATTATAGAATAAACTTTGCAGCTGTTGGATATGCACTTCAGGTATTATTTTTTTTTATAACAGAAGGAGATCCTTTCTGCAATGATATTAACTGTATACTTTATAATGCACACTGGCAAGAAGAACTATTACATTCCCAAATACAAAATGATGGACTGTGTAATGAGCACAGTGATTTGTTACGTCAATTTAATACGTATGTTGATTATTAATATTAATGATATGGGTTATGAATTATCATAATAAAAGATGGACTTTTGGAAGTTGTAAGTGGCAATCAAATAGGTTCAACGATTCTTAAAGGAGTTTTTAAAATGATCTCAATAAAATAAGTGTATCGATGGTTTTTTAGTTATTGTTTTTGAGAAAATATTTTGTTTTATTATACTTATTCTTAATTTAGTAATCTCTTTTCAAGTCATATTTTTGCAATTGTTGCACCTACATAAAATGAAAAATGTTTAACTCTTTTGTCGATCTAGTAAATACTTTGATGATTTTGCAATAAATTGAAAACTGATATTGTCATTTTATTGTAATTTTTAATTTAATTTACGCATATTTTGACAAAAATATTATTCATCCATTTTATTCTCTTTATCTGTATTTTGTGTATTAAGTGTAGTTTTGTCAATATTTTGCTTTATTATTTGTTCAATTATTTTATTATAAGATTCTATGAAACTTTTTGCATACATGTTAGCATGTTTTTCTGAGCCTCTATGAATACCACCAGACGTTCTAATATGATGATAAAATTCATGCAACACCACAAAAGGATTGTAAAAGATATCTGAATTTATACAATATATCTTTTTTTCCTTTTGAACATAAACAGCATATACTGTTTTTCTTTTCCCTTTTATAGTTCCAACAACAATTTGAGGAGTATAAACCTTGTAATATTCACTTAAAATTTGTAATGCTTGCTCTGTTTTTTTATTAAGGATCATTTCTACTATTTGGGCTTTGGATAAATCATTTAATTTAGTAATAAAAAACATTAATATATTTATCTTGGATTTTGCTACATCCCTATATAAAATTATTTTATAATAATAGTCGCCTTTCTTTTCTTAATGTGTTTATTACTTTTAAAAGATTTGTTCTTGTATTATCTCCGATGGATATTGTTCAATTTCTCTATTTATTTCTCAAATAACATGATTACCCCTATATTATTATTTGCTGTAAACTTTTCTTCTGATAGTTAGTAAACAGGATATTCTAGGTATAATATTTGTATGTCAATGATGGATATTTTGACACCTTCTTACTAAAACTGTTGTTTACTAAGCTTATTATCGAATATTATAAAAAGCATCTACAAGGAGCATTTTTTTTCTAAAGATTGGTAAATCTGGAGTATTTGTTTGAATTTTGGTTCAATAGGAATTATAATTTAATTATGTTGTCATATTATTTTTACTGTAATTACTGAAAAAACAATTTTCTTAGAATTGATTGCAGAGAAGATTATCCTACAAAATCAAATAGATAAAGAGTTATACTGCTTTTGAATATTCATCATCAAATAATATCCATTAATGTATTAATTAAATAATAATCATTATATATCGATTTCAAAATTACAATTGGCTCTGTTCACTTAAGGTTTATTTCCTTATTGTGATAGTATACAACAAACAGTTTCAATCAATTCTTTACATGCTTTAACTTATATTTTTTTCTTCTGCACGGAAAATCATCGTCAAATCCTTCTTCAGTTCTACTCTTGACATATTGCATTGTTCTTTTTATCAAACTTTTCCCAAATAAGAAGAATGAATGTAATGCTTCAGTTTCAGAAACTGACAAGCCTGAGGAGGATACCAAATGCCGTCATCTCTCTATTGAAATTGATGAATGTTTGTTATAACTTTTGATCAAATCTGAGATAAACTTCTCTGCCATGAACATATATTTCTGACCTTTGATATATCAAATCCAAAAAATTCTTCTATTCCATGGTTCAATAGCAACCCATCAAAGCCACACTAATTCAGAAGAGCCTATTTCTTTAATCAGCAGTGTTTCATCGATAATAAATTCTAAAACCTTATTTTGCTTTGACATTATATTTTATTGCGGTTTGTATTTTTGAATCCATCATTTCCATATAGAAACACAATAGTTTCTTTTTATAAAACATAAGAAGGATTCAATCTATCATTGCTGCTGCTTTTCTTAAAGATAAACCAGAAAAATAAAAATACAAAGAACATAACATACGTATTTTAAATGTGTTCTATTTCTTGCATCCACAAATAAAATAGAGAGCACCCTTAAACTAGCGGTTTTTTTAAGCGAACGGAGTCTTACAATTTGACATTATTATATAATTAATATTATACTATAAAAGATATCAAATATAGGAATTGGTAAATTAGTTTTCTTTATTGCTTTTGATTATTATAAACTTTTATTTCAGGTTCTTGAGTAAAATTCTCAAACGCTCTTTTTATCTCTTCTCTCAGTCCTTCAGGAACTTCATAGTACACAATTAATTGTATTGTATTATTTGCAAGAATATGAGACTGAGAACCATGAGTTTTGCCATTGTATTCTTTGATCAAATCAGATAATATTTCATATTGTTTTCTTATTGGATCAGCTGAGCCTTGTAATATTTCTAATGAATTATCCATCGGTTGTTTATTGTTAAACTTTGGATTACATGATTTCTTGTAATTGTAATTTTCATGATAATTATTCTTATAATTACTATTGTAATATTTTGTTGGCTTTGATATTGCATTATTATTAGTTGGTAGTGCTGATAATACAGATTTATTATTTTTGCTTGATCTATTAGGACACATATGTCTCTTCTTTGTGAAAACTTCCCAATATTCCCTAGTTAAAGTATTCCAGTATATTCTTGTCTTACAACCATAAACACAATCTTTAGGATCAATAATAGCAGCAACATCAGAAGAACTCATTCTTTAGTATATTATTACTTTTGACAATATAATTTAATTTTTGCTAATAATTGTTTATTGATTTTGAAAAACTTATCAGAGAGATAATATTACCTCAATTATTAAATTCAAGGATAAGTACATCGAACTTTGTAATAATCTTTTAAAAGTTAAAATAAACTGAAGTGTATCCTACAGTATTTGAACCTGTTCACCTACCCAAATCAAACCCCTGGTCATATGTCTTAAAAGGTTCTTTTATTTTGATTCTACGAAAAATAAGGTATATAGAAAAAAATGATAGTAGAACAAAATAATGAAAATATAAATAATAGAGTAGTCACGGACTGATATTTGTTCATTGTATTTATTTGCGTTTAATTCTCCAGTAACTATAAAAGAATACAAATTACGGTTAGATAAATTTTTAAATTTTATTGGTTTGGGAGGCAAAACAATAGAGAACAAGAGATATATTTTTATTGAAAAGTATAGGACAGAAGATAGTCAATGACATGGTAATAAGTTATAAATCGTTGTTTTGCTCAAGAAATCAAATTGATAAGTCTAGTCTCTATTTTGGTATCTTGTAGCCCAACAATATTCTTAATTTCTGATTTAATTCCAACTCAAATCATATCAATTCAGAACCGCCCTTTATTTGAGTTTACTTTATTGATATATTCTGAAATCTTTGTTTTACTATAAAATAACATTTATGATTCATATTTTTGAATCCATTATTTTATTGCTATGTAACTTTTTCGAATAAATTTGGATAAGGTTTTAGAAATATATTACTTAATCATATGCTGTTAAGGTTAAAATGTAAAGAATAAACCAGGTCTTCGGGTTTTGTTCTTTTTCTTATCTGGTATATCATACATAATAAGCAAGTAAAGGATCTATAGAATTTGCTTAACTTTACAGAGAATACTGATCTTATTACATATAACGCGTTCCGCTCTAATTGATCATAAGTATCAATTATATATTCATGCTCGGGTAACATATAGTATTGTTAGTAATAAGCGAATTAAAAGGTTTATTGAGTGTTCTAGTAATATTTAATTACTGTAATATGAATATTTAACTAATGAGTATTTCAGAAACAGATGTTAATGACAAGAGTATTAAGGAAAAGACTAATGAGTTGAGAACAAAATATCCTATATTTATTGCTATCCTGGAAAGGATTCCGGACATGGATTTGAAGGAAGCCATTAGTATTTTGGTACTAATTGATCCTGTAAGGACGGTATTAAAAACTCATGCTATGAGATTGAGTTTTATAGGAGAAGATAAGGCCCTTGATCAGATAGTAGAAGAAAAGATTAATGAGTTGAGAACAAAGCAACCCATGTTATCTGGCATACTAGAAAGATTTCATAAAATGGATCTGAAAGAGACCGCAATAGGGTTGTTAGGAATTGATGCAATGGAGTCCTTGCTAAAGCTCAGAATGTTACTGATTCTAGCGTCATAATCTTTTTACCATCAAGCTAGACAATGATGGATTTTTAAATTTTAAAAAGATCACATTGAAATATTAAAATCTTAATCGTCTGATGCGTTATTTCATTAGATACCTTGGCAGCGAAAAGTGAAAGGCTTTGATAGGTGTCATTCTAAAATATTATAATATAAAAAGGAAATATGGAATACCATTAGAGATTTGAAAACAGATAATTCTATCAGAATTCAAGCAATAAAAGAATTGCATAAATTATCAAATATCTATACAATATTGATGAAGATTATTTTCCATATTTTACTAATTTATCTAAATAATATGATATAGATATCCTTAATACGAATCATAATGATTCACTTTATCTGTTTCTTTATAAGATAATCTTTTGGGTTTGTATTTTAAAATCTAATTTCTTATTGCTACTTGGCTTCTATGAACAATCCTGCATAATGCCTTTTGCAGTATTTCTATAGGAAAGACCATCAAGAAAATAAAGATATACAAAGAATAAGCAACGTCATTTGGTTTGGTTATTTGTCTTTGATGTTTTAATATAGTCTATAACAAGTTTTCAGCTATAGCATTTTCTTAGGTTAATAGAGCCTAATTAAGTTTTATTCAAAATATAACTATATATCTATATATGACAAAAATTAGAATTCATTGTGATGGAGGTAATTATATTTAGCAGAACCGCACTCTTACTTCACTCAGACAAATTCCATGATCTGTCTGCCTTCCAAAATAACCGTTTATCTTTAATTCTATTCCATCCTTCCATTTCAGAGGCAACAACTTCGACTTTGATATCTTCAAAATATCTGTCTAATACAGCCTCTTTTTCCATTGCTAAAGGTGGTGTACAATAATCTTCTTCAATCCACACAGCATAATCGTCATAATCTAGTCTTGCATTTTCTAGACTATAATGCAATGATTTTCCAAACGGCATTAAAGTATGAATCATCCCATGATCTATGTCATATCGAAGATCAGCAATATTGCTTTTGGGTTTGGCTTTTACTAAGTAGAAGGTCATACTAAATATTAAAGAATAATAGTTAAAATAAGTTGATTTTTTTAAAAAATACAAACAAAAAAATATTCCATTATAACATTTAACAATTGAGAATATTAATGATTATTATAATTTATAATAATTCTTAAAGAGTAATTCTTAATTTTTATTACTATTATATTATCTGTCATTTCGTATTGGGCTTTTGTATTTTATAATAGTCTAATACTAGGTTCATATGTTTTAAAAAAATAGAGATCATTTTCTTTCCATATCAAACTGTGTTACTAGTGTTTGTAAATCACCATTGTTATTATACTTGTAAGAGAATCCTGATGCTTCAAGCCAAAATACATTTTCATCCATATAAAAAAAGAGATCAGAATTCATCATATAGGCCATATCCTTTAGCCTATGTTAGCAATATTGTGCGGTGATACGAACTATTTCTTCATCAGTTAGACGATTCATAATATCAGATAACAATACATTATCAAAATAACCAAATCCTATTTTTTTGAAGGTTTATGCCAATTTATATATTATTTATTATTGATTTACCAGAGTATGATATTTTTTAATTTGTGGTCTGCTTCCTGGCACATTTAATCTAAAATTGATTTTCCAAATCTAAATGTTATGCTTCACTTATTTCAAGTTTGCCTCTAGAAATTCCATGTGGCCCAAGTACCACTATTGTCCCAATGATGTGTTATAATAACCTGTAACTTGATAATTGTTTAATGTCTATTATTCATTTTTTTAAGTTATTGCAAACAAGCCATAATTTACTTTTATGACTTTTCAATGTATATTTGATAGATCAATTGTTTTGATTTCGTCTCTCAATTGGAAGAAATAGATTTCCTGTTCTTTGGTATAAACAGGCTTGATTGTTATAATGTGTTAGATGATTTATTATCTTATTTCTATAAAAATTATATAAATATATAACAAAAGATTACTGATGTATTTTTTTTCTTATGATTCTCTCTTAATTTTTAAAATTACTGTATTATTGGTCATCTCTGCTTCTGCATTTTTTATATTATAATGCTCAAATACAAATTGCATCCGAGTTTTAAAATGCAAAGACCATTTTTTACCCATATCAAACTGTATTTTATACAAATCAGTATTATCATCATTATTACTCTCTAACCTATAGGTAAAGCCTGAAGCATCCAGCCAAGGGCAAAGAGCATCCATGAAAGATGCAAAGGTGTTTTCATTTCTTAGCATATATATTATATCATTTAATTGTTGTTTGCAGAACTCTTCTGTCATTTTAATAACTTGCTCATCTGTAAGATGATTGATTGATTTGGCCATCAGCGTTTTAGATAAATAGCCTAGTCCTGCTTTTTTTGCAGGCTTGTGCCATTGTAAATAAGACTTCATTATTTGGTTTACCAAGGTATTTACACTCTCCATTTTTTGTTCTGCTTCCTGCTGCAGCTCATCCAAAACCCCCTTTTTCAACGCTAAGTGTTATACTTTTTTTATTTCTTTTAGCTTTTTCCTTTATCTTATATTTTGATATGGACATAAAATTTTCAATTATTTATAAAAGAACTTGCTTGCTTAAATAATTGCATAATGAAGAATGTATTATTTTATGACATTTCACGCAAATTTCTTCTCCTTAAAATTAGGAGCTTTTTCCTCTATTAATGCATGACTCTTAGATGGTCGATTTTGCCAAACATTTTTAGTTGATACTATTACTAGTGATATGCTATTTGGAGATTTATGTATACTTAAAATTTCTTTTATTCTTAGGTCAGGGATCTCTCAGATATGCATGCGCTTTGTTGTGAACCATGTAATTTTTAGTCCTTCGGTCTTTCAAATTTACTTTATTGCCCAACATAACTTTGATCTCTTGGATATTGTTTTCGTATTATCTAGTCACAATTTTTAAAAGGATTGAGGAATTCTAAAAATAGAATCCAATTATTAGAACCGTTATTGTTATAAGTCCCCTTGAGCTGGCTAATTGCATAGGCTCGTATACTTGGCGTTCCATTATTTTTTTTGTTTAAAAAATACAATTAAAGAAAAAGTGATTATCACAATTGATATTTACAGATTTCAACAACAATGAATAAAAAATGATTTACCAAGAACAAATAAAAATTGTTATTAACTTTTATTAATTAGGAAATTTTATTGTCCTTAGACAAATATCAAAACGATTATCCAAAGACAATGCTATCCTTTTAAAAATTGTTATTACTTCTGTATCGATATTTAGGATTATTTATCGTAATACTGTTTCATAATGTCTTGATGTATGTAAATACTATGATAACTATAGGTCATACTTATATTTTCACAGCGGTAGTTAATTCAATTAAAGATTATCAATTGGATAAGGTATTATAAGATGTAATAGGTATGTAGACGTTTGAGGGTAGAGCTGCCGTTGAGGAATAAATGTATAATAATTCTCTTGGATTTTGTAAGCCTACTTAATGCTAAGAAATTTTGGTTTATGGTTATGCGAAAAGTAGATGATCCTAGTGGAAAGGAGGCCATTCTAGGATAATGCTTTATCTTAAAGAAGAAGTGAGTAGTAAAATTGGAATGGAATAATCTCAGATCTCTTTTTCTAAACGAGTTAATACAATAACTGAAAAAAATACCTGCATCAAACAAACTAACTGCCATCCCAGAGTCTAAATTTTGTATTGAGTGTGGTTTAAAACAACTTAAATTCAAATTTCTCATAGTTTTGGGATAAATCAAATAGCAATTTTCAAAATTAATTCTAAAATGGAGGCAAAGTATCATACTGATAGAGGAAATATAATGGTTTCAAGTACGAGATCATGGTAAAAAATTCCGAATCAGTAAATAATATAAAAATGTTTTACGTATTAATGTTACTTTTATAAAAGAATGTAGGTTTTGGCTTATGCCAATAAAGGTCTTGAGATAGCCTAACAGATCTCAATTCCAAGACCCAATATCTACAGTTTAACATTTATTTAAAGTATTAAATTTTATTTATTTATCCAAACAAAGATCAAATTGCAATAAAAGATATTGAATAATTTTAAAGTATTTAATCATCCAAGATTTAACATTTGATGAAAAAAATCAAAAAAATGACGTTGATTGGCTTCAAATGCTTTTTATTTTATTATATATTTAAATCATTTTTACCTCTAGGTATGGAGATGTAATTGACGGTTAATTATTAATATTTTTCCTTTTGAATTTACGCATTATTTTATTTTTAAATTTGTTAAACAGAGTATGATATTGAAATACAATAATTACTATTACTATTATAGAGAAT
>Ga0134125_10008508_pt1 | contig 11587 bp, 9 predicted proteins | sample KB31751_FD_96464 | JGI IMG/M metagenome (GOLD analysis project Ga0134125, IMG submission 96464) | Terrestrial soil microbial communities with excess Nitrogen fertilizer from Kellogg Biological Station, Michigan, USA - KB3-175-1 | ecosystem: Environmental > Terrestrial > Soil > Unclassified ... | reverse complement strand
GTGGCACGTATACAAAGAAATTCGCGCCGGAAACGGGTGGCAAGATGAACAAGCTGGAGTGGAAAATTCGTCAGAAGCTGGGACTTGGGCTTCCCTGAGTTTTGCCTAGTCAGCCCGTAAAATGCTGACTCTTTTGCTTAGGCAAATTCTCGAAGATTCGCCGCATCCAAAAACCGTGCTCATCAGCCGCTAAAGTGAGATTCTTGTGATCGCAGAAATCGAATATTGGAAGTCGGTTGTAACAGGTCTGGTTGCTCCTGAGGTTAAGGTGTTCCCTTACGTGCCAGAGACGCGGCAGTTACCTTCGAGAATTCTTTCTCAACCGACCGCGTGGAAAGGGATGGAAAGTATCTTGGGCGATCTCATCCAGCGCTTCAATATTGGTACTCGCCACTGTCTGGAATTCGGCGTTGAATACGGCTACTCGACCGCTGCGCTTTCATCCTTTTTTGACTCCGTAACCGGCGTGGACATTTTTTGCGGGGACAAGCATACCGTGAATAAGAGCGATATTTTTGTGGAAACATCGTCACGACTGGCGGCGTTCAACAACATACGATTGGTTCGCAGCGACTACCGTGATTGGATCGTTACAGACCATAACTCATACGATCTGGTCCACGTTGATATTGTTCACACATATCTCGACACGTTTACATGCGGGCTGTGGAGCGCGAACCATGCACAATGCGCTATTTTTCATGACACACTGAGTTTCCCCGCGGTAAAGCGTGCTGTTCTCGATATTGCCCGCCAGACTGGCAAGCGTTTTTATAACTTCGAAGAAAGTTATGGGCTGGGCATCCTCGTTTAAGGTCCCAGGTTGCTCCGCGTTTATCGGTAAGTTCGTGGGTTTTGCGGGGATTTGGGTCAACCTTAATAGGGCCGTCGTCCATCAAAGATGACTAAAATGACAAGGCAATCTCTGTGCGCGGTGATTGTTTCCCACCACCCGACTGCCTTGACTCTGGAAAACCTGCCAAGAATTTCTAGCCAAGTGAAGGCCCTTATTGTGGTAGACAACGGATCAAGAGGCCCGGAGACATGCCTTCTCCGCGAGGCCAGCCAGACTCTTGGTTTTCACCTCATAGAAAATGGAGAGAACCTTGGTATCGCTGAAGCGCTCAATCAAGGTTCGCGGTGGGCGAGGGCTAACGGCTATGAGTGGGTGATTTTCTTCGATCAAGACAGCGAAATCACCGATGGTTTCATTGACCAGATGTTCGCAGCCTGGGACTCTCATCCTCAGCGAGAGCGCGTTGCTTCGGTCCATCCCAGGTATGTGGATCCGGCGACTGGCGCTGAGCCTTTCGTCCGTCGTGCAAGCGACGGTGGGCCGGTGATGTCAATGACGTCAGGAGCGCTAATGCCGGTATGGATTTTCGAAAAAATCGGGTGGTTCGCGCCCGAATACTTTATTGATTGCGTTGATTTCGAATATTGCCTTCGCATCCGCGCAGCCGGGTACTTGATCGCTGATGCGCGAAATGCTGTGCTACTTCATGCCGCTGGTAACGCAGAAAAGAGCAAGTCGTTATTCGGAATTCAATATCGCGCTACACACTACAGCGCCACGAGACGTTACTACATTTCTCGCAACCGGATCGCTCTTTACCGAAAATACTTCCGCATATTTCCCGGCTGGATTTTGCAATCCATGTACGATGGTCTTCGGGAAACGGTCAAGTGCTTCGTGAGTGAGCAAGACCGTTTGCTCAAATTCCGTAGTTTCCTGCTTGGAACTTGGGATGGGTTTATCGGAAGGATGGGGAAGCGCAATGTAGGGAGCGAAGTCCATTGATCCCCCATCCGCAGGTAAGCTGCATCGTTTTGAATTGGAATGGGTGGCGTGACACAGTCGAATGCCTCAATGCCCTAAAAAAGTCCACTTATCCGCAGACCGTGATCGTGGTTGATAACGGCTCGACCAACGACTCAGTAGCGAGAATACGCGCCTCGCATCCAGACATCCTGCTGATCGAAAGCGAAAAAAACCTCGGCTTCGCCGGTGGGAACAACATTGGAATCCGTCATGCCCTTACCCACGGAGCAGACTTTGTTTGGCTGCTGAATAACGACACTCAGCCTGCCCCCAATGCGCTCTCCGCGCTCGTGGCGAAAGCGCTTATCGACCCTAAAGTGGGAGCGGTTGCTTCCATTTGTTATTACGCGAGTTCGCCTTCATTGGTGGAAGCTTGGGCGGGCGCTCGCGTAAATTTATGGATTGGCTATGGACGCAACAGCACAAGACCCCGTTCCGATGAGTGGTTCGATTCCCTCAATGGCACCAGCGTGCTCGTCTCTCGCATGGCGCTCGAAGACGCGGGGTTATTTGACGAAGAATTCTTTCTTTATTGGGAAGATACTGAATTCTGTTTCAGGCTGCGCAAAAAAGGCTGGCGTCTTGCCGCCGCCCCTGATTCCCAAGTTTTACACAAGGTGAACGCGAGCACAGGAGGGAACAAGCTCGCGCTTGACCGATACCAAACGACCTCAGGGTTGCGTTTGCTGCGGCTACATTCGCCGGCCCCGTATTTGGCTTCGCTTGCATTTTTGCTGATTCGTTTCGCGCGCCGATTGGCACGATTGCAGTTTGACCGCTGCAGAAGCGTGTGGGCTGGCGTTCAAGATTATCGTCAGATGCTGCCCATCTCCCCTAAAATACGCTGATGCGGTATGCCATGACGGCTTTACCCTGGAACGCCCTTTACGTTCTCGACGGCGTTTTACTCGCCATCTTTGCCATCTCTTACTACTTCAAGTGTTATCGGAAAGGTTATCGGCTCGATTTTTGGTATGCGCAGCTATTTCTTCTTTGTGTCCTTCCAAACATGATCATGCTCCCTTTCGCCAGGAGCAGGTTAAATGTGATCGTGCTTGGAAAGGACATGGATGCCGTGGTCGCCGTCCTTCCAGTTGTATTCCTGATAACCGTGGTTGGATATTTCGCGGTGCTGCTCGGGGGAGGACTATGGCGCCTGCAGCTTGGCATCGGCGCGCGCAACGCCGCGAACCGGATACTCGATATCGTTCCCCGCTGCTCGATGATGCTTATGTCGTCGCGGGGCGTTTTGGTATTTCAATCGGCTCTTTGTCTCTTGTTACAGTTTTTAATTCTGGCTTTCTATTTCTCAAAGAGTGGTTTTGCTTTTGACCTTCGCAGCTATACGTTCGCGAACCCTGCCCTCCGGCCTGTTGCTTTGCTCATTTCGAATTACTCGGTCATCATCGCATCCCACTGCCTTGCCCGATATGTGGACAAGAAGGAAAGAATTCTGCTGGCTTGCACATTGCTTCTAACCTTGGGTCTGGTATTTTTTGGCGCGAGAGGAAATGTGCTTACGATCTATCTCAGCGTGTTGCTGTGCTATGTGGTGCAACTTCGCCGAAAAATCAGCCTGTTCAGAATCATTGTCGTAGGGGCATTCATTTTAACGTTCGCCTTTTATCTGGGGAACGTGCGTGGCGGTGATTATTCGCTCCGCGGCTTATTTGGCTCGCTAGTTTTTCTGGTGTTTTACGGAAATAACTTTTCTGATCTTCGTGATTTCGCGTGGGTATATTCCGCGTGGAATCATGTCTTTTGGGCCGGCAAGACGTATATAGCGGCTCTGCTTGCGTTCGTGCCCCGCTTCGCGTCGCAATTTCGTGATACCTGGGGCTTGGGCGTCGCGACCGCTTCTACGGTGGGACTGGATCCTCAGGTGCACCCCGGCTTAAGACCAGGCATGTTCGGCGAGGGATTCTTCAATTTCGGTTTGTTGGGCGTAATCGCAGTCGGTCTTGTCCTAGGCATCATCACAAGGCGAGTTGACCTCGATGTAAAATGCGCGTTTTCATCATCGTCCCCTTCGATGATGAAAGCGTTTGCGGCGACCATGCTGCTGGGAATCGCCGGAACGCTGGCGGTTTCGGCCGGATTTTCTGGAGTGTACGTGCTGGCGGGCGTGTACCTGGTCTCATGGCTCTGCCTTTCTGCGCGTCGAATGTTTGTGCCACGGCAGATTGTGGCAAGCAGAAGCGAATAAATGGAAACACGCAGCTTTTCGTAAAACGTCCGGGATTTAGCTCTTCGGCGGCTGAATTGTGTTGGCGCTAAGGACGTTCTGCGCTTTGGCGATTGTGCTTCGCCAGAAAAAATTGCTTGCACGGGCCAATCCCGTCTCTCGAAGTTGTGCCCGCAATGCTGAATCACACACGATTTGCCTTGTTGCTTGCGCGATCTCATCTACGGAAGCAGGATTTACCAGCAGCGCCGCATCTCCCGCAACCTCCGGCATGGCGGTTACATTGGAGGTCACCACAGGCGTGCCGCATGCCATTGCCTCGAGCACCGGCAACCCGAAACCTTCATACAGAGAAGGGAAGATTAGAGCCCGCGCTCCGCGGTATAGAGATGGCAATTGCGATTCAGGGACGACCCCAGTGAAATGTACGTACGTATCCAAACCGTGTTGTGCAATGCAATCTGAGAGTTCAGATGTCGTGTGTCCGATGAAGACAAGGTGCACCTGCGACGATATTCCAGCCTTGGCGAAAGCCTCGACGATCCGAAACTCATTTTTATGGGGCTTACGATTGCTCACGCACAAGAGATACGGGAAGGGAAATGTATAGACAGTTCCATCAGGCCGATATGCAGCGTCAACTCCGCAACCGACATTGACGACCTTTTCGGAGGGAACTCCGGCCCATTCGATGATTTGCGCGCGCGTGAAATCCGAAACCGTGAGAATGGCGGCTGCGCGATGGCAGTTTCGCTTCAGAATTGTCGAGTAATAAAGACGAATGAGCGGGCTACTGTTTTCCGGACAATGAATATGACTGAGATCGTGAATTGTAAATATGAAAGGCGCGGGACAGGTCAGCGGTGTGTTATACCCAGGTGAAAAGAAAAGGTCGGTATTGGAAAGGCCACGAAGCGCCCGGGTCAGGCGCCATGCGTCGAATGGCGCGGCCGGATGTCCATTGAGCTTAATCGGCCGATAATCGAGAGTGGACAGTACATGCCTTGCGAAACGTCCAATGCCATGTTCTCCAATCCATCGCTGGTCCGCATAAATCATGAGGTATTCGCCCGCTGTGCTTCAAGCCCAATACAGGAACAAGCCAGGCGCAAGAGTCCGCCTGACTTTTGGGACATCGAATTCGATCAGGGCGCAAGCACCGCAAGTGCTGCGGCAGTCAAAGCCAGTTGTGAACCAATCTGGGTCCAATCGCGCAGTCCGCGGATGAAAGCTCCAGTCGGCAGCTTGTAAGGCACCACGATTTGATCGCCGGGGTAGAGTCTGATGCGGGAAAATTTATCCCCTGAAAAAAGACCATTGACGTTATTGGCTGCTACTACGACTCCATTTGCACGGAGAACGAATGCATGATGAAGATCGGATTGCGGCTTACCTTTGCCTGCAATTTCGAGATAGGACCCGGCAGTGTTCTTCGGTTGAAAGATGAAGGACCCCGGATTGTAAACGTCCCCGACGACTGACACTGTCGAGGGCATATGAGGAATTACCAGCCGGTCGCTGTCTTCGAGAACCATGTCAGGAAAATCGGTAATGTTTTTATCCGTGGGCTTGATCGGTAGTGCGACCCGTCCGGTGGCTCGTGTATTGCGAAGCTGCGAAATGATTGCCTCCTGCGCGGCTTGCATTTGAGGCAGGTCTCCCGGCGCGCTGGATGCCGCCACTGAAACAGACGATTGACGAATTTGTACTTCCATCGTCTGCGCCAACTCATCGAGGCTCTTTTGCTGGTCCACGCGCGCTGATTCACGAGTAAATTGCGAACCGTAAATGTAAGCGTCAGGAGTGAGGCCGCCCGCGCGCTCCAAAACAGAACGGAGCGTTTCATTGGGTTCGAGTTTATAAACTCCGGGACGTGTTACTTCACCTTCCAGAATTACGTATTGAGAACGCTCTGTCTGCGGGACGCTGATGTCCCGTTGAGAGAAGATGGTAATGATGTCACCGGGTTGCAATTCAAGATTGCTTTTCTCATCGTGTTCAATGATCGCTTTTCGCGGGTTCATCCAAATAAGCTTGGAGGACAGGTCTTCGGGATTTACACGCTGAATGACCGCATAATCCCAATTGATTTCCGGTGTGGAACGGCGCAAGTCTTCCGCAACGTTCTTGACAATGCTCGCATTCGTGCCGCTCCCTGTCGTCACGGAATTTCGCGGATCCCCCATGGGACGTTCGTTTGAGCTTGAGAGATCAGAGCGCGGAGATTGCTGCGCGGCTTGCCCAGCGCGATCATTCCCTGTATTTGGCGAACTACCGTTGGGTGCCCCAGCCGAGGAATTCTGGTTAGCAGACCCGGAAGTGTTCGAATTGTAGTTGGGCGAGGTGCTTTGCTGATTGAATGTGGGGCGATGATTTTCTGAGCTTTCCGAGTGAATGGGATATTCGGTCGCCAGACCGCTGACGATCGCGGCGCGGTTTCGCCAGTAGTCGCGCGTCAGTAATGCCTGCGCATTGGGAATTAAATCGCTGATGCGCATCCCGGCCTTCCACGGATAGCGCCCAGGATTGGCGACATTGCCGCGCAGAGTTACCGTATCTTCAAAGCGCGGAACAATAGAGAGGACGCGCACAATATCTCCATCTTTCAGCGGAAGAACGCGCGACTGCGCGTCATAGGGAAATTCCAGAGTCTTGCGCGCCTGGTGGTCAACCACTCGATCAATTGTGATCTTGCTGGTACCCGCTACCGTACTCAAGCCGCCTGCAGTCTGGATTAGATCGTGCAAAGACGAATTGTCTTTTATTTCATAAATGGCGGGCGTATTCACCGAGCCGGAAATCGCGACTAGAGGTCCCACGGGAGGAATGTACAAAACGTCACCAGATTGCAGGCGAACATCTTTGGATTTATCGCCTTTGATCAATAGGTCATAAAAGTCAAAATCTGTAATCGTCGCGCCGTCGCGTCGCACTTGAATATGTCGCAATGATCCTTGCGGCGCCGGTCCGCCGGAGGCGAAAATCGCGTTGACCAGCGTGCTCAGCGAGCTAATGGTGTAAGTTCCTGGGTAACGGGCGTTACCAACCACAACGATCTGAATTGAGCGGAGCCTTCCGATATTTGCGCTCAAATCAAAATTCTTGAATATCTTGGAGAGCTGCCGCTTCAAATTCTCTTCGAGATCGCTGTAGTGAACACCCGCCACGGCGACTTGTCCAACCTGAGGGATGTAAATTTCACCGGCGCGATCGACGGTTACGCGCAAGTTCGCTTGTACCTGGCCCCATATCTCGATTTGCAATTCGTCACCAGGGCCGATGACATAGTCACTGGGCACTTGCATCCAGTCAATCGGGGCGAACGTGCTTGGCGGCTGAAGGAACAATGATTGGCCAAACAAAGGAAGCGGCCGTCCAACCGAATCCGCCACCATCTGTTCGAACTCTGTTCGCGGACGGACGGCTGCCGTGGAGTTTGCGATTTGCGAAGGATTCGGTGGCGGCGTCCCCGGAATATATTGGTCCGCATTCCCGGTGTTCGAATTTGTCAAGACAGGAGTGCGCACCGAAGTAGAGTTCTGGGCGCCTTGTGCCGGATTCGATCCCTGCCCCTGCGATGAGGTGCACTGTGCACTTCCCGCCATGGCCGGGTCGCTGCAATCCACCGCGTCCGAAGGTGTCTGCGACAGCGGATCGCTGAAAGTTTGCGAAAAGCTCAGGCCTGTCGAGAGAAGGATGAGCAGAGCCAGAGGAAGCATCCTTGGCATGAAAGTTTTATGAGCGCTGGGAAATGCAAGGTTTCGCTGCTTCGGTTTTTTTAACGCGTAAGCGTGAGAGGATTGGCCGCTGGATATCAAAAATTTCATACTTCGCGTCAGCCGCGACAGTCGAATTAAGGGCATGGAGGTCTCAGCCACGTTAGCTTGCTTTTTGCAACCCAACAATTGCTCCCGATTGCAGCTTCCAGCCACTTTCGCGAAGGGCACATAAGACGCCCTCTATGGATGTGACAACTCTTTGTGAATGAATTCCGCGATCCGCCCAATAAATTCTGCTGAATGTTTTCTTCGCGGGGATTGCCAGGATTTTCAGGTCCTGGAATTTTGGTATTAACGCATTGCAGAAGCGCGCGCCATCTTGAAAATCAACGATCAAAAAGCGCGCATGAGACCTGCTCAAGTGCTCTGCCAGATTTGCTTCTGGTTCTACCGCATCCACAATTTCAATGTCTGTATGTTCCGTCAGCAACGAGCGTAGTAACTCGCGCATCAATCTGGAGCGGTTGGCTACCAACACCGGAATTTTCCGCGATTCCACTGGCTCAGCGTTAAGCGGATTCTGTTTGTCCGCAGACAAGTGGTGAGTGCGCGGCTTTTTGGGAGTGATTTTCACGGGCGCCCATCCATAGAACACCTTAAGTGTCCGTGTTTGGATGCTCATGTTGTAGGCGAGTTGCTTTGGAACAAGGCAATCCTGCCCCACTTCGCTTATGACGTGTAGCGCTTTGTGAATGAATGGCTTAGGGAAATAAAAGAATGAGGAATCTGACCTGAAACTAGTGTTTAAATAGACGGGAATATGAGATTTGGTTTAAAGTAAACACCTCGGCAACATCTTACAGGCACCCTTTAGCTAAGGCTAAAGAAATAGCGAAACCATTGCAGCCGGAGGGGGAGGCAATGGACTATCTGCCGCAAAGATCGGCAGAAGACATTTTCGTTCGGTGCAGGAGTTTGGCCATGAGCGACGCGGCAGTCGCCGCCGTATTTTTATTGGCCCAGAACCGCCTCCTCCGCGAGGCGCTAGTCAAAATTCTGGGTAAGAAATCAGACATTGCTGTAGTGGGCTCTTCGGTGTTTTCTCCCCAGGCATTGGATGAAGTTATCAGGGTAGCTCCCGATGTTTTAGTGATGGATTCATTCGGTGGCGGATCCGCCGAGCTCGGGTTTCTGCACGAAGTGAAGTCGCAGGTTCCGGACCTGAAGATTGTCCTTATCGGCATGGATCCCAGCGAGCAACATTTCCTGCAGGCTGTTCGAGAAGGTGTGTTGGGTTATGTGCTCGAAGACGCCTCGGCTCTTGAGGTCGTCAACACGGTTCGCGCTGTTGCCAATGGCGATGCGGTTTGCCCTCCGAGGCTTTGCGCCGCTCTTTTTCACTATGTCGCTCGCCAAAAAAGCAGCGTTCCAAATTTCCGGGTACGTCTCAATCTCGGCCTTACCAATCGCGAGCAACAGCTGGTGCTCCTGATTGGCCGCGGCCTTACCAATAAAGAGATCGCCAGCCAGTTGCAATTGGCCGAGCAGACCGTGCGTAACCATGTTCATCGAATGTTGCGAAAGGTAGGAGCGCATGATCGTTTTGCCGTCGTAGAGATGTGCCGCATGCAAGGGCTCCCCATTTAAATCTCGCGTCCATTTTTCTGTCTTTTAGCCGATTCCACCCGCTGTAAGTTTGTGCGAAAGAAGTTCTAATATTCCCTTATTCCTTTCCGGGAACGGGAAATCACGTTGCGATCTGGTACATCTTTGGTACTTGGTTAGGTACGCCCCCAACCGGATCGTCTGACGTAGTACTGCAATGTGTACCGCCGTTTACCGTCTGTACCCAGAACCATATTTGATTCTTATTTTTACCGTGCTTCCCAGAGATACTAGTGGGCCAATACGCATACGTGTGCTCAATGGAGCGTGGTATGGAAAAAATACGAGTTTTGGTGGCCAATCGCCCCCGTCTCATGCGTGAAGTAGTGCTGGCGACTATTTCCGACCAGCCCGACATTGAAGTGATGGGTGAAATTACGGATGACACCGATATTGGACAAGTAGTCGAGGAATCCAAGCCCGATTGCGTGATCATTGCACTCGATCACATGGACCAGCGGCCTGCGCTCTGTGACGATCTGCTGGCACGGCATCCGGAGATGAAAATTCTGGCCTTGGCGCCGGAGCGCAATAGCAGCGTATTTTTCTGGTCCGTCATGAATATTCGGTCGGCCCGGGTGGAAAGTTCTGAAGCTGGAATTCTCGGCGCGCTTCGCGGTAAAGCGCAAATTGCCGAAGCAATAAGTTCGTTGCGGTTCCAATAATTCCAGCCTCGAAACTAGTAGGCCGGATTTGGGTTAGACGTAGTTAAATTTTTGAAAGTAAATAGGTTATCTCACATGCCGCCTGTAAGTGAGAGGGCGGAGCTGTGATTGGGCCGTTCAACAGCGGTTTTGATCGAGTCAGGAAATAACGATGACCAGCCACTTACACGGCCTTTCGCCAGAGGATTTATGAATCGACGTTTTCGATTTTTCACCAACATCGCTGTTGCTTTTATATGTGCGATGTTTTTTGTTTCCGTCCCATCGCTTGCACAGCGCATCTCTCCGCGGAGTACCGCGCTTGATCAAGCTGATTCACGGGCCGAGCAGGAAGCCGAACAGATGGTTGCGCTGTCCGCGGACAAGATCATAACCATCCTTCGTCAAGAGCCGGGATTGCTCTTACAGGTAAAAAAAATCTTGGTGCGCAAGGCTTATGAGCAAGGCCGGATTCTTGATCCCGTCGACCTCACCGATGACGCCGTATTTCAGTTGATGCGTGAAGACCACAACATCCGCGTTCTCGCTACCCGGGAGATTGAAGATCGCAACTACATTCGTGCCAAGCCTACAAGGGAAGAGATTGCTCGCGACCTTGGCGCCCGCGAAACGCCTCCTCCGGAGTCGTCGCCGACCGGTCAGGGTAGTGAGGAAGCCGATTATTGGACCAAGCGCGCGGCCAGCGAGGCGGAGCAACGTTCATTGCGTTCTTCCCAACAACCTTCGCAACAGCCTTCCTACGCGGTTCCAGTGCAGCAGCAGCCGCAGTATGTTCCTGCGCCGCAAGCGCCGCAGAGTGTTCCTGCGGATTCCCGGCGGTCATTGGAACGGGCGGAGACGCAATATCCTGATCGCGACTATTACGAAGGCGCGCCGCCAGATGCTACGAACATGTCTCGTATTCAGCCGGAAGATTTGCCGGGACTGCTAAACACAAGCGCCAATGCTAACGAAAGTGCTCGGGCTTTTTCAGGCGGCATCCGTGCTGGAAATCCGCAAGGGCTGAGTTCCGCAACCCAATTCCCAAACTCAGGCGCTCTTGGTATTGGCGCAGATGAGCAGACTCAGCAACAGAATTGGTCTTCATGGCAGCAGGCAAGCCTGACGAACGGCAGATATCCGCAGATGCCTGCTTATTCGCCGCGCTCCATTCCCGCGCAACCCCTGCTGATGCATCGCGCTAATCCCTACGCGGATGTTCCTTCGCTCTACGATTTGTACTCCCAGTATTCGCGCTCTCCGGTGCCGCAGCGATTCGGCCAGGAGATTTTCCGCACCGGCACCGGTAATTTTGAAAAATTGCCGATGGATCTGCCCGCTGGGCCGGATTATGTTGTCGGCCCCGGAGATGGACTCAGCATTGAGTTGTGGGGCGGAGTTTCAGAACGGCTGCAACGCACGGTGGACCGTGAAGGCCGACTTGCTCTGCCTGAGGCGGGAGCCGTGCAGGTTTCCGGACGCACCCTGGGCGATGTGCAGCACCTGGTGCAAAGCGTTCTGCGCAACCAATATCGGGACGTCGAAGCCGATG
>Ga0134125_10008507_pt1 | contig 11587 bp, 10 predicted proteins | sample KB31751_FD_96464 | JGI IMG/M metagenome (GOLD analysis project Ga0134125, IMG submission 96464) | Terrestrial soil microbial communities with excess Nitrogen fertilizer from Kellogg Biological Station, Michigan, USA - KB3-175-1 | ecosystem: Environmental > Terrestrial > Soil > Unclassified ... | reverse complement strand
GGCCAATAGTCGGTGACGACGAGATCTGTCGCGGCCTGCACGCCGGCATAGGCGGCCGTGCTGCCGGGAAGAGCAAGACCCGCAACACCGGCCAGTCCGAAGCCGCTCTTGAGCAGGCGTCGCCGGCTCACGCCGCGACTGGCCGCCACGGGCCGCATGGCACGTTCAGGCGTTTCGATGGTCATGGCGGATTTAGCTACGCCGGAACTATGAACGGATCGTGGACGGGGCTTACGGCTTTCGAGCGGTCATTGCGGCCAGTTCGGCAGGCCGCGGTTGCGGCAGCGGGATGGGAGCCGCAACCGGCAGCGGCTCGCGGACGTCCCATTCGCAAATCCGGTAACCCTGTTTGCGCTCCGCCAGATCGAGGTGGACGTGAGCCTCGTGATAGCCGTCGGAGCCCGGCCCGAGCACGGTGGTGAAACGGCGGCAGGCGCTCTCGCGCAACGCCTCGCGCAATTCCTTCGGCGCGTGCACGTCGGTCGGTTCGATGCGGCGGCCGTCGGCAAGCGCAAAGGCGCGCACGTCGAGGGCATCGCCCTTGCCATGCTCGCTGAGCTTGCCGCCAACCACCCGGTTGCGGCCGCGGCATTCGAAGTCGTCGTAGTTTTCGAGGCTGCGCAGCGCCGAGCCCAGCTCGGCGAGCCGCGGGGCGGCATCCTCGCGCACCCAGGAGGCAAGCGCTTCCGCCATCGGACAGCGCAAGGTCGCAGGCGGCTTGATGTCGATGCGCGTATCGCCGCCGAGCAGGATGGCGTCGAGGCGCACCATGTCGGGGCCGCCGCAGGCGCCCGGCCCGATCAGGCGCGGCATCGGCTCGAAGGCGGCGACCGCGGCAAGGCGCGTGTCGCAGGGCGTCGGCTCGGCGCTCATCTGGGCGGGGTCGATCGCGCCGGCATTGGCCTGCGCGAACGACCGCGGCTCGATCCAGACCGGCACTTGCGGCCGGGGCCGCGGCAACGGAACCTCCTCGGCCGCAGCCACGCCGCAACCGAAGCCCATCAGGGCAAAAAGGGCAAAGCCCAGCCGCATGAAGGCGATGACGGGCCACGATTGCGGCATTAATAGGAACCCTTTGCGCCGCGCCGCGCGGCCGTTAACTTAGCAGATGACCGGCGAGGGGCCGGTCCAAAAAGGTTCAATTTGAGGGGAACGCCATGCTTGGCCTGATGCAGGATTGGCCGCTGCTCTGCCACCGGATCATCGATCACGCCGCGACGTTTCACGGCGGGCGCAAGATCATCACCCGTTCGATCGAAGGGCCGATCGTCGAGACCGACTACGCGCAGATTCGCGCGCGCGCGCTCAAGGTGGCGCAGCGGCTGGAGAAGGACGGCATCAAGCTCGGCGACCGGGTGGCGACGCTCGCCTGGAACACCTGGCGGCACCTCGAGTGCTGGTACGGCATCATGGGGATCGGTGCGATCTACCACACGGTCAATCCGCGTCTGTTTCCCGAGCAGATTTGCTGGATCGTCAATCACGCCGCCGACCGCATGATGTTCGTCGACCTCACCTTCCTGCCGATCCTGGAAAAGCATGCCGCCGGCCTGAAATCCATCGAGCGCTACGTCATCCTCACCGACGCCGCGCACATGCCGAAGACGAACCTGAAGAACGCGATCGCCTACGAAGACTGGATCGGCGAGGTGGACGGCGATTTCGCCTGGAAGTCGTTCGACGAAAATACCGCCGCCGGCATGTGCTACACCTCGGGCACCACCGGCAATCCGAAGGGCGTGGTCTATTCGCACCGCTCCAACGTGCTGCACTCGATGATCTCGGCGGTGCCGGACGCGATGGACGCATCGAGCCGCGACGTGATCCTGCCGGTCGTGCCGATGTTCCACGCCAACTGCTGGGGACTGGCGCTGACCGCGCCGATGGTCGGCGCAACGCTCGTCATGCCCGGCGCCAAGATGGACGGGCCTTCGATCTACGAACTGCTCGACACCTACAAGGTGACCTTTACCGCCGCGGTGCCGACGGTGTGGCTGATGCTGCTGCAGGATCTGGAAAAGACCGGCGCGAAACTTCCGCATCTCGAACGGGTGGTGATCGGCGGCTCGGCCTGCCCGCGCGCCATGACCAAGACGTTCCAGGACGTGTACAACGTCAAGGTCATCCACGCCTGGGGCATGACCGAGATGAGCCCGCTCGGTTCGCTCGGCTCGATCAAGCCCGAATATGCGGCGCTGACCGGCGAAGCCGAACTCGACGTCAAGATGAAGCAGGGCCACGCGCCGTTCGGCGTGGAAATGAAGATCGTCGACGATAACGGCAAGGACCTGCCGTGGGACGGCAAGACCTTCGGCCGGCTGATGGTGCGCGGGCCTGCGGTCGCCAAAAGCTACTACAAGGGCGAAGGCGGCGAGGTGTTCGAGCGGGACGGCTGGTTCGATACCGGCGACGTCGCCACCATGGACGAATACGGCTACATGCAGATCACCGACCGCTCCAAGGACGTGATCAAGTCCGGCGGCGAGTGGATTTCCTCCATCGACATCGAAAACCTCGCGGTCGGTCACCCCAAGGTGGCGGAAGCCGCCGTCATCGGCATCAAGCACCCGAAATGGGACGAGCGGCCGCTGCTCGTCGTCATTCTCAAGAAGGGCGAGAGCGCGACCAAGGAGGACATCCTCGGCTACATGCAGGGCAAGATCGCCAAATGGTGGATGCCGGACGACGTCGCCTTCGTCGACGAAATCCCGCACACGGCGACCGGCAAGATCCAGAAGATGGCGCTGCGCCAGCAGTTCAAGGATTACCGGCTGCCGACGGTGCAGGCGGCGGAATAAAGCCGCCGCGATTGACGGCCGCCGCGGCGTCGCCGTAGATCGCGTCATGGCCGAAATCCCCGAGCGCATCGTCGATCTCGACTGCGGCAAGTATCGCCTGCGCACGCTCACGCCGGCGGACGCTTCGGCGAGCTGGGCCGAGTGGATGTCGGACGGAAAGAACCTGCGGCTGCTCAATGCGGCGCCCAAAGCGATGACGGCGGAGGACCTTGCCGCCTATATCGGCCGCTTCGATCAGCGCTCGCATCTGCTGATCGGCATCTTCGATAAAGGCAGCGGGCGGCAGATCGGTTTCTTTCGCCTCGACCTCGATCATCGCCTCAAGCGGTGCCTGATGTTCCTGCTGATCGGCGAGCGGAAATTCCGCCACTGGAGCGTGACGCACGACATCCGCGTTCCCTTCCAGGACTACATTTTCGACGTGCTCGGATGCGAGACGATCCTCGCCACCGTGCTCGCCAGCAACACGGCGATGAGCCGCTACATGATCAGATCGGGCTGGCACCTCGACCATACGGCGGCGCGAGAGGTGAAAGCGCCTGTCGCGGGCGCGCAAGCCGATCTGGATTTCCTCAGCCTGTCGCGCGCGGCGTGGCAGGCCTGGAAGGCGAAGAACCTGGAAGCGGGTTAGCGGCGCGCGGTCAGCGGAACGGCACGCCGAAGCGATAGTTGATGCCGAGCCTGACGACATCGACATCCTGCTTGACGTTGAAGCCGACCGGGGTGCCGGTGATGCGATCGACGAACGTGTAGCCGTTCGTGCCGAAGCCATAGTGGCTGTATTCGACCAGCACCGACCAGTTCGGCGTGAAGGCCCATTCGATGCCGCCGCCGGCGGCCCATCCCGAGCGCGTCGTCTCGGTCGAGGTGTAACACGCAACGAATATCACGCAGGCGAAATTGTTGACGGCGTATTCTTCGCGCGCCCAAGCCGGGCCGCCTTTCACATAGACGAGAAAACGATCCCAGCCATAGCCGAGACGGCCCGTGACGCTGGCGAGCGAGCGCGTGCGCGCGTGAATCGTTTCAGGATAGGCGGGATTCTTGCCGCCGAAGAACGGATCGACTTCGTCGTGCGAAATGTCCGCCCAGGAAAAATCGCCGGCAAGGCCAAGCACCCAGTTCGTGGCGAATTGATAATCGCAGCCGAGTTGCGCGCCGCCGACAAAGCCGGCATTGCCGTTCGCGCTCACCGTTTCTCCGAGGACCGGAGCGATATTGGTGAAGGTCTGGTCGCTGAAATCGCTGTGGCTCCAGCCCGCGCCGGCATGGGCGCCGATGTAGCAACCCGTCCACCTCGTCACCGGCACAGACGGCGGCGCCGCGATCGCGTGCCCGCTAAAGATAGCGGCAGCACCCGCCAACAAGACTTTTTTCATACGGCAAGACTCCCCAAGCCCTCGAACCGTATCAGCTTTTCCGGTAAGTTCTGCTGCAAAACTGCAACACTCCACCGAAACCGCCCGATGGAACTCGGTGGACGCGCAAGACCAGACGACAAAACCAGACGACACGACCAGACGACAAGACCAGGCGAAAAGTCGCCGAACGAATATGGAACAGGCCCCATGTCTGAAGCATTCGAGACGATCGTGCTGCGCCATGACGGCCCCGTCGCGCGGCTGACGCTGAACCGTCCTGAGCGATTAAACGCCATCAACAAGCAGATGCTCGGCGAATTGCAGACGGCGCTCGATACGGTCGAGGCCGACGACGCCACGCGCGTGCTGGTTGTTTCCGGCGCCGGCGGCAATTTCTCCTCGGGGTTCGATCTCAAGGAGCAGATGGAGGCGCGCCCGTCCGGCACGAAAGCCTGGCGCGAGATTCTCGACCGCGATTTTTCCGCCATCACCCGCTTCTGGTCGCTGAAGAAGCCGACCATCGCGGCCGTCAACGGCTTCTGCCTTGCCGGCGCCTGCGAGCTCGCGCTCTGCTGCGACATCACGATTGCCGCCGAGGATGCAACCTTCGGCGAGCCGGAGTTGAAGTTCGGCGCCGGCATCGTGGTGATGATGCTGCCCTGGCTGGTCGGGCCCAAACGGGCGAAGGAAATCATCCTCAGCGGCGCCGACCGTATCCCGGCGCGCGAGGCGCAAGCCATGGGCATGATCAACCGCGTGGTGGCGGCGAAAGACGTCGAGGCTTCGGCGCTGGCGCTTGCCCGCCACATCGCCGTCATCGATCCCGGGCTGGTGCAGAAGACCAAACGCGCGATCAATCGCGCCTTCGAGTTCGCCGGGCTGCTCGATGCGCTGGAGGACGCGCTGCAGATCGACCTTGCCATCGAGGGCGAAGGCTCGATCGACAAGCAGCAGTTCATGGAGATCGCGCGCAAAGACGGCTTGCGCGCCGCGATTGCCTGGCGTGACGCGCGTTTTGGCGCATGATCCCGAAAAGCGGGAACCGGTTTTCGGAAAAAGATCATGCGCGGAAAAAAAGCGAAATGACGCAGCGCCTCGATGCGATGCTGTTCGACGCCTGCGCGCGCTTTGCCGGCGCGACGGCGCTCGCGGATGTGGGCGGCCAGCTGAGCTATGCCCAGCTTGGAGACGCCGCGCGCGAGACCGCGGCGGCCCTGCGCCGCGAGGGCATCGCCGCGGACGAACCCGTGCTGGTGGCGGTCGCCAACGCGCCCGACGATATTGCCGCATTCCTTGGCGTGTGGGCCGCAGGCGGCGTCACCGTGCCGGTGGCGCGCAGCGCGCCCGAGGCTGCAACGCAGGCGACACGGGCGGCGACCGGCGCGCGCTTTCTGGTGACCGGCCGCGGCGCGGTTGCGCGCCTTGCCGACGCGCCCCCGCCGAGCCGCCCTCTGCTCAAGGACGCGGCATTCATTCTCTTCACCTCGGGTTCGACCGGCGCGCCCAAAGGCGTGGTTCTTTCGCACGCGGCTTTCGTGCCCAAGCTCGCCGAGATCAACAGCGTGCTCGGCTTTTCCGCCGATACGCGGGCGCTGCTTGTGTTGCAGATCATCTTCGTGTTCGGCATCTGGTACGCCCTGCTCGCGCTGCTCAATGGCGGGCGGGTGTTCATGTCGCCGCGCTTCGATCCGCTGGCGACGATGGCCGAAGCAGCCGAGCACGGCATCACCGACGCGGCCTTTGTGCCGACCATGCTGCGCCGTCTGGTCGCTACGGATGCGGCCGCGCTTTCGCCGCTGCTTGCGCGCGCCAAGCTTGCCCGCATCCATACCGGCGGCGAACCGTTCAGCGCCGCGCTGGGAGAGCGCCTGCGCGCGATCCTGCCGCAGGCAACGGTCATCGACATTTACGGGCTGACGGAAACCTGCACGTCCAATTTTTTCGGGCTGACCGCGCCGTCGCAGCCTTTCACCGGGACAATCGGGCACGCCGCCAGAAAAGACCGCTTCCGCATCGCCGACGCCGAGGGCCGCGAACTGCCGGCGGGCGCCGTTGGCGAATTGCAGATCGCGACACCTTTCGTCATGAATGGCTATCTCGACCGGCCGGACCTCACGAACGCGGCGCTCGCCGGTGAATTCTTCCGCACCGGCGATCTTGCCCGCCTGCGCGCCGACGGCAGCGTCGAACTTTCCGGCCGCGCCAAGGACCAGATCAACCGCGCCGGCGCCAAGATCTCGCCGCTGGAGCTCGACATGCTGATCGCGCAGCACCCGGCGGTCGCCGCCGCGCTGACGGTCGGGGTCGCCGACGAGATGACCGGCGAACGCATCCACGTGCTGGTGGTGCCGCGGGCGACGGGAAAGCTCGAGGAAAGCGAGTTGCGCGCGTGGATCGGCGAGCGGGTGGAAAAATACAAGCGGCCGGACGTGATCCATTTCGGCGAGGAGTTGCCCATCGGCCGCACCGGTAAGGTCGACCGCGAGGCGCTCCGCCGCAGCATCGGCGCAAAGCTGAAAGCTTAAAGGCTTAAAGCTTGATGGAACGGCGGAAGCCTGTCGGCGTTGTGTCTGCGCCTGCGCCGGGTGGCAACCGGCCGCAATGGGGATGACGGACGCAGTTGATTTTGCCGGTTTCTGACTGCGGCAGCAACGCATCGGTACGCGTGGCGTCTCGACCTATTCCCGGCGCGGGCACCAAATCCGCAGAAAAACCGATGGGAAGGCGCGGCGGATTGCGCTAGACGGGCGGCTCGTTGGTCCGTCACCAGGAGTTTCGCAATGCGCGCCGTTCCCCTTGTCCGCGCCGTCATGGCGCTCACGCTTGCCACCGGATGCGGCGCCATCGTCGCCGCCGCAACAAATGCCCCCGCAACAGCCCAGAGCGCCGGAAAAACCATGACCACAGCAGACGGATTGCAGATTACCGACACCCAGGTCGGCACCGGCGCTTCGCCGAAGCACGGGCAGACCGCCGTCGTGCACTACACCGGCTGGCTCTACACCAACGGCGCCAAGGGCAAGAAATTCGACAGCTCGGTCGACCGCGGCCAGCCGTTCGAATTTCCGGTCGGCATGGGCCGCGTCATTCGCGGCTGGGACGAGGGCGTTGCCTCGATGAAGGTCGGCGGCAAGCGCACGCTCGTCATCCCGCCGGCGCTCGGCTACGGCGCGAACGGCGCAGGCGGCGTCATCCCGCCCAACGCCACGCTGGTATTCGACATCGAATTGCTGGGCGTGAAGTAGCGGCCCTTGCCGCGGCCCGGATAACGGCGCGTACGCGGACATTGCCCGCGCCCGCGCTTCCCATTATGCCGTTGGCCCCATGACCCTTGAGGCAGGCGGAACCTTGACGGGCGGCGGCGTTCGGCCGCCGGACGTCAGATTCCTGGGCGAGCGGCGCAGCTACTGGCGGCTGTTCGTGCGTGGCGCGCTGCTGCTGATGGTCACGCTCGGCATCTACCGCTTCTGGCTGATGACGGACGTGCGCCGCTTCCTCTGGTCGAACACGGTCATCGCCGGCGAGGCGCTCGAATACGTGGGGACGCCGCTCGAGCTGCTGATCGGTTTTCTCGTCGCCGTCGCCATTCTCATCCCGGTCTATACCGGCTTCTTCCTCGCGGCACTCGACCTCGGCACCGTCGGCCGTCTCTCCGGCTTGCTCGCCTTTGCCGCTCTCGGCGTGCTCGGCCAATACGCCGTCTATCGCGCGCGCCGCTACCGGCTGACGCGCACCATCTATCGCGGCCTGCGCTTCCATCAGGACGGCAGCGCGTGGCGCTACGCGATCTGCGCGGTGTTCTGGTGGGCGTTGACTGCACTCACGCTCGGCCTCGCCTACCCGTTCCAGCTCGCGAGCCTCGAACGCTACAAGATGCGCAACACGTTTTACGGCGACCTCGCCGGGCGTTTCGACGGCTCCGGGTTTCGCCTGCTGCTGCGCGGGCTGCCGATGTGGCTTCTGGTGATGGCGCCGCTCGCGGTCACGGTCGGCGCGTTCGTCGAGGTGGTCGACTGGCGCGCGCTTGCCGATGCGTTGGCGCAAGGACCGGACAACGTGATGACGCGCATCGAAACCGGCAATCCGCAATTCGCCGACGTCATCCTGTTCGGCACGCTGATGACCATCGCCTCGGCGGCGATGGCGGCGATTTTTTATCCGACCTTTCAGGCCATGATCCTGCGCTGGTGGTCGTCGGGCCTGCGGTTCGGCGGCATCGAGATCACCTCGCGCCTGCGCACGCGGCAGGTTTACAGCGCCTATGTCCGCTTTCTGTCCTGGGCGCTACTTTTCTCGCTCGTCGCGGGGATTATCGCCAGCGGGGCGCTCTACCTCGCCGACACCCTGCCCGGCGCCTCCGGGCCCGGCCGCGAAATCGCGGTCACCGGCCTGGGGCTTGTCGGCTACGTGATCCTGGCGCTCGGCTATTCGACCATTTATCGCGCGACGGTGCTGCTCTCGCTCTGGCAGTTGGGCATGGAATCGCTGCAATTGTCGGGTCTTGAGGCGCTCGACCGGGTCAAGGCCATCGGAAAGGCCTCCTCGCCGCTGGGCGAAGGGCTTGCCGACGCGCTCAACGTGGGTGGCTATTAGCGCATGGCGCAGGCGACGACAGGCACGAGCAGCGGCGCCGGAATTTATTTCGACGGGAGGACGAGTGCGCGCCAGGAGGTGACCGTCGCGCTCGGCGAAACGTCGCTGCGCATCTTCGCGCCCGCCGGCACGCCGCTTGCCGAATGGCCCTACGACGACATCGTCGGGCTTTCGGCGCCCGGCGCGACGTTGCGCCTCGGTCGGCGTGGCGGCGCAACGCTCGAGCGGCTGGAAATCCTCGACGCGCAACTCGGCGCCGAAATCGACACGCGCGCGGCCTACGTCGACCGCGGCGGATTGCGCCAGCGCCGCCAGCGCGCAAGCGTCGTCGGCTGGACCATCGCCGCCACCGTGTCGCTGCTGCTGGTCGCCTGGTTCGGCGTGCCGGCGATTGCCGAACGGCTGGCGCCGCTGGTGCCGGCCGCCGCCGAGCGCAAGCTGGGCAACGCGGTCGCCATGCAGATGCGCAGCATTCTCGACAGCAAGCGCATGGGCGTCGCGTTCGAATGCGGCAATGCTGCCGGTGAAAGGCCGGGCCGCGCCGCGCTCGACAAGATGGTGCACCGCCTCGAAGCCGCCGCCCTGCTGCCGATACCGCTGCAGGTCGCCGTGGTGCGGCGCGACGAAGCGAACGCCATCACGCTGCCCGGCGCGCAGCTTTATGTGTTCCGTGGGCTGATCGCCAAGGCCGACAGTGCCGACGAGGTCGCCGGCGTGATCGCGCACGAGATCGGGCACGTCGCCCACCGCGACGGCACGCGCTCGGTGCTGCAGGCCGGCGGGCTGTCGCTGCTGTTCGGGATGCTGCTCGGCGATTTCGTCGGCGGCGGTGCGACGGTCATCGCCGCCAAGGCCGTGCTGCAATCCTCCTATTCGCGCCATGTCGAAGCGGCCGCCGATCTCTACGGCGCCGACCTGATGGTGAAAGCCGGCGGCAATCCGCGCGCGCTCGGCGCCATGATCGGCAAGATCGGCGGCGCCACCGAGCCTGGCATGACCATCCTGCTCGACCATCCGGAGACAAAAGCGCGCGTCGCCGCGATCGAGCGCGTCGCGCCGCCGCCCGCGGCAACGCCGTTCTTGAATGCGGCCGAATGGTCGGCGCTCAAGCGCGTGTGCTCGGGATAACGCGATGTTGCGCCGCCCTTTCACCGAAGTAGCGATGTCGCGGCTCGCCACCTGGTCGGGCCGGCTCGGCTGGTTTGCGCTCGCGGTCGCGGCGCTGTCGATCGTTGTCGTGCGCTCGGGCCTGCTGGAGGTGGTGCCGGCGCTGGCGACCTTCGCCGCCGCGCTGGCGTTTGCGGCGCTCGCCATCCTGCTGGCATTTGCCGCTTTCGTCTCGATCTGGCGGCAGGGCTATGCCGGGCTTGGCCGCGCCGTCGCCGGCCTGTTTCTCGGCCTGGCGCTGCTGGCCTATCCGGCTTACCTCGCGACGCGCGCGATCAAGCTGCCGAGGATCTACGACGTCACCACCGACCCGGCCAACCCGCCGCGCTTTGTCGCGCTGGCGCAACTGCGCCCGCGCAATTTGATGGACTATCCCGCCGCCTTCGCGCCGCTCCAGCACGCCGCCTATCCGAACGTCACGCCACTGCAATACGACGTGCCGCCCAAGCTCGTTTACGACATCGCGCTTGCCCTCGTCACCAAGCGCAAATGGCGCATCGCCGACGCCCGCGCGCCGGCGCCGGCGCGACGTGACGCCGTCATCGAGACGGTCGCACGCTCGCTGATCATGGGATTTCCCGACGACATCGTCATCCGCATCACGCCGGTCGGCGCCGGAACGCGCCTCGATGTGCGCGCGGCCTCCCGCCACCCGTGGCCGGACCTCGGCAGCAACGCCTCGCGCATGCAGTCGCTGCTCGACGACATCGACGACGCCGTGAGCTCGGCGCCGGCGCAGCGCAAGCAGCCCGAGCCTGAGCCGAAGCCCGCGCCGAAGAAGCCGGAGAAGCCCGAGAAGAAGCGCTGACGCACGGCCATTGCAATAGCTGGATTTCCGCTTGCGCGGGAATGAGCGGGGTTTGGAGCGCGGCGTTATTTTGCCAGACGATACATGCCGCCGATGGCGGGAGGGCCGTCGGTCTTAACAAGGCCGCGCGTCACCAGGTCTTCCATGTGCGCGAGCACCGACAGGCCCGCGGCGCCGACAAGCCGCGGGTCGATGCCGATATAGATCGCGCGCACGATCGAGGGGATATCGGTCTCGCCCTTGCCGAGGCGATGCAGGATCGAGTCTTCGCGCGCCTTGCGGTGCAGGATGTAATAATTGACGAAACGCGAGGCATCGCCGATCGCGGGGCCGTGACCGGGAAAATAGGTCGTCTCGCCGCGCCTGACCAACTTGTTGAGCGAAGCCATGTAGTCGCTCATCGCGCCGTCGGGCGGCGCCACGATCGAGGTCGCCCAGGCCATGACGTGATCGCCGGCAAACAGCACGTTCTTTTCGCGCAAGGCATAGGCCATGTGATTTGCGGTGTGGCCGGGGGTCGTCACCGCCTCGACGCTCCAGCCCTTGCCGGTGACGACCTCGCCGTCTTTCAGCCGCACGTCGGGCATGAAATCGCGATCGCCGCTCGAATCGAGCGCCTTCTGCTCGCCGATATGCAGCGGCCGCGCGGCGCGATGCGGGCCTTCGGCATAGACGGTGGCGCCGGTCGCGCGCTTGAGCGCCGGCACCGCGGGCGAATGGTCCCGGTGCGTGTGCGTGACGAAAATGTGCGTCACCGTCTCGTTGCGCACGGCGTCGAGCAGAGCCGCGACATGCGCGGGATCGTCCGGGCCCGGATCGACGATGGCGACCTCGCCGCGGCCGATGATGTAGCTCATCGT
>Ga0134125_10008506_pt1 | contig 11589 bp, 16 predicted proteins | sample KB31751_FD_96464 | JGI IMG/M metagenome (GOLD analysis project Ga0134125, IMG submission 96464) | Terrestrial soil microbial communities with excess Nitrogen fertilizer from Kellogg Biological Station, Michigan, USA - KB3-175-1 | ecosystem: Environmental > Terrestrial > Soil > Unclassified ... | reverse complement strand
GCATCCGCAGCCTTGTCGTCAAACGCCTTGGCCAGGTTCTCGATGGCCTGCGGTTTCCAATGCGTGATCTGGTTCGGGTGAAGCTGATGCTTCGTCGCCAGGTCCGAGATCGTCCGCTCGCCGCGGATCGCCTCAAGCGCAACTTGGCCTTGAACTCGGCCGTAAACCGTTTGCGTGTCTTCATGCTGGATCGTCCTTTTCATCGGGCGACCCACCTTATGCCCCTGTCCCGGAAACCGGCACCACCTCAATCCTCGGGATCGCCGGCAAGCCGACAGAGTGCCGTGGCGGCACGTTCGCGCGGGTCCTCTAGTTGTTTTCGCATCCGATGTAGCGCCTTCGTGGCCCCACCGTCGCTAATCTTTTTCGTTGCCGCATTACTCAAGCCGCGCCGGAATCGTCATCGCCTAGCGTTGGTATCGGCAGCGGGCGTCCATTTGGTCGTCTGCGCGCCGCAGGAAGGTTTCCAGTTCGCGGCGCGGCAATGCACCAACGTCGTCGGCAGACCTCTCGAGGTCGCGAATAATTTGTCGCGGGGCATGCAGCCGATCTAACGCCGTTTCCGCTTCCATCACAAGAATCCGCGCGGTCGGGCAGTTTGCAAGGAACCAATTGATCTCGTCGTGATTGTGTCGAAAACCCGCTCCCATGCAGTTTGTCTGCCGTTGGGAAAGCAGAACCCCGCTCGGGCCACACATCAGGAGACGGCATGCCGAGGTACTTTTTTGACGTTCGAAACGATGGAACCAAATTGACAAACGGTCGTGGGATAGAGGTTGAGAACCTACAGGTCGCCGTGCAGCAGGCCGCTATCGCCATCGCCGACATGACCGGCGATATAACGACGGGGCTATTGCGCCCGGAAATGTCGGTCGAAATCCGCGACGACGATGATAGGCTCGTCGCAGTTGTGAGACTCAACATCGATCTAAAGGACAGATCTTCCAATGGCGCATGACATTCCTTTTGGAAAGCGCTGGCCCGGTTGACGAGGCGGTCGTGCAACGGCGTAAATTGCCGGCTTTCCGTCCCGGTTGGAACCATCACCGATGGCAGCAATTGTATACGCTCAGGCCACACATTCGAAGGGCGGTGGGCTTCAATTTTGAAGTGAAGTCCAACGATGGTTGATGGGCCGAAAAGCCGGACACCGGCAAGCGAGAAATTGGTGCGCGCCCTTGCAGAGCAAACGGGTTTGAGTCGGGATCAAATCAGAAAGATTATTGCGCTTGTCGGGTTTGATCGCGCCTCAATCCTTCGAGAAGCGTCCCAACTCAAAAGCAGAAACGGTGGCTGAGACTTAATTTTTGGTGATAGTGCCGTGGTTCAGATTGATCGCCTCGGCGTTCCCGATCAATTTGCCCGGAACAAACGGGCCCTCGAATTTTGTGCATCGCGTGGCGGCACGCGATAGAGGATGACCACCCTCTGTTTCCGGAGAGCCCGTCATCTCACCCTCGGGGTGACGGGCTTTTTGAAGGAAAGCGGGCATCACGGCCCGCTTTTTCTTTTTGCCTTGCAAGTTATTTTATATTCGGGAAACGTGCCGCGTTCAAGATAGGGCATCAAGATCGATGACGAGGTCATCTGCGGGCGACTCGAAAAGAGAATCGAGGAGAGATACCTTGGCTTTTTGGGCAATGATCTCATCGATTTTCCAGCTCGCCACCGTCTCGCTGAACTGGCACCGTAGAACATCATGTTCGCGGCCTACAGAATAGCACGCGATTAGCTCAGAGTGTTCATCTCCAAATTGCATATAGAAAAAATCGGGAACGCTCTCGATGGTACCCACATATAACCCGGCGCCTCCTTCAGAAATATCCTGTAATTTGAAGATCGCGGCATTTACTTCACGAATGCCTCGGGTTGGAAAAACCAACCTGACGGTAAAATCAACTTTACGCCTAACCCATTGCCGATAATTGGGCTGTGCAGATGCCATGATGCGAACCAGTCAAGCACTAATAATAAATGTTAATATGGGTGCACAAATATTAGTAAGTACTTAGAAACATTGTTTAAGTTTTAACCATCCCGCTCATCACTTATAAGGAACGAATTCACATTGAACTGCGAAACCACCAACGCCTGCTGCCACACGCGGGAGCGGGTTTTTGTGGTTTTAAGCTTTCACGAACTCATATGTCGCTGAAGCGCCAACGGGTGTGACTTTGATCCATTGGCTTTGTTTGCGCCGAAAGGTGAGCTGGCTGCCGACTGTCTTGATCGCCGCCTGAATTGGCGTTGTTGCGATCACCGTTGAAGCTTTCTCGATTTTCTCGCCGTTGACGAACTCGACCCGATACCTCGCCATTCGAGAGAGTCTCCGCTGCTAGTGTCTAAACTGACTCGTTTGCTCAATTTTGCCGAACTGCGGTTAACCCGCTCGCATCGCGCCGGGCTTCTCGGCAGCCGGATCATCACTTTTCGCCTTCGGCAATCGCACGTCGGTGACGTGGTCGGCATAGTTGATCGTGGCTACAGATAGCCAGCCTCATCATATAGCTTGGTCACCGAGCCCGACCGGTCGACTTTTTGTGCTACGCCGTCTGCTAGAGTATCCCGCGCCTTCTGAACCGCTTGGGCACAGGCTGCCTCAACGTTCGCAAGCTCGACCTCAAGCGTTTCAGTCTGGCCGAACACGTGAAACTCAAACCGAAACATTGGCTCGGACGTCGTCCTTTACGGGAGAATGCTCAAGGCACCCTGCGCATAGCCTCAGCGGCAATTTCCAGCGTTCCGCGACTGTTGCCGTGCTTGCGGATCAGCTCACGAACCTGCTCGGGAGTGATGCCGTTCTTTTGGGCGAAGTACTCGACCTCGTAATCGTCTTCTGCAGAAACCCTGTCCCGATCCCGAAAGTCGCGTTTGGCTTTGTCGTCCGTCATCTGCTTTCAGTCCTGATTGAGGGCATGCGGAGGTTGCGAAGTATCGCCGCCCCAGGAAGCGAACAGCAATAACCCTGCACCGCAGAGAAACAGCACGATGACCGCGATGATCGCGCCTCCGATGTGTTTCGTCTTCACGCTGCCTTGCTCTTCTTCGATGATTTGCTTTTCCTGGGCGCCTCGATCCCTTCCTGCGCCAGGCTCTTCTTCAGCACATCTGCCAGGTTGACAACATTCTCCGGCTTCGGCGCCGCCTTCGGTTTCGGCAGTGTCTTGCCTTTGCGCTTGGCGTCGATGAGTTCGATCAGTGCTTCCTCGTAGCGGTCCTCGAACTTGGATGGGTCGAACGTCGTCAGTTTCTTGTCGATCAAGAGGCCGGCGATCTCGAGCAGATCGGCGTCCTGCTTTCCAGTAGGAATTCCGTCGAATACGGACTTCGCATCGGCCATGTCGGACTGCGGCCGGAGCCAGGTCATCAGCATCCCTTCGCCGTAAGGCTGGATTACGACCTCGTGGCCGTGCTGGTACATGACAACGCATGAACGCGCCGCCATCTTCTGCTTGGCCATGGCATCGCGCAGCACGATAAATGCTTCAGTCGACGGCTTGTCAGCAGGGATCATATAATAGGGCTTTTCCAGGTAGCGGGTATCGATGTCTTCGAGCGGCACGAACTCATCGACATCGAGGGTGTGTTCCGATGTCAGTTTCAGCGCCTTGATCTCGTCGGACTCGATCTCGATGAAATCGCCCTTGTCAGCCTCGTAACCTTTTATTTGATCGGCGGCGTCCACCTGCTCATTTGTCTCCTCGTCGACATAGACGCTACGGACCTTGTTGCCGGTCTTGCGGTTCAGGACGTTGAACCTGATTTTCTCCGCTTCAGTGACCACGCCGACGATCTTCACGCCGCAGGACACCGATCCGACCCGGAGAAAGCCTTTCCATGCTGCACGTGGTGCTGAAGGCATAGTGCTGCTCCTGTTACGAAGTCAGAGCAACGACGCCGTAGGAGATTCGTTCCTCAAAGCATCGCCCAAATTAGCGCAGCGCCGATCCCAAAGAAGATCGCGAAGGCAGGAACGCGAGCTTGTCGAGCATCCTGGTACTATACCGTAACCATGCAAGCGACAGCGACATACGATTCGACCGCCGGCATGGCCTTGAACCACGCGGCCTCGACCTTCGCAGCCGCTTGTCTCGGGGAATTGCAATAGCCTCGATCTTCCGACCGCCGACCATCCTGCCGCTTGCCGTCAGGCACCAGAACCACTAATGCTTCGACGATCCTGCCGCAAACACGTAGATGCGCCCCACAATGCCGTCAGGTACCGTGCGCTTGTCGATGGCGACGAAATCGTTGTCGGCATCCGGTCAGGTGTGGCGCCATTTCAGTTTGAGGTCGGGATCGGGCACTAGGGATGCTCAGTGAAGCTTTGGCGCTCGGATGGTTGCAAAGTTCACGGTGAGCGTCTGCTGGCCGGCAGGACCGAAAGCGGGAAACAATTCCCCATCCTCGCCACGGTCGAACGAACTACCACGATCAGCTTCGGGCGCTTCTGCTGAGGCAAAATATTACAGACTTGGCTCTCATGGGGCGGCAGGCTAACTCCACCGACGATCATACACATCAGTCTGGCTTAGCACGATGCCGATCAACAGCCCGAAAATGCCACCGAGCACAAAGGCGGAACTGATCGTGCCAGGGTTTTGCTGCTCAGTTTCGGAGACCGTGTGAGCCTGCGTCCTGAGTGCCTGAGTGGCTCGCGAAACGCGGCCAGCCGCGCTGCCATACCCGCCGATGGCTTCTCCGGCGGCTACTTCTTCAGCACGCTCGGCCAGCGTTCGGTTGATCTTGTTAATCTCACGTTTCAAGGATGCGATCTCCTTTTGCATCGCTCCCTGTGCTTCGCTGTTTTTTGGAGAGGGGTTGTCGTTGGGGTTATCGGCCATCGTTCGTCCTCACATTGAGTTGGATCAACGGCCAATAATCGAGGAGGGTTCCCCAGATGAGCAGGAACGGGAAAAGCAGCATTCCTGGCCTAGCGCTTGAGCGAGTTTCAGCTTGTTGTGTGTGTCCGGCGCTGGGTTAGGGCTATAGGCGCCTCGTTTGAGCGGAAACTCAGCAGGCTGGAAAGAGAAAGTTCCTAAATACTCGGTCGTGTCAGGGCACGTCGTCCTTCGCGGTAACGCCGCCTTCGCCTTCTAGGACGCCGAGGCGCTTGGTAATCGACTGATTGAACTTCAGCCGGACGCCAACACCCTGCGAACCTTCTTCCGGCAGAAACGCGGCTCCGAGCTCTTCGAGAGCGGTTTGCAGGGCCGTGATGGTTCCATCCTGGGGGATGTCGATGCCGCGCTCGAAAAACTCGATAACGCCTTCATCGACGTTTGTGTTTCTCGCCAGCTTGGAGCGGCTGATTTCCACCAGCGCCCGCGCGGCTTTGCACATTTGCCCTGTGATCATCGACGCCTCCATCTTTGATCAAGGATATACCAAAAATGTCGAAGCGTCTGTCATCTCGCAAGCGGTTCGAACAGAACTCCGCGCTCGGGCAAGGTAAACGACCGACGGCGATAGCCGGGCGACGGAGCGGCGCGGCGCGGCCCGGATGAGCTACACAATTTTGCGCCCTGATGCCACGTACAGTCGTGCATCGCGACTCACTGGGTAGAACTCCTACTTCTTCTAGTGGCAGTTTAAGCGAACTAGGGGTTGATTATCCTAACAACACGGCCCGCCTCACGGGCACAAGGGGATAGTCGATTGAAGCCAATTTACCTCAACTTTTCCAATGCGTGGCCATCCCCCGAGGGTCGTTCCGATAAACGTTCGGTACGGGCACTGCAGACAATCCACCGTCGGCCCGGTCAGTAGGGTCTCTAAGTCCAACGCGACACGATTATCCGAGAGGCACCAACCAATGACGCAATTGCGTTCGCATCCTCGCTTGATCCGCAAACTTCAGGAAGCGCTGGGTGACCAGCTTTGCGCGGCCCTGGATGATGCAACCGTGGTCGAGGTCATGCTCAACCCGGATGGCAAATTGTTCATCGAGCGTCTCGGCCACGGAGTTGCACCGGCAGGCGCGATGAATGCGGCAACCGGCGAGATCGTGATCGGATGCGTCGCCCACGCCCTCCAGTCAGAGGCCGACGACGACAGACCGATCATTTCTGGCGAACTGCCGATTGGCGGTCACCGTTTCGAGGGGTTGCTGCCGCCGGTGGTGTCAGCCCCGACATTCACAATTCGACGCCGTGTTTCCCGGCTTATCCCGCTCGATGACTATGTTTCGGCCAAGGTGATGACCGAAAATCAGAGGGCGATTATCCGCAACGCCATTTCTTCCAGGCTCAACATCGTCATTTCTGGCGGCACCGGCTCAGGCAAGACCACGCTCGCCAATGCGGTCATCGCAGAGATCGTCGAGGCCGCGCCAGAGGACAGAGTTGTAATCCTCGAGGATACCGCAGAAATCCAGTGCGCAGCCGAGAACGCTGTGGTGCTGCATACAAGCGACACGGTCGACATGGCGCGGCTGCTCAGGAGCACCATGCGGCTTAGACCAGACCGCATCATTGTCGGCGAGGTCCGTGATGGGGCCGCTCTTACGCTTCTGAAGGCTTGGAACACCGGGCACCCAGGTGGCGTGACAACAATCCATTCGAACACGGCGATCTCCGCGCTGCGGCGTCTCGAGCAACTGACGGCCGAGGTTAGCCAACAACCGATGCGCGAGGTTATCGGAGAGGCGGTCGACCTTGTCATCTCGATCGAGCGGGCCCCGCGGGGCCGGCGCGTGCGTGACGTCGTCCATGTCGAGCGCTCCAACGGCAACCAGTACGAAACGGACTCCTATCCCCAGATCGAGGAGGAACGGCATGTGGCGTGATGGCCGAAACATTTTTGTCGGCAGCGCGCTGTCGTTTGCACTCATTCTGGCATCAATCGAACCGACGCTGGCGTCCAGCAGTGGCGGTGGATTGCCTTGGGAATCTCCGTTGCAGCAGATCCAGCAGTCGATCACCGGCCCGGTAGCGGGTTTCATTGCGTTGGCCGCCGTAGCGATCGCCGGCGGCATGCTGATCTTTGGAGGTGAGCTGAACGATTTCGCGCGACGGCTGGTCTACGTGGTGCTGGTCGCGGGCATTTTGCTTGGCTCGACCCAGATCATCGCCCTGTTTGGCGCGACGGGTGCATCGATCAGCGAGGTCGATCCCGACACCCAACCGGTCGAAGGCGCAAATGTGTCCTCCTCCCTGGCGCTTTGGCTTTCGCTGGAAGGGGAGGAGGCTCATGGCTGATCTCGCCTCGTCACTTTCCCGATCGCGCATTCACCGAGCACTGTCGCGGCCAAATTTGCTGCTCGGGGCGGATCGCGAACTGGTGCTGCTGACGGGCCTTGCCGCCGTGATACTAATCTTTGTCGTGCTGACCTGGTACGCAGCCATTCTCGGCGCGGCGATCTGGGTCTTCGCGGTCGGCATGCTGCGCATGATGGCTAAGCTCGATCCTTTGATGCGCAAAGCCTACATCCGCCACATCTCCTACAAGCCGCATTACCGGGCGACATCGACGCCCTGGCGCAGGTTCTGAGGCGACACGATGGTTGCGCTCCGTTCCTTTCGCCATTCCGGCCCATCCTTTGCCGATCTTGTTCCCTATGCTGGGCTGATCGGTAATGGCGTTATCCTGCTGAAGGATGGAAGTCTGATGGCTGGCTGGTACTTTGCCGGCCCCGATTCCGAAAGCTCGACCGACACAGAGCGCAACGAGGTAGCGCGGCAGATCAACACGATCCTGTCGCGCCTCGGCTCCGGCTGGATGATTCAGGTGGAAGCCATTCGCATCCCGTCGACAGATTATCCATCGCGAAAACAGTGTCATTTTCCCGATCACGTCACGCAGGCGATCGACGACGAACGCCGTGCACATTTCGAGCGGGAGCGGGGGCATTTTGAAAGCCAGCATGCACTGATCCTGACCTGGCGGCCGCCCGAACGCGCAAAGAGCGGGTTGACGCGCTATGTCTATTCGGACCCGGAGAGCCGCACGGCAAGCTTTGCCGACAAGGCGTTGGAAACGTTCCAGACCTCCATCCGCGAAGTCGAACAATATCTCGGCAACCTGCTGTCGATCCGTCGCATGGCAGTGCAAGAGGTAAAGGAGCGGGGCGGGTTGCGTACCGCTCGCTATGACGAGCTCTTCCAGTTCATCCGTTTCTGCATCACCGGTGAGAACCACCCGATCCGCCTAGCCGAAATACCGATGTATCTCGACTGGCTGGTCACGGCCGAGCTTCAGCATGGCCTGACACCGAAGGTGGAAAGCCGGTTTCTGGGTGTCGTGGCGATCGACGGTCTTCCGTCAGAGAGCTGGCCCGGAATCCTCAATTCGCTCGATCTGATGCCGCTAACCTATCGGTGGTCGAGCCGCTTTATCTTCCTCGATGAGCACGAAGCGCGCCAACGGCTCGAACGCACCCGCAAGAAATGGCTACAGAAGGTCAGGCCATTCTTCGACCAACTGTTTCAGACCCAAAGCCGGGCGATCGATCAGGATGCCATGGCGATGGTCGCGGAAACGGAGGATGCGATCGCGGAGGCAGCGTCTCAGCTCGTTGCCTATGGCTACTACACGCCGGTCATCCTCCTCTTCGATGAAGACAGCGAACGGTTGCGCGAAAAGTGCGAGGCCGTGCGCCGGCTAATCACCGCCGAAGGATTTGGCGCGCGGATCGAAACACTCAACGCGACCGATGCCTTTCTCGGCAGCCTGCCTGGCAACTGGTATGCAAACATTCGCGAGCCGCTGATCAACACCAGAAATCTCGCCGACCTTATCCCGCTCAATTCGGTCTGGTCAGGCAGCCCCACGGCGCCTTGTCCATACTATCCGGCAGGCTCCCCGCCGCTGATGCAGGTCGCAAGCGGCTCCACGCCATTTCGGCTGAACCTTCATGTCGACGATGTTGGTCACACGCTGATCTTCGGGCCGACCGGATCGGGCAAGTCGACGTTGCTTGCGCTGATCGCTGCCCAATTCCGGCGCTATGCCGGTGCGCAAATCTTCGCCTTCGACAAGGGCCGATCGATGCTGCCTGTGACCTTGGCCGCAGGCGGCGATCATTATGAGATCGCCAGCACTTCAGAAGATGAGGGGAGGGGACTGGCTTTTTGCCCCCTGTCCGACCTGTTGACCAGCGCCGACCGGGCATGGGCGTCAGAATGGATCGAGATGCTGGTTGCCTTGCAGGGCGTTGCCATTACGCCCGATCACCGCAACGCGATTTCCCGTCAAGTCGGCCTGATGACTGACGCGCGCGGCAGGTCTCTGTCGGACTTCGTCTCAGGCGTCCAGATGCGCGAGATCAAGGAGGCCCTTCATCATTACACCGTCGATGGGCCAATGGGCCAACTGCTCGACGCGGAGAAAGACGGTCTCGCACTCGGAGCCTTCCAGACCTTCGAGATCGACGAGTTAATGAACATGGGCGAGCGCAATCTCGTTCCCGTGCTGACCTATCTGTTCCGGCGTATCGAAAAGCGCCTGACAGGAGCACCGAGCCTGATCGTCCTCGACGAGGCCTGGCTGATGCTGGGTCATCCGGTCTTTCGGGACAAGATCAGGGAATGGCTGAAAGTCTTGCGCAAGGCCAATTGCGCGGTGGTGCTCGCGACACAGTCGATTTCGGACGCCGAGCGATCCGGCATCATCGACGTGCTGAAAGAATCCTGTCCCACCAAGATCTGCCTGCCGAACGGTGCCGCGCGCGAGCCCGGGACGCGCGAATTTTACGAGCGCATCGGTTTCAACGAGCGGCAGATCGAGATCGTGGCGACGGCGCTGCCAAAGCGCGAATACTACGTTGCCTCGCCGGTGGGGCGGCGGGTCTTCGACATGGCGCTTGGCCCTGTCGCCCTTTCTTTTGTAGGCGCCTCCGGGAAGGAGGACCTTGCCCGCGTCCGGGCATTTCATTTGGAACACGGGGCCGACTGGCCTCTCCACTGGCTCCAGCAAAGGGGGATCGCCGATGCCGCGTCACTGTTTCCGGCCACGTAAACCGAATACGGCTCGCGCAACGCTCCTCGCCATCAGCGCGGCAGCCATCATGGTCGCTGGCGCGGCGCATGCCGGCGGGGTCACCGGCCAGGCGACCGAGTGGACCCAGCTCGCCAACAACGGCGAATTGATCAGTCTTGTCGGTAAATCGACCGAGCAGGTCAACAACCAGATCAAGCAGATCACGCAACTGGCCGAGCAGATCCAGAACCAGCTCAATATCTACGAGAATATGCTGCAGAACACGGCGCCACTGCCCAATCATGTTTGGGGCGAGGTGGAGGGCGATCTCAACCGGCTCAGAAGCATTGTGGGGCGGGGGCAAGGGATCGCCTTCTCCATGGGTAACATCGACGATGTGTTGAAACAGCGTTTCCAAAGCTTCGCCGATTTCAAAACGAACTTGCCCGATGGAGAAAGCTTCTCCTCGACCTATCAGAACTGGTCGACCACCAACCGCGACACGATCGGCGGCACAATGAAGGCCGCCAATCTGACAGCAGAGCAGTTCTCCTCGGAGGAAACGACGATGGGAAAACTCCGAAGCATGTCAGAGAGCGCCGATGGCCAGATGAAGGCATTGCAGGTGGGCCATCAGATTGCAGCCCAGCAAGTGGCACAGATGCAAAAGTTGCGCGGTCTCGTCTCCCAGCAGATGACCATGATGGGCACCTGGTATCAGTCCGAACAGGCCGAGAAGGACTTGGCACAGGCGCGCCGGGAAAAATTCTTCAATACCCCGAACCGCGATATCCGCGGCGGCCAGACCATGGAGCCACGCTGGTGAGCGCCCGTCCCTTCATTGATCTGCTCCTCGCGCTCCTGCTCAGCTTTTTCCTCGGTGGCATAGCCGCGTGGAAATTGACGGCAACCAGGGTGCCGGCACCGAGTTCGCCATCCATACCAACAACAACAGCTCCGGATGCCGAACATCCCAGCCGGGCAGAAAGACTTTTTGGCGGTGACCCAGATCGCGATGTCCGGGGCGGCCAGGAAATGAAGCCACGATGGTAGCAAGGTCCTATCGCGGAATGGAACTCGCTATTGTCGCCTCTGCCCTTGTGCTGGTGGTATGCGCGCCCGCATTTGCCCAGGAAGGCTCTGTGCTGACGACATTGGAGAACTCCGTCGTCACGGCCGCCAAGGGATGGGAAACGACCGTGATGGATGCGGCGCGTTCCCTGTTCTGGATTCTTGCCGGCATCGAGATCGGTATCGCCGCGGTCTGGCTGGCCATCAATGCTGCCTCGCTTGATGCCTGGTTTGCGGAGCTGGTTCGACGCATCATGTTCATCGGCCTCTTCGCCTTCATCCTCGAACGCGGACCGGACTTCGCCAAGGCCATCGTCGACAGTCTGTTTCAGATCGGCGCCAGTGGCGGATCGGCTTCACCGGCCAATGTGTTCGATGCCGGCATTCGCGTTGCTTCGAAGATGTCGGAGCAGGCGAAGTTCGGACTGTTCGAAGACAATGCGCTGGCGATCGCCGCGGTCTTCGCCATGGTGGTCGTCGTCGTATCGTTCTCGCTTGTCGCAGCAATCTTCATTGCCGTCATGGTCGAAATGTATGTCGGCCTTCTAGCCGGGATGATCATGCTTGGCCTTGGCGGCTCCTCCTTCACCAAGGACTTCG
>Ga0134125_10008505_pt1 | contig 11589 bp, 7 predicted proteins | sample KB31751_FD_96464 | JGI IMG/M metagenome (GOLD analysis project Ga0134125, IMG submission 96464) | Terrestrial soil microbial communities with excess Nitrogen fertilizer from Kellogg Biological Station, Michigan, USA - KB3-175-1 | ecosystem: Environmental > Terrestrial > Soil > Unclassified ... | reverse complement strand
GAGATCATCTCGCTGTCGCAGTTGAAGCAGACCGGGAAGATCCAGAAGCGAGGCACCAGCTGGCCGCTGCCGCTGGACGAGCGCTCGCGCGGGAAGATCACGCTGGCCGACATGACGATCCTGTTTCAGTTCGTCACGCCGCCCCCGCCCCAGCCCCGCCCGCAGCTGCCCGCGTCGGTGCGCGGGTCGGCCCTGACCGGCGTCGACTGGTTCTTCACCGTCATCGCGGCCGTCTCGTTCTTGATGCACCTGACGCTCATCATCTACCTGCGCAGCGTCGACTGGCCGCGCAAGCCGGACATCGAGGCGGTGCCCGACCGTTTCGTGCAGATGGTCCAGCAGAAGAAGCCGGAAGAGAAGAAGGTCGAAAAGAAGGCCGTCGAAGAGAAGAAGGAAGAGAAGAAGGTCGAGAAGAAGAAGGAGGCCGTCGCCGAGAAGAAAGAGGTGGCCCCCAAGAAGGAGATGAGCGAGGAGGAGAAGGCTCGCGCTGCCGAGGAGAAGGCCAGGGCCGACGCCGAGCGCCGCGCCCGATTGGCCGATCAGCTCAAGCAGACCGGTCTCCTGAAGCTGCTCGGCGCCCGCGGCGACGGCGAGGGCTCGATCGCGGACGTCCTCGGCAAGGGCGACGTCGACCGCGACCAGGAGAAGGCGTTCCAGGGCGTGGGTGGCGTGGGCGTCGCGAACAGCAACGACCAGCTGCGCGGCATCAAGGCCGGCGGCAACGGCACCGGCCGCGTGGCCAGCGCCAGCGGCCTGCGCGGCGGCGGCTCGATCGAAGGCGGCGGCACCGGTTCGGGCCCGTCGGAGAAGAAGGTCTCGGGCGTCGTGAAGAGCGAGGCGCCCGCCGTCGATGGCGAGCTGGATCCCGCGCAGGTCGCGAAGGAAGTGCGCACGCGCCTCGGCGCCATCAAGGCCTGCTATGAGCGCGCGCTGAAGCGCAACCCGAACCTGAGCGGTAAGGTCGTCATCCACTGGACCATCACCCAGGCCGGCACCGTCTCGGGTGTCGACGTCGAGCAGGACACGCTGGGCGACGCCGAGGTCGCGAGCTGCATCAAGTCGCTGGTCGCGCGCTGGCGCTTCCCGGCCCCGTCCGGCGGATCGGTGGAGGTCTCCTTCCCCTTCGTGTTCCAGTCGTCTCAGTAGCAAGCCTGAGTGTCACAAAAACGGCCGAGAGTCGTGACCAAAGTATGGTCATCTCGGCCGTTGACACACCCCTGGCCCATGCCTATAATCCCTACCGCTATCGTAACTAGCTGATTTGCTTGCACATAACGTATTGGTGACGCGGAATAGGGTGAAAGGAACGGCGCCGTGGTGAAGACAAACCTCTTACTGGCCAGCATGTTCATCGGCAGCACGGTGTTCGCGCAGGCGCCTGCGCCCAGCTCGCCCTCCGCCCCCGCGCCCGAGAATGCCACCAGCGGCGCCGTCGATCTGTCCGTCAAGCAGCGCCCCACGCTGACCCCGGCCGAGATGGTCAACCAGTCCAAGGAGTACCTCCAAGGAATGGCTCAGGTGGTCAAGCGCATCCAGAATCTCCAGGATGAGGCCAAGCGCCAGAAGGACATCATCCGGCTCAACTGCGTCACGGACAAGCTGGTCCAGGCGCGGGTGAACGAGAACATCGCCGAGCAGTCGATGTCCGCCCTGCAGGAGAACGTCGCGAAGAACGACGTCGGTGGCCAGACCCACGAGTTCACCCGCCTCACGATCGTGAACCAGAAGGTCACCGTCGTGGGCGCCGAGGCCGAGAACTGCATCGGCGAGGACCTCAGCTTCGTCGGCGCCACGCGCGTCGACGTCGAGGTCGATCAAAACATTCCGCAATACGACCCCACGCAGCCCGGCAGCCCCTTCATCGATATCACCCGCCCCCCTGAGGCGAGCCCCGTCCAATAAGACTGTTCGCGTGCAGTCCCGGCGCCGGTCGACACCCCTGTCGAGATAAAGACACGACTCTATGAAACGCGGACTTGGACTGTGCGTTGGCCTAGGCACGCTGCTGGCGGGCAGTGTCGCGTTCGCGCAGCAGGCGTTGTCGTCCAACGAAGTCACGATCGGCTACAGCGGGCTGCCGTACAAGACCTCCGGCGAAAGCAACACCGGGATCCAGGTCAGCGACACGCTGCTTCTGCACGCCGGAGTTGGCGCCGAAGCCGGCTACGACACGAACGTCTATTACGATCCGACCAAGCCGATTGGCTCATCGATCTTCCGGGTGATGCCGTTCGTCGAGCTCACGAACGGCACGCGTTCGGGGCCGGTCCGCACGCAGTTCGTCTTCGACGCTCGCGCCGGACTCCAGTACCGCCACTACGGCAACTCGGCGATTCGCTCTGAGTACGCGGACGCGTGGAACCCGAACGCGGGTTTGTCGCTGAGCTGGGGCGGAGCGCAGTTCGCCTTTGGCGTCGCGGACGTCTTTGCCCGCATCGAGGATCCGCCGTACGCGTCGGGCGGGATGCCGCAGACCGGCGCGATCCAGCGGACCAACAACCAGGCTTCGCTTGAGGGTCGGTGGTCGCCTGGCGGCGGACGCCTGACCGGCACCCTGCGCTACACCAACATGGTCGACGTCTACGACGGCAGCTACGCGTATGCCGACGCCGTGACGAACACGCTGATGCTGGATGCCTCCTGGCGCTGGCTGCCGAAGACGGCCGTGTTTCTGAATGTCCAGCAGGGGTACGTCGACTACTACAACACGAGTGCGCCGGGTCATAAGCCCAACGCGTACCCTTTCGTCGCAAGCGTCGGTCTGCGCGGTCTGCTCACCGAGAAGACCTCCCTCTCGCTGGCGCTTGGCTATAACAATCCCTTCTACACGTCGGGTGGATCGACCACCGGCTTCCTCGGCAGCACCTACGCCAACCTGGCGTTGACGATCTTGCCGACCCAGCTCAGCCGGATTGTCATCGGGGCCCGGCACGACTTCCTCAACGTCGTCATCAGCAACTTCGCCTACGAGGACGCCGTTTACGCTTCGTACGTCCAGCAGCTCATTGGCCGGCTGGCGCTGGACCTGTCGGGGCGGTATTCGCACCTCAACTACGGTGGCGCCTTCGTTGACCCGACGCAGCAGGGCCGGGTCGACAACTACGTCCAGCTTGGCGCCACGCTCGACTACTTCCTGCGCAACTGGGTCTACCTGGGTGTGGGGTACGCGCTGATCGACAACAACAGCAACCTCTCGGCCAACGACTACCTCAAGCAGCAGGTGTTTGCGCGCCTGGGCGTCACATATTAAGCTCCCGCCGATGTGTCGTAGGCGCGCCCCGCTCTGGGCGCTGGTTGCCCTTACTTTAGCTTCCGTTACGGCCGGCTGTTACGCCCAGCAAAAGCACCCGGTCACCGCCGGTGAGGTGAGCCCGCCCGAGGACCGGGTTGGCATCGACGACACCTTCGACGTGCGCGTCTACGGTGAGTCGGAACTGACCGGGACCTTCCGTGTTGCCACCGATGGGACCGTCGACTATCCGCTTGCGGGTCGCGTCCAGGTCGCGGGGCTGCGAACCGGCGAGATCCAGCAACTCTTGGTGGCCCGGCTGAAGGATAAGTACCTGAAGGATCCTCAGGTCGCCGTCACCATCAAAGACCGGAACAGCCAGAAGATCTCCGTTTTGGGGCAGGTCGCCAAGCCGGGTCAAGTTGGCTACTACCCCAACATGACGATCGTGGACGCCATCGCCAGCGCGGGCGGGTTCACCGGCATCGCGGCCAAGAACTCCGTGCGACTACGCCGGGAAGCCGCGGGCAAGATCGAAACCCAGGTCTATCCGGTCGCAGACATCAGCGAGGGGCGTTCTCCCAACGTGATGGTCCTGCCTGGCGATGTCCTCGTCGTCGACGAACGCGTCTTCTGACCCGGCCGCCGGGCGACCGGCTGCGACTCGGTCACGCGCACGTGGGCGGAGGCGGTCGAGCGGCACCTCCCGCGTTCTCGACGATGTCTCGGTCGTGCTCTGTCTGGGCGCGATCGTGGCCGCCCCTCTGTTGGCCGGTGGCGTTCATCGCCCGGTGATGATCGGCCTGTTGTGCGCCAGCGTCCTGGGCCTGGCCGCACTGTCGATTGCGCTCGGCCTGCAAGGCCGGCCACTGCGCGGCGACCTCGCCCTGCTCCTGCCGGTCGTCCTGCTGCTGATCCCTCTGCTGCAATCGATGCCCCTGCCGTACGGCCTGCGCGGACTTCTGGATCGAGGGGGCACGGAGCTGCTGCTTCAGAGCCAACCGGCGCCGCCGAGGACCTGGCCGCTCAGCCTCGATCCGCCGGCAACCCGCGTGGCTGTCGGCCGCGCCGCCGCCGCTCTGGCGGCGTTCTTGTTTGCGTATCACCTCGCGGCGGGGCAGAAGCGCCGTCATCTGGTCCTGCGGGCCATCGGGATCACCGGGATGGTCGCCGCCATCATCGGGCTGGGCCATCGGATTCTGGGCGCCGACCGGCTCTACGGGATGTTTGCGGTGCCGGGCCGGTCGCTCGTCGTCGGGCCCTTCGTGAACAGCAACCATACGGCAGAGCTTTTGGAGCTGTCCGCATTCGTGTGCCTCGCCTGCGCCCTCCATCGCGCGACGCTGCTCAATCGGACGGCGTGGTTCACGGGGACCGCGTTGTGCGCGGGCGGCGCCGCGGCGACGCTCTCCCGGGGCGCCGCGCTGGCGTTCCTGGTGGGAATCCTCGCCTTCTCGGCGCTTCAGTATCTCGGCCCGAAGGGCGAGGACAGGCCGCGGCGGCGGACGGCGGTCCTGTGGGGTGCCGCGCTCGGCGGGCTGGTCGCCATCGGCATGATCTCTCTGGGGGCCGATCAGCTCATCCGGCGCTTCCGGTCGGACGGCGTGACCACGGACGTCCGATTCCGCCTCTGGCGGGACGGCCTGCGCGTGCTGGCCGCCCATCCGGCCGGGATCGGCCGGGGAGCCTTCGACCGGGTCTTCCCGATCTACCGCTCGGTCAAGATGCCGTATCCCCTGCGGTTCGCGTTCCTCGAGAACGAGCCCTTTCAATTTCTCGTCGACTGCGGCTGGGTTCTCTTCGCGCTGGTGGTGACCTCCTTTTCCGTCGCGGCGTTTCGGGCCGCCCGCAACGGCCGGCGGGACGCGGTGGAGAACGCGGTGTGCGCCGGTTTGCTGGCCGTTCTCGCTCATTCAGTCGTCGACTTCGGGTTGGAGACCCTGGGCGTTCTGCTCCCCTTCAGCGCCGTGGCGGGAACCCTGTTTGGCCGCCAGCGCGGTCCCGAATCGGCGCCCGCCACGCGGAGCGTGACGTTCACGCGCGCCGTGGCGGGGCTGGCCGCGCTGGGCCTCGTGTTCGGCATCGAGTCGACGGCGCATTCCAGCAACGATGACTTCGACGCGCTCTTGAGACGGGCGCACACCCGGTCCGAGCAGATGGCGGTCCTCGCGCGGGCCGAACGCACACACCCGCTCGACTATTTCTACGCGCTCGACGAAGCACGCCTGGAACCGCTGGCCGGTTCCCCCTCACCGCGGCTGCACGCCCTGAACCGTGCGCTGCGCCTCTGCCCGTCCTGCGAGACGATCCACGCCGAAGTGGCTCGGAACCTCTGGGCGGTGGGCCTTCGACGGCAGGCGTTGCTCGAGTGGCGGACGGCCGTGGACCTTCAGCCGGAGCTCTTGCGGCCTCTGCTCGGTGAAGTTTTTGCGCTGGGGGCCCGGCCCGAGGAGCTGACGTCGCTTGCGGGGACAGACACGGGCCGCATGCTGCAGGCCGTCGACTTCATCGAGGCCCGGGGGCGCGTGTCGGACGCGTTCGTGGCGCTGGACCAGGCGGACGCGGCCGGGGCGCCCGCCGGCGAAACGCTCTTGAGTCGCGCGCTTCTCAGCCTGGACGCCGGGAATCTGGAGGCGGCCGCCAAAGCCGCCGCCGGCGCGGCGGCTGCAGGCGTGCATGATCCGAAGCTCTCGATCATCCAGGCGGAGATCCTGACCAGGCAGAAGGCGGCGGACGGCGCCGACGAAGCGCTGCGGATTCTCGATGCTGCCGTGTCCCGCTATCCGACCGACCTCGCCTTGCAGCGCGAGCGCGTGGCTATCGTGACGAAGTACAAGAAGTGGACCTCAGCGGCTCGGGCCATCGAGGGACTCAAGCTCGCCTGCTATCACGCGTTCGGATCAGCCGCTGAGGCGCACATCGCGGCCGCCGACATCGCCTTCAACATGGCGCGGTTCACCGAAGCGATGGCCGAGTATCGGATGGCCCTTGGCGATCGGCCCAACGACGTGGCCCTCTGGATGGAATTCGGCCACACTGCCGAGATGGCCGGCCGTCAGACCGCCGCCCGAGACGCGTATAGCCAGGCGGCGCGCCTCAGCCCCAAAGACCCAACCATAGCGCGAGCGTTGCAGAGCCTGGACGACTACGTCGCGCGCCTTCGTTTGTCAGAAGGGGCGGACCTGACCCATCCGCCACCGTCGAGGCCCTAGTCCATGCAAGCCGTCTGGTTCGCCGCCCTCTTCTCGTCGATTTGCCTGGAAGGCCTGGGCCGAAAGTACCTGCCGGGGATTCCGGCGATGCTGTTCTACTTCCTCAAGGACATCGTCCTCCTAGTTGGCTACTTCCTGTACCGGCCGAGCGCGGCGGTCACACGTGGGGTGCGCCAGCTTTACGGGGGCTTCTTTGTTTTCTGGATCGTGGGCCTCATCTGGACCCTCGTCGACACGGCCAATCCTGGCCAGACGTCTGGAATGTTGGCGCTGGTCGGCGTTCGCGCGTACTGGCTCTGGTGGCTGGCGCCGCTGGTCGTCGCTCAAGTCGTCAGCAACGAGCGGACCAAACGTCACGCGATCTACGTGCTGGTCACGATGTCGATCGGCATCTCGATCCTGGCGGCGCTGCAGTTCGTGGCGCCGGCAAATTCGGCCCTGAACCTCTACACCGTCAGCGACGGCGAACAGATCTACGCCGCGGACGTCGCGGTCGTCTCCTCCACGGGGCGTGCCCGTGTCGCCTCCACGTTCACCTTCTTGACCGGCTTTCAGGACTTCACGATCCTCGTTCCCACCCTCCTGCTCGCGCTCGGGCTGGAGGCCAAGCAGGCCCGGCTGCGAAACGCCGGGCTCATCGGCACCCTCATCACGGCGGCGGTCCTCCCCATGTCGGGATCGCGCGCCAGCGTTCTTCAGGGCGCAGCCGTCTTGGTCATTGCCGCGTGGACGTCCGGCCTGCTATTCACCCGCATCGGCCGCCGCATCATGATTGGCGGCGCCCTGGCGGCCGTTCTCTCCGTCAGCCTGTTTCCGGACGCGATCTTGGGCGTCGAATCGAGATTCGGGAACCAAGAAGAGACACAGAGCCGCTATGTCGGGATCGTCGAGGCGTTTGTTCCTCCCATGGTGATGGCGAGAATCGATCCTCCCTTCATGGGTGTAGGCACCGGCACCCAGCAAAACGCCCACTCCTCCCTCCGCGTCGCGCTCGACTGGTATGAAGAGACCGAGACCGGGCGCTATCTCGTCGAATTGGGGCCCATCGGACTCTTGGCGGTGTGGTTGGCGAAGCTCGGGCTGATGCTGGCCCTGTTCAAGGCCGGGAAGATTTTGAGGAGACAGGGACGCCGGGGCGCTGCTGCCGCGGCAGTGTCCTATGCCGTGCTGACCTTCAACGGCAACCTGGTGTTCGACCACGTCTGGCAGGCGCTGTATTTCGTGGGCTGCGGCTTCATCCTGGCCGAAGTCGTGTCCGCCACGCGTCCGAGTCCGGCCATGGTCCCGGCGGCGGAGCCCGAACCGACCATGGCGAGAGTCCCAGCCACGAGTGGCTTGGCTCAGAGTTAGTTTCGGTTAGCCCGCGTTCAGCTGGCTGGGTGCCGGATGAACGCGATCGCCACTGATCTGCGGCGCCGGCCTGCCGACCTTGCCGGCGACCCGCTTCCCGAGGCGAATGAACGGCTCCTCGATCAGGTGGTAAGCCGCGACGGACGCCACGGCCACCAGGAGGACCAGGGCCAGACACGACCCCGCGGTGCCCAGCCAGCGCAGCTTCCCGAAGGCGATCCAGATGCACGGCACGTGGAACAGGTACACGCCGTAGGAGTACTGGGCCACCTTCTGGCTGGCCCGCTTCAGCCAGATGGACCGTGTCGTCGCGACCAGCGGGATCACGGCTGCCAGACAAAGGGTCGCCAGGATCCCCAGGCCTGCCTGTAGGCCGAACCGACTGTACGCCACCATGTAAGCCAGCAGCAGCGCGCCGATGAAGGCCGGCAAACATGCAAAGGCCAGCGGCCGGCGGGTTCTCAACAGTCCAAAACAGCCCACACCCGCCACGAAGCACGGCGCATACCGCGCGACGGTGAGCCTGGTATTCAGCTTCCAGGCCACGACGGCCACGACGACGGACATCGGCCAGACGATCCAACCGATCGCGCGAACCCCCTTGCGCTGCACGACCAGGAACAGCAGCGGAAGGACCACGTACATTTGGACTTCCGCCGGCAGGCTCCAGAGGGGGGCCAGCACCGAGGGGAGCACGACGAGGTCCTGAACCAGAAAGAGGTTCGCCCACAGGTCTCTCAGCTGGACGCCCGACGCGATGCCGGCTCGCACGGCCACCGAGTCGGCGAAAGGTCGGCACAGGAAGTACGCGATCAGCACCGCCGTCATGCTCAGCGGGTAAATGCGAAAAAAGCGGCGAACCAAAAACGCCGACCAGAAACGCGCCGTGGAGACGTTCGACGTTCGCCGAGACTTCTCCATGGAGATCATCAGGACCAGCGACGTGTGGACGAAGAACATCAGCACGCCGAAAATCCCCAGCGCCTGCAGGTTGACCCACCAGACCGGCCGGAGGCTGAACATGTTCAGGACGTGCCGAACCACCACGCAAAGCACCGCGATGGTCCGCAGGAAGTCGAGGTTCGGTTCGTGGGACCACGCGTCGACGACTGCGGCCCGAGGAGCAACGGAAGGCAACACGACAATCGTCCGGTCCGTGATAGTAGCACGCGCGGAACGCAGGTCCGGCAAGGGCGGCCGCCCCGCTCGGCCGTGAGGGCTCACAGCTTCGCGCCGCGGATCAAGGCAATCTCCTTCAGCGCCGGCAGTTTGAAGACGGCAGCCAGAAGGAGGTACGACGCCGCCCCCGTGGCCACCAGCACGCACAACGTGGACCAGGGCGGCAGGTGGCCGGCGAGCTTCATCTTGACCAGCACCACGACCGCGGCCATGGCGGTCGAACACAAGGCCGGCTTGTAAAAGGCGGCGAAGACGTCGCGCATCCCGATGCCGATCACGCGGCCGGCGATGAGCAGCCCAGGAAGAAACATGACGACGTTCACGATCAGGTACGCCACCGCCATGGCGTGCGCGGATCCAAACATCGCGCCGCCCGCCAGCACGGCGATCGTCACAATGCACGCGAACAGACCCCAGCGAGACATGATGTCGGTCCGACCCTGCGACATGTAGATCCAGCCGGTCGGGCTCACCACGGACTGGATGGCGCCCACGATGGCCAGGACCTGCAGGATGGGAATCATCGGGACCCATTTGGCACCATAGACCGCCTCGACGAACGGACCCGCGGTGGCGGCCAGGCCCATCATGGTCGGGAACGCCACGGTGGCGATCAGGCTCTCCGCCCGCAGGAAGGTGCGCTTGGCGCGTTCCTTGTCGTCTTGCATCCGGGCCAGGGCCGGCGTGATGCCGCTGAAGATGCCGCCAATCTGGGAGATGGGCAGCAGCATCAATGAGTACGCCCGTGCGTAAATCCCAAGCTCCCGCTCGCCGCTGACGCGGCCCAAGAGGAGATTGTCGACGTTGCGCGCCCAGTAGTTGATCACGTTGAAGCCGAGCAGATGCATGCTCATCCTCAGGAGCGGCCGCAACTCCCGCAGCGGCGCCCGCCAGGACGGTCTCCAGCCGCAAGAAGCCAGCGGCAACAACGACATCGACGACACCAAGGCCAGCGAGGGCAGCACGAGCGCCCAGACGCCGGCCCCGTTCAAGGCGAGAACGACGGACAGGACGCCGGACCCGACGTTGGGACCGACGTCCAGCAGCACCAGCTTCTTGATTTCCATCCGGCGCTGGAGGATGGCGCGCGGGACGACCCCGATCGATCCCGCCAAGAAGCCCAGGCCGCTCACCCGCGTGAGGCTGACCAACTGCTCGCGGTGATAGAACATCGCCACCGCCGGCGCGGCCAAGGCGGCAAGCAAGGAGAGCGCCGCTCCCATCATGACCGTGGCGCGAAAGGCCGCGTCGAGTTGCTCGTCGGTCAGATCGGGGTGCTGGATGATCGCGGCGCCGATTCCGAAGTCCATGAACACGGCCGCGAAGCCAGTGAACACAGTGGCCATCCCGACCAGCCCGAACTCCGCCGGCGACAACAGGCGGGCCACCGCAACCGAGACGGCATAGCTCACCGCCTGAAGGAGCGGCTTGGTCAGCAGCGACCAGAGCCCGCCTCGAATCGTCTGGTCCCGCAGGTTCAAGATCGTCTTCTACGTCCGGGCGATTCGCGCCAGGCACCGTTGGCGAAACTTCTTGCCGAAGCGCCGCTCGAGAAAGTGGCGGGTGTTCGCGACGTCGTCGGCCTCGGCAGGCTCGAACAGCGTCTGGGCGTCCTGCACGCCGTCGAACGGATCGACCAGGGTGTCTCCGATGCTCAGCAGCTTGTACAGCGTGCTGCGCTCGTTCATGAACACGCGCCTGCCGCGGCAGAGCAGCCCGATCACGTTCGAGCCCGCCTGCGTGCGGGCGTGGTTCATGATCCCCACATCTGTGCGGTCGAGCAGGGTTCTGTATTCGGTGAGCGGCAGGAAGTCGCGGAGGCCCTCGAACTGGCCGCCCAGCAGGCGAGCGCCCGCGTCGCAGATGTCGTCGACGTAGCGCGGGTCGCCGTAGGCGAGCGGACAGACGACCACGACGTCCTTGGGCAGCCCCATGTCGTGCAGGCGGCGCAACGCCGAGAGGTGATTGTTGGATGCCGTGCCCGAATTTCCCAGCAGCACGACGCGGCGGCCGGCAAATCGCGACCAGAGGTCGGCCGGCGGGGACGGGCAGGGGTCGTGTTCGAGCAGCAAACCTCCGTCGTAGTCGAACGGGAGAAACCGCGCTTGCCATCCCGTCTCTCGCTTGACGACGTCGTAGTCGAGCACGTTCCAGTGAAGCATGAAGTCGACGCGAGACAGCGCGGCTCGCTTCTTGGCGTACCAGCGCAGGTCGTGCTGCCAGGTCCGCGCGGCCTGCGCCATTCCTCGGATCCCCGCCCCTCGACGTTCGCCCAGCAGCCGGCGCGTGTCTGCGTCGAGCGACTCGCTCGCGTACAGACTGGTGGGAAAGTAGAAGTCGCCGCCCCAGAAGCACCACAGGACCTGGACGCCGCGCGGGATTCGGGCGACGTAGGCGAACAGCTCAGCGCTCAGATAGTGAATGAAGATCCGGCGGTAGCGTCCCGGGTTCTCCACCAGCTCCTCGCACTCACGGGTGCCCCACTGGGCGCAGACGGCCCTCGGATGCTGGACGTGACGGAGCTCCGAACGGCGCGCGCGATCGCGCACCAGATAAACGTTTTGCTCAGCCGGGTCGTGCTCTTCCCAGTCGCGAATGAAGCCGTCGATGAACTTCTCG